>Ga0116148_1000707_pt1 | contig 39864 bp, 26 predicted proteins | sample AD_UKC055_MetaG_FD_89786 | JGI IMG/M metagenome (GOLD analysis project Ga0116148, IMG submission 89786) | Active sludge microbial communities of municipal wastewater-treating anaerobic digesters from USA - AD_UKC055_MetaG | ecosystem: Engineered > Bioreactor > Anaerobic > Digestate | place: USA...
GGCGCGCCGGGCGGAGGGCGCGGGGCGGATTTTGACGTACCGTCACGCGATCGGTACCATAAACATGCCTTGTCGCAATGGAAAGGCGGGATGGAAACCGAATACCATGAATATTTCGCTCGGGATCAACACTGGTTTCGCGATCAACCGGTTTCCGCGTCCTGAAGACTGGATTCCGGTTGTATCCCAGGAACTTGGGCTGGACACGGTTCAGTTCACGGCGGACCTGTTGAACCCCTTTTTGCCGGATTCGTTGATTGAGCGGGATGTTGCGCGCATTCGGGAATTGTGCGGCCGCTCGGGTATTCGAGTGGAAACCGCTTTCACCTCGGCGTTTACGCGTGTGAACCATGTGCTGCACCCGGACTTGGAGATGCGGCGCGTCTGGCTGGGGTGGCTGAAGCGGTTCATCGACATCTCGGCGGCTCTTGGCGCGTCTGGGATGGGGAGCCACTTCGGCATCATGTCGGTGCACGACAATGCGGAGCCTGAGCTGCGTGAGGAGCGCATCGCGGGGGGCGTTGCGGCGTGGCGCGAGCTATCCGAACACGCGGCTTCGCGTGGCCTTGACTACGTGATGTTCGAGCCGATGTCGATTCCGCGCGAGGTGGGAGAAACGATAACCGCAACCCGCGGCATTCTTGACCGCTGCACGGAAGGTTTCGCGGTTCCCATGCGGTTGTGTCTGGATGTGGACCACGGTGATCTCGAGTCGTCTGAGCCACGAGACACGGACCCGCACGCCTGGATTCGCGCTTTTGCGGGGGAGATCGCGTGCATTCATGTCAAACAGAGCGTGCGTGACAAAGGGGGGCATTATCCGTTCACTCGGGAATTCAATGAGCAGGGCAAGATCGTGCCGGAGGAGATCATCGGCACCATGGCATCGGCAGGCATCGAGGATTGCACGCTCTTGCTCGAGATCTCGCATCGTGAGCGCTGGCCGGCGGAGTACCGCGTGCTCCATGATCTGAAGGCTTCGGTGGCCTACTGGAAGCGGGCGCTCGAAGCCGCCGCGGCGCGCAAGCAAGATGTGCCCGGCGGCGGGTTCGTATAGCGCGGGTAGAGACAAGGGGAAGGAATTGTGAATATCGTAATGCACAGTTACACGTTCAGGACCTATCCGCTCGAGGAAGCGTTTCGGGCGGCCCGCCAATTCGGATGGGGCGGGATTGAATTGCAGCCGTGCCATTTCAATCTGGAAAACATCGCTGCGGAGTTGCCCCGCTGCATAGAGGTGGGGAAATCCTACGGCGTACCGATCGTGTGCGTGGATTTCGGCGGTGATTTCATCAACGAGAATCCACAGGTGGTTGCAGAATCAGTCGCGGCTGTCGAGATGGTGATCGAGACGTGCGCGCGGTATGGCGTGCATCTCATAAACGGAGGCGTGGGCTCGTTGAGCGTGCACCCGACGGATTACGGTCAGAACGGTTCGGCGCTGGCGAAAGAGGCCCATTACGAGCGTGCCGCGGATGCTTTCCGGCACCTGGGACCTTTCGCGGGCGAGCGCGGTGTGCGGATTGTGTTCGAGATTCATATGAATACGATTCACGACACTGTTGCGTCGACGGTGAGGCTGCTCGACAAGATCGGCTGCGACAACGTGATGGCGAACCCCGATCCCGGCAACATGTTCAGCACGAGCACGGCCGAGCACGAGCCCGAAGCCCTCGATAAACTTGCCGGACGCGTAGGCTATTTTCACTTCAAGAACTGCTATCTTCACGCCGGACAGTACAGTTACAGCGTGAAACTGGCCGACGGGCACATCGACCTGAACCGGTACGTTCAAAAGCTGGTCGAGCTTGGGTATGATGACAACGTATGTGTGGAATACTGCGGCGCGGGTGACCCCCACGCCGCCGCGGAAGAGGATATCAAGTACCTGCGGGCATGCCTCAGCAGAGCCTGCAAGGGCTGAAGGCACCGTGTGACGCCGGTCGTGGGGAATATCGGCGGCAAAGTGAGACAACGGGAGGAGAGGACACCCATGAAAGTGACGATATGCCGACTCGGACTGTTCTTGATGCTCGCGATATTCATCGCGGCCGGCTGCGGCGAGAAGCAGCAAGCCGGCATTGAAGCTCCACCGGAACGCCTGCCGGAGACCGCGACGCCTCCGGCCGAAGTCGCGGCGCCTGAAGCGGCGCCTGCTCCCGAAGCGAACGTGTCCGAGGCGACCATCTATCGTACAAAGTGGGGTGTACCACACATTTATTCGGATTCCCTGGAGGCCGCCATGTACGCGTTCGGATATGCGCAGTCCGAGGATCGTCTAGAGGACATTTTCAGAAATGCGCGCATGGCGTTGGGCCGCATGTCGGAAGCGTTCGGAGAAGAGCACAGCGAGCTTGACTATATGCTGCGGGTATTCCAGAACCCGGAGGTATCTCAGCGGGCGTATGAACACGGTCCGGAACGCATTCGCATGATCTGCGACGCCTATATGGCAGGCATTGAGGCTTACGCCGCGGAGCATCCGGAACGGGTTCCCGAGTACGCTTTAGAACTGGAACCGTGGCACTGCATCGCCATAGGCCGCACCATGATTCTGCAATGGCCGTTAGGGACCATTCAGGACGACTTGAGTAACCGCAAACAGAACCCCGGGCGCGGGTCGAACGGATGGGCTATTTCCCCGAGCCGCTCGGCGGACAAGTGCGCCATCATCCTCACCGACCCGCACCTGACGTGGCGGGATATTCAAGTGTTTTACGAAGCGCGGATCAAAGCCGAAGAGATCGATATAAATGGCCATTTCATTGTGGGCGCTCCGATGTTGGGACTGGGCCATAACGCCAACGTTGGCTGGGCATGCACTACCGGGGGACCGGACACATCCGATGTGTATGAATTGAAAGTCAACCCGGAGAACCCGCTCCAGTACGAACTCGACGGCGAATGGAAACAGGCCGAGCTCCAGATGATCCAATTTGACGTGAAAGGCGCGGAGCCTTTCCAGCGGCCTGCCGTTTACACGGAGTGGGGTCCTTACGTGACCGAGCCGGAAAACGGCGTTGGGTATGCGGGAGCGACGCCCTATATGACCTCCGAGGGATTGCTCGACCAGATGTATCACATGTGCACGGCGCAGAGTTGCGAGGATTTCTACGCCGCGCTGGGCATGAACGAGTTCATGGAACAGAATCTGATCTTCGGGGACACGCAGGGCAACATTCAGTACGTGCGGACGGGCCGTACGCCCATCCGTCCCGACGGGTACACCTGGTCGGCGCCGGTGCCGGGCAATACCACGGCCACAAGATGGCTGGGCATTACCGACATTGCCGACCTGGTCCAGGTGAAGAATCCCCCATGCGGCTATATGCAAAACTGCAACATAAGTCCGGCGTTAATGTTTCCGGACTCGCCGATGACGCCGGACAAGTATCCGGATTACATCTTCAATGTTTCCTGGGACTCGATGAATCCGCGCGGAAAACGGGCACTGCAACTTCTTGGCGCGGACGATTCGGTCACCGAGGAAGATGCGATCGCGATTGCGATGCAGGTTTACGATCTTCTGGCGGAGCCGTGGCAGAAGGCACTCAAGGCGGCGGTGGACGCTGCGGGCCAGGAATACATGGCAGATCCGGATTACAAGACCGCGGTTGATTCCATGCTGGCGTGGGACGGGAATTTCCGGGCCGAGAGCAAAGGCGCGCCGATCATGAAATTCTGGCGGCTTCGTTGCGAGAGTGCGGTAGACGTGCAGGCCATTGCCGAGGGCAGGGAGCTGTCGCCCGCGGATTTGGCTTCTCTCGCCAGCCTGTTGAAGGAGACCGTGGCGGAATTGAAGCAACAATATGGGACGATCGACCTTGCCTATGGCGATATTCACGTGCTGGGCCGGGGCGATATCTACGTGGGGTGCGGCAGCGCGGACTTTGGCGGCGGCCCCAACAAGAGCAACAAGACCGAGACCCTGCGCGATGTTTCATTCCGCGAGAGTGACGAGATGCCGGGCAAGTACGTGGCGCAAAATGGCTCGGTGGCCATGATGCTCATGTTCATGCACCCGGACGGCGTCAAATCGTTCAGCGTGGTGCCGTGGGGGAATAGCAACGACCCGAAATCGCCGCACTACATGGACCAGGGCCGTGAATTGTACAGCCAGTTGAGATTCAAGGAGACATGCTTCAAGAAGGAGGACCTTCTGAAGAACGTCGAGTCCGAGAAGGTGGTAACATATCCGTGACGGCATCCGAGCAGGTAGAGAATCAGCAACCGCAAGTGCAGGGGCGTGAAGCACTGGCCCGGGTGATTCGCGAATTCTACGATGTGGGTTTCGTTGAGTTGCCTGTGCCGGTGCCGCTGGCGCACCAGCGCCGCCATCGAAAGCTTATGGTGACGACCGGCGCGGGCAAGTTCCTGATCAAGACATACAAACGGGACCCTTACGTATTGGATGCCCTGCGTTTTCAGCACCGGTTATCGCAACATCTCGATGATAACGGGCTGCCTGTAGCGCGCATCCTGGCGTCGCGGAATGGCAAGAAGATCGTGGAAGGCGACGATTGGGCGTTGGAACTGCAGGAGTTCGTCGATGGCACACCTATGGAGGTGACTTCCGAGACGCTGGCTATATCGGCGCATGCCCTCGGGCAGATGCACAACGCATGCCGCGATTTTCCGCGACCGGAACGGGATGCCCGGATGTGGCGGTTCAGCGAGGTGCCCCGAACGCTGTTCGCGCAGCTCTTCGAAATGGCCAAAGCCACGGGCAAAGAAGACAAAGTTACCGAGGAGTGCAATCAAATCGCCCTGTTTCTGCGCGACGCCGCCCAGGAATTGAGTTTCGAAGCGCGGAACCGGTTTGAAACAGGGCTCATTCACGGCGACTGGCACGGAGGCAATCTGATATTCAAGGAAGGACGGCTGCAGGCAATCGTGGACCTGGAGTTCGCGGGCGACGGATGCTTTCTGGAAGACCTGGCATACGGCGTCTCGAACCTGTGCGTCCGCACGACCATGAAACCCGAACGTCTGGCCAAGCGCACCGATATCATGCTCACCAATTACCAGAAGCACCGGAATATCTCGCCGTATGAACAAGTGGCCCTGTATTACGCAGTGGGCGTGAAACACGTAGCGACGGTTTCGTATCAGGCGCTGCAGACCAACGGCGTGGTGGCGGGTTACTCGGCGCGGTCGTGGATGGAGCGCCTGGCCAACCAATGCAAGTGGCTTTCCGAGCGGGCGCACGGCGTCCGGTGGGGATAGTATCTGGCGCAAATCGGGGACACGCAGCCGCGCCGGGGACGGCGCTTGGCACATGTCCCCGGTTTCAACATGTGCATCACTTTTCTCGCGGCCCGGATTGTTCCGAACCGCCTGTTCCCGGCTGCGCGTTCTCTTTCTGTTTGTCGCGCTCTTTCAACAGCGTTACGAGCTTTTCCGGATGGTCTGTCTGGATGCCGTCTGTATTCCACGCGAAAGCCTGTTCCCAGCAGGACGGGTCACTCTCATCGGCGATTACGATGGCGCCCGCCTCGTGACAGCGCTTCACGAAGGTCTCCGAATGGTGCTTCCAGACCGAGGCAACAATTCTCGGGCGAAGGTCGTCGAGAACCTGCTGGAGGTTCGTTTCGGGTCCCGGGTCGGGCATAATGATACACTCAGGGCAGGCCTCGCGGATTTTCTCGAGCTTCCACGGCGGCGCGTACCATAACACGTGGCGTTCCATGCCGTAATCTTTGACCAGCTTCAACAGGGCTTCCCAGGAACCCTCTTTGAAGTCCATGTAGATGCCCATTTTGCCTTTGCACAGCGCGAGGATCTCGTTGAGCGTGGGGATGCGCGTGCCCACCCAATCGGGGCCCACCCGCGCGCCGATGTCGAACGCCTTCAATTCGGCCAGGCTGAAATCGGCCACGCGGCCTTTGGCTCCCTCGGCGTAAGAATCGATAGTGCTGTTGTGCACGCTGACGAAATGCCCGTCTTTGGTTTCCCGTGCGTCAACCTCGACGAAATCGACGCCGAGCTCGATGGCTTTCTGGTAGGCGGGCAGCGAGTTTTCGGGAATGCCTTCATGCGCCCCGCGGTGCGCGACTACGTACACCCCGCCGTGACGGGGCGGGGGGAGGACGGGTTTGGCGGAGTCCGCCCCTGCGAAGGCAGTAAAGGCCACGACACACAAGGCAAGCATCGCGCTTATCCGCATTTCGTCACCCTCCATGTGGTTCTCAGACGCGCTGCATCTGCGGCAGCGCGAGAATATCAAGCAGACCCGCAATGGTCGGCTCGGGGGAAACGTAGTCCGCAACGGCCTTGATTTCCGCATGTGCGTTCGCGGGACATGCGAAGAAGCCTACCGCTTCGCGGAGGGGCAGATCGCCCACGGTGTCGCCAACCCCGGCGACCTCGCCCCGGCTCACGCCCAGCTCTTCGAGAAGGGCCCGCAACGTGCTTCCTTTGTCGACGCCCGCCAGCGAAATGTTCAGGTAATAGTGGGAACAGTTAATGATCAGGTCGGGGCCATGCTTGCGCGCAAATTGCTCGACACGCGGCTGCATCTCGCGCAGGATTGCGGGCTCCTTCGAAAACACCGACAGCTGGGCTTCCTTGCCGAATTGCATTACTGCTTCGGGATGTGACCGCAAGAGTTCGGTTTCGATGAAATTGCGGACGGCGCGCAGACCCTGGATTTTCTCGGGCGTCACGCCGGGACCGACCCGCGCCCAGTTGTCGTGAAGCGAATACAATACCGCCCCGTTCTCGCAAATCACCGGTGCGCGGATATCAAGGAGTTTCATCAACACCTCTGCGTAGGGCTGGGGACGCCCTGTGCAGAGGGTCAGGGGCGCCAGACTGCTCTCGCCTGCTGACGCGGCCCGTGACAGCCGCGCAAATTCGAAGAACAGGTCCAGATCCCATGGGATGGACTCCTCGGGGCTGACGCACCCGTCCAAATCGGTGATGATCCACTTAACGGACATGTGATCACGGCCTCATCTTGTTGCGATGGTCCCGGTAGCGCGCCGGTGAATGCAGTGTTATGGGCGAATCAGACCGGTTTTGTCAACCCGGCCGCGAAATTGACGCCGCCGACACAAGGGGCCGGGTGGTCCGTTTTGGCGGTCACTCAGGCGCGAATTCTTCCCCGCAAAAAACAAAACCGGACCCCCTCATTTCCGGGAACCCGGCCTCAATGCTTGCGATGGCGGAATAGATGCTTAGTAGCGGGAACGGCGGTCTTCTTTCGGACGCGCTTCGTTGACTTTCAGGGCGCGTCCCTGCATATCGGCGCCGTTCATGGCTTCGATGGCGGCTTTGGCTTCGCTGCCATTCGGCATCTCGACGAACCCGAATCCGCGGGAGCGGTTTTCGACGCGGTCGAAAACCACCCGTGCCGCGCTCACGGTGCCATACGGCTCGAAGGCCTGGCGCAGTTGGTCATCGGTTGTCGTGTACGACAGATTTCCCACATAGATGTTCATCAAGGCTTCCTTTCTTACATTGAGACTTGTCCGGATGGTCGTAGCAGAGACAGAAGGCAGATCAGCCCTGATGCATGCAGTCGGAAATCGCCAACACGCGGAGGGATATGAAATCTTGCTCGACTTGGTCTACTATCCACGAACTCCGAAACCCACGCTGTTACCGGCATTAGGATACCATACAACGGCTTCTTTGCCAAGGGGGAAGTGACTTTTGTTATATTTACGGCTCAACGGTCCTGAAAAGGCAATCGCTACGGATGGAAAGGGTTCAACAATGATAGCCCGTCTGGTGGTCATGTTTGCGGGAGGCCTGCTCGTGCTTTCCCTGCCGGTGTGGGGTGCGGTGTCGCCGTTTGACGTGGGGAGCCGCTCGCAGTTGTTTGTAGACACGGTGCTGGTGGATGACTCGGATAACGTGGCGTTCACGTTACACCCGGCACGCGAGCACCCCGAGAATCCGATCTTGAAAGCCGATCAGCCGTGGGAAGGCTGGAGGGTCGAGATTTTCGGGAACGTGATCTATGACGAGCAGGAAAAGCTCTTCAAGATGTGGTACTACGCCGAGGAGGAGGAGGGTTTTCCCGCCCTGGGCATGTATTACGCGACAAGCCAGGATGGGGTGCACTGGGATAAACCGCTCATCGGCGAAGTCAAGTCGCCAAAACATGCTCAGCACAACGTCATTGCCGATGGCATTTTGTTGCCGTCGGTCATCAAGGACGTCAAAGACCCCGACCCGGCACGCCGGTACAAGATGATCGGTTACGATTACGGCGCCAAGGGCCGGGGCTATGGGTATCATACGTGGATCTCGCCGGACGGTATCCATTGGAACCCGTTCAGCGAGACGCCCATTGCACCGGGCGCGGACGTTATCACCGGGTACTTCGACGAAGGCCGCGGGCAATATGTCGCCTTCCCGAAGATTGCCCACAATGTGCGGGGATTTGACCGGCGCGTGTTCTGGCTGACGACGAGTGCCGATTTCGTGACGTGGTCGGAGCCGCAACTGGTCTTCACGCCGGACCTCCGGGACGACGCGGGCTGCCTGGCGCGCATCGAGGAGGTGCGGCCGGTCCTGGACGTGCCGGATGAGCCGGCGCTTATCCGGACCGAGTTCTACGGCATCGGGGCGTATCCGGCGGAGTCGTGCACACTTGCCTTCGTCTGGATGTTTACGGTCAGCAATAATGCGCGCTACGGCAACCAGGAAGGCCCCGGCGAATTGCAGTTGGCTTCTTCGCGCGACCTTGTCAATTGGGAACGCCCGTTCCGCCAGCCTTGCGTCCCACGGGGCAAGACGGGCGAGTGGGACTGCGGCTTCTTTGGAACCCAGTCGCGCGCCCTTCGGGTGGGGGATGAGGTCTGGTTGTATTACGGGGGTTCGAACTACACCCACGGCACGCCGTGCCTGTACCGCGCGGAAGGCACGGGGCGGAAAACGCAGTACACCGGCTCGCTCGGCCTGGCCATCTGGCAGCTGGACCGGTTCGTGTCCGTCGATGCACCGGCGGAAGGCGGGAGCCTGACCACGGTTCCGGTCGTATTTGCGGGCGGGCGCATGGAGGTCAACGCACGGGTATCGGGGTCTCTGAAGGTGGCGCTGTGCGATGCCTCGGGGAAGCCGTATCCTGGTTTCGAAGCGTCTGACGAGGTACAGGGCGACAACCTCCGTCATGCCGTTGTCTGGGGCGGCAGTGGCGATGTGTCGTCTCTCCAAGGCAAACCAGTTGTGGTGCGGTTCACGATGCGCGACGCGGAGCTGTTCGCGTTTGCGTTTCGGGAGTAGCAGCACCGCAGCTTGCACATTTGCCGGGCCCGCAAACGGTGTTGGATCCGCCTTCGGGATTCGAGAGATGCGCCGCCCGGGTCTCATGTTGCCGCTGGTGCGCTGCCTTGATCCGTGCGGGATTGCAGCGGAGAATGGAATTGCTGCGGGTTTTCCCTGTCGCCGGTGTTGGATGGGTTTGCCCAGTTTGGCAGAGGCTTCCGGGAATGTCTTGGTAGTAGGGACAGAATAAAATGAAGGTTGAAGACGATATTGCCGGCCACGCGGCGCTGATACGGCCTACGGTTGCGTTGGAAACGGCTTTTCTCGAAGCCGCGTGGGAATATCGCAACGTGGAGGAAGAACTTGACCCGGGGTTTCCGGTCTATTGGACGTCGCCGTTCGACGCATACGTGGGGCAGCTCGAGGCTCTGGTTAGCGGGAAGCACATGCCCGTTTCGATGGTTCCGGCGGACACATTCTGGCTGGTGAGTCCCGAGATGCGGTTTCTCGGGATGAGCCGTTTACGCCACCGGCTGACCCGGCAGCTTCGTATCGAAGGAGGCCACATTGGCTACACTATCCGGCCTTCGGAGCGGCGCAAAGGTTACGGCACCCGATTGTGCGCCCTCACGGTTGAGGAAGCTCGCAAAACCGGGCGTTTCAAGCGCCTTCTCATCACGTGCGATACCAACAATACCGGTTCGGCCCGCATCATCGAGAAGAACGGCGGGGTGTTGGAGAATTACGTTGTGTCGCCCCGGGGAGGCTACCAGGTCTCGAGGTACTGGGTGACCTTGTAGAAGACGGCGGCCATACACCTTTCGCGCCATTGTTACCCGCTTGCGCCCGCGTCGCGCCGCCGTCAGTCAAAAATCAATGGCGCTTAAGCCCGGGATGGACGACTCCAGCGGGATGGTCTCGATACTGGTGGCGCCGAGCTTGGCCAGCTCGTAGCGCACCTTGGGAAGGGGCAGGTCGAGGCTGTCAGTCTTCATCTCGATGCTGTATTCGGTGTAGTTCACCCCTTCGTTAACCGTGGGCTCTTCGCCGAACAGGTGATTCTCGCGAAGGTACCCGAGAATCTTGTCCGAGTCTTGCTTCCTGGTATTGAACGTGAGCAGGACCTTGTCTTCGGCGTAAATGGACCCGTACAGGTTGAGAAGGAACATGCGGGCGATGTCGTATTTCGCAGGAGCGCCGCGCAAAGCCGGACTGGCCCAGATGCCCGCCTCCGAAGTCATGATCTCATCGAGGATGCACAGGCCGTAGCTTTGGATGGCGCCGCCCGTCTGCGTGGTCTCAAGGCCGAAATCCACGGACTTGTTCTTGACCTTGGCCTCCGTTTTGCCCCAGGTTTCGTAAATGACGATGCCGCTCTTGATGCGCGGCGGGGTCTTGAATTTCTGGACGGAGAAGTCTTTGTGCGATTCCCCGAACCCCAGAGCGTTCGCCTTGTTCTGGAACCATTCGAGCGCCAGATACGGCATCTCCGAGACCATGGTGACCACCGGTTTGGTTGACAAGAGGTTTTTCAGCCACACGTCGCCCCGGCCGGCGTTTTCTTCGGTGCTGATGATAACGATGCGCACTTTTCCACGCTCAAGCGACAGCACCTTTTTCAGCGCTATGTCCTGGCCGTATTCGTACTTAAGTTCCAGCGTGCGCTCGCGGACCCAGTCGTCGCCGCCGATGGCGATGTCTATTTCGCCCACGGCGAGCTGGGAGCCGAACTCCTGGGGCCGGCCGTCCCATCCCACGAGAAAGACGGTCAGTGGGAAGGTGCTTGGTCCGCCCCTATCGTATCCGCGGGTTGGAAATCCCGCACGTTTGAGCAACTCGACGAGACTCCCGCCGCGGCTGGGGTCTGCCAAAGACCCGGCCGGAAGACCTACGATCAACTGTGTTTCTCTCATGACGCGCCTCTATCCTATTGATAATTGCAGTCTTGTGGAGGAAGAGAATCTCTTTATACGCGTTTGACCCTGTCGAGATCAAGGCAGCAGAGGCTTTCTTGAACAAACCCTTGCCGGCCGGTACTCTGGAGACACCTTGAACATGCGCATTCAGCCGGGACGCTGTCCGGGACATGGTGTGCGCGCATCGTACGGCCTGACGTCTTTAGCGCAAATATGCGCAGTGGGGCCGGAAGAAACTCGCGGGCCGGGCCGGGAGCGTCCGGGTTACAGCACTGAAAGCCGGACAGGGAAGAGCGATGAAACACGACATTCGGAAGCATGTAGAATCTCGGCGCGCATTCATTCAGAGCGTTGGGCTCGCGGCCGCGGCGGCAGGATGCGTGGGCGCGCGGCGTGTCGAGGCTCAAACGGCCGCCGTGCATGAGGGCACCGCAGAAACCGGCGGACAGCCCAATATCCTGTTCATTTTCAGTGATCAGCAGCGCTGGGATACCGTGTCGGCGTACGGCGACAATATGGGTCGCGCACTAGACCTTTCGCCGAACCTGGACGCGATGGCGGCCGAGGGCGTGCTGTTCGAGAATGCTTTTTCGTGCCAGCCGGTATGCGGACCCACGCGGGCGTGTCTGCAAACGGGGCTATTTGCCACCGAGACAGGGTGCTGGCGCAACGGCATTGCGCTGCCTCTGGATGCCGTGACCTTGCCCCGGCTGCTGCGTCCGGCGGGTTACGAGGCCGGATACATTGGCAAGTGGCATCTTGCGTCCACTCCGCCGAAAACCGTCCATCACGACAAGCCCGTTCCGCCCGAGTATCGGGGGGGATACGAGGACTACTGGCTGGCCTCGGATGTGCTCGAGTACACCTCGCACAGCTACGATGGGCACATGTTTGACCGAGACGGGAAGAGTGTTGAGTTTCCGAAGAACCGCTACCGGGTCGACGCGGTGACGGATTTCGCGGTCGACTACCTGCGGAGCCGGAAGAGAGACAAACCCTTCTTTCTATTTCTCTCGTATATCGAGCCGCACCATCAGAACGACCACAAGCATTTCGAGGGGCCTGCGGGGTCGAAGGAGAAATACAGGGAGTACCCCGTTCCGGGCGACCTCGAGGGAGTCGATGGCGACTGGAAAGAGGAGCTTCCCGATTACCTGGGGTGCTGCGGGAGTCTCGACGGCGCGGTGGGCCGGTTGCGCGGCGAACTGCAGGCCCTGGGCGTCGCCGGGAACACGCTCGTCATCTACACGAGCGACCACGCGTGTCATTTTCGTACCAGGAACAGCGAGTACAAGAGGTCGTGCCACGAAAGTTCGATACATGTGCCGATGATTATGTGCGGCCCGGGGTTCATGGGCGGCAAACGCGTGCGGGAGCTCGTCAGCCTCATCGATGTGCCGCCCACGGTTGTAACGGCCGGGGGCGCCGAACCGCCCGCTCAGATGCAGGGGCATGCGCTCCAGCCGCTGGTAGCGGGAACTGCCAGGGACTGGCAGGACGACGTATTTGTTCAGATCAGCGAGAGCCAGACCGGCCGGGCCATCCGTACAAACCGCTGGAAGTACGCGGTGCGGGCGCCGGGCAAGTATGACAACCAGACCGGCGGGTCATCGGACCTGTACGCGGAGGATTTCCTCTACGATCTCGAGGCGGACTCTCATGAGTGCACCAATCTGGTTCGCGAGCCTGCTTTCGCCGGTGTGCGCGAAGAAATGAAGGGGCGTCTGTTGAAGCGTATGGCCCAGGCCCATGAAAAGACTCCCGAGATCGCGCCCGCCCCAATCGCCAGATAGGAAAGTCCTTGCTGGAGGGATCTTATTGTCTCCATAACAACAAGAACGAACTCACACGGAGACACAGGGAACACGAAGATCGAATCGGCCGAAACAGAATAAGATGGGAAGCATCATTGTGGATTGCGTGGTGGCGCTTCATCAAGAGACGGGTCCCGGGCTGTTGGAAACAGTGTACGAAGCGGTGCTTGCATGCGATTTGGAAGCCCGGGGTCTGCGCGTGGCACGTCGCGTTCCCATCCCCATCGAGCTTCGCGGGCTCCGGTTCGACGAAGGGTTTCGTGCAAACCTCGTCGTGGAGGATAACCGTTCTTGTGGAACTCAAATCCGTGGAGAAGGTCACGAAGGCGCGCCATAAGCATGTGTTGACCTATCTGCGGTTGACGGGTATCAGACTCGGCTATCTACTCAACTTCGGCGAGGCGTTGATGAGGGACGGCATTTCCCGCATCATAGACGGAGACGTTGAGGGAATTTCGCTTCGCCGCGGGCTCCATTTCTTCCGCGTCCTTTGTGCCTCTGTGTGAGTTTCTCCAATTGTTGTGTTATCCGGCGGTCTGGGTGCCCGTTTTTCGTTGCTTTCAGGCGTGTTTTTGTGTTATGACACCCGGGAATTCGCGAGCCTTCGGAGACCAATCCCCATGACATTGACGGGCGCTGAACGTATCGCCAATATCCTCCGGCGGAAACCGGTGGACCGCATCGGCCTTTTCGAGCATTTCTGGGGAGATACACAGAAGAAGTGGACCCGCGAAGGCCATTTGAAGGAGGGCGAATCCCTCGCCGACCATTTTGATTTCGACATTGAAACCGGCGGCTGGTTCAATATGACCGCTGACTTGGATTTCGAGCCTGTTGTGGTGGAGGAGACCCAGGACACGATTCTCACGCGCGACGGCAACGGGGCGCTGTTGCGCCGCCACAAACACCACGACGCCACTCCCGAACACGTCGATTTTCTGGTTAAAGATCGTACCGGCTGGGAGGCACATATCAAACCGTTGTTGAAACCGGACGTGCGGCGCACCGATTTTACCGCGTATCGCGAGGCCAAACGCCACGCCGCTGAGAAACAACGCTTCTTCTGCTGGGGCGGTACCAATGTGTTCGAACTCATGCATCCCGTGTGCGGACATCAATACATGCTCATGGGCATGGCGGTAGACCCCGACTGGGTGAAAGACATGGTCGGGACGTTCGCGGACCTGGTCATCGCCATGATGGAAATACTCTTCGGTGCGGAGGGCTGGCCCGATGGCGTCTGGTTTTACGAGGACATGGGGTTCAAGGGACGGCCATTTATGTCGGCGGACATGTACCGCGAAATCATTCAGCCCGGGCATAAGAAGACCATTGATTTCATCAAGAGCCGGGGCGTGCCGGTCATCATGCACTCCTGCGGATATGTCGAGCCGCTGGTGCCGGGAATGATCGAAGCGGGCATCGATTGCCTGCAAGTCATTGAAGTCAAGGCGGGCATGGACCTTGTCAAGCTTTACAGGGATTTCGGCGATCGGTTATCCTTCATGGGGGGGATGGATGTTCGCGTTCTCTACGCGAACGACACGTCCCGGATCGATGCGGAATTGCGCGCGAAGATCCCCGTGGTAAAAGCCAACTACGGCTACGTGCTCCATTCGGATCACTCGATCCCGGATCAGGTGGAGTACGACAGTTATCGGTATTTCACCCGGAAGGGTTTGGAGCTGGGCTCCTACAACGGCAGTTAAGGCGAAGTCGGATTCGCAAAGAGGAGACGGAAATGTCCGAGGAACTGTTGCAACAACTGGCTGTTTGCGTCGAGCGCGGCAAAGTCAATCAGGCCTCGCCGTATCCACCCGACATGAAGGGCAAGGACGGCGCGGACGAGTTGGCGAAGAAAGCCCTTGAACAAGGCATTTCGCCGAACGATGTGCTTGAGAAAGCCCTGATTGTAGGCATGGGCAACATCGGCAAGAAATTCAGCGCAAATCAGGTGTTCGTGCCGGACGTGCTCATGGCTGCCAAGGCAATGAGTGCCGCGATGGCCCACCTGAAACCGTTCCTGGATTCCGGTCAAGTCAAGACCAAGGGCACCTTTGTAATCGGTACGGTCCAGGGCGACCTGCACGACATCGGCAAGAACCTGGTCTGCATGGTCATGGAGGGGGGCGGCTGGAAGGTGGTCGATCTCGGCGTGGATGTGTCTCCCGAGAAGTTCCTGGCGGCCGTCAAGGAGAATCCGGGCGCGGCCGTGGGGCTCAGCGCCTTGCTCACCACGACAATGGTCAACATGGAAAAGACCGTGAAACTCGTAAAGGACCAGGTGCCGGGTACCACGGTCGTCGTTGGCGGCGCGCCGCTCACACAGGAATTCGCCAACAAGATCGGGGCGGACGCCTATTCGCCCGATCCTCAGGGCGCGTTGGATTATCTCAATATCAACGTCGCCGCATAGGCGCGGGTCACACGAGTTTGCTACGGCGGACGCGGTCCTTTTCCGAAGGGAAGGGGCCGCGCTGTTGTGTGTTGGAGTGGCCGAGTGTAGTCGCTTCATACAGTCCGCCCGGCGCGGCTCGAGTTGATTCGAACAACATTTCCCACGATACTCTGCAGTGTGACACTTTCTTCTCGCTAAGAGCGTTCACTGCCTGAAGTCCGGAGGCAATGGAGACCGGTATATGCATTACACCACTTGCATTCGTTACGTCTTGCTCGCGGTCCTTGTGCCGGCCGCTTCGGGGGCCGCGCCAGGGGCGGATGTTTCTCCACAGCCGGCCGGAACGGAAGTCGTCTACGTGAGCGACATCTGGAGCGAGCTGGAGCCGGACCATGCGCAAGCTTGGGGCGCCCTTGGGCTCAACACCGCGACAAAACCGCCGGATGGCCGCCAACCATCGGTGCTAAAAGTGGGCGAGCAGACGTATGAGAAGGGGCTGGGCACGCATGCTGCCGCCGCGACTGAGATTGTGTTGCGGAGCGATTTCATCAGGTTTGAAGCGGAAGCCGGCATCCAACGCCAGGGCGGCGGGCGGGGCAGCGTTGTGTTTGAGGTGTACGTGGACGGCGAGAAGCGCGCCTCCGTCGGGCCGCTCAGCGACGATGCCCCGCCACAGCCCATCTCAGTGGACGTGAAGGGCGGGCGCGTGTTGCGTCTGGTCACGCTTGACGGCGGAGACGGTATCGGCTGCGACGTGGCCAACTGGCTCAATGCCCGCTTTGTGCTCGATCCGAACACGCCGGACGTTGGCGAGCCGGCCGTGACGCTCATGGGACAGAGTGCCCCGCCTCCCAGTGCGGGCGTGTGCGGATTCTCATTACTCGCCCCGGATACTGCTGGCCCGCAACTTGCCTCGTTTGGCGAGGACGGTTTGGCCGCGTGCGTTCGCGAGGGCGAGGCCGCCGAGCTGGCCGTACCGGTTTTCAATGTTCCTCAGGGCGCTTGTGTGCAAGCGGAGATTTCGGCGGAGGGAGAGGGCGGCGCGCGCGTTGTTGTGGCCCTGGGGGGGAGTAGAGCCGAGCACGAACTCAACGGCGGCGCTTCCGCGCATGTTTCCGTCGGCGCACAGGCCGGGAACGAATCCCTTCTTACCCTGAATTTCGCCGGGACGGCCGGGGAGAGTCTGGTGCGCGTTGAGCACGTGCGTCTTTCGTTCGGCGGTACGGACTACCCGTTGCGCGTCATGCCTTCTCCGCCCCGCGAGCAAGCGGCCCCGCCGCGTGTTCTGCCTGCCCTTCGGCCGGGAATGGAGACCGCGCTTGTCGAATGGGACTGGCGTCTCCAGGACGGGATAGGCGCCGAGCGCGAGGCTGCCGGTTATGCTGTGGCTATCGAGCGCCTGCTTCAACGGGGCGGCGCCCTTCTCGAAGACCTCAGCGGCGCGGGCGCGTCGCTGGCCTCCGAGACGGCGCAATGGCAGGAACTGAAGCACCAATTCGAGGCGCTTGCCAGCGCAGGGACTCCCGAGGACGATCGCCGGTGGGAAACGCTGTGGCGCCAGGCGCACCGTCTTCGCCGCGGCATCGTCTTCGCCAATCCTCTGGCCGATGTCGGCCCCCTCCTGTTCGTGAAACACGTGCCCTCGTATTTCAGCCACCAGTTGACGCAGTACTACGGCCGGTGCGCGCGGGGCGGCGGCGGCGTGTACGTGTTGGATGCGCCGGGCAAGTCGATGGACTGCCGCGAATTGGTGTCGCGCCAGTTGCCGTTGGGGAGCTATATGCATCCCGAGATCGTGTATGACGCCAGCCGCATCCTTTTCGCGTATTGTGAGGTGCCTTTCGACCCCTACGACAGTATCCGCGAACAGTGTTACGACCGTTACTATCACCTGTACGAGGTGCGCCCCGACGGGACGGGGTTGCGTCAGATCACCGAGGGCCCCTACGACGATTTTTCGCCGCGTGAGCTGCCGGACGGCCACCTGATGTTCATCTCGACCCGCCGCGGCGGGTACCACCGGTGCGGACGGGGTCCGTGCCACGTGTATACCCTTGCTCTCGCCCAAGGGGACGGCTCAAACCCGCGCACCGTCTCGTATCACGAAACTCAGGAGTGGGATCCTGCGGTCCTGGCCGATGGACGTGTCATCTATACCCGGTGGGACTACGTGGACCGCAACGCGGTTCACTACCAGCAGCTCTGGTCGGTGCGCCCGGACGGTACCGGCCCGGCCATTTATTACGGCAACAACACGTTCAACCCGGTAGGCGTGTGGGAAGCGTGGCAGGTGCCTGATTCGCCATATGTCATGGCCACGGCCGCCGCGCACCATGCCATGACCGCCGGCTCCATCATTCTGCTTGATACGACACGCGGAGTAGATGGTCTCGAACCCATCACACGGCTCACGCCCGATGCGCCGTTCCCCGAAAGCGAAACTCGTGTGCTTCCCACTAACTGGCACGCTCCGGGGAGTCCGAAAGAATACGAGACGCCCGAGGAGGCGCGCCGCTGGCCAGGCCACTGTTACCGCAGCCCCTACCCCCTTTCTGAGAGGTACTTCCTGGCCGCGTACAGTTTCGACCCGCTCATCGGCGAACCCGCCGGCAACAATCCCAACATGTTTGGCCTGTATATCGTCGATGCCTTCGGAAACAAGGAACTGATCTACCGCGACCTCAACATCTCGAGTCAATGGCCTGTGCCCTTGCGGCCGCGGTCTCGCCCTCCAGTTATCCCGTCCACATGCGATGCGCAGTTGGGCAACGAAGGCACGTTCTTCCTTCAGGACGTGTACGCGGGCGACCCGCGCCTTCCGGAGGGAGCCGTCACGCGCTTGCGCATCGTCCAGGTCCTGCCCAAGACCACGCCTCACGCGAATCAGCCCGCCGTGGGATTCGCCAATGCCTCGCCGGGAAAGCAAGTCCTGGGCACTGTGCCAGTGGAAGCGGATGGGTCCGCGTATTTTCGCGCGCCGGCGGGCATCCCCCTGGCGTTCCAGGCCCTTGACGAGATGGGCCGCGCCGTGCAGATCATGCGGAGCATCACCTATCTTCAGCCAGGGGAAAAGGCATCGTGCGCCGGGTGCCACGAGAACCGGCTGACGGCTCCGGCCGAGGTCTCGAAGCGCCTCGCGATGCGCCGGCCCCCGTCTCAGATCCAGCCGGGACCCGATGGCTCGAATCCACTGAGTTACCCGCTGCTTGTTCAGCCAGTCCTCGACAAACACTGCGTGGCTTGCCACGGCGGAGAAAAGCCAGCAGGCCCCGAAGGGCAGCCCATCGTCCTGACTGGCGAGCCCGACGGGCTCTACAGCAAGTCGTATAACATCCTTGCCAAACGCGTACCGTTTTCGTCGTGGGCGGGTTTGGAGGAAAATGGAGAACCTCTCACGCAACCCTGCCGGTTCGGCGCGCGGGGCAGTCAGTTGATGAACATGATTCTCAAGGGCCATCACGAGGTGAAGCTGGACGGTGAAGAGATGGACCGTCTCGTCACGTGGATGGACGCCAACGCCCTGTTCTACGGAACGTTCGACCCGGAGGATCAGCAACGCCAGCTCCGCGGCGAGCGGATCGAGGGACCGGCGCTGCAGTAGCTATTCTGGTTTTGGCGCGTATACCATGGGTTGTGAGAACAGCGTCTCGCCCTGGGCGTCGTACGCTTTGACGCGCACAAAAGCCACGCCCGGCTGGCCGTCAGCGGTCTGAGGAACGCGAAACACCGCTGAAGGCTGCTCCACTTCAAGGGCCACGCCTGTTTCCGTGATGAAATTGATTCGGTTGGCGCCATTTGTCTCGACAGTCACCCGGTCCGGTTCCGCGGCGATTTTCGTAAACGCCAATCCCGAGCCGAGAAGGGCTCCGTAGAAGTGTCCTTTACGGTATGCGCGAAGACAGTCTTCTACCGTGAAGGCATCGACGAGCAGGATGTTGCGGCCCTGCCAGTCGCCGTCGGACGCGTTAATGCCGTGGTCCGGCACGAAGAATCCAAAACACTGCCGTCCCGTCGCGAGAACGGCATTCCAAAAGGTTTCATCTTCCGCACAGCTCTTCGATTCCTGCTGCAGCGCACACGTGTGATTGAACACCTCAATACCCAGTACACGCGGGTCAAAATCGAGCATCTCAATGACGTCTTCACGTGATAATTTCGACCAAACGGGATGATTAATCGTGACGCCGCCGCCATCGGGAACGATTAGCCCGCCCAGAATCAGGGCGAACGCTTCCTTCCACGGCCGGGCGACACCCATGGCATACCCGTGGTCGACAAGCTTGAACCTGTTCCGCGCATCGAAGTTGCCGCTGCGAAATGCCGACCCGGGCGCGCAGAGATGCAGTTGCGTATCCGTAAAACTGTGATGCTCCGCATTCGGGGCCTCAAGAATGTCACCCGGGATATTGGTGAAAACCTGCCCGCCCACCACAAACGGGATTTGGCTGCGTAAATCATCCGGAAGCCCTCCTGCCCAGCCCGTTTCAGGATCTTGCAGGACCGCGTTCCAATCGAACGGGCCGTTCTTGAATTCTCCCCGCACCATGACGCCATGCTCCTGGCCAGCCCGGAACTGATTTGTCCGAATATCCGCCAAGGGCCACCACGGAGCGCTGGGATAGTAGTTCGAGATCGTGAAGAAGCGAAGCCCATCTTCATAGGCGCGGTCCAGGGTCGCCTGTGTGCCGATATGGGCATGCGATGTACTGGCTACCCGCCGAACGGAATCCCATTGAACATCCGCGTATGGCACAGGATTGCGCGGCGGGACTCTTGCCGGAGTTGAGGGCTCCTCCGCGTACAGCGCACAGGCAGCAAAGAAGGTCAGCAACACGGGGAGATTTCGAAAGACGGCGGGCATGATAAGGCCTCCATCAGGGTTCTTGACGGCTGCCGTCCTTGTGTTCGTCTGCCACGTCGTCATTTGCATGCAACGTGCACGAGTCCCGCGAGATGCAGTGCGGACATTCGGAACGCGGGATGTTGCACTCTTCGGGGTAGGTCGTGGTGGCTGCCCACCGCTGGATCAAGACCCATCCGATGACCACGGCGGCCAACACGAGCGAAGCGATGGTCGCTTCGAGAAACACGTTATCCTCCGATGCCGGCAAAACCCATGAAAGCCAGCGACAGGATGCCCGCGAGCAAGAGACCAAGGGCCGCGCCTCTTACCACACTGGGAACGTCGGCAAGGTCAAGCTGTTCGCGCAGGCCCGACATGATGATCAGTGACAGCGTGAAGCCGACGCCCCCGCCGAACGAGAACGCGAAGGCCTGCACGAAACTGTACTCGCGCATGGTCTGGAACAGCGCCACGGCCAGGATCGCGCAGTTGGTGGTGATCAGCGGAAGAAAGATGCCCAGGGCGCGAAACAGGGCCGGACTGAACTTCTTGATGAACATCTCGACCAGCTGGACCGCCGAGGCGATTACGGCGATGTAGCAGATCAGGCGAAGGTACTCGGCATGAAACCGAAGCAGCAGAACGTTGATCCCGTAGGCGCACGACGAACTGACCAGCATCACGAAGATAACCGCCAATCCCATGCGGAGGCCGGTGTCAATCTTCCCCGAAACCCCCAGGAACGGACAGATCCCCAGGAACATGCTCAACACGAAGTTGTTGACGATCGCCGCGTTAAACAAGATTTCCCACACGCTTTGGTCCATGGCAACCTCTTATTCCGCTTTCTTGAGCTTCCGAGCGCGCCGTTCGCGCAGCCAGTTGAAGAACAGGAGCCATGAGCCCAACGTGAAGAAGCCGCCGGGCGGCAATACCATCACGCTCCACGGCTCGAAATTGGGCCCGAACAACGGGATGCCGAGAATGGCGCCTTTGCCGATGATCTCGCGAACCGTACCCAGACACAACAAGGCGAAGGTGAACCCCACGCCCATGCCCAACGCGTCGACGGAGGACAACCAGACATTGTTTCGGGAGGCGAAGACTTCGGCGCGGGCCAGGATAATGCAGTTGACCACGATGAGCGGTATGAACACTCCCAGGGCTTGGTACAGGGGCAGGCTTATGTACTGCATCACGTAATCGACGATGGTAACCAACGTCGCGATGACGACGATGAAGGTCGCGATCCGGACCTCTTTCGGGACGAGCTTCCGAATGAGCGAGACCACCGCGCTCGACATGACCAGCACGAATATCGCACACGCGCCCATGGCGAGGGAGTTGATGACAGTGTTTGAAACCGCCATCGTCGGGCACATCCCGATGAGCATGACGAATACGGGATTCTCCCGCCACAAGCCCTTCATGAATTCATCCATGGTTGTTGCCGGATTGCCCTGTGCCATCAGGAAGTGCCTTTCTGCAGTTGGTCCAGGTGAGCTTGGATGAGGGGAACGGCTTCCTGGGCGCTGTTGTTCAGCATGCGCACCACGGCTTTGGACGATATCGTTGCCCCGGATATGCCCTCGACCTGCCAGGGGTCGCTCTTTTCGCCGTTCTTCGCGAATTCCACGTTGTGAGCCAGGCTGCCGCCATCGGCGTTCAATTCCAGCGAGATCGTGTCCTTGCTCGTATCGGAGCTGAAGAAATTGGCCAGGAATTCGGGATCGTTTCCGATCCGGTCGCCCAATCCGGGTGTCTCGCTGCTTTGGAGCACCATGAACCCGGTTACGCGTTTGGCTGCGGGGTCATATCCGTAGATACCGCGGATGACGTCCGAATAGCCTTGTGCTGCGGCTTCAATGGCCACGCCGACCAGCTTTCCGCTCTCGTCATATCCGGCATAGACTTTTTTCATGCCGGGTGTGGAATCATCGACTTCAACGGGCCGGAATCCCTTGTCTTCGACGGCGAACGCCTGACTCGAGGCTGCTCCCGGGAGCACCTCGAATACGGCGCCGCGGAGTTGCTCGAGCTTGTTCTGCTTTATGCCCGCCTCGGTAGCCTGAACCGCGAAGAAGATGAGAAACCCGGACAGAAAGGACACTCCGCCGAGCGTTGCAATCATGTGCAGACTGTTGGGCTGGCCGGCCTTTGGTGCTGCTGGCGTGTTACTCATTTGACTGCCTTCTTGATTCGTTTGGTTCCGAACACCCGAGGCTGGGTGAGATTCTCGATATGGGGCGATACGGCGTTACCCAACAGGATGGCATACATGACGCCCTCGGGAAGACCGCCCTTGAGGCGAATGAGGATTGTCAGAAACCCCATCAGGGCGCCGTATATCCAGACGCCGAGGGGCGTGGTCGGCGAGGCCACCATGTCGGTTGCCATGAACACGGCCCCGAGCATCAGGCCTCCGGAAAAAAGCATGAACGCGGGCGTGGGACTCGTCTTGTCGGCGAGGCAGAAAAGCCAACTGGACACGTAGGCCGAGGCGAGCATCGCCGCGGTAATACGCCAGTTCATCATGCCCCGGGCAACAAGGTACACGCCGCCCAGGAGAATAAGGATGGCGCATGTCTCGCCCGTAGACCCCGGAATCATGCCGGTGAAGAGGTCCATGGTTGCGGTGGTTTTTCCCCCGAATTTCATGAGGGAGAGGGGGGTGGCGCCGCTCCACCCGTCTATTCTGGCTTGAGCGAGATAGCCGGCCATCGCGTCAGCTCTCATGTTGGGGCTGAGAAAGGGCGGTATCAGCGTGGTGGGAATACACTGGCTGAAACGGCCATCCACGAACGCCGGAACCCATTGCGTCATGGCTACGGGAAAAGCAGCTTGGAGAAACGCGCGCGCCACCAGCGCCGGGTTGAACGTGTTGAATCCCAACCCGCCGAAGAGCGCCTTGCCGAGCAGGATAGCGACTACCCCGCCCACAAACCCCATCCACAGGGGGATGCCGGGGGGAAGGGTCAGGGCCAGAAGGATGCCCGTAATCACGGCGCTGAAATCGGCGACGGTGGTCGGTTTTTTCGATATCTTGCATACCAGGTGTTCGGTGATGACGGTAGCGGCCGTCGTCGTACACACCAGCGCCAGCGCGCTCAGCCCGAACGCCCAGACGGCGAACCCGCAAATGGGCATCAAGGCGTATACGACGTTGCGCATGATCACGTCGGTGGTCACGGCCGCCTTGATGTGCGGCGACGTCCGAATCTCGAATGTTCCCGGCTTGATGCCCGTCACGAAGCAGCCTTCCTTTCACGGATGATGGCCTTGGCGACCCGGAACCGTTGAACCAGGGGTATGTTCGATGGACACACATACGAGCAGCAGCCGCATTCGAAGCAGTCCATCAGGTTGAACGCGTCAGCCATGGTGTCGAAAGTGCGTTTGCGGGCCAGTTGGCCCAGCCGCGAAGGATTCAAGTGCATCGGGCAGGCGTCGAGGCAGCTTCCGCAACGGATGCAGGGGTATTCCTTGCGGTTGCGTTTCTCCACTTCTGCTTTGTCGAGCACCAGGATGCTCGTGACGCCTTTGGTAATAGGGATGTCGAGCGAAGGAACCGCGACGCCCATCATCGGGCCGCCCAGAATCACGACCGACGCGTCCTCGCCGCGATAGCGGCACCACTCGAGTACGAAACGTATCGGGGTGCCCAGCGCGACGAGGTAATTGCCGGGGTTGCCCACCGCCGGACCCGTCACGGTGATGACGCGCTCGATCAGGCCCTGCTGCATCGGCAAAAGCTCGCCGATCTGCGCCAGCGTCGCCACGTTGAATACCGATGCGCCCACATCCATCGGAAGACCGCCTGAGGGCACTTCGCGGTTCAACAGCGACTTGATGAGCATCTTCTCCGCGCCTTGCGGATACTTTGTCTCGATGGATTCCACCTCGATGGGTTCGCCGTCCGGTTTGGCGCGACGCATGGCTTCCACCGCGTCGGGCTTGTTGTTTTCAATGCCCACGACGACCCGCTCGGCCTTGTACGCCCGTTGGACCACCCGAATGCCCTCGTAGACATGTTCGGGCTGTTCGACCATGAGCCGGTGGTCGGTGGTCAGATAGGGTTCGCACTCACACCCGTTGACGATTACGCTGTCGATTCTCTTCCCTTCAGGGACCGCGAGCTTGACATGCGTGGGGAATGCGGCCCCGCCCAGGCCGACTACGCCCGTGCGCTGGACGGCCTTGACGATTTCCTCGTTCGACATGTGGTCCACGTCCACGGGAGCCCCATAGAGGATCTCCTGGCTTTCACCGGGGTACAGTTGCAGGAAAATGGCGGGCGACATGCCGCCCCGGACGTCGCGGGCCAAACCGATCCGGGCGATCCGTCCCGTTGCCGGTGCGTGCATAGGCACCGACACAAATCCACCCGGCTCCGCAATCGGCTCGCTTCTGACGACTTCCTGGCCTTCTCGCACGATGGGCTTGGCCGGCGCGCCCGTATGCTGTGAAAGCGGAACGAGCATCTCGCTCGCAAACGGCATGCGCCGGACGGGTTTGTGCGCCGTCAGGCCTTTGTATTCTGGCGGATGCACCCCGTGCGAGAAGGTTTTGTCAAGACCCAATAAAGTCAATACGCTCATGAGTACCAGGAAAAAGTTATGCGGGCGCGCCCCACTTTCTCGGGGGACGCGCCCGCGTTTGCTACATCTCGTTGAATTTGGCGGCGCGTTTTATAAGCTTGTCGACGCCTTTCTCATTGGGATCCCACGGTTCGCCGGGCCGGATGCACTTCGCCGCGCACCGTTCCGCGGCCTTGACCATGTCCTTGAACGTTCCGGCCTTGTAATCGCCCAATTGGGCCTGCTTCTTGTCGTTCCAGACAAACATCGCCGGGTTGATGAGCACACATTCACCGCACCCGGTGCACTGATTCGAGTCTAAGAAAGGTTCCATGCCGCCTCCAGTCGTGGTTTTGGGCGTGCTTTCCGCAGATACAGGGACCGCCTGTCGCTCCGCAGAGGCGCCGCCGTCTCCCTCGCCGCTCGAAACCGCCGCCGCAGCGGGCGCCGCGGCGGGGGCCGACAGGAACTGCGACAGGTTGCCGCCGTTAGCCAGTTGGAGCAACCCGGCCGTGATCTTCTGCACTACGTCTGCGCGCGCCTGGTTTGCTATTTGGTTTACATCGACTTTTTGATCGGCGCCCGTGAGCGACTTGAGCAAGCGCCAGAAGTTACGCCGGTCTTCGGCCGATTCTACAATGGACTTTGAACAGATAAGGCGGGACAAGCGGTTCTTCTTGTCAACCGCCCACACATACGGATACAGGCCCTCGCGATCTTCCGCGCTCATGTTGATGAACTCGGCGATGGGCACCATACCTTCGTTCCAGGTATCCTGCGGCGCCTTCCGGAAATGCTTGCGGAACCGGCTCTCGGTGGCCGCATAGTCCGCGAACGTAAGCGGGATCTGCATTGTGCCGGGTTTGCCGGCTTCATCGACGTAGCTCAGCGTGAAGGTTGGCCAATCGTCGTCAAGCGCCGGGTTGCCTTCGAGATCCAAAGCGTCCGCCGGGTTCTGTCCCAGGTCGGGATTGTACCGGAAAACGGGGTATGCCCGGGACTCGACGGCGAGGATGGACTGGTACTTGGCCACGTCGTCGCCGATGCCATGCTCCGGCATGCAGGGGCTGTGCAAGTTGAACAGGGCGGGCCGCCTCGTGGTCAGCCCCTGCACGAATCCTTCGAGCAAGTGGCCGACGTTTGCGATGGTACCCTGCATCACGTAGGTCGTGCGATGCGCCATTGCGATCAAGCCTACTTCTTTCCGGATTTCCTCCTTGCCCTGGATGGCCTTGCCGAATTGCGCCATATCAGAAATCTGGCCGAAGTAACCGGACGTGCAGGCCTGGCCACCGGTGTTCGAATACACCTGCGTGTCAAGGCACATGACCTTCACTGGTTTGCCGCTCATCATCAGGCGCGACATGTTCTGGAAGCCGATGTCGTAAAGGGCGCCGTCGCCGCCGACTGCCACTACCGGCGGGCACAGAGCGAACTCCTCGTCCGTGAAATCCCGCCAGTTGAAGTAGCGGAAGAACTCCTCGTGTTCTTTCGCATTGTACTTGCCGGCCAGCTCCATCTCCGCTTTGCGAATGGCCTTGAAACCCTCGGCCATCTTCACCATATGGCCCTCGAACACGCCCATCGCCATCGACGTGCAGTCCTGGAACAGATGATTGGCCCAGGGGAACGGATACGGATTGAATGGGTAGGTGGAACCCCACACGGAGGTGCAGCCCGTTGCGTTAATCATGCCCATGCTTGACCGGCCGCGTCCTGTAACGCCTGTGGTGTATTCCCACCGGAGGTGCTTGAGCTTGGCCAGGATGTCGGTAGCCGTCTTGAGCCATTCGCTGTCGATGGTGCTGTTGACCTTGCCTTCTTCGAGCGCCGCGGTAAGGTTAGCCAAGGTCAAATCCTTGCCGTGAAGCGAGGTCAGCGCCTTGTTCATGGCGTCCGTATCGCTCACATTGACCTGTTCGGCCAGCTTGAGCCGGATGTGTTTCTCGAGGCGCTCGATGAGGTCGTCAAGACGCGCGACATGCGCTTTCGCGCGCGGCTGCATCAGCGCCTCGACAACCGACGTGAAGAGGTGCACGACGGTCTTTTCGCCGCATCCCAGGCATGCTCCGTCCCCGCCGACCATCGATTTGTAGTTGATTTTGTCGAGCAACAGCGTATCGAGCGCGCCGATGCCTTCTTCAAGGTTGTCTATACGGATGTACTCGGGCTTCGTATTGGGCAATTCCAGCCAGAGGTCCCAGTTGCGGCGCAGTTCGTCGATCGATGCAGGCGTCTGCGTGACCACGTGGAGGGCGTCGGCGGGACAGACCTGCACGCATTCCATGCAGCCCTTGCAGGTGTAGGGATCAACCGTGATCGAAAGCAGGCCGCCGCTGCCCGGTTTGGACTTCTCCTTAAGCGTGTAATACGGAGCACTGATGCCGAACTTGTAGGGACGAAGTACGTCCATCAGAGCGGCCGCTTCGTTCACGAGCTCGGTCTTTTTGTCGCCCGTAAGGGTGCTTTCGGCCAAGGTCCCTTCGATTGCCTGGGTCAGCAGCGCCGTGACGTCAGCAGCCACATTGTCTCCGATGGCCGACCGCAGCTTCTTTTCGATAGTGCCCGCCAGCTTCGGCAAGTGCTGGAACCGGGCCCCGGCTTCCTCGGCCTTCTTGATGCCCGTCGCCAAGACATCCGAGATGGTATTCACCAGACCTGGCAGGGCCGAATCCGGGCAGATGGACCAGCAGTCGCCGCACGCGGTGCACTTCTGGGGATCCCAGACGGGGTGCTCGAAACGGATGCTCGTCATGTCGCGGAAGACGCCCGACGCCACGGGAATGCAGCTCATGCCGATGAACGGGTCGGTCAGGTTGTCGTTGCCCCGGCCGGTCGCGTAGAAGTGGCCGGTCTGTTCCCAGTAACGGTGGATATCGGTCAATGGCGCGTCGCCCTTGGGCTGGCGCTTGAGCATTACCGGCACCGACGGTTCCTTGCGGATGGCTTTTGCATCGCCCTCGAGCACCGTCTTGTTCTTGATTTCAACCAGTTCGGTGAAACCGCGGCGCACAACCTTGAGGTTGTCGTCGACTATGCGGCGGCCTTTGGCGCCGAATTTGTGCTCCAACTGGTCCTCGATCGCCTTGAACAGGGCCTCTTCCGACAGGTTGCGCTGCTTCATAATCGGCGATGCCGCGAAGAACGAGCCCATGAACGCGATACCCTGCATGCGGAACTGCAACTCGGGGTCGGTCGCGATTTCGCGCGCGATCTTGAATCCGTCCACGTAAAAGACATGGATATCGTTCTCGACGATGACCTTCTGGTAGCGGGATGGAATTTGTTCCTTCCAGACCTGTTCCGGGCTGTCCAGTTCGCTCTGGATGATGAACACCCCGCCCTTCTTGAGCCCTGCCAACGGATTCGAATGGCTGAACACGTTGGGATCGGGGGAGAGGGCCACGTCCACATAGAAATACTCGCAATTCACGCGGATGGGTTCGGGCGCCGCCGAGAGGTAATAGGTGGTGGGCTGGCCCTTTTTCTCTGAACCGTACTTGGGATTAGCCTTGATGTGATAGCCGAGCAGGTCGAACAGAGTCATGGCAATGTTCTTGCCGGTTGTGATGGCGCCCCAGCCGCCGATCGAATGCAAACGCACCGTGATGCTGGACTTCGGCAGCAGGTTGGGATTCTCGCTGCCGTGCACCGCCAGGTCCTTGACATCAGGATACGACTCCAGGATCTGCTGCTGATACACTTCCTGTTTCGGGGTATAGGCCTTGTCCCGGACGAAATCGATCGACAGATAGAACATCTTCTTCTGTTTGCCGTCAGGCAGCATATTCTCAATGGCGCCTATAATGCCTTCCGGCTGCAGATCGCGGCTTCCCATCCCGTACGAGCCCGAGTACAGCGGAGGCACGTCGGCCGGTTTGCTGTACGTGTCGTGCTTAGGATACGGAACTTTCTTTCCGTTGCTCCGGGCGTTCTCGACGCACTTGTTGATCGCCGCGCGCACTTCGCGTATGAGCGGCAAGTCTTCCGCGAGAGGCTGGTCTGTGCGCTCGAGGACGCATACCCCCTTGCGGCCTTTCAACAGGGGCGTCAGCATGTCCGACGGGAAAGGCCGGAACATGACCATATTGATCACGCCGATTTTGATGCCCCGCGTCTCGCGAAGGTAATCCGCAACCGCTTCCATGCTAGGCACCACGCTGCCCTGGCCAATAAGCACATAATCCGCGTCTTGCATGGCGTGCGCGAGAACGCGTTTGTACTCGCGGCCTGTAAGCCGGGTGAATTCCGCCATGCATTCGTCGGCGATGTCGGCGATGTGGTCAAAGAAATACGGACGCTGCGCCGCGACGCTCTGCATGTATGCGTCCTGGTTCTGCACCGTGCCCGCCATTACGGGGTTGTCGACGTCCCACAGGAGGGGAATCCGGCGGCGCCTGTCACCGTAGATGATGCGCTGCCCCGGTGTGGGGGTATCGATGATGTCGTCCGGACGTCCAAGATACTCTTCGATAAGCTTTCGCTCGGGCAGTAGCAGCGATTCGATGAGGTGCGTGGTCAAGAATCCGTCTTGTCCCACGATACCGGGGTTCAGGGCCAACTCGGCGATCTTATGTGAGATGATGTTGAGGTCGGCCACCTGCTGAACGTTCTTGCCGAATACCTGGAAGAATCCGGTATCGTCAACGGCATGGTAGTCGTCGTGGCCGGCGTGCACGTTCAGAGTAGACTTGGTCATCGCGCGGCAGCCCATGTTCAGAATATAGGTGAGGCGTTTGCCTACGGCCGCGTACAACGACTCGTGCATGTAGGCGATGCCCTGGCCCGACGAGAAATTGCACGAACGCAACCCCGCCATGGACAGGCCCGCTGTCACCGCGGCGGCCGCATGTTCGCCCTCCGGCTCGATGAAAATCAATGCGCGGTCCGAAACATTGATATGCCCTGCCGCGGCAGCCTCGGCCCAGTATTCACCCATCTGCGTGGACGGGGTGATGGGGTACGCGCCTGCGGCGTCACTGGATTCTCGCTCGCACATGATGACGGCAGTGTTTCCATCCATGGCTTCGCGAATTCCCGGATACTTGGTAGTCTCCTTGGCGTCTTTCATGTCCTAACCCTTGTGTGTGTCGTTAACCAAACCAGTCTCAACTTCGCCAATAACCGTCAGTTCAAATGAGCTGACCGCAATTCGATTCCCACACCCCCTTGCCGTATTCGATGCGCGTCTTTCGCGCACGCGGGCTTGGGTCCAAGGGACACGGGCACTCACCTCGCACGGTCTGCTCAGCCGATAGGCAGAGGGCTCTTGCGGGTGATATGCTTTGCCTGGATGCCTTTTATGGCGCCCAGGTCCCTGTCCATCCAGACAATCGCGCCCGTTGGGCAGCGTTCGATGGCGGCCTTGCAGTCGGGCCGCCACTTGCCATAATCCACGCGGGCCAGATTGTTCACGATCGAGATCATGTTATTCGGGGCGTCCATCGCGCACCGGCCACAGCCCGTGCACGCCACCGCGCACTCTGCTTCGGCGTCCCCGCCCCGCGCTTCGTTCTTGCAGGCCACCAGAAGCCGCTGATTGACCGGCAATAGCATAAAGAGCTCTTTGGGACATTCTGCCACGCAGGCGCCACAGGCCGTGCATTTGTCCTCGTTGACGACGGGAAGCCCGTTTTCGTTCATGACAATGGCGTCGAACGTACAGACGTCTCGGCAGTCGCCATATCCCAGGCAACCCCAGACACACCCTTTCCCGCCTCCGGCCACCAGGGCAGCGGCGCGGCACGTTTCGGCCCCATAATACGTGGCCATCTGGCGCGCAACGTTATTGCCCCCCGCGCAGGCCAGACGCGCCACCCGCCGGACCAGCGTGCCTGCATCAACGCCAAGGTACGCGGCGATTCTCTCGACCATTTCCTTGCTGTTTACCGGACACCGCCCGGGAAGTGCCTTTCCCTTCACGATGGCTTCGGCAAAGGCGCGGCAGCCCGCCTGGCCACATCCGCCGCAGTTCGCGCCCGGCAGCATTCGTTCGACTTCGTCAATACGGGGGTCTTCGAAAACGTAGAGGCTCTTGCTCGCGATAGCCACCATTCCTGACAGGATTACACCAAGCCCCGCCATGATCAATGCGGCAATTACGAGACCCTCAAGCATCCGTCTTCCTTTGTCTACTGGCTATCATTGCTGTTTTGCGGGACAGCGAAGCCTAAACGGGAACGCGCCATAACGCATTCCCCTCGCGCGCCTTCCCGCGCAGTCGGGGCGGTCATCTGGCGCACGTCATTACTCCGGTGATGTCGCACGGTAGGAGTCGAGTCTACAATAACTTAACGAGACAGTGCAACTCCGCTCCAATCCTATTCGCGTGCCTTCTCGGTGCAAATTCGTGAAAAGAAACACAAATAAAGTATATGCCGCTGAAAACCATAACGCAAGTTACCGAATACGAGCGAATGCACGCGCGCCGATTTGTAGAGCTTCGAGAGGCTTCCAGGGCTGCTGCGCGCCGCCCCGGCACACAGGAAACAGAAGCCGACCCCGCGCCGCGCGAGCCCGGGACCGTCACCCTCTCTTGCGTCTTCGGCTGCTTTTGGCGCTCTCATTCAGCAGGTGAGGCAGCCGAGTGAACTTCAATCGCCGGTCCGCTAATCATATTGCGGCCAATCAGGTTGATAAGGGTCGTCTGCTAAGCCGAGAATCGAATCATGTCTTATGGCGCACAAAAAGAGGGAAGCAGCCGTTCATGGCTGCTTCCCCTATGTCTTGGGCGACAAAACTACACTTTCCCGCCGATGCCGTGTGAACGGCTGACAGGAAGAATCATACTAAACGCAGCGTAAGAAGACCTGAGGTGACCTGGTTCACACTTCTTCTTCGAGCGGTATCTCGCATTTTTCCGTCAAATAGTCAAGAATCGGTGAGGCGCCGCCGAAAGCGCCTAGCAGGTCGGCCAGAATCTGGCCGCCATAGCAGATAGCATCTTCGAACGCGTTGGCGCGCGCAAGTACTGTTCTTGTTACATGCTTGACATGTTTCACAGTCGATCCCTCCATTTTCCAACCAACCGAAGCCAGCTTGATAACGCTCATATAGTACACAAAAACCGTGCCAAAATGTTCAGGTCCTCTCCCCAAGGGTTCCTGATCCCCCTACTGGAATCCTATACGGAAGGCGCGAAGTTGTCAAGTAATTACCCGGGGGACGGGTTTCTGGGTGCTTCGGTGTGACGGGCCGGGTTACGACCGGTGGCGGGCGGGGCGGTACGCTCTCGTGCTGATGCCGTGTTTTCGCACGCGGAGTCCCATGATGCGCTCGCTGATCCCGAGTGCGCGCGCGGCGCGTGCCTTGTTCCCGCGGGCATTCTTTAATGCCTCGACGATCATCTCGTGTTCTACGGAATCGAGTGTGCTTTCCAGGGTGCCTGTTATGACGGTATTGCTGGCTTCGGCGGTCTGCAGTGTAGGCGGGAGGTGGTGGCCGTGGAGCACGTCGTCATTGGTCAGCAGGACCCCGCGTTCGATGCAGTTTTCCAGCTCCCGGACATTCCCGGGCCAATGGTAGCTCATCATCATGTCGATAGCTGGAGTCGAGATACGGCGCACGTTCTTGCCGTTGGCTTTGCTGTATTTCTCGACGAAGAAATTGGCAAGGTCGAGAATGTCGCTCTTGCGTTCCCGCAACGGTGGCAGATGGATAGGGAACACGTTCAACCGGTAATAGAGGTCTTGCCGGAAGGCGCTTTGTTCCATCAGCATATCGAGGTCGCGGTTCGTGGCGGCGATCACCCGGACGTTCACCTTTATCGTGTCCGTGCTGCCCACGCGCTCGAATTCCCGTTCTTGAAGTACCCGCAGCAGACGAATCTGCATGGCCGGCGTCAGATCTCCGATCTCGTCGAGGAAGATCGAGCCGCCGTTAGCCAGCTCGAAACGTCCTTTGCGTTCCCGGATGGCGCCCGTGAAAGCCCCTTTCTCGTGACCGAACAATTCGCTTTCTACGACCGACTCCGGCAGCGCGGCGCAATTCACTTTAATGAACGACATCGTCGCCCGGTGGCTGTTATAGTGAATGGCCTGTGCGACGAGTTCCTTGCCCACGCCGCTTTCGCCCCGGATAAGCACCGTCGTGTCGCTCTTGGCCACTTGGGCGATAAGGTCGTAGACCCGCTGCATGGCGCCCGAATTTCCCACAATGTTGGCCGGGTGATAGCGCTCCTCCAATTCCTGCTGCAATCGCTTGTTCTGGTCTATGAGACGCTGCTGTTCTTCGAGAGCCGCCCGCCGCAGCCGCACGGCCTGGGCAATCATCTTCGCGACGATGCTCAGCATCCACAGGTCTTCGTCGAGAGACACCGGCTCGAGATATAGCCTGTCGGCGCTCAACGCGCCCACTACCTCGTTGTCGATCTTGATCGGCACGCACACAAAGCCAATCTCGTCTTTACGCATGTTGCTGCGAGCCTTCGTTTTATCCAGGAAAAGGGGCTCCTCCGAGATCCGGGGTATCACCATGCCGCGGCCGGTCTGAACCACCTTGCCAGTCACGCCCTCGCCGGGACGATACCTCGCTCGTTCGCGCTGTTTGGCAGATAAACCGTGGGCTTCTTCGATGAGGATCTCGTCGGTCTCCCGGTTCAGCAGCGTCAAGGTGCCGCGGACCATGCCCGTATGCTTCGCAAGAGCCTTCAGGATGGACCCGACCTCGTCGCGCAAGTCCATGCTGCGGTCGAGGATCTGACTGATATCGAAGAGCAGCGCCAGTTCACTGCGTTCATATTGTCTATCTCGCCCCGGGGGACTGTCTGGCATGATTCCTTCCCTCCGGTGTATCACTCGCTTATTGAACACAAAACTGTCCAGAGCTCGGCCAGATGCTACGCGATTGTATGAAATCCGGCCGTGTCATTCAAATTTGTAGATACGGAAAGATATTGCCGTCGCGGGCCGCCGCCGAGGTCGTGTCTTGGCGAGCATGTGACCGGCGATTTTACGCCAGACGCTTGGATCGGCCTATAGGGCGGGACCGCGCCACCTCTCCATGGCTATGTCGCTCGCGCTTCCGTTCGCGGAGGGGAATCTCAATCGCGTCAGGAAGACCTCACCAGGTGAACCGGACTGTTGCAAGACCGCGGGCGGGCACCTGCACCGTAAAACGTTTTCCGTGTTTCAGGGTCAGCGCTTGCCCGGGCTCTTCGGCGAGATTGCAGACGTGCGCGGCATTCAGCGACTTGGAGAAAGAGACGGTCTCGGCCACGTTGTCGTCAGTGGGATTCCACAAGCGGAGGATGCCTCCGTTACCGTCGGCTGCCGGTTTCAGTGCGGTAACGACAGCCGCGTTGTCTTCAAGGCGGCAGAAAGAAACGTCGTCTGGCAGGGATTCCGCTTCATGGGTACGGATCCCTGTTTGCGCCTCCTGTACGATACGTAATGCCGCCACAGCATCAAAGGGCGCCGCAAACGGGTATACGAGGTAGTCGAATTCCATGGGTTCGAGCAGTTGGCCGTCGGGTTGTCCTGGCGTGCCCACGGTCTGCTGTGTTGACCGGAATAGCGTCAACGACAAGGCGCGTTCAGGCGTTTGGGTAACCTCATACTCGTGCAACCCCGCCGGGCAAAGAATGGCGAGCCCTTTCTGGCCGTCCTGAATGCCGAAGAGCCGGGTGAAGGCCGTCTCTGGATTCACCCGCTCATGCCACAACGCTGCTTCCGCGGGGACATCAATGGCGCGCTCGACCACTGCGAAGGGGGTCTCGGCGAACGATATGCCGGTCTTGATGGGGGTGGGAAACAGCACGCGCAGCCGATGGTCCCGGACCGTGTTCTCCACGCGCGTCTTCACGTTCACGCAGGGGGACCCCTTTGTGACGAAGATGCGGTCGGTTACCCGCAAGCATACGCGGCCGTCTGACCGTTTGCGCGTCTTACGGTCCATCGCGGCGGGCAGTTCGAACTCGCGCTCGACGCGAAACACGGCGCGCAAGGGGCCATCTTCTTCGAGGGCCGTCGTGACACGTGTGCCGGGAGACTTGTAGGCGATGTCGTTCGTCAATTGTCCGCGCGTCCATCCGTCGCCGCTGTCGCCAGTGTCTTCGTAGAGAAACAGCGGGCCGCAGGTCATGCCGCTCGCCTTGTCGGACAGCGCTGCCGTGCCGTCGGGATGCACCGTCAAACTCAAGCGTTCGGTGGCCGCCGTCATCGGTCCGGAGAGAAGGCTGCCGAAATTGCGGTTGGACTCCTCCGTAGGTTCCACGCGGAGCCCCGTGAAGCCGCACGCAGGCAGCGTCATCTCCACTGCCAAGCGATACACGTCGCCTCCGAAATTGTGGTGTCTTCCGTCAGATCTCAGACGCTTGTGCAGCGTATCATGTTCTATGCCTGTAAGCTGGCAGGGGAGCGGCCTGCCCTTCTTGTCCAAGAGCCGGAAGCGGTTGATCGCCTCGCCCGTCGTTAATCCGTCGACGTACTTCGGCGCGAAATCTCTGGCGAATGGCAACGCGATGTCGAAGACCCCCTTGCGTTCGAAGGGCAAAGGATTGTGAATCACCACGTGGGCGAGGGCGTCGCGCGACTCGCTTGCGCCGCCCATGGCCGCAGTGGCACGGCGGACCAATCCGTCCGCCAGCATTCGGCACTGATCGAAACGGAAACACATGTCGCGGTGCACCTGGTCGACGCTGCATCCGCAGATCGAATCATGCGGGTGATTCTTCAGCAGATATTCCCAGGCCAGGTCCAGGTAGCGCAGGTTGGGCTGTGCCCCCTGCATCCGCAGAACGAGCGCCAGCGGCTCTGCCCAATGCTCAAGGAGGACTTGGCATTCATCGTTGGCTTTCTTGAGGGGATATCGCGACGAGATGGTATGAACGATCAAGTACTGGCCTCCGCGGCCGGAAGCGCGGCACGGTTCCCGCAGTTCGCCCGTCCGTTCGGGCATGCTTGCCGAATGAGCGGCCATGTCCCGTCCGAACTCCTCCAGCGACGCCCATACGAACTCGACATCGGGATACCGCTCTTTCAGTTTCTCCAGGATGGCGATACTCCGTTCGTCGGCGGGGAAATGGTCGATGGCGTCCAACAACAGCACGAGCGGCACGTCACTCCGCTGGCGCTCCTCGTTGAAATATGGTTCGAAGTGCTCTGTGAAAAGGCTGTTGTCCAGCTCGTCGCCTTCGATCCTGTTGCGAAACTTGAAAAGGAACGGCGCATAACTGCCGTCGTCGCGGAGTTTGTAGGTGGGCATTCTGCTGCCGTCCGGACCTATCCACTGGAACAGGGCGGGATAGTTTTCGTCTTGCGTTCCCCGCCAGCAGATGCCAGCCTGAAGCCCTAGCCCCGTCATGATTGTCGGAAGCGCCGCGATGTGGCCAAATTGATCCGGAGTGTACGCGAAATTCATTGCGGGCACGCCCAGTTCCCGGCAGACCGCCCGCCCTTTCATGATGTTTCGGATGTAACTTTCGCCGGAGATCAGCCACTCGTCGGGCAACACGTACCAGGGTCCCGCCAGAATGCGGCCCGCGTTCATCATCGTGATGAGGCGCTCCTTGTTCTCCGGGCGCGCCAGCAGGTAGTCCTCGAGCACTACCGCTTGACCATCGAGATGAAAGCACCTGTATTCGGGCCGCTTCTCCAGAAGGTCCAACAGGTCATCGATAAGCTCCACCAGCCACATGCGGAATTCCTGAAACGGCTCGTACCATTCGCGATCCCAATGGGTCCCCGGGCAATAGTATGCACGCATTGATTTCTTTCGTCCTTTCTGTGCGCGGCGTTTCCCCGCCGGCCGCTCGAACGCGGCGCCGGGAAAGCTTGGCAGATGATACAAGGCCGCCGTGCCCTCAGTAAAGAACCCGGCATTTCGGCAGGGCTTCTTGAAGCTTTCGCCACCCGTCCTGAGTGATCTTCGTTTGCCGGATGTCGAGTTCTTTCAGTCCCGTCAAGTGCTTGACGGGTTCAAGATTCTCGTCGCCGACTTTCACGCTCCACAGGCTGAGCACCTGGATATCGTCGGGCCCGAGTTTAAGAAGCGGCCCAACGTGATAGGTCTGCATCTGGAGTTTGACGTCCTGATTCGGCGGGATCCCGATTTTCCCTTTGGCCTCTCCGACCTTTTCCCATGGTTCGCGTTCCAACACCCCCGACCTGCGCAGGAATAGCGAACCCAGGCTCTCGTCTTTCGGGAACTCGATTATCCTGGCCACTTCCTTTCCGAACACCGGCTTGACGGGTTCCTCTTCTTCAGGTTGCGGCTTAGCTTCCTCGGCCGGTTCCTTTGGGGCGGCCGCAGGCACTTCTTCTGGGGCCTCCTCGGCCTCTTGGGGAGGCTCTTCGGGTTGTTCCGCGGGGGCTGCGGCCTCTGTTGCTGTGTTCGTCTCCCCAGGTGCCGCGTTCTCGGGCGTCTCAGGTGGTACACCCTTATCCAGATTTAACCCCTTCATAATGTCATTCGTCATCAAATCGCTGGATGGCTCGCTGCCCGTGAATGAAGACGCGCCCATTTGCGCGAGCATTTCAGGGGTAGCCTGGGCCAGTAGTTCCTTCGTCATCTTGGCTGCAGCTATAAAATCGGTTTGCTCGAACTGCTGGCGCAGTTGGGCCGCAACTTGTATTGCTTGCGGCGTAGCAGCTTGTTTTTCCATCATTTCGAGAACGGTCGCCGTCTGTATCTTCATCAATTCCGCCAGTTGGGCCGTGTCCATCTCCGCCATCGCCTTGGCCTGCTCGGCAGGCGCCATCCCCTCGAGCCTGGCCATCAAGGCCTGGGTGGACTCAGCTCCAGCGGCGGGCGGCGCAGGTTGTTCCGCGGCAGCGGGAGCGGCAGTCGTTTCGCCCGGGGCAGTTTCAGGCGTGGCGGCCTCCGTTGAGGCCTCCGTTTGAGCGGCAGCCAGCTGCTCTCCCGCAGGGGCCTGCGGAGGAAGGGTCTCTTCTTCCTCGCCTCCGCGGCCGCGCACAATCACCACAACCAATGCAGCCAACAGCAACGCGCCCATGAGGCTGAAGCCAATGATATTCATTCTCTTGTTGCTTCCGCGCCCCGCCGCGAACCGCGGCGGCAGATACGACGGCTCCGTCATGTCCTGTCCGGGCAGAAGTGGAGGGGGGCCAGCCGCAGGCTGGTCTTGCGGACTCGGAAAGGGGGGCGGTCCGGATGGCGCAACACTCAGAGCAGCCTTCAATTGCCCGCCGCGGGGATCGCCCAGCGCGGTCAGCCTATCGCACAACGCCGCCGCTTCTTGAATGCGGCTCAAGACGCCTAGAACACGCGCCTTGAAGTACATGATGTCCGAATTGTTCGGAACGGCGTTGTCCAGTTGTTCCAACACCTGAAGCGCATTCTCGTACTGCTGGGCCTGGAACAAGGCGGCTGCCTGTTGAAACCGTTGTTTAACCTCTTCAGCATTCATCACAGTGGCACCTTTTCGTCACGATTGACGGTTGCCGCAAGTGAACCATCCGCCTGCGGCAGGAACGTCCGCTCCGTCCATGGTAGGCCAATGTTCGAATGGATTCAAAAACGGCGATGCCTTTCGCGGCAGCCAAATTCAGGGCCGCCACCCCGTACCTGGCATATTACCAATCGCCGGATAATGTAAAACGATGCAACGTAAACACGTTGCCATTCGGGGCACCGGGCTGGATTTCAAGATTCACCCTGCATGGGATAAGATCGGCGCGCCCGTATTCCGTTTCGCTCCGCTGGCGCTGAAGAATCCCGGCTAATGAGGACCCGCCAGTCGCATGGCGCCGCACCCGTTTCGCCGGTTCTTACCCGGCGATTGGAACGGATCGCTTGACTTGTATTTTACAAACCCAACCATTAGCGTGTAAGGGGGCAGTGTTTAAAAGGGGAAAAGGGCAAACATGGCAGATTATGCGAATGTCTGGCCGTCAGGGGGGCTGTTTGCCTTTTCGGGGGTAGACGGCAAAACCTGTTTTCGTGAGCCTTTCGTCGCATCAGGCACGACCGATGATGTCGGCTGGGATTTTTGGCTGGAGCCGCGGCTGATAGTGCGTCCGAAGTGTGGGGAGGCGCCTCTTCGCCCGATGCCTCAAGCGGGCTCGTTCTGTTTTTCCGATTGTTGGGACTTTCCCGTCGTTGCCGGGGAAACACGCGGCCGGCTTCGGGGAGCGTTTCGCGACCGCTCCTCCATGCTGTTGTCCATTGACATGAATTCGGGCGCCGGCCTGCCTCCGCCGGAGCTTGAATTGCCGGGTGACAATTGCGCGGGCAAGATTGAATTCAGTGTCGCGCGAAGGGGGTGCTGGGTCGCGGTTGCGCAGAGTGAGCCAGCCAGAATCCGTTCCTTCGCCATCGCGATTTCCTGCGCGAATGAGGCAGAAGCGCTCGCCCGGGCGCGCGCCACCCTCGTTGCGGACCTCAACGCCGTTATCGAGGCCCGGCTGCAATTCTACACCTCTGCCCGGTTGCCTGCGCGCATGGCAAGCACCGACGAGCCGATCTTCTACAAGGCGCTCAGCGTCATCAAGACGAATTATGAAAGCGCCCAGGAGGATATCCCCTGCCGGTGGACCACCCCTGACCGGATGCCACACCGGCGCATGTGGCTGTGGGATTCCGCTTTTCATGCGGTGGGGTCGCGGCACGTTTCGACGCAGCTTGCCGAAGAGGCCATCTATGCGTTGTTCGCCAAGCAGCATGCGGACGGCAAGCTGGCCCTGGCCGTTCACCCGGGCAAGATAGAGTTGGCGGAACACGATACGCAACCGCCCATTGTCGCATGGGCGGTGTGGAAACTGTTTCAACGCTCGGAAAACGAGGAATTCCTGGAACGCGTCTACGACGGCCTTGCACGTTACCTCCAATGGTTCGAACAAAACCGCAAGAATCCCAATGGACTCTACGGGTGGTACATCCGCACCGACGAAGATCCTGTCAAGGCCGCCCGGGGCGGTGAGTCGGGCATGGACAACAGTCCTCGCTTCGACCAGGCTGCCGCGATGACAGCCGTCGACCTTTGCAGCTATCTCGCCGCCGAGTACTTGGTCATGCAGAAGATCGCCAAGAAGCTGGGGCATTCCGATGATGAGGCCGAGTGGCGCCGCCGGGAACAGGCCATCGTGGAAAGGGTAAACGAACTTCTTTGGGACGACGAAGACCGCTTCTATTACGATCTCGA
>Ga0116148_1000711_pt1 | contig 39726 bp, 31 predicted proteins | sample AD_UKC055_MetaG_FD_89786 | JGI IMG/M metagenome (GOLD analysis project Ga0116148, IMG submission 89786) | Active sludge microbial communities of municipal wastewater-treating anaerobic digesters from USA - AD_UKC055_MetaG | ecosystem: Engineered > Bioreactor > Anaerobic > Digestate | place: USA...
CTCTGTCTGGATGGTGAGGCTTTCCTCGTCGCTGGACTCGCGGACGATGCCGTTGAGCCGGTCGGCCGGGACAAGCGCCTCGCCCTCCTGCTCGATCTGCACGGCCGTCACCTGGTAGCGCGCACCCGCCTCCAGGTCGGTCGCCATCAGGGTCAGGACGTTGTCGGCCGCCACCAGCTTGACGCACTGTAGAACGGGCTTCGGGGTCCGGCTGACCACAATGCTTCCCACCAGCGTCAGGGCTTCCTGCAGCGCTGCCGTCTGTGCAATGACCTTCATGTGCGTGCCTTCCTTGTGTCTATTTGGGCCACGTTATACGCCCTTTGACGGGGCGTTGCAAGAGATAACGTATGCAAAAGGCGAGGCGGGCCGGCCCCGGAGACGCTACAGCTTCACCCGCCGGTTCTGACGGAGTTCCCGGCACGTGTAGAACGTATCGCGCCACTGCACGCCGCCGCGGCGCAGGCCCATTACCGTCATGCGAACCATTCCGGCCGCCATCACCAGCACGCTCGCCGGCCAGTACAGCAGCGCCCGCAGGGGGATGCCCGCCCACTGACCCGCGCCGGCTGTGCCGGCGACGGCGCAGCCGACCATCACGGTCCCGCCGCCCAGCATCGCCCAGGCCCACGCCCCGCCGCCCAAGGCCGCCCAGACCGCCCCGCCCAACAGCGCCGCGGGCGGGGCCCACTCCAACGCCAGCAGCATCACCAGCGTCATCGCGGCCCGCCACAGACGGCAGTCGGCGATGGGGGCGAAGCCCTTCTCCATCCCCCGCATCATCTGGGCGATCGTGCTGTACCAGTGGAGGCCCAGGTATTGACGGGCGTTGCAGATCACGCACCGCCCCCCCGATCGCTTCACCATCAACCCCAGCCCCGCGTCGTCGCCGATCTCCAGCCGCAGCCACTCGAACCCCGGCGTGCGGTCCAACGCCTCGCGCCGGACCAGGTTGAACGCCCCCACGCCCATGTACGCCTTGGATCGCGGGTCGCCCACCGCCCAGAACCGCATCCGCATGTTGAGCTGGCGCAGGAACGTCGCGATCATTGCCGTCAGCAGGCCGCCCGTCGGCCACAGGCCCGGCAGGGCGGCCAGCAGGTCCAGGCGGTCCCGCTCGCACCAGGCCACCGCCCGGCGCAACACGTCGCCGGAGAAGTGCACGTCGGCGTCGGTGAACAGGACGTACGTCCCGTCGCAGGCCTCCAGGCCCCGCTGGAGGGCGTGCACCTTGCCCAGCCAGCCCGCGGGCAGGTCCCGCAGGTGGACGGCTGCGACCCGCGCGTCGCGGCCGGCCAGGTCGTCGATGATCTCGCCGGTGCGGTCCTCGCTGCGGTCGTCCACCAGCACGATCTGGAGGTTGGGGTAGTCCTGCTCCAGCAGCGACTGCATGGCCGTGGCGATCGAGTCTTCCTCGTTTCGAGCGGCCACCACCACAGACAGTCGCGGCCAGCTTGTCGGCGGCGTCGCCTCCACGTTGCACAGGCGGGGCACCTTCCGCACCGTCTGGACGGACGCGTAAAGGGCGTACAGCCAGTACAGGACCGCCACGCCCAGCCACGCGCCCAGCAGGATGTACGCGCCCAGCATGGGGGGGATTCTACGCTGCCGGGCTCGCGGCGCAAAAAGAAAAGCCCACCCCTCAGGGGTGGGCTTTGACTGGTTGTTACTGGCTACAGGCTGCTGGGTGCCGACTACTAACGTCAGCGGGCGTCGAAGGTCCGCAGGAACTCGTTGTTGGACTTGAAACGTTCCAGGGCCTTGAGCAGGGCGGGCATTTCCTCGTCGACGTTCAGGCCGCTCAGGAACCGCCGCAGCATGTGCATCTTGGGCAGTTGCCAGGGCTCGACCAGCAACTCTTCCTTACGCGTGCCCGACTGCGGGATGCCGATGGCCGGCCAGATCCGCCGCTCGGCCAGCTTGCGGTCGAGCTGGAGTTCCATGTTGCCGGTGCCCTTGAACTCCTCGAAGATCAGGTCGTCCATGCGGCTGCCCGTCTCGATCAGGGCGGTGGCCAGGATGGTCAGGCTCCCGCCGTTCTCGACCTTGCGGGCGGCGCCGAACTGGCGCTTGGGGGTCTCCAGGGCGCGGATGTCCACGCCGCCGGTCATCGTCCGCCCGGAAGTCTCGACGTGGCGGTTGTAAGCCCGCCCCAGGCGGGTCAGGCTGTCCAGCAGGACCACCACGTCCTGCCCGAACTCGGCCATCCGCTTGGCCCGCTCGATGGTGAACTCGGCCACGCGGATGTGGTTGGCCAGTTCCTGGTCGTTGTTGGAGGCTACGATCTCGGTCTTGACGCACTTGCGCTTGAAGTCGGTGACTTCCTCGGGCCGCTCGTCCACCAGCAGGATGAACACATGGCACTCGGGGTTGTTGGTGGTGATGGCATTGGCGATCTGCTGGAGCAGGATGGTCTTGCCCGAGCGGGGCGGGGCGACGATGAGCCCGCGCTGGCCCTTGCCGATGGGGCAGATCAGGTCCAGCACGCGCATCTCGATGGGCCCGCCGGGGGTCTCCAGCTTGAGCTGCGGATGCGGGTCCACCACCGTCATCTCGTTGAACGGGATGATGTCCGTGTACTCGTCAGCCGGCTTGCCGTTGACCTTGGAGATCTCTTCCAGCTTGGGTCCGCCCTTGCGCTTGGTCGGCGGGGCGACCTTGCCCTCGATGAACAATCCGGTCCTCAGCCCGCTGTGGCGGACGAAGTCCTTGCCCACGAAGACGTCGCCCGGGGTTGCCCGGTAGCCGTTCTTGGACTGGCGAAGGAACCCATACCCCTTGTCAGTGATCTCCAGAACCCCCGCTCCGATCGTGTACTCTGATGCATCATTGGGAGAAACAGAGTGCTCATCCATTGGAAACCTTCCTTATGCCTATATCACGTAGGCAGTTCACGAGGCCCGCGCGGAACCGACACGGGTTGTTGTTCAGAAATCCCAGCGCCCCTCCCGCCAGGTAGTTGTAACAGAAAATTGCAAGTTTTTGCCCGCAAGTCAAGCGGGGACAGAAAAATAATCACGAAACTCACCCCGCCGCCATTCGGCACGCCTCGGCCAGGTCGATCCGCCCCTCGTACCACGCCTTGCCCACGATGACCCCCGCACAGCCCGCCTGCTTGCAGGCGGCCACGTCGGCCAGGCTCGCCACGCCCCCCGAGGCGATCACCGGAACGTCGGTCGCCTGGACGATCCGCCCGGTCGCCTCCACGTTCACCCCGCTGAGCATTCCGTCGCGGGCGATGTCGGTGTAGACGATCGCGCCCAGCGGCCAGGACCGCACCCGCCCGGCCAGCTCCTCCGCCCGCACGGTGGACTGCTGGGTCCACCCGTGGACCGCCAGGAGCCCTTCGCGGGCGTCCAGGCCCAGGGCGATCCTGCCGGCCAGGCCGTCGCGATGAACCAGGCGCTCGAACCACTCCCAGTCGGCCAGGGCGGCCGAGCCGACCACCACGCGGGAGACGCCCAGGTCCAGCATGGCCTCGACCGCGGCGTCGTTGCGGGCGCCACCGCCCAGCTCGACGCGAAGATCAACCGTCCGCAGGACGTCGCGGACCGATTGGGTGTTGGTGGGCCGGCCCGATTTGGCCGCGTCCAGGTCCACCATGTGGATCCACCTTGCCCCGGCGGCGGCGAACTGTCCGGCCACCGCGGCCGGGTCGTCGGCGTAGGTGGTCTGGCGGTCGTAGTCGCCCCGGGCCAGCCGAACCACCTTGCCGTCACGAAGATCGATTGCGGGGAGGATTTCCATTTGCATTGCCGCGACAGGCGAGACGCCTGTCGTACCCTACAGCCTCACGAAGTTCTCCAGCAGTCGCAGGCCGACGGCCTGGCTCTTCTCCGGGTGGAACTGCGTGGCGAAGATGTTGTCGCGCCACACCGAGGAGGTGAAGCGGTAGCCGTACTCGGTGGTCGTCGCGATGACGCGATTGTCGATGGGGACGACGTGATAGCTGTGGGCGAAATAGGCGTACGACCCGCTGGGGATGCCCGTGAGCATGGGGCAGGGGCGCTCGTACTGGATCTGGTTCCAGCCCATGTGGGGCACGCTGAGCCGCTGGGCGGTGCAGGCGGAGGGGAAGTTGAACCGCACCACCTTGCCCGGCAGCAACCCCAGGCCCGTGTGCTCGCCGTTCTCGTAGGAGACGTCGAAAAGCAACTGCAACCCCAGGCAGAAGCCCAGGTAGGGCGTGCCCGCCCGCACCGCCCGCACGATGGGGTCCACCATGTGCATCTCGCGGAGCTGGGCGATCGCGTCCCCGAAGGCGGCCACCCCGGGCAGGACGATCTTGTTCGCCCGCGCCAACTCCGCCGGGGTGGTCACGATCTGGGCGTTGCCCCCTGTGCGCTCCAGGGCCTTCTGCACGCTGCGCAGATTGCCCATGCCATAGTCGATGATCGCGATCATGATTCGAAACCGCTCCGCCTCCGGAGATTGTCGATTGCTGATTTGCGATTGTCGATTGGACCGGCAACATGCTGCCGGTCGACCGTATCCGTCAGCCAATCACAAATCAGCAATCGACAATCGACAATCGCTATTGCCCGCCGGACTTGATGACGATGATCTCGACGCGGCGGTTGCGGGCCTTGCCTGTGGACGAGGCGTTCGAGGCCACCGGGCGGGTCTCGCCCATCGCCACCGTCTCGATCATGGTCGCCGGCACGCCTCTGCTTCGCAGGTGCCGCGTGACGTTCATCGCCCGGTTGGCGGACAGGTCGAGGTTGTCCTGCCACAGCTTCTTGGTCTTGAGGATCGGGTCGGTGTCGGTGTACCCGTAGACCCGCACGGGGAGCCCCGCGTAGCGAGACTTGATGGTTGCCGCGGCCTTGTCCAACTCGGCCAGGCCCTGCTTGGTCAGCGTGGCCTGCCCGGAGGGGAACAGGATGTCGCTCTCGATGGTCAGGCGGTCGCCGACCAGGCCTTCTTCCCAGTCGCCCTTGGGGGCGGGCTTGGTCTCGGGCGCCGGCCTCTGCATGGATTGCAGCCGGGCGTTGGCGGCATCCAGGGCGGCGACCATGTCGGCCTGGCGGCTGCGGGCCTGGGCCAACTGATCGCGCAGGTCCTGGTTCTGGGTGCTCAGTTCATTCATGCTGCCTTGCAATTGGGCGATCTGCTTCTTTTCCGGCTCGCAGCAGCCCAGGGTCGACAGCAACACTGCAATCAGACCAACAGCCAGGACGCCAGTTGTTTTGCGCGTCATGATCGTGTCTCCTTCCGTTCAGATAGTCCGGCTCATGCCGGCCGGGTTAATTATACTGATGCGTCGCGCCAAGGGAAGGGCGACGCAACATTTTTCCTCAGGTCGAGTTGCGCCCGCTCTGGCTAGGGCTTGGTCCGAAGCGTCCGCACGCCCCGCCGCAGCAGGCGGACCACGCCCACCATCACCGCTCCGCCCACGAGGCTCAACGCCGTCAACACCATCGTGTTGACCGTGCGGTTCTGACCGTACAGCGAGAACTGGGCGTGGTTGCCCCACTGCAGCGTCACCAGAACGACCGTCGCCAGGAGGACCAGGCCGCTCACGACCACCAGGAACCATCCCTTGATCCGACTAACCTTCATGATGCGCCCCTTTCCCTATCTTGGGCGTAAGGCAACTCGATTCCTGGATCACTAAAGTGACCAGGCCGGGTCACTTCAGTGAGCCCGGAATCGCTCGACCTGCTTGCTACCGTCCCGCCCAGACGACGAATAGCGGCTGGACGAACGCGTAAATGGCGTCGTAGAAGAGCATCACCACCAGGCTGCCGCAGGCCAGCCACGGGCCGTAGGGCAGCTCCCGCTGGCGGCGGCCCACCCACAGGTACAAGGCCCACAGCAACCCGAAGAACGGGGCGATGAAGAACGCGAGGGAAGGGACAACCCAGCCCGTGACGGCGCCGACGGCCGCCAGGATGTGCACGTCGCCCATGCCCATGGCCTCTTTGCCGAAGGCCAGCGTGCCCAGGATCCTCATGCCCCAGATCCACAGCCCGCCGATGAGATACCCGAAGATCGCGCCGAACAGCCCGCCCAGATGGCGGGCGACGTAGCCGCCGCGTCCGGGCTCGACCAGTGACAGCCAGGCCGAGCGGATCGGCGCCACTTCCGTCACCAGCACCCAGGCCGCCACGGCCAGGCCGAAGGCCGGCAGGAGGAACAGCACCTCCCGCAGGATCTCCATGCGGACGTTCACGCCGCTTTCGCGGGTGATGGCCACCGCCGTGATCCGCCGGGCCTGCTCGAGCGCTGCGCCCTTCTTCTTGCCCTTCTTGCCTTTCCTGCCTTTGGCCTGCGGCGCCGGCTCGGTCACGACCCGCTCCTGGGCGTCCAGGAAGCTGGCTTGGATCAGCCCGTAGCGCTGGAGAATGACCGACACCAGCAGCCCGAGCACGGCCCCGCACGCCATCGCCGCCGTCGACGACGAGACGCGGGGCAACACCTGGGCCGACGGCGGGTCGGCAGCGGCGGCCGCCAGGCCCAGCAGCGAGACCACCCAGCACACCTCCAGCGGAACGATCCAGTGCTCGATGTCCACCAGGGAACAGGCCAGCAGCCCGCACAGCAGGGCGGCATGGGCGGCGTACATGGGCCAGGTGTCGCCCACGGGGCCGACGGCGTCGCGGATGTCCAGCAGGTAATAGCAGGCGTACAGCCCGCCCACCAGCAGGGCGGTGATCGCCTCGACCGCCAGGTAGCGGGGCGAAATGGAGACCTTGCAGAACCGGCAACGGCCCTTCAGCAGCAGCCAGCTCAGGATAGGGATGTTGTCGTACCAGCGGATGCCCCGCCCGCACGAGGGGCAGTGGCTGCCCGGAAAAACGATGCTCTCGCCCCGCGGCAACCGCCAGATCACCACGTTCAGAAAGCTGCCGATGCACGCACCCAACAGCAGCAGGAAGATGAGCAGGATGATTTCCATGTTGTGATCGGCAGCCCGCAGCCGGTTGTCTGGACGCAAACCGACTGACCGCTGCAGGCTGCTGGCTACTGCCTACCGGATACGTTCCTGCACGTACTGCACCACCTTGTCCGCCGGAATGCGTTCCTGCTTGAGGCTGTCGCGCTCGCGGACGGTGACGCTCTGGTCGGCGAGCGTCTGCCCGTCGACGGTGACGCAGAAGGGCGTGCCGGCCTCGTCCTGTCGCCGGTAGCGCCGCCCGACGGCGCCCTTCTCGTCGTAGAAGCTGACGAGGTTGGCCTGCTTGCAGGCCTGGTGGATCTTCTGGGCGATCTCGGGCATGCCTTCCTTCTTGACCAGCGGGAAGACGGCGACCTTGATGGGGGCCAGGGCGGGGTGGAACTTCATCACCACGCGGGTCTGCATCACGCCCTTCTCGTCGGGCGCCTGGTCCTCGGTGTAGGCCTCGCAGAGGAAGGCCAGCGTCGCCCGGTCGCAGCCGCCGGAGGGCTCGATGACGTAGGGGATGAACTTCTCCTTGGTCTCGTCATCGAAGTAGGTCATGTCTCGCCCGCTGAACTTCTGGTGCTGGGTCAGGTCGAAGTCGGTGCGGTTGGCGATGCCCTCCAGCTCGCTCGTGCCGAAGGGGAACTCGTACTCCACGTCCGCGCAGGCGCGGGCGTAGTGGGCCAGTTCCTCCTTCTCGTGATTGCGCAGGTGGAGCTTGGACGACTTGAGCCCCAGGTCCACGTACCACTTGTAGCGGGCGTCGCGCCAGTACTCGTACCACTTGTCCGCTTCCTTCGGATGGCAGAAGAACTCGATCTCCATCTGCTCGAACTCGCGGCTGCGGAAGGTGTAGTTGCGGGGGTTGATCTCGTTGCGGAAGCTCTTGCCCACCTGCGCGATCCCGAAGGGCACCTTGATCCGGCTGGTGTCCAGCACGTTCTTGTAGTTGGCGAAGATGCCCTGGGCCGTCTCGGGCCGCAGGTACGCCACGGCCGAGGAATCTTCCATCGCGCCGACGAAGGTCTTGAACATCATGTTGAATTTGCGGGCATCGGTGAGTTCCTGCCCGCAGTTGGGGCAGCGCGAGGTCTGGCCCTGGGCCTGGTCGGCGCGGAACATGTTCCAGGCGAGGCTGTCGCCCTTCTCTTCCAGGCGGCGGCGCGTCTTGGAGTTGGCCTTCTCGGTGGCGGCGGCCTTGGCCTGGTCGGCGTTGTCCGCGTCCATTCCGGCCAGCAGCAGCATGTTCTCGCCGTCCTTGACCTCGACGGTGAAGACCTTGTCAGCCCGGTAGCGGGCCTTGCAGCCCTTGCAGTCGACCAGGGGGTCGTTGAAATTGGTCACGTGCCCGCTGGCTTCCCAGACACGGGGGTTCATGATGATCGAGCAGTCCACGCCCACCATGTCGTCCCGCTGGCGAACGACGGTGTTCCACCAGTGGTCCTTGATGTTGCGCTTGAGTTCGACGCCCAGCGGGCCGTAGTCCCAGAAGCCGTTGATCCCGCCGTAGATCTCGGAGGATTGGAAGATAAAACCGCGGCGCTTGCACAGCGCCACCAGTTTGTCCATCAGTTCGTTGCTGTTGTCGGCCATGGTCCTGTTTTCCGTTATCCTTTCGGCGCGCGGCGGCGCCGGATGTAAAGACGGACATCATACACGCTTGCGGGGCAAATGAAAAGCGGATGTTCCGCGGCGCGTCCGCTGTGTCTGACCTGATACTGTGGCATCAGGCAGCCAATCCGAGGCGGAGGTGCCAATAGCGGGTCCACAAGCCGCTGGCTCGGATGGCGGCCAAAGCCATCATGCCTTCGGCATTATGTTTGTCCCACCGCATCCCGGGGCCTTTCAGACGACTGGAGCATCTCCATCCGCGGGGCCACGTAGTCCTGCAATGCCTCCAACGCCTTTCGCCGGCTCCTCGAACGCATCTGACGCCGTAGCTGTCCGATCTCTTCCAACAGCCGCACCGGCCCCTCCACCAGCACCAGACCCATCATCTGCTCACGCCAAGCCTGAGACTCCGCAGTGCCTTCCCCGAACACCCGGGAACTGGCAGCAATCACGTGTTCCCGCAGGTGATAGTAGTCCAGCACGTTTGCCTCCAGCATCGGCAACCGCTGCTGGTATTGACGACGAATCCACTCGGCCCCATCGCTCACCGAGTACTTCTGCTGGGCCTTGTCCAGTTGTAGCTTTCCCGCCTCCCGCCGCATCAGACGGCCCAGGACCTGATGGTCTCCACTGGTGCCCACCACGTGTTGGTGTTCCTTGGACGGATCGTAGAACGTCACGATTTTGAATTCCTTGTACGGCTGATCGCTTCCCCGAGCGATCCGCTTGCGCCTCCGCCTGGCCTTGGGGCCCGGCCGCCGTCGCAGAGCCCGTCGCTTGGCCTTCTCGGCTTCGGTCACCAACGGAACCTTCACGCCGTCGGCCCCGGTGATCACGCAGCTTGGCGTTCCGTGGCCGCAGTCTGCCGCCGTCCATGTCGGCCCCAACACGCCTCGTTGCTGCAGGCTCAGCACGTGTGCCGATTCGCCCTCCACCACCTGGCGCATCATCTCGTGCGTCATGTCGATCTGGCCCACCCGCTTGAGGTCGTCAGCGGCTTGGCGGAAGTCACTGCCCAGAGCCTCGCGGCAAGCCATCTCGCGCACGCCGGGGCTACAGCGGTCCTCGCGGATGCCCAAGCACTGATCAACGGGAACGACGCTTCCGGCCCCGGCGTTCCAGTACACCGTTCGTTCGATCTCCACCCGGCCGTTGATCGTCAGGTAGGTGACCTTCCGCTTGCCCTTGTTGTGCCAGCGAACCGTCGGCTGGTTCTGCCGAGGGGGAAAAAGCGCTCGTCTCCTGCTGCTGACGAAGCGCCAGAGCCTTCTCGAAGAGCCGCCGACGGAACTCAGCCGCCGCGTCCCGCACCCCTTCTTCGGAATCGGCGATGATCCTGCCCGGGCGGGCTTGATTCATCGTCTTGGCCACCTCGTCCAACATCGCATCCAGGTCCGCGCCCAACGCGGCCTTCAGGTCCTTGCCGGTAATCTTGCCGTCCATGCTTTGCTCCTTGTTCCATAACTGCGAGGTAGCAAAGAAGTACTGATAGCGCCAGTTTATTTAGTCCGTTTTTGACGCGCCCCCGGCGCATGAGAACGACCAGGCCCTTTCCTGAGAAAGGACCTGGTCGCTCTTTCGTTTCCGGCGATGGACTGACAAACCGCCGACGATGTGCTGCTCTCTCAGAATCCGCATCCGCCACCGACGGCGCCCCACACCGGACGCCCGCCCCGGGCCTGCCGGAGTTCGGCTTCGTACCTTCGGAGCATATCGACGGCCTTGCACTTCGGACCCGCGTAGCGGAGCCCTTTCTCGACGCCCTTGATGCGGGCTGTGATCGTCTCGTACAGGCGGATGAGGCTCTTCTGTCGCTTGGCCTCGTCCATGCGCTTCCAACTGGGGCCGGCCCGGAAACGCCTGTGCGATTCCAAGAATCCCGCAATCTCGACGTGGAGCTTCTCGATCCGCTTCAGCTCCGCCGCGTAGCGGGTGCCCCCCTGGCTCGGGCCAGAGGCGGCCGACGCGAAGGTTCCCAGCATGAGCACGGCGGCCATCAGGGCCAAGGCAACGACGGTCTTGTTTCGGTTCGTGGACATGGTCTGTTCCTTTCCTTTCAGGGGTCGGGGCCTCATCGGGCCCGGGCCGGGTTTCTTATTTGCGTGCGTGGAGTCTGTTGTGCACCACGTCTCTTCAACCATGTAGAGGGCAAACGGCCGGACGAGTGGCTGGAGAATTCTCCCGGTCTGGCCACTTTTTTTAAGCCCCCCGGAGCGGGCGGCAGGTTGACGTTCCGCAAGTGCCCGTTTAGAATGATCTTGTGTCATTTCCGTTCGGATGAAGGGGCACTGCTATGGACAGGCAGAACCATGATGTAACCGTGCTGGTCCAGGCCAGCCGGGCAGGCGACGCTCAGGCGCGCGATCGGCTATTCGCCCTGGTGTACGAGGAATTGCGCGAACTGGCGGGGCGGGCGTGGCACGTCGGGAAGTTCGGGCACACGATGCAGCCGACGGCCCTGGCCAACGAGGCCTACCTGTTCTTTGAGAGGCGTTTTCCCGTCCCGGCTCCGGACCAGCGGGAGAACCGTGAGACGTTCTATCGCACGGTGGCCCTGGCGATGCGGGCGATCCTGAAGGATTACTGGCGCGGCAAGCGTGCGGCCAAACGCGGCGGCGGGGAGAAGCCGGTCGCGCTGGGCGACATTGACGTCGCCGAGAGCCCCGACGCCGCTTTCGCCGACGTGGACTTCCTGGATCTCGACGAGGCCTTACGGCATCTCGAGGGTCGCAACGAGCGCTGGTTCGGCGTGGTCATGCACCGCTACTTTGGCGGGCGGACGATCGAGGAGACGGGCGAGTTGATGGGGCTCTCGCCGGCCACCGTCAAGACCGACTGGCAGCTCGCGCGCGCCTGGCTGCATCAGAGGCTCAGCGGGGCTGAAGACGAATGAACTTCGCTCCGGGTGACAAGCTGACCCCCGCCCAACAGGCCCGGGTGGACGAGGTGGCTGCCGAGGCGCTGGGGATCGATGCGTCCGCCCGGCAGGACCTGGTGCGGGATCGTTGCGGGGATGAGCCGGCGGTCGTTCGCGCGGTGCTGGCGCTGCTGGCCCATGCCGCCAGCGTCGAGGAAGAGGGGTTCCTGGCCGGGCAGGCGGAGTTGCCTCCGCTGGAGCCCGAGGCGACAGCGGCCCTGCCGGACGAGGAACTGCCTCTGGAGGACCTGTCCCCGCGAATCCCGGGCTACAGGGTGATCCGTCCCCTGGCCGCCGGGGGAATGGGCGTGATCTGGCTGGTGGAACAGGAGAACCCTCGCCGGGAAGTGGCCCTGAAGGTGATTCGCCCGGGGATGACCTCTCCGGAGGTGCTGCAGCGGTTCCAGTTGGAGTCGCAGGTGCTGGGGCGGCTCAAGCATCCGGGGATCGCCCAGATCTACGAGGCGGGCATGTACGACGCGGGCAGCGGCCCGCAGCCGTACTTCGTCATGGAGTACGTCCAGGGCGCCTTGCCATTGATTCCCTATGCCGATGCCCACGATCTGGGTGTGCGGGAGCGGCTGACCATGTTCGCGGAAGTCTGCGACGCGGTCCAGCACGCCCACCAGAAAGGAGTGGTCCATCGCGACATCAAGCCGCAGAACATCCTGGTGGACAACGCGGGCCAGCCCAAGATCCTGGACTTCGGCATCGCTCGCGCCACCGACAGCGACCTGAAGGCAACGACGATCACCACCAACACGGGCTCCATCATGGGCACCCTGCCCTACATGAGCCCCGAGCAGACGACGGGCGACCCGAACGAGATCGACGTGCGCTCGGACGTCTATGCGCTGGGGGTGACTCTCTACGAACTTCTGACGGACAAGCGCCCGTACGACCTGTCCAATCGCGGCATGCTGGAGGTCGTTCGGATCATCCGCGAAGTGGAGCCGACGCGACTGGGCACTCTCAGCCGGGCCCTTCGGGGCGACCTCGAGAACATCCTGGGCAAGGCCATGGCCAAGGACAGGGAACGGCGCTACGCGTCGGCTGGGGACCTGGCCGAAGACATCCGGCGACATCTCAACCATGAACCGGTCCTGGCCCGTCCGGTGAGTTCGTGGTACCGCCTCCGCAAGTTCGCCCACCGCAACGCGGGGCTTTGTGCGTCGGTCGCGGTGGCGCTGGTGCTGATCGTCGCCTTGACCGCGTGGTTCATCCTGCGCCTCCAGGACCAGCGAGACACGGCGCGGCGCGAGCGGGCGGCGGCGCAGCAGGCCCGCAACCAACAGATTGCCACCGCGCAGTCGGCCTCGCGGGAACTGGCCCTGCGGGCCGTGCGGGCCGCCGAAGAAGGACGATGGATCGAAGCCGACGTCAGCGCGGCGGCCGCGGGCGACATCTTCCCCCGGGGCCCTTGGGGGGGATACGCCCTGGCGGCGGTGGCGCTCCAGCGGGGCGACCTGTCGGCGGCCCGCAGCCACGTGGCGAAGGCGATCCGGCTCGATCCGCGACACGAACTCTCGCGTCTGCTGCTGGCGACGATCCTGGCCAGGGAGGGTGAACTGGCCCAGGCCGAATCGCTGCTGGGCGCTGCTGACGAGGGGCACGACTGGCACAGCTTTCACCAGGCCGGGGACCTGTTCTTCCTGCGGCGCGAACATGACAAGGCCCTGCGGGCGTACACGCGGACCCTTGAGCTGATGAAGACCTCGCAGCGCGTACCGGCCCAGGAGCAGGACTGGCGCAAGCTGATCGCCCTGGGCGACGCACTCCAAGCCGGTCTCAAGGCGCCTGACGCCCTGGCTGCCTACGAGCGGGCGAGAGAACAGATCGCGCGATCCGACGCCCCCTCTCACGTCCGCAGCGCCCTTCAGGTCAAACTGTCACAAGCCCGTCAGGACGTCGAGGCCCTGAAGGCGGACCTGCTCGACCAGATAGACAACTGCAACGCCTGGATCGCCTGCAAGGGTCTTCACCAGTCCATACGGGATCTGCCCGCTCCCGAACAAGTCCGGCGGATTCAAGACCGGATCACCGCGATGAACGGACTGGACACGAGAGTGAGTTTCACGGTTGAAGATGGCGTCATCGTGGCGGCCTACAACAACCACACGATACTGCGTTTTGCCCATCCGCTGGCAGGTCTGTCGCTGAGGCGACTGTCCCTGCCGCGCGCTTCGATTTCAGACCTGACCCCGCTGAAGGGGATGCCCCTGAGCGAACTGGACCTCTCCAGCACGAGTGTCCGCAGCCTGGACGTGCTCCGGGGCATGCCGTTGAGAAGGCTCAATTGCTGCCAGACCGCCGTCACCGACCTGTCGCCGCTGAAAGGGATGCAACTGGAGTCTCTCGACTGCGGACAGACCGCCGTCACCGACCTGGCGCCGCTGATCGGCATGCCGCTGGAAACCCTTTGCGTGAGCGGCACGAAGGTCCGCGACCTGTCGCCGTTGAGGGGAATGAAGCTCCGTGAACTGAGCGCCGGCGTGTGCTACGAGATGCGCGAGGGCCTCGAAGAGACCCTTCGCGGCATGCCGCTGGAGACGCTGAACTGTTACGGCTATCCGATCAAGGATCTGGCCTTCGTGAGGGACCTGCCCCTGAAGGAGCTCCTCATCGCCGCCACGGGCACTCGCGACCTGTCCGCCCTGCATGGCCTGAAGCTCAAGTCCCTGAATTGCCGTCGCAACCCGCTGGAGGACCTCGGCCCGCTGGCAGGCATGCCGTTGGAAATGTTGGACGTACGCGAGACGAAGGTGGTCGATCTGAGCCCGCTACGTGGGATGAAGCTGAAGAAACTCTGGCCTCCCCCCAAGAACCCGCTCTGGGACGAGTCGTGGAAGGTACTGGATGAGTTGGAACGGGCCGGGTGCGAGATTCGCTGGGGCGATTAAGGCCTGGCCCTTTGGATTTGTGAACGGCGGTCGGACCCCGTATCATCCATGCCATGAGACTTCCAGTGATCCAGAGGCGAGCTGCGCGGTCCGTCCGGCTGACCAATCGTGTCGGCCCGGCCGGGGCGGTTGTCATTGGCGGCGATGCGCCTGTGAGCGTGCAGAGCATGACCAACACCCGCACGGCCGACGCGGAAGCCACGGTTGCGCAGATCGAGGAGCTGGCGGCCGCGGGGGCGGACGTGGTCCGTGTGGCCGTGCCCACGCCGGCCGACACCGCCGCCCTGCCCGCGATCCTGGCCCGCGCGGGCGTGCCGATCGTGGCCGACGTGCACTTCCACTTCGACCGGGCGTTGGAGGCCATCGACGCGGGCGTGGCCAAGATCCGCCTGAACCCCGGCAACATTCGCGACCGCGAGCAGGTCCGGCGCGTCATCGCCCGGGCGGCTGAGGCGGGCGTGGCCATCCGCGTGGGGGTGAACGAGGGCTCGATCGTCGACCGCAGCGACGCCGCGCGTCACGAAGCCGAACTCCAGCGCCCGCTGCACGAGCTGATGGTCGAGAAGCTCGCGACGTACCTGGAGGCGTTTGAGGAGGCCAAGTTCGAGAATCTCGTCCTGTCGGCCAAGAGCCACGATGCCGTCACCTGCATCGAGGTCAACCGTCTGATGGCCCGGCGGTGGGATCGCCCGTTGCACCTGGGCGTCACCCACGCGGGCACGCCGGCCAGCGGGGCGATCCGCTCGGCCGCCGCCCTGGGCACGCTGCTGGCCGAGGGCATCGGCGAGACGCTGCGCATCTCCTACGCGGGCGACCCGGTCCGCGAGGTGGAGGCGGCGGTGGAACTGCTGGCCAGCCTGCGGCTGCGGAAACGGCGCGGCATCGAACTGATCGCCTGCCCCACGTGCGGACGCATTCAGATGGACATGGCCCCGGTCGCCGAGGCCATCCGCGCCGCCCTGAGCGACGTGGTCGAGCCGGTGACGGTGGCTGTGATGGGCTGCGTGGTCAACGGGCCCGGCGAGGCTGAGGGCGCCGACGTCGCCGTCTGCGCGGGCAAGGGCAAGGCCCTGCTCTACCGCCGCGGACACAAGGTCCGCACGCTGAAAGCCGACGAGATCGTGCCCGCCGTCGTCGCCGAGGTCCGCCAGGCGGCGGCCGAAATGCGCACCAGCGAAGAGTAGGTCAATACGTCTTGATCGCCGTCTCCGCCCCGCCGTTCTCTGCGGACACATACGCGCTGTAGATGGTGCTGATGGTGTCGGCGCCCAGGAGCGAGTCGGTCTCGGTGGGCGTGCCGTAGGCGGCCGCCCGGTAGAACGCCTCGATCTCCTGCGGATAGCCGGTGGAGAAGTCCTCGTCGGGGGCGGGGTTGGACCAGCCCTGCTTGGTGCCGGTCTTCTCCACCACGTAGATGTCCTGGAAGGCTGCGTCCACCGGGTTGTAGGTGTTCATCTGGTTGTTGGGGTTGATGTTGCAGATGGTCCGGTGGTTGTTGGCGCAGACCTCCAGCCAGTTGTGGATGCCGCCCAGGACGATGTCGCTGGCGAAGATCGTCGCGCAGGTGCCGTCCTCGAAGGTCACGTGCATCATCGACCAGTCGTCGATGTCGTAGTAGTCGCAGCGGATGTGCCCCTCGTCGCGGAAGTCCGGCAGGCGCGTGATCGCGTGGATGCGGGCCGAGACGCTCTTGGGCTTGATGGGCTTGCCGTTGCGCACCTGGCCCTCGACGCGCTTGAGGTACAGGGCGGCCGTCAGCGGATGGCAGCCCTTGCCGATCATCACCCCGCCGCCGGAGAATTTCCAGTACGCGTAGGTCTTGGCGTGCGAGCCGCTGTGGGCCTCCTCGCCGTGGATCCACAGGATCTGGGCGCCCGTCTTGGCGAGGATCTCCCGCTCCTTCTGGATCGACGGGGCGTAGACCCAGTTCTCGGCGTAGAGGATGCGCCCCTTGCTCTTCTTCTCAGCCGCCAGCATCCGCTCGACGCTGGCCATGGCCGACTCCAGGGCGACCTGCTTGGGCGCTTCCCCGCCGTTCCAGCCGTCCGTGCCCGGCCCGCAGTAGCCGGTCATGGGCTTCTCGACGATGGCGAACTTGTCGCGCTGGAGCGCGGCCACCGCCACCTGCTCATGCACCGAGACGGGCACGCAGCAGTGGACCAGGTCCACGTTGTCCAGCAGTTCGTCGAGGCTCTCGAAGCAGCGGATGTCGCGTTCCTTGGCGTAGCGCTGGGCCTGCTCGCGGTCGGCGGCGAACACGCCCTGCACCTGGGCGTCCACGCCGTAGACCTTGCGGACGGCCTCGAAGTGGAAGGTGGCTGAGAACCCCGCCCCGACAATGCCCGATCGAACCGTTTTCTTCGCCATGGATAGTCTCCTCTTTCACGCCTGCCCCTCAGGAACAGGTCCGCCGCGGACGGACCGCTACTGTACAGTGCTCGCCGGGCATTGAAAATTGAAAAATGAGGATCGACATTCGCCGCGTCCTCTTGACTCCGCAGCCGGCATCGCCGACCATGTTCGCACCAATCAGGAGATCGCCATGACAATCATGCGAATCGCAACGGTCGCCCTTGCCGCTATCGTCCTGGCGGCCGGGCCCGCCCTGGCCGAAGAAGGGGCCTCCGAGGGCAAATGGGTGCCGCTGTTCAACGGGAAGGACCTGACCGGCTGGACGCCCAAGATCAAGGGCTACGAACTGGGCGAGAACCACGCCGACACCTTCCGCGTGGTCGACGGGCTGCTCACCGTCAGCTACGACAAGTACGAGGGCAAGTTCAACAACCGCTTCGGGCACCTGTTCTGCAATAAGCCGTTCGCCAACTACCGGCTGCGGGTGGAATACCGCTTCATCGGCGAGCAGTACGAGGGCGGTGCGGGCTGGGCGTGGCGCAACAGCGGGATCATGATCCACGGGCAGGACCCCAAGACCATGCGCAAGGACCAGGACTTTCCCGTCTCGATCGAGGTGCAACTACTGGGAGGCAGGGACAAGGGCGAACGGACGACCTTCAACCTGTGCACGCCGGGCACCCACGTGGTGCGTGACGGCAAGCTCTACACGCCGCACATTCTCAACTCCAAATCCAAGACATACCCCGGCGACCAGTGGGTGGTGGGGGAGGTGGAGGTCCGCGGCAACACCATCAAGCACATCATGGACGGCCAGGTCGTGCTGACCTACACCGATCCGCAGCTCGATCCGGGCGACGGCGACGCCAAGAAGCTCATCGAGGGCGGACAGGACAAGATGCTCCGCAAGGGTTCGATCTCGCTCCAGTCCGAGAGCCACCCGGTCCAGTTCCGCAAGGTCGAGATCATGGAGTTGGCGGATTGAACACGCGCGACCGATTCCTGTACGTGTTGGCCACGTGCTTCGGGCTGGGGCTGCTCCCCATCGCCCCGGGCACGTGGGGGGCGCTGCTGGGCGTGGCGATCTACGCGGCCGTGCGACTGGCCGATGTAACGCTGCCTGTGCAGACGGCCATCGTGGGCGGGTCGCTGCTGATCGTCAGCGTGCTGACGGTGGCCCTGTCGCCGTGGTCGGAGCGGCACTGGAAGAAGAAGGACCCGGGCAATTTCGTCACCGACGAGGTGGCCGGCTACCTGATGACCGTGCTGCTGTTCCCCATCGGCGCAAACCTGCCGCTGACTCTCCTGTGGACGTTCGTGGTCACGCGGGGGCTGGACATCGTGAAGATCCCGCCGGCCCGCCAGCTTGAGTACCTGCACGGCGGGTGGGGAATCCTCTTGGATGACCTGATGTCGTCGATCTACGCCGCCGGCGTGCTGTGGGGGGCGTACTGGGTCTTCCCGGCAGCGTTCGGCGGCTGATCGTCCAAATCACTCCGGCTGTTGCGTCGGCTGGAGTCGTTCGCTAGACTGTCCGCCCATGGATACCAAGGGAAAAGGATCCGCGGGTGTCTCTGCGCCTGCGCAGGGTGGTTTATGGCCTGAAGAGGCCGCCGGCTTCGATAACGAGTTCTACCTGGCCGAGCAGAGCGAGTATATCCTCGAGCGCTCCCGGCAGAACGACGGCAAGCTCTACCTGGAGTTCGGGGGCAAGCTGGTCTTCGACTATCACGCCGCCCGCGTGTTGCCCGGCTACGACCCGAACGTCAAGATGCGCCTTCTGCAGCGTCTGAGAGACGAGGCGGAGATCATCCTGTGCATCTTCGCCGGCGACATCGAGCGGCGGAAGATCCGGGCCGACTTCGGCATTACCTACGACGTCGACGCCTTCAAACTCATCGACGATATCCGCGAGTGGGGGCTGAACCTCTCGGCCGTAGTCATTACCCGGTTCGAAGGCCAGCCGGGGGCCGAGGCGTTCCGCACCAAGCTGGACCGTCGCGGCATCCGCACGTTCACCCACGGACCGATCCGGGGCTATCCGGCCGACGTGGATCGGATCGTGGGGCCCAGCGGCTACGGGGCCAACCCATTTGTAGAGACGACCCGCCCGCTGGTGGTGGTGACCGGCCCGGGCCCCAACAGCGGCAAGATGGCCACGTGTTTGTCGCAGGTCTACCACGAGAACCGCCTGGGACGCCGCGCAGGCTACGCCAAGTTCGAGACCTTCCCTATCTGGAATCTGCCCCTGCGCCATCCGGTGAACGTGGCCTACGAGGCAGCCACGGCCGACATTCGCGACTTCAACCTGATCGACCCGTTCCACCTGGAGGCGTATGGGGAGCAGTCGGTCAATTACAACCGGGACGTGGAGACCTTCCCCGTGCTGCGGGCGATCCTGGAGCGGATCACCGGTCACGCCACCTACCGCTCGCCGACGGACATGGGGGTCAATCGGGCGGGCTTCGCCATTACCAACGACGCCTGCGTCCGCCGGGCCGCCTGCCAGGAAGTGCTGCGACGTTACTTCCGTTACGCCTGCGAGTACGCCACGGGCCTGACCGACCGGACGACTGTCGATCGGGTCGAGATGCTCATGAAGGAACTGGGCCTCACCGACCAGGACCGCCTCGTCGCGGTGGCTGCCCGCCAGGCCGCACAGAAAGCCCAGGGAAGCGAGGGCAAGGGCAACAAGAACCGTCTGGTGGGCGCGGCAATGGAGTTGCCCGGCGGGGCCTTCGCCACCGGTGTCAATTCGCCGCTCATGCACGTCGCATCAAGTGTCGTGCTCAACGCGCTCAAGCAACTGGCCGAGATCCCCCACAAGCTCCACTTGCTCTCGCCCGTGATCATCAACTCCGTAGCCACCCTCAAGCAGCAGGTCATGGGCCGCAAGACCGTCAGCCTGGACCTGGAAGAGACCCTCATCGCCCTGTCGATCGCCTCGACGACCAACCCGACAGCCGAACTGGCCATGTCGCAGCTCGGAAGCCTGCGCGGCTGCGAGGTCCACATGACGCACATGCCCACGCCAGGCGACGAAACCGGCCTGCGCCGTCTGGGCGTTAACCTCACCTGCGACCCCCAGTTCGGGACAAGTAACCTGTTCATGATGTAGACCATCGAAAACCGACAGTACAAGCCATACAATCCTCCCCATGTCTTCCACCGGCGAAACGCTCATGGAGTTCTACCGCGCAATGCGTTCCCGTTTCGGACACCAGGCCTGGTGGCCCGGCCAGACGCCCCTGGAAATCTGCATTGGCGCCATCCTTACCCAGAACACCGCGTGGACCAACGTGGAAAAGGCCCTGGCCAATCTTCAGGCCGCCGAAGCCATGAGCCTGCACCGCCTGCACGAGATGCCCGCACCGCAGTTGGCGAGCCTGATCCGCCCCGCCGGGTACTTCAACATCAAGGCCAAGCGGCTGAAGAACTTCGTGGCCGCAGTGTATCCGCGGTGGGGCGAGAACCTCGGCGGGATCGTCAAGGGGCGCCAGGTCGCCCAAGGGGATGGCTTTCTCGATCGCGACGGGGCCACGCTGCGGGAGGAACTGCTGGCGATCAACGGCATCGGACGCGAGACCGCCGACAGCATAGTGCTCTACGCGGCTGGGCGGTGCACGTTCGTCGTTGACGCTTACACCTGCCGAGTGCTGGGTCGCCACCGCCTGATCGCCCCGGAAGACGACTATGAGTCGGTCAAGGACCTGTTGGAGTCGAACCTGCCGGACGACGTGGAGCTGTTCAACGACTTCCACGCCCAGTTCGTGATGGTGGGCAAGACCTTCTGCCGCCCGCGGTCCCGCTGCGAGGGCTGTCCCCTGGAGGGCTTCGGTCATGACGTGGAGGAAACCTGTAACCTGTAGCCCGCGGGCACTCGTATACAAGTGTACGGACTCCCGACCGCGGACTGCTGCTTGCAGGCCCAGTGCTGCGGAAGTAGCATTCAGGCATCTGGAACCGGGACGTTTGTTGTTCTCGAAAGGAGCTTCACATGAAGACACGGGTTCTCTCTCTTCTGCTTGCACTTGGCCTGTTGGCCGTGTCCCTGTCCGCCGCGCCGCCGCTGGCCGACCGTTTGCCCGCAGGCAGCCTCCTCTACGCAGGCTGGGCCGGCGTGGGCGACAAGCTCGCGGGCTCCCAACTCGGGCAACTCGCCCAGGAGCCCGGCATCCGTCAGGCCGCCGGGGCCATCTGGAAGGCGATGCTCTCGGAGGTCTCCCGCGAGAACCGAACCATCGGCGAACTGCTGGAGGCCCACGGGGGCGACCTGTTGAGCATGTCCATTGCGCTGGCTGTTACCAAGCTGGAGATGAGCCCCCGCGGCCCGGACGTCGGTGTGGTCATCATCGCCGACGCCAAGGCGCAGCGCCAGGTGATCGAGAAGCTCCTGCGGGCTTTCCTTGCCCAGGTGGGCGAGGGCGATCTAAAGGAAACCAAGACCGAGGCCGCCCACTACTGGACCGCCCAGGACGATGTGCTGATCGGTTTCGGGTTCAAGGGCGACCTGTTCTTCGTGAGCTTCGGGCAGGACGGCCTGGACAAGTTCCTCCAGACTGCGCCCGAGAAATCGCTGGCCGCCTCGCCGGCATTCCAGGCGGCGATGAAGCCCGTCGGCGGCGATGACATCCAGATCGCCGCCTACGTTGACGCGGCCTCGCTGCTCAAGAAGCTCCTGCCCCCAGGCGACGAGGAGGCGGGCAAGATCGTGAAGACTCTGGGCGTGGACGGCGTGACCAGCCTGGCCGGCACGGTGCGGATCGTGGGCGGGCAAATGCTTACCCGCGCTCGGCTGAACAGCCCCGCGCCGCACAAGGGGCTGCTGTCATTCCTGGCCGGTCCTCCTCTGCGCGAGACGGACCTGGCCCGGGTGCCCGCCGACGCCGATTTCGCCCTCGCCTGGCGAATCAACCCCGCGGCCGTCCTGGAGACCATCCAGGCCATGGTCCGCGAGATCGCCGGCCGGGACGAGGTAGCCGCTGGACTGGCGGAGGTACAACAGGAAACGGGCGTGGACGTGCGGACGCTGTTGGCCAGCCTGGGCGACAGCCTGGTGCTCTCCAGCGCCGCCAGCCAGGGCGGCTTCCTGACCGGTACGGTTTTCAGTGCCGAGATCAAGGACGCCGACGCCTTCAAGGCACAGCTCGACAAGATCGAAGAGTTCATGCGCCGCGAGTTCGCCCCGCGGGGTGACTCAGCCCCGCGACCCGGCGGGCGGAGGCGAAGCGGGATTCAATTGTTGACCGCCCAAGCGGGCCCCACCCAGATCCGCTACGTCCAGATCGTGGACAACGACATCATCCCCGTCGCCCCGGCCTGGGCGGTCCACCAGGGGCGGCTTTACATCGCCCTCTGGCCTCAGGCCTTGCAGGACGTGCTGGGCCGAGCGGGCGGCGAGGCCCCGGCGGCTTCGCCCGCCTTTGCGGCCCTTCGTGGGAAGCTCTCCCCCAAGGCCTCGATCGTATCGTTCGTTAACACGCCCCAGCTTCTGCGCCGCGCGTACCCGCTGCTGCTGGCGGGCTGGACGATGGGTGCGAACGTCCTGCCCCTGGAGGCGCCCATCAAGACCCTGCCCCAGTGGCTGCCTCCGCTGCCGGCCCTCCAGCGGCACCTCACGCCGCAGATGAATGCCGTCTCCGCGGACGACAACGGCCTGCTCTTCGAGAGTTACGGGCCGCTGCCGGACCCGTCCGCCCTGGCGGATGTGGCGCTCCTGGCCGGCGTGGCGGTCTTCCGCTCCGAGGCACGTGTGGTGAGTGAACCCATGGTCATGGAGGGTCCCGGACCGGCCGATCGCCCCGCCGAACGACCGGCCGATCCGCCCACCCGGAAGGCGGAGTTTCAAGCCCAGGCCGAGATGCGCCAACTCCTGCTGGCCCTGTTGACCTACGCCATCGACAACAAGAACCGCTTCCCCGACAGCCTCGGCGACGACAAGCTCGCCAAGTACCTGGAGGGCGACCTGAAAGAGAAGCTCACTTCGCCTCCCTACACGTACCTCGGCAAGGGTCAGGACGTTACGGGCATCCGTGAACCGTCCAAGTACGTGATGATTTACCGCACGCCGCCCGCCGGCGGCAATCGCGTCATCGTCGGCTTCGCCGACGGGCACGTACGCGCCATGCCGACGGCTGAGTTGGAAGGCATGCTCGAAGCCCAGAAGAAGTGAACCGTTCCTGAGAGATAGGTCCCAGAGATCACAGAATCCTCCGACGGTCCATACGTCCGGAAAGGACGAACAACCAGGGAGACCATCATGAAGAACCGCATGGCCACTTGTCTCATAGCTCTGTTCTTTGCAGGTGCTTGTATGGCTGAGGCCCCGCTGGCCGAGCATCTCCCGAGCGGGACGCTGGGCTATCTCGCCTCGGCGGGCCACACCAAGGCCTGGGACACCACCGCCGCCTCGCGACTGCTGAAGGAGCCCGCCGTCCAGGAAGCGCTGATGGCCATCGCCAAAGGCATCCGCTCAGCCGCCCCGCCCAGCGAGCACGCCAAGATCGATCGGGTCTTTGGCCTGGTCGACGTCGTGCTGGAGCGCCCGGCCGCGCTGGCCCTGCTGGACATCGGCGGGCCGAACATCGTCTCGGTCGCCTTGCTGGTGGACCTGGGCGAGCAGAAGGGGGCCTTCGAGAGTGAACTCAGCGAGCTGTTGGGCGAGTTGAAGGTCAAGATCGAGCCAGCCGAGACGGCCGGCGTGAAGCATCAGACGCTGGCGCAGGCGCCGTTGCCGGTCTCGTTCGGCTACCGGGGAACGATGTTCTTCCTGCACGTCGGCGGGCAGTTGGAGAAGCTCCTGAGCGTCAAGGCGGACACGTCGCTCAAGAGCGACGCGGGCTTCGCCAAGGCCTTTGCCCACGTCGACGGGCCCGGCGTGCAGTTTGCCTCGTACGTGGACATCGCCCGGATCGTCTCGACTCTCCGCCAGTCCATTCCCATCCCGCTGCCCGAGAAGCTGACCGACGCCCTGGGCGTGGCCAAGATGACACACGCCGTTTCCACTGTCCGCATCGACGACGGCGAGTTCCACAGCCGCACCATGCTCTTGTCTCCCGCGCCGCACACGGGGCTGCTCAAGATCTTTGCCGGCAAGCCGATCTCGCCCGACGATCTGGCGGGACTGAACGCCTCGGCGGAGTTTGCCGCCGTGGCGAAGGTATCGCTTGCAGATCTCTACTCCGAGGCCCGTTCGGGGGCCAAGCTGATGGACCCCAATTACGAGGCCGCCATCGACGGCTTCCAGGCCATGTTCCAGATGACCACGGGCGTCTCGCTGATCGGCGACCTTCTGCCCAGCCTCGGCGACACGTGGGTCGTCTCGTCCGACTCCGCCCAGGGCGGGCTGTTGACGGGGACGATGATGACCGTGAGCCTGAAGGATCCGGCCAAGTTCGCCGGCGTCCTGGCCAAGTTCCAGGCCCTGGTCAAGGCCCGCCTGGAAGGCCCCCCGGCCGAGGCGAGCGACGACTCTGCTGCTCCGCAACGCCCCCGTCGCGGGCCCGCCTTCCAATCCTATAAGGTCGGCAAGAGCGAGATCCACTACGTCACGTTCGTCGGACGCACTCCCATTCCCGTTGCTCCCGCCTGGGCCGTTCACGGGGACAAGTTCTATCTGGCGCTCTGGCCGCAGGTCATTGCGGCGGCCATCGACCCCGCCGGACGGGCCGACAGCAAGCCGCTGGCCGACGCCGCGGCTTTCAAGCGGCTCCGGTCGAAGATGGCCGATCAGCCTGTCATGCTCTCGTACACGAACTGGCCGCAGATTGTCCGCGAACTGTACCCGTTCGCGCTGGTCGGATGGACCATCGTGGCCAACCAGCGGGACATCCCGCTGCCGCTGCGGCCGGACCACTTGCCCGCCCTGACCGCGCTCCAGTCGTACCTGGGCCCGCAGATGGACGCCGTGTCGGCGAGCCCCGACGGCATCCTCTTCGAGTCCCGCGGCAGCCTGCCGGTATCGGGCCCCGGCGGCGCGCTGGTCGTCGGGGGTCTGGGCGCCGCCGTCGCCCTACCCGCACTGGGTCGGGCACGCGAGAACGCCAGGCGGGCTGCCTGTGCCTCCCATCTCCACCAGGTCGGCATGGGCATCCAGGTGTACCGGGTCGACAAGAACCAGTTCCCCAAGGACCTCGACGCGCTCATCGAGCAGAAGGTCATTACGTTCCCCCTGAAATGTCCTGCCGCCCAGTCCGCTCGCAAGAGCGACTACTTCTATCTGTGCCCCGCCGACGACTCCAAGACGGAAGTCATTGTCGCCTGCGACCAGGCCGGCAACCATCCGAACGGGCGCAACGTTCTCTTCCTCGACGGCCACGTCCGCTGGATGACCGAAGCGGGTTTCCAGGACGAACTGCGGAAGCCCGACAACGCCAAGTTCGCCAAGGCGCTGAAGGAGGCGGAGGAGAAGTAGCCCGCAGTCGACTACTTTCCGTCGGCGGGCAGATCGCCAATAGCGTATTGAATGCCCGCCAGCAGGTGGGCCAGGAATTGGGGGTTCCAGTGTGTCTCGGGCTGGTGGCCCAGGACGGTGTAGAATACCCGGCCCGTGCCAAAGGGCCTGATCCAACTGATGGCGTGGTCCTTGTCCGGCCGGCCCTTCTCCAGGCCGGGGCGGGCGAGCTGGACCTTCTCGGGGAACTTCGTCTTGTCCATGTCCAGGCTGAGCAGGATGCGGAGCTTCTGACGCTGGTCGGCCTGGGGGAAGATGTAGATCTCGTCGTTGATGGCGAAAGTCTTGTCGCCGAAGCACGCGGTGAGGGGATGGGTCGGCTGTTCGACCTTGACCACCAGGTCCTGAAGGATGTACCCGCCGAAGCTGCCGCCCATCATCTCCAGGTACTCGGGCCATTTGTTCAGGGCGGCGGTGGCGGCGTGCGTGCCGACGATGCCTTTGCCCGGGATAGTGCGGTTGCCTTCCTTCGTGCCGGCTGCAAAGTCCAGGATGCTCTTGCGAATGGCCTGATCCATCTTGCGGGCGGCCTCCTGCTGCTCGGGGCCGAGCTTGCCGAAATCGAGCGGCAGGAAGGGCTCGTTCTCGTGGATGTTGTTCATGACCAGCGCATCGAACTGGGCGAGTCTGTCGGCGATCAGCAGGCGCGGGTCGTCGCTGACGGTGGCGGTGAAGGCGCCGGTCTTTCGGCCGAGGATCTCGATGGTCTTCTCGGCGTAGGGGTTGGGCAGATGGGTCCAGCTATGGCCCCACACGAGGATCTTCCGGGGGCGGGCGGGCTTGGCTGGGGGCTTGTCAGGGGCAGCCGCCTCGATCTTGGCGACCTCCTCGTCGCTGGGCACGGGGACCTTACGGGCCTTCATGAGGGCGAGGCGCTGCTCGGCAGGGGTGGGGCCGGGCATCCGCTTGTTGGGGCGATCAGCCCGCGGGGCCGTGGGGGCGTCGAGGTCGCCGGCGGCGAACTGCACCGCGTCCAGGTACATCTGGAGCAGTTGCGGGTGCCAGAACAACTCGGTGCGGTGTCCGAATGAAGTGTAGAAGACCCGCCCCTTGCCCTGGGACTTGACCCAGGCGAGCGCGAAGTCGTTGTCCGGCTGGTTGATCCACCGCACACCCATATTGGTCCGCTCGGGGTCCAACGAGAGCAGGACGCGGACGGCCGAACGGTTGTAGGGCTTGCCGTACTGGTAGATCTCGTCGGCCAGGCGGAAGTCCTTGCCGCCGAAGGCCGCCAGCAGCGGATGGCTGGGCTCTTCGGCGCAGACGCCGATCTCCTCGTTCCACGGGTGGCCGGTGAACTGCCCGCCGATCAACTCGGCAAACGCGGGCCAGTGGCGATTGGCGGCGATGGCGAAATGGATGGCGACGATGCCCCCGCCGTTGCGGACGTAGTCGAGCAGGGCCTGTCGCAGGGCCTGCTCGACGGCGGCCTTGTCGGCGCCGAGCTTCTTGAACTCCGCTTTGGCCATGTCTTCGTCGGTGGGGGTGATCCACGCTCCGCAACTGTTGTTCATGACGACCGCGTCGAAGGGGGCGAGGTTGTCGGGCAGGAACATGGCCAGGTCCGCACTCAGGACGGGCTCGTAGGCCTTGGTCTTCTCGCCCAGGGCCTTGAAGGCGTAGGCCCCGTAGGGCACGCAGTAGCCCTTATGCGGGTCCTTGGCGTAGAGGTGGTCGGGCGTGCTGAAGATCAGGACGCGCCGCGGCTTGTTGACCTGGCCCCGCGGCCCGGCGGGCACGGCCTGGTCGATTCTCTTCTTCTGATGGGCAGGGATGTCCTCAATGGCGAAGACGGAGCAGGACAGCAGGAGAAGCGCGAACAAGGGGAGCCAAAGGCACCGGAAGCTCATGGTTATTCTCCAAACGGGCAATCGAAGATCAACAATCGCCAATCAACCCATCCGCGACCTGCCTGCCGGCAGGCAGGTCTGCACTTACAGGGTCCATCCTTTGCGATGCTCGCAGGACAGGCACTTGTCGGCCTCGCCGTTGTTGACGATCCTGCCCGCGACCGGGTCGTACTCGATCGCCCCTTCGAATTGGGTGGCCACGTTGCCCAATACGTTGAACTCGGTCAGCGGGGCGGCGAAGTCGAAGCTTGCCCACGGCTTCTTGCCCCCGCGGCAGGCGGCGAGCCAGTCGCGCTCGTGCCCGCCGGAGGGTTCGAGCGTCTCGGGGCGCTGGACCTGCACGCCGGCGAACTTGCCCTCAGGCAGGAGCGCGAAGGTGGTGTTGTGCGCGTTGGCGTAGAGCTTGCCCTCGCTGCCGACGACGAGGCAGCCGGCCCAGTCCTTCCACTTCTTGTCGCCCTTGTCGCCCCAGTCGAGTTCGCGGCCCAGCGCCTGCTCAAGTTGGGTGCGGTGGGCCTCCTTGCCTCCGCCGTTCATCCAGTGCAGCGTCACGGGAGGCAGGTCGCCACGGGGCGGCACATGGTACTGCACGTGCTCCCACCTGGGGAAGCCCAGACGGTTGACGGCAGCCACCTTCGCCTCGACGCGGATAGACCTGGGCTCGCCGCTTGCCTGCCACAGCGAGTCGATCTTCAGGGCCCGGAAAGGCAGATTGGCGATGTGGGAGGCCCAGTTGCCGAGTTGGGCCGTCCCGAAGTCGCGCCAGAAGTGCCAGGCCATCCACTTGATGTGGAACGGCCGGCTGGCGGCCGGGCCCAGCCACAAGTCCCAGTCCAGATACGGCGGGATCTTCTGCTCGCCCTCGGGGGCCTTGGTCCAGCCCAGGCCGCCCTGGTCCGTGAAGGAGTAGACGGCTTGGATCGTCCCCAGCTTGCCTGCCTGGATGACTTCGACGGCCCGGCGGTAGGCCCCGGAGGCAGTGCCCTGGTTGCCCATGGAGGTGGCGACCTTGTGCTTGCCAGCCAGCTCGCGCAGGGCCCGCGACTCGTGCACCAGCCGGGTGAGGGGCTTCTCCGTATAGACGTGCTTTCCCGCGCGGATAGCGGCAGCCGTGGCGGCGGCGTGCGAATGGTCGGGAACGGCGATCACCACCGCGTCGATTTCGCGGCCCTTGGCCTCCAGCATCCGTCGGTAGTCCTTGAACTTAGGCACGTCGGGGTGCTTACGGTACATCTCGGTGGCCCGCGAGTCATTGACGTCGCACATGGCCACGATCGTGGCCAGATTGGCGAACGTGCCGATCAACTCTCGTCCCCGTCCGCCGCAACCGACGTGGGCCAGATTGACGCGATCGTTGGCGGCATAGGCCCGCAGCGAGCGGGGGTCGGCAAGCAGGAGGAAACCGGTTGCGGCGGCAGAGCCGAGGAAACGGCGACGCGTGCGGGCTTGCGCGGTCATTACATCTCCTCTTGTGCGTGAACAGACGTTCAGCGTTTCTCAATAGGGATAAGACGGACGCAAAGACAGACAGCGTGCACTCCGGCATTTCTTGGAGCGTGCCATTGGGCTGTGCCGTTGACGGGACCGATACCTGGCTTTTCGCAACAACTGAAGTAACCGGGGATGACATTCCCTGGTATAACCGTATAAACAAACGGTTATCAACCGTTTCTCTTGCTCAAGGAGTTCAACATGGCTCGCTGCGCCTTGCAGGCCGCGTGCGCGGTTTTCATGTTTGCGCTGTGCTCGCAGGCTGTCCTGGCCGACGTCCAGGCGGATTTCCAGCAGCTGTTCGGGGCCGAGGTCCGCAAAGCCTCTTCGACGGCCGACACCCGCGATGACGCCGCCTTGTCCGCCTCGCTGCTCAAATCGGCGGAGGCTTCGGGCGACAGCCCCGAACTCCAGGTCCTGCTGTTGGAAAAGGCGTACGAGTTTGGGCTGAAGAACCCCGCATCGCTGTCGACGGCCATCGCGGCGATGCGGTTGTTGGCGGACAAAGCGCCTCAGCGCCGGGCCCAGTGCCTGGAGAAGGTCCTTACTGTGGCCCAGCAACTGTTCGCCCGCGAGAGGGGCCCGGCCAAGCTCAAGGCCGGCTCGGACGTGATCGGCGTGTTGATGGAGTTGGGCGACCATCGCGCAGCTGACCGCAAGTCGCCCGAGGCGCTGTCGTTCTACCAGCGGGCGATGGCGGTGGCCAATGCCATCCGCAGCGACCGGACGGGCGAGATCCAATCGAAGATCCGCGAGATCCAGCCCCGCGTGCGGATCGACCAGCGCCACGACATGTTCCGCGCCCGCCTGGATCGAGACGCCCAGGACGCCGAGGCCCGCAACGAGTTGGTCATCCTCAACGTGGTGGAATACGACGACCTGGAGCAGGCCAAGAAGCTGCTCAATCGCGACATGGACGAGGTCCTCCGCACCTACGTCCCTCTCGCGGCGGTCGAGGTCGCCCAGACCCCGCCGGTCAGTTGCCTGGAACTGGCCGAATGGTACCGACACCTGGACGACGACGCCTCGCTGAGCGGGCAGATGAACATGCTGACCCATGCCCGGGACTACTACACGCGCTATCTGGAAGCCGCCGAGGCCGACGACCCCCACCGTCTGCTGGCCCACAAGGGCTTGGGTGAGGTGAAGGAGGAAATCCGCAAGCTGGAAGAGAAGTTGGCCGGGCCCGACGGCGGGTTCGCCGCCTTGCTGAAGGAGATCCAGATCATCTCACAGGGACACAACGCAGGCGACCGCGTCGCGATCATCCACAAGGGGAAGACCCTCATCGACGCCAGCAGCGGGGAGGACACCACCGGGGTGACCATGGTGGCCTTCCGCAACGGCCAACCCAGCCGGGCGGTCACCTTCGACGCCTGCAACCGGCGCAGCGAGTCGGATAAGCTGGCCCAGGCGATCGAGTCTCTCTCGCCGATGACACTGGTGATACTGGCGGTCCGTCACGACGGGGCGACGTCGTTCACGGAGCGGGCCCAGGCGGCGATCCGGTCGGTCGGGGGCAAGACCGGGCTCTATCACCAGCGGCAATTGAGTTCGTACTATCTCATCGGGCGCAAAGGCATGTTGCCCGGCCAGGCCGTGGAGCGGATCAGCGACGGTCCCCTGGCGTATCCGCCGACGGCCCAGACGGAGGAGGCCCCCCGTCCGCGGCGCACCGACGAGGCGGACCGGCAGCAGATGCGAGAACGGTTCGATCGGCTGAGGGAGTGGATGCGGTCGCGGGGCCGGACCAGCCCGAGGCGCGGGGGATGAGCTCGACCCGGCCTTGACGGAAGACAGACGGCCATCACCGTTTCGCTGAGCGGGGGGCGGACACAAATGGGTCTCCATCTGCATCAGCCGTGTCGTATCACAAGATGCACATGCCGGGAGGGGGTGTTGTCGTTACGCGTGACGTTCTGTTGCCGGGCCGGGATGACTGTGTGGGCCTCCTGGGAGCGGCCAATTCGCCGGTAATACGTCTGCTTGTGTCGCTCCAAAGTGATTGCTTCCCAAGCGGACATCCCGTAGAATACCCGCCGTCGCGACGCCTTGGCGGCGGAGCGATCCTCAAACATGATCGTCGACTGCCTGACACATATTTGGTCCAACCCCGACCAACTCGGCCAGGGAGCGCGCGCGTACATCGCGCGCCAGGGCGGGCGCGAGGACCTGTCCGCGGACGCGCACAGCCACGAGCAGGCCTCGCGGTGCGTGTGGAAGGCGCTGGTCATGGGCTTCTGCAGCGTGCGCCTGGGGGCTGAAGTCCCCAACGAGCTGATCGCCGAGCACGTATCCCGCAACAGCGACCGGATGATCGGGATCGCCGCTGTCGATCCTGCCCAGGACGAGGCCGTGAAGGTGGCTGAAGAGTTGCTGGAGCGGCGCGAGTTTCGCGGGCTGACCGTCAGCCCGTGTTCTCAGGATTTTCACCCCAGCGACAGCCGGGCCATGGCCCTGTACGAGCTGGCCCAGGAGCGGGGCGCTCCGATCTTCTTCTGCCAGGGCACGCATTTCCAGGCCCAGGCTTGCCTGGATTATGCCCGCCCATTCCTGCTGGACGAGGTGGCCCGCGAGTTCCCCCGCCTGACCATCGTAATCTCGTCGCTGGGCCACCCGTGGGTGGAAGAGGGCATCGCGCTGGTGGGCAAGCATCCCCGGGTGTTCGCCGATGTGGCGTCGCTGCTGCGACGCCCCTGGCAGGCCTATAACGCCCTGGTGCTGGCCTACCAGTACCGCGTGATGGACAAGATCCTCTTCGGCAGCGATTTTCCGTACTTCACCGCGGCCGAGGCCATCGAGGGCCTCTACCGCTTGCATGAGGTGGTTCAGGGCACGAACCTGCCACCGGTCCCGCGTGAGACGTTGCGGTCGGTGGTGGAGCGCGACGCGCTGGCAGCGTTGGGAATTGCCCGGGCATCGGATGCGGCCGCCGCCCGCCGGACGGACAGCGAGCCGCTGTTTCGAACCTGAGACGCGGGCTCCATGAGCTTCTGCGGAATCCGGTTGAGTCTGTGCGATCTGTGTTACACAGGAGTAGCTATGAACAAGTGGATGCTGGTCGTTCTGGGGATAGCGGTGTTGGCGGCGGCGGGTTGCGAGAAGCGCCAGCCGCCCGAAGAGCCCAAGGTGTTCAACAAGGACCTGGACGGTCCGCCCAGCGTGCTGACGTTCTACGCCCACCCGGACGTGGCCAAGGATCAGGGGGTCGTGGCGAAGAAGACAGCCCTGCCTCCTCCGACGGCCCCGCCGACGACAGCTCCGGCGACGGCCCCGGCGACGCCTGAAACTCCGGGCACCCCCGCAGTTCCGGGCACTCCGGCAGTTCCGGCTGTGCCGACCGCTCCGGTGCCCGCTGTGCCTGCGGCACCGGCGCCCGAGGCGCCCGCAGTGCCGGCCGTACCCGCCCCCGAAGCGCCTGCCGTTCCGGCAGTGCCGGCCCCGGCTGCTCCAGGCGCCGAGATGCCCGGTGCTCCCATGCCGGCTGTCCCGGAACCTGCTCCCGCGACCCCGGCGGCTCCGGCCGAGCCCGTCATCCCCGACAGCGCCGGGCAGCCCTGAACGGACCGACAGCACCATCGATCTGCGGCGCGGGCGACGGACCCGCGCCGCTCACCTATTGGGGCGGGACTGGCTTGGCGACATGGACGGGCCTCTTTCGGTACGCACGATCAACGAGCTGCACTACTACCTGACCGTCACCGCCTGTAACGAGTGCGGCAAGGGGCCCCGCGTTGTCGAATCCATCGAGCCGGTCTCACCCGGCTCCGTCGTCCGCCTCGCACGAACTTCCTGCAATCATTGCCACGCCCAGAAGTCCATCGAGTTTGTCTCCGAATTCAACCTCATCCAGCAGCCGCCCGAGTCGGAAACCATCAACCCCACCGACCAACCCAGCCGCGTGATCGACCTGGGCCAGTGGCTCAGCCTGTTCTACCTGCTGATCGAGGTGGCCGCTCAGGAACTTAAGCCCGCCGAGTCCAGGCGCATCAGCTACCGCGCCGCCCTGTGCCTGGCCGAGGCCCTCAAGTTCTACAGCGGCGACGATGAATTGCCGCCCGAGTCGGCGTTCTTCACCGACGACACCCGGACCGCCTTCCACCGCTACCCCGAGAAGTTCGCTCGCCAGAAGCTTCGAGACATGCGCTCCAAGCTGCCCGCCCTGGACCTGATGGCCCGCCGGGTCGCACGCGATGAGGAGTCCCGCAGCCGAAAGCGATGGTGGCAGATCTGGCGATGACCGCCCGCCTCGCGAGCCCACGAGACGGGCATGCGAGCAGCCTCAAAAAGGATATCCCATGCTACCGAAGGACGTCAGCGACTACCTCGACTCGCACCGCCAGGACCACCTCGACAGCCTCTGCGAGCTGCTGCGGATCCCCAGCGTGGCCAACGAGAAGACCGACGCCTGCCAACGGGCCGCCCAGTGGCTGGCCCGGCGCCTGGAACAGTCGGGCGTGGAGGCCCAGGTGATGGAAACCGCCGGCCGGCCGAACGTGATCGGCCGGCTGCACGTCCGCGACGACGCCCCCACGTTGCTGGTCTACGGGCACTACGACGTCCAGCCGGCTGAGCCGCTGGAACTGTGGGACAGCCCGCCGTTCGAGCCGCAAATCCGCGACGGAAACCTCTACGCTCGCGGCGCCGACGACGACAAGGGCCAGCTCTTCACTCACCTGATGGCCCTGGAAGCCTGGCAGGCCTGCGGCGGGCCGCCCTGCAACCTCAAGTTCTTCTTCGAGGGCGAGGAGGAGATCGGCTCGCCGGACCTCGAACCGTTCATCGCCGACCACGTCGAACTGCTGCGGGCTCACGCCGCCGTCATCAGCGACTCGGACTTCTTCGCGCCCGGCGTGCCCTCGATCACCTACGCCCTGCGCGGGCTGGCGTACATGGAGCTTACCCTGCTCGGCCCGCAGGCCGACATCCACAGCGGCAGCCATGGCGGGGCGGTGACCAATCCCGTCAACGGTCTGGCCCGGATGGTCGCGGGCCTGGCCGACCGGGACGGGCGAATCACCGTGCCTGGCTTCTACGACGACGTGCTGGAGTTGACCGACGAGGAACGCACCGAGTGGGATGCCCTGCCGTTTGACGAAAAGGAATACGCCGCCTCCCTGGGCGTGGAGACGCTGGGCGGGGGAGAGCGGGGGTTCTCCACGCTGGAGCGCCGCTGGGCCCGGCCGACGCTGGATGCCAACGGAATCTATGGCGGCTACAGCGGGTACGGCTCGAAGACGATCATCCCCTCGCGGGCGGCGGTGAAGATCTCCATGAGGCTGGTGAGCGACCAGGACCCCGCCAAAGTGGTGGAGGGCTTCCGTCAGTACGTCCGCGAGCACACCCCGCCGGGCCTGCGGGCGGAGTTGAAGGTGTTCACGACGGCCCGGCCCGTGCTGCTGGACCGCGCCCAGCCGGCCATGGAGGCCGCCCAGACGGCCCTGGAGGAGTGCTTCGGGCGGCGGGCCGCGTTCATCCGCTGCGGGGCGTCGGTTCCGGTGACCGAACTCATCCAGCGCCTGCTGGGTCTGGATGCCGTGCTGCTGGGCTACGGCCTGCCCACCGACAACCTGCACTCGCCCAACGAGCACTTCGCCCTCGATCAGTTCTATCGCGGGGCCAAGACCAACGCCGCCTTCCTGAACAACTTCGCCCGGAACTGGCCGTGAAGGGGCGGCGGCGGTTCGGTTTCGTGGCCGGGTGCGGCTGCGAATCTCCAATTCCCGTCGCACTCTTGAATCCGTCCGTGCCGTGTGGTTCCATACCGGCATGAATACCATCCTCCGCCTTCTGACCGTTCCGATGGCCTTGCTGACTGTCGCCGCCCAGGCCGCCGACAAGCCGAACATCATCGTGATCATCGCCGACGACCTCGGCTACGGCGACGTCTCGTGCAACGGGGCGACCGAGTTGCAGACGCCCAATATCGACAAGCTGGCCCAGCAGGGCCTGCGGTTCACCAGCGGGTACTGCTCCGCCTCCACGTGCACGCCCACTCGGGTTTCGCTCATAAGCGGCACGTACGCCTTCCGCATACCCCGCTCAGGCATTGCCCCGCCTAACGGCCCAGCCATCATCAAACCGGGCACCGAGACCGTCGCCTCCATCCTCAAGAGGGCGGGTTACGCCACCGCCGTGGTCGGCAAGTGGCACATGGGACTTGGCGACCCTGCGCCCGACTGGAACAACGAGTTGAAGCCCGGGCCGCTGGAGATCGGCTTTGACCACTGCTTCCTCTTGCCCACCACCAATGATCGCGTCCCGCAGGTCTACGTCGAGGACCATCGCGTCCGCAATCTCGACCCGGCCGACCCGCTCTGGGTGGGCGACAAGAAGCCCGCCGAGGACCACCCCACGGGCATCTCGCACCGCCACACGCTGCGGATGGACTGGTCGCACGGGCACAACGGCACGATCCACAACGGCATCGGGCGGATCGGCTTCTACACCGGCGGGATGAAAGCCCGCTTCCGCGACGAGGACCTCGCTGACGAGTGGGTCAAGCAGTCCAACGCGTGGATCGAGAAGCACAAAGACGGCCCGTTCTTCCTGTACTTTTCCGGCCACGATATCCATGTGCCCCGCATGCCGCACGAGCGCTTCCAGGGCAAGACCAAGCTGGGCTTCCGCGGCGACGCCGTCATCGAGTTCGACTGGTGCGTGGGCGAGATCATGAAGACGCTCGACCGGCTCAAACTCGCCGACAACACGCTGATCGTCGTCTGCTCCGACAACGGGCCCGTGCTCGATGACGGATACAAGGATGGCGCGGTTGAGAAGCTGGGCGATCACAAGCCGGCTGGACCGTACCGCGGGGGCAAGTACACCGTCTTCGAGGGCGGCACCCGAATTCCCTTCGTCACCCGTTGGCCCGGCCGGATCAAGCCCGGCGTGAGCGACCAGATCGTCTGCACCGTCGACCTGGCCGCCAGCCTGGCCGCCCTGACCGGGCAGTCCGTGGGCGAAGGCGCCTGCCTCGACAGCTTCAACGTGCTGGATGCCCTGCTGGGCAAGGAGGGCGCCAAGGGGCGCGACCATCTCCTCCAGCAGGACAACAACGGCGCCAAGCTCGGCTTGCGCGTGGGCGACTGGAAGCTCGTCCGTATGAAGGGCTCCACCCCGAGCAAGGCCAAGAAGGGCAAGGCCGCCAAGAACCCACCCGCCCGCGGGCAGCTCTACGACCTGTCCAAGGACCCCGGCGAGACCAACGACTTGGCCGCCCAGAACACTGACCGACTCCAGCGCATGAACGATCTGCTGGACAAGATCATCGCCGACGGGCGAAGCCGCCCGGCGAAGTAGTCGATGCGGGGAGACCCGCGCATGCCGTTTCGTGGATCTTGGGGGGAGGGCTGCTGTGCTGGGGACATCAGGAGTCGCAGCATGACGAGACTTGCCATCTGCCTGTGCCTGCTCGCCGTTGCCCTTCCTGCGGTGGCCGAGGTGCTGGTCGAGGCGGAAGCGTTCGACGACCCGGGTGGTTGGACGCTCGACGCCCAGTTCATGGACCAGATGGGCTCGCCTTACCTGCTGGCCCACGGGCTGGGCAGGCCGGTCGCCCCGGCCCGTACGGAGGTGGAACTGCCCCAGGCGGGGGAGTACCGCGTCTTCGTCCGCACGCTGGACTGGGTGGCTCGCTGGAAGGCTCCCGCCGCGCCCGGGCGGTTCACGCTGGAGATCGACGGCAAGGACTTGCCCGTCGTTTTCGGAACCCAAGGGGCGGCCTGGCACTGGCAGGACGGCGGGAAGGTCACCGTCGCCGGCAAGCGCGTCAGGCTGGCGCTGAAGGACCAGACCGGCTTCGAGGGCCGCTGCGACGCCATCCTGTTCGCCGCACCCGACGCGCCCGTCCCGGCTGCGGATCACCGGCCGGCCCGTAAGACGGTCACCGAGGACGCGGGGCGATACGACCTGGTCGTCGTCGGTGGGGGAGTGGCCGGCACAGCCGCCGCCATTCGGGCCGCACGTAGCGGGCTGAGCGTCGCACTGATCCAGAACCGCAACGTTCTGGGAGGCAATAACAGTTCGCAAATCCGCGTGCCCATGCAGGGCAAGACGATGCAGGCGCCGTTCCCCCGCCTGGGGACCGTAGTGGCCGAACTGGAGGCCGGGGGTAACTACAACGACGAGCACAAGCTGAAGGTCGTCGAGGCGGAAAAGAACATCCGCCTCTTCCTGGAGCACCACGTCAACGGCGTGGAGAAGACAGGCCAACGGATCGACGCGGTGATCGCTCAGCACGTGCGAACAGGGCGTCGCAAGCGGCTGCGGGCCGCCTTGTTTGCCGACTGCACGGGCGATGGCAACCTCGGTTTCCTGGCCGGCGCCGATTGGCGCATGGGCCGGGAGGGACGCGACGAGACCGGCGAGGCCATGGCCCCTCCCCAGGCCGACAAGCAGAGCCTCGGCGCCACGCTCCACTGGCGGGCCAACGCCACCGGAAAGATGCCGACCTTCCCCGACTGCCCCTGGGCGGTGCAGTTCACCAAGGAGACCTGTCGCTTCGCCCTGTCCGGCGCGTGGGACTGGGAGACCGGCTACAACAAGAACATGATCGATGAGGCCGAGGCCATCCGCGACTACCTCTTCCGCGTGATCTACGGCAACTGGGCCTATCAGAAGAAGAACCACGCGAATTATCGGGCGTACGAGATCGAGTGGATGGGCTACGTGCTGGGCAAGCGGGAGTCGCGCCGCCTGATGGGCGACGTGATCGTGACCGAGCAGGACGTCCTGGCCAACCGCCGTTTCCCCGACGCCTGCGTACCGACCTTCTGGGGCATCGACCTGCACGGCCCGCACCCCAAGTACACCAAGCACTATCCGGGCGAGGAGTTTGTCGCGGCCGCCAATCACGCCAACCGGGGCAAGCAGCCCTTCGTCGTGCCATACCGCTGCCTCTACTCGCGTAACGTGGACAATCTCTTCATAGCTGGGCGGTGCATCAGCGTCACGCACGTGGCTCTGGGACAGATACGCGTCATGCGCAATACCGGCACGATGGGCGAGGTGGTGGGCCTGGCGGCGGCGGTCTGCAAGCACAGGTCCTGCACGCCCCGCGAGGTGTACCACAAGCACTGGACGGACCTGACCACCCGCTTCGAGGCGCCGTAGAGCCTGCACCTTCTACCGCTTCGGCGTCAGCGTGACCGCCTTCAGGCCGATCACCTTCCATTCGGGCGGCTGCTTGGGCTTCACAGTCAACGTAAACGGCCCGGCTGAGTCGAAGGTCACCGTCCCCAGCGTGTCGCTCACGTATGTCGCCCACGAGCCGCTGACCCGCGACGTGCCCGTCAGCGTCTGCTTGTCGACACTCAGCGTGTACTGGCTGCCCGCCGCCCCGGCGGCGCAGGAATACTCCACCCGCACCTCGTACTCGCCCGGGGCCGCGACCCTGAACCGCCAGGAGACACTGTCCTTCGCGTTGCCCCAGTAGCCGATCTGGTCCTTGCCCCTGTCGCTCTCGTACTGCGGAGTGCTGCCGTGGATCTCGGCGTCCGCAGCCCGAAGGACGGTCCGCCCGTCCTTGTCCGGCAGGGCCATGCCCTCGGTCGCCGACGCGACCGGCTCGAGCTTCTCGCCACGGATGGCCAGCGCGACGGCCAACTCGCTGGGTCTGGCCCCACCCAGCGTTACGTGCAGGCCCTGCTCGTCCTGGGTGAACGTCAACCCGCCCGGCCCGCCGATCATGTCGACCTTCGCGATGCAGTTGACGTCCTGCCCGGCCGGCCGGGCCAGCGACCGCACCGTCAGCTTCCCGTCCTCGCTCGAGCCCAGGGCGATCGCGTAGAGCACGCCGCCTCTTGTGGTAAAGCGAATGTCGCGAGCGGTCATGCTGTTGAACACGCCCTCGTTGAAGTGCCCCGAGCCCATCCTTCGCCCCTCGCCGAACGCCTTCCAGGGGCGCGTCGCGTAGATCGCTTCCCCGTTGACCGCCAGCCACTTGCCGAGGGCGTCGAGCACAGCCTCCGCCTCGGCGTCGATCGTCCCGTCGTGCTTGAGCGGGATGTTCAGCAGCAGGCAGCCGTTCTTGCTGACGATGTCGGCCAGCATGGAGACCACCATCTTCGCGCTCTTGTACTTCATGCCGCTGCGGTAGAACCAGTCGCCGATGCACGTGTCGGTCTGCCAGGGCTGGTCTTTGATGCCCTGCAGCCCGCCGCGCTCAACATCCTGCACGCCGATGCCGTCGACGTACTCGCCGTTGCTGCCGCTACGCCCCCAGTCCTTCAGGTTGTACACCGCCTCCAGCTTGCCGCCGTGGCGGGCGACGTTGGCGTTGTAGAAGTGGGCGACGACCTGCCGGCCCACCTCGCCGAACGGCAGGCCCCCGTCGGTGTAGAGCAGGTCCGGCTCGTACTGGTCCACAAGGTCGCGGATGCGGTAGAACCACGTTCGCGGCCACCACTCGGGCGGGTTCTTCGGATAGGACGCGTTGGTGTCCCCGTGCGGGGGGAAGTAGAGGTCCGCGTACTTGGGGTCGTTGCCGTCGTACGGCTTGCCCGCGTGGGGGCCCTTCTTGTCGGCGCCCTTGTTGGTGTTGAACCAACTGTAGCTGCGCGCCAGGTGTTCGGTCACGCCGAAGCGCAGGCCATGCTTCTTGGCGGCGGCTGCCCACAGGCCCACGAGATCCTTCTTCGGTCCCACGTTCACCGAGTTCCAGCGGTGGTAGGTGGAGTTCCAGTTGTCCCAGTTGTCGTGGTGGTTGGCCAGCACGACCAGGTACCGGGCGCCCGCTTTCTTGTAGAGCCCGGCCAGGCGGTCGGCGTCGAGCTTGTCGTCCTTCCACGCAGCCGCCAGGTCCTTGTACCCGAACACCGACGGATGCCCGTAGTGCTTGAGGTGGAACAGGTACTGCGGATGTCCCTCGATGTACATGTGGCGGGCGTACCAGTCGCCGGCCTCCGGCAGCGACTGCACGCCCTGGATGGCCCAGATGCCCAGCTTGGCGTCCCGGAACCAGTCCGGACATTTGTAGGTCGTCAGCGACTCCCACGTGGGTTTGAAGGGGCCGGGGGCTATTTCGATCTTCTCCGGCACGGGTTTGGCTGGCGGGGGGAGCGGGACCTCGGCGAGCGCGGACACCGCCGACCATAGGACAAGCGTGAGAAGCGCCAGACGCGGACTACGCGGGGCCATAGCCAGTTCCTCTATTCTCGCGAGGATACTGTACCCGAAACTGGTCCGGTTGTCCAAGACGGGGGAATCCTACAGCGAGGTGGCCGCTGACCACGCCACAATGCAGAAGACCGGCCAGATGACCGCGA
>Ga0116148_1000714_pt1 | contig 39656 bp, 30 predicted proteins | sample AD_UKC055_MetaG_FD_89786 | JGI IMG/M metagenome (GOLD analysis project Ga0116148, IMG submission 89786) | Active sludge microbial communities of municipal wastewater-treating anaerobic digesters from USA - AD_UKC055_MetaG | ecosystem: Engineered > Bioreactor > Anaerobic > Digestate | place: USA...
AAGTCATTGATGCACCGATAAAAATCAGCGTAGCGACCGCAAGCATTATTGGTACAGAAAACGATGGAAACCATGTCACAACCGGAATAATAAACAACCGGAGAAAATATCTGGCCGCGTCAAATGCAAACCAGCTTACGGCAGGGAACACTGGTACAAAAAGCACCCACCAGGCTTTGAACAGCATGTTCGGTAAAAAACGGAATTTCCAGGCGATTATCAGCGCATAGACAGAGAGAATCAGCACAAGAAAGGGCTCGGCGAGCCGGTATACAATTTCGCTCTGTATCAGCGTACCGGAAAACCCATAGGTATCGGCCTTTTTTCCAAAACGCAGAAGATCGGCCAGGGTCATCGAAGGGATACCACGATTTGCAGAAATGACCAAATGCATATCCGAATAGGGCATGTCCAGCACAAGCGTATTCTGCATTGGCTCATCCACCGATCCGGAAAGTACTTGGGGAACAGAATCAAGACCGGGCTGCGAGCGGTCAACCGAATGCAGCAGGAACTGAGGAACGGTCCCCGAATCCCCAGACCGGTACGGCAGCATTTTTACATACGGAACCAAAATGCGGTATCGGCATTCCCCATATACATCAAAGCGTGCATATTCGAATCCACGCAGATAGGCCATATCCCGACCGGATTCTTTCTTGTAGGCAATCCCCCTGAAAAAAACCACCGAACTGGTTCCGTCATTGTGCCGGACAATAAAAAAAACATCCCTCGCGGCTTCAAAGGGTTCAATCCCAACAGTTTCATCCAGAAAGAAGTAAGAACCGACAAGTCCGTCTCGTGCAATGTCGAACAGCCGTTCGACATCTGGATCATACAATCCGTCATCAGAGCTGTTTTCCTCGTCCTGAAGAGAAGAAAAAATATAATATGCACGCAACCAGTCTTCCCGCTGAATCGCATCGTAGCCGTTTCTCTTGATCGAAAAAAGGCGCGAGTCCGAACGGACTGCAGCAGAATCCGGCATTGAGGAAATATGGTTCCAGGCCTCTGCTGCTACCCGCAGCGCAACCTGCTTGTTCGGGTCGGTTTCGCGGGCAAGCTTGTAGGCAAGCATCGCATAATAATGGGCAGAAAAAAAGTCTTCGGCATCTGTATATTCCCGTGCCTGCGATATTGCATCAAGGACCGTCAGTCCGGAAGCTCCGGGAGCCCTGACAGTGCCGGAAGAGCCTGCCGGCGGAATTGCGTATGCAGAAACGCCCGACTTATCTGCAGCGTCATATCTGATGTCGTTGAGCAGTTTTGCAGCATCCGCACTTTCCGGCCAAATTTGCAGGGCGGCTTGAGCATGCAGCTCGGCTTCAAGGTATCGTCCCTGAGACCGGAAATCCGTAGCTACCGAAATATTCCCGGAATAATCTTCTGAAAGCGTTCCATACTGCTGGATTCTGGAATCCATAAAGGGAGCGATACCCTCGGAAAGGATGATAAACACAGAAACAGCCGACAAAGAAAGCACAAATGAAAATTTGAGGGTTTCGAACAACTCGTGAGACCATCGGCCTGTTGCATGGTTCTGGAATTTTCCGAATGCCATCGAGTAGCCCAGCATGATTCCGCTGATGAACAAAGCAGGAACAAGATCTGTAAATTTCAAAAAGGCATAACGCAAGCGGTAACCAAGAATAAACGGAGAAATCAACGATTCGGGAATATCAACTAATAAAGCCCACACCAGACATCCGGCTGCAGCCAAAATAAAATGTGCAGCTATAACCGGTAGTGCACGTTTCAGTTCATTCATAGGCCGGCTCCGGATGAATCAGAAGCCGATCAATCATCCTGGCAATGCCAATACCTGCGAATACTACAGAGATAGCGACGAACACAACGGCACTCGTTTTGTCCGAACCAAAACAATCCACCGTCCAGGTCCGCAGCGGCTGCAAGAAAGACGCAGATTCCACATAGGACCACACAAAAAATACGCCGCGCCATGCAGCCAGACACAACAGCAGATTCAACAATCTCCAGAGCGACAAAAAACACAGCGAAACAAGAGAAAAAACAGAGAGAACCAGAGGGCCAGCAGTCGTTATATACTGAGAAAAGCCCTGCATCCAGGCAGTTGCAAGCGATGAATAGACAGCGCTCATATCTGAGCCGAACTGCAGCAAATACCCCGGAACATCTCTGGTTCGTTCAATAACAGGATTTTCAAGGCTTGAAAAGTCGGATTCATGGTCTGTTGGGGAGTACAGGTTTCCGGAGGCAAAATTAAATTCGAGCGCATCATGCGTTTTTAGAGCCGGAGTACCCCGGGGTGCGGACGAATTTGCGCTAACCACTACAACCGGCAATCCACTTGATTCATCCTGATTGAACCATACTGCTCTGAAGCTTCCGGATCCTCCCCTGATCAGACCCGAAGCATAGACAGTCTGAAAATCCGGACTGTCGAAGGCGGGGGCGTCCTCCACAGACAAGCGTTCATAGCGTGAAAACGAATACGGAAACAGAAAAAAAAGACACAGCGCCGAACACAGTGCCACAAGCAGTAACGACACCGGAAAAACCGTCGAATGCCGCATCATATAAAAAAAGGTTGCAGGAATTGCACAGAGACTGCCATAGACCAGAGATTGTAAAAATGAAGGATATAAAAGAGAAAGAAGAGGTGAATACTCTCTATACACCAGTGCAGACACCGAAGAGGAAGTTCCCAGCATCAGCAGAAAAACGCTCATTACAGACCAGAGAAGCAGATTGGCAAGAAAAACCACAGGAATCAGTATGGTGTTTTTCATACCATACAGAATACCATGCGCAGAAGGTGTTTACAAGAACTTTTGAAACGGGATTTGAACAGTTTGTCCACAGGTTGTCCCGAATCTGTGGAAAAGTCCGAAACTCAATTCTTTGTATTATATAAATTTGTAGTTTTTAGAGAAAAAACTGCCTCGCACAGGAGCAGCCGTAATTGCTTGTAATATATAGATTTACACTGTCACTGCAACTTACAGTACAAACTACATTGCCCGCCCCGAATCCGCAACCCTTGATCTGTCAATGACTTATAGCTTTACACGCAAGTTATCCACAAGTTATCCACATGGTTTTTCACAATTTATACAAACTCTTTATACAGACGTTCTTAACTCTTTTTCAGCAATACAGATATGCGTACCGGGTTCTTTCCCGTTTCACCGGCTGCGATGAAACGAGCCTGGCTAAAAAAAAAAGTCCGGCAAGAGCCGGACCATATGTGCGCAAGATATTCAGTTATCCAAGAAAAACCTGACCGTTATTGTCGATCGCAAGGATCGTCTTGCACTCTGAACAACGGAAACGTCCCGATTTTACCGCTTTCAGCTTTTTGCTGCAAATCGGGCACGAGAATATTTTCGGAAACACTTCAGATTTTACTTCTTGCCCGCTGGTCTTGAAAAATGCAATGGAATCCGGAAGATTGTCTTTGATATTGAAGAATTGGGAAAAACCGAGGAGCTGGAATACCTCATAGACCTTAGGTTGAATCTCGAGGAGAACAACATCTCCTCCCTTCGGTTTTACCGTTTTCAGAAAGGCGGTAAATGATCCGATACCCGTAGAAGAGACATAATTGAGGGCGCTGCAATTAAATATCAGCTTAAAAAAACCGGCTTCAACAATTTTTGTAACCCGTTTCTGGAAAAAGCTGGAATTATAGGTATCAATATAACCGTTAAGAAACAGAACGATGCAACCGTTAACTTCATCAATTTTTTCCAGACGGATTTTCAAGCTATCATCTTTCTCATCATCAAAGCCTGGAATAATGCTATTATTATTCATAACTCTCCTGCCGTCCAGATTATCGGTATTTTCTCTAATATCATTACTATAAACAGATAGAAAATAATTGTCAAATGAGCGAGCCGATTTCAAAAGCCGGTAGATTAAGGGAAGTTTTGCCGGTACTCAACTAAAACCGGGCGTCCACCCCTTGTCTACTGGAAGTACAATCCCATTACAGGAACTAGTATACAACATCATCAGCGAAATTTCAGCTATGTCTTCTGCCAGGATCAGTTTCCCGTCCGGATTCTTCGCAGCCAGCAGTACTTTGTCTTCCGGACGTAAATATTCGGTATCGGTAAAACCGGGACACACACCATTGCACGTAATCCCAAAATCAGAGTACGCAAGAGCAACCGACTTTACCAGAGACGAAAGACCGGTTTTAGCGGCTGCATACGCTGCGTTCGTGCTGAACCCGCGAACGGAGTCCGTGCGGGTTCCTCCGAACAGCAACATGCGTCCCCATCTTTTTTCCATTTGATACGGCAATGCTGCAGAAACAAGCATGCCCGGAAAAGCGAGATTGCTCTGGGTCATCCGTTTCCAGTCGTCTGTTGTTGTTTCATGCAGAGGCTTCTGAAGAAAAGGACCACGGGAAATACAAAGAATATCGGTGCTGGCAGCATACTCGCACGCTGCCGACTGGCCCTCGGCAGTATCAAAGTCGACAACACAGCTCTCAAGCTCCGGAACAGTATGCCGTCCAAGAACCAGGACCTGCGCACCCGCATGGGCAAGGGAATAAGCGATCGCTTTCCCGATACCTCCCGTACCTCCGGCTACAAGTGCTTTTTTTCCGCTAAAATCTGGCTTTATCACAGCTACAAGATATAGAAATGATATTGACATAACAAGCGTCATTCCGGAAAATCCCTGCATGCAGAAAATTCCCTGCGTCATTGTATTGTGCCGGCCTGAAGAAAGCCGTAATATCGGATCAGTGTGCCGTGCCATGAAAAACATGGGCTGCTATACCCTGCGTATAGTTGGAAAAGCCGAAGATTATTCAGACACCCAGGTGCGAACGCTCGCGCTGCATGCGGCCGATATTTGGGAATCGGCGCAATTCTACCCCCCGGACGCACAAGGACTCGCACAGGCAATTTCCGATTGCACGATTGCCGCAGGTACCACCAGACGAATGGGACAAAAAAGAAAGTCATGGGGAATGACACCCGAACAGTTCGCCGAATTCACGCTCAACGCAGGGGAAAGCACCTTTGCCGCAGTCTTCGGCAACGAACGAACCGGATTGACCGACGAAGAGCTCAATTGTTGTTCGCTTGCGCTCAATATTCCTTCGAACGACGATTTTCCATCCCTTAACCTTTCACATGCAGTCCAGATCGTTACCTACGCCCTGTTCAGAACTCGGGATAACCGCAAACGTGGCTACAATCATATTCCTTTGGCACAAGTGCAAGACCTGGTCGCCACAATAAGCGGCCACATGGACCGGATCGGGATCTATACCCATGCAGGGAAAGAAGAAAACGAACGATTCCTTGAGGGCATTTTTGCGCGGGCAGCGCTTTCAGGAAACGAAGCCCGGCATATCGAAAAACTGTTCCGAAAAATGGCATATATCAGATGCAATCACGAACAACAGCAATAGGTTCCGGAAACTCATCAAAACTGGATATGTTCCGGATAAATAATTTCGGTCTGAGCGCACACTTCCGCACGGGACAGACACTGGAAAAGCTGTCGGACATTTCCGGGCCAATGGTATTCCTGCAGCTTCTCCAGTGCGCTGACCGACAGCAGGCGATTGCGGGCTTTCAGTCGGGAGGCAGCCAGGAACGGAATATCATCAACATGCTCCCGCAAAGGCGGAATAGACAACCGGAGAACATCGATCCGGTGCATCAAGTCCTCGCGGAACTGCCCGCTTTTTACCGCGCTTTTCAGGGGTTTGTTCGTCGCGCATATCAGCCGGAAATTGACCCTGCAGCTTTCCTCGGAACCAACGCGGGATACCGTGTGATCCTCCAGCACCCGCAGCAGTTTCGGCTGAAAACCGCGATCAAGGGATGTAATTTCGTCAAGAAACAGGGAGCCCTTGTCTGCACATTCAAAGAGCCCCTTGCTATCCCGCGAATCGGTATAGGCTCCTTTCACAGAACCGAACAGCGTGCTTTCTGCCAGAGTCAGTGGAATACAACTGACATTGAACGCGATATACGGTCCATTTCGAAACGGAGAAAACGAATGAATAAGACGGGCCACCAAATCTTTCCCGGAGCCGCTTTCTCCGGTAAGAAGCACAGCAGCATCCGAAGCTGCATATTTGATAATCATTGAGCGAAGCTGCGTCATGGGCGTAGAATTTCCGATCAACTCCGGCATCAAATAGTCTTCCTGCGCATCACCCGCATATCGTGCACCGGCAGCGCCCCGCTTCTGATAAGCGATCAGGAATTTCTCTATCCGGTACGCAATCATGTCAGGATTGAACGGAACAATAAAATACGCTGCAGCCCCGACCCGTTGTGCCATTTCGGCAAAACCGCACGAATTTTCTTCCGAAAAAACGAAAAAGGGAATACGTGCATCGTGCTCCCGAATCCTGGCGATCAAATCGGGAAGATAAAATGATTCCGACAAAAAATCGATCAGAAGGAAGTCGAATTGGGAAATCCGGTTCAATTCACTTTTCAAATAGCAATCCCGGACAATACTAATCTGCCAATCAGACGACACATTTCTAAACAGCGAAAAGAAATACTCATCGCGGGAAGAGATAGCCAATACTTTTTTCAAGAACGTTCCTTTCCTCGTACCGTCCGGAATTCTATCTTGAAGTCTATCTACGATGCGTTCCGGAACAACCGGTAAAAAAGAAGTAATATGTTATACCATAAATATTGGAAAATACGAAAAATTCTTGAGGGGTTTTTCAGGATTTGCGGAAAATACTCCAGACCGCGTTCAAAGGTTTTTTCCGAAACACGCCGTTTCCGCTCGGAAAAAATATCAAGAACGTCGGGATCATGGATAAACAAACCGCTGTGCAGAGACTTCCGGTTTCGGTGTACCCATCGCTGAGACCCGGGAATGCCGTCGCCTACCAGCACAAGCGAAGGATGAGCTTTGTGTATCGCAGTCAGGATGTTGTGCTCCATCCCCCGGTGATAATAACCGGAGAACCGACCGACTACCGGAAGGCCGGGAAAAGTACTGCGAACGTTTTTTTCAGCCTGTATCAGACTGTGCGGACGCGCGCCAAGAAGATACAGATTCTTCCGGTATTTTTCCAGCACGCCCAGAACGCTGATAATAAACACAAAAGGCTGATATCGGACCGGTTTTGTTTTTTTAAGAAACACCGCGCCGCGCACCAGACTGAGCGATGTCGGAATTACCAGAGCTGCGGACATAAGCATTGCCCGGTATTCAGACCGGTACTTTGCCCGCAACACATCCCACAAGTTGACCAGCATAATATGCTGCGGTCCTTCGCGGGTCAGAAGCTCCAGAATGGTACTTTCCAGATCCTCGGGTGCAACTACATCAATCGGCAGCCTGAGAAAATTTATACGTTCAATCGCCACTTTTCTGACTCCAGGAGAGCGGACTGAGCCGCCGCAATACCATACAGCGCGGCAGTTTCTGCTCTCAGCACATTCGTTCGGAAATGAACACACACAAAACCCGACTGCTCAAGAAAACGGGTTTCGGCCGCGCTCATGCCGCCTTCGGGCCCAACCGCCAGAGCGGTTACCTGCGGGGCATCACCAAGATACTCATGAAGGGTCTTTCGCGCAAGGGGTGCTTCGGAAAGCATAACCGCAAGCAACTTTCGTCCGGACGCATGGGACTCAAGAATCCCGGGAACATCCTCCAGAACAACCGGAGAAGAAAGCTGCGTAGGAACCGGCGAACCGCTTTGCTGAAGGGCTTCGCGGACAATACGCTCCCAGCGTTCGGTCTTTCCGCCACCGATCAAATCCGCCTCGCGCGACATGCAGCGCTCTCCTGCAACGGGAACAATCAGGCGGACCCCGGTTTCCGTCGCCTGGCGGACAACCTGATCCATCTTCGGCCCTTTCAGTATCCACTGAAACAGAATGATATCCGGAAAGGCCGCATCAGGACGGACAAGAGCCCCCATACTGCCGCCCGGGACACCCTCACGTGCTCCGGACAGAGCATCCGAACCGGTACAAGAGTGCGCACACTGCAAAAAAAGCACCCGGTCCCGCGGTAAAAAAGGCAGAACCGTCATAGAAACCAAAGAACCGTCGGGAAGGCGGACATCGACCGAGTCTCCGGGCGCGGCTCTCAACACCTGTACCAGATAACGGAACGGCCTGCCCTCCAGAGTAATTCTTCCGTCCCCGTCGGGCATTGTTTCGACAACAAGCTGCCTCATACGTCAGAGCGCAAGATCGGCTTCCGGTTCAACCGCAACATCCTCCGCCTGCCGAGCCTTCGCCTCATCCTGCAGTTCGCGGACTGTTCTGGTCGACTTCAGCAGAGCCGGAACATCCTCCTGTTCCAGAATCCGCACCGCCTCGGCAAGCTGAACATCGTATTCAAGATCGTACATGGGACTGATATGCGTTCGGTAGAATTCCTGCGTCACCAGCTTTTTCAGAACGCGAAGCTCGACCGGCCAGGTCTTGTACAGTTCCCCGGCAAACGCATCTACTTGTTCAGCACTCAGAGTTTCCTTGCCCGCAACAAAATCGGCAATCGTAGTCGTCCTGAGCAAATCGGACAGCGATTCCTCCTCTTCGACCGTCAGTTCCGGAAACAGAATTTCGCGGTCCGGAGGAATCCCGAGCTTGTCGATATTTGCATCGCTCGGCGTATAGTACCGTGCCATCGTAATTTTCATTGCATCGTTATTTAGAAGATCTATCACCTGCTGGACCGAACCCTTGCCGTAACTTGTCTCTCCGACCACATAGGCAAGATGATAATCTTTCAGTGCACCGGCCAGAATCTCTGCGGCACTTGCAGACCCTCGATTCAGAAGAACTACTATGGGGAAGGTCCCGTCAAACGTTTTTTTGAAAGCACGAGCCCTGAACTCGCGATTTTCGTAGGCGATTCTCGATTTGGTAGAAACAATGATTCCTTCGCCGATAAACTTGTTGGCTACATCTACAACGCTGGTAATAAGACCGCCCGGGTTATTGCGCAAATCGATAATCAAGCCTTTGCACGGTTCCTTTTTGAAGGCGTCGAGCGCATCCTGCACCCGTTCAGCCGTAAGCGGAGTAAATTCGATAATGCGCAGATACGCAATACCGTCGTCCATCATGGTAAACTTGACCGTCGGTACCTCGATCAGAGCCCTGGTCAATGTGACGGTGAACTCGAGCGCCTTGCCGCGCCGGAGCAGTACCGACACGTCGGTTCCAACCGGTCCTCTGAGCCGGTCGAGCACTTCCTGCATGTCGATATCGGGAGTCGGCGTGCCGTCGATGGCAAGGATCAGATCACCGGGCTGCACGCCTGCCTTCCACCCGGGGGTATCTTCGATCGGAGAGGCGACTTCAACCCAGGCAGGAGCGTCTGGAGTTGAAAGAGTCGGTTTCGTTATTGAAAGGCCGACACCGCCGAACGCGCCGGTAGTTGTATCCTTAAGACTGGTTCCCAAAAGGCTTTCCGAATCGATATAGGTTGTATAGGGATCGCCGATCGAATCCAGCATCCCCTGAAGCGCGCCTTCGTACAGCGTTCTGGAATCGACAGGATCCACATAGTTGTTTTGTACAAACGAAAAGACGTACTGGAAAAGCTGCATATACCGGTCGGAATCGGGAGACTGCCCGTTTTTTCCCTGTGCGGCAAGAGCCGGTGAGGCAAGGGTGAGCAGAAGAAGAACAAACGAAAGCGCGGCTGCGCTGATCCATATCTTTTTAGTTGTCATGGTTTTTATTGTTCACGCAAGAGCCGACCTTTGTCAAGCTGAACCGAAACCCCTTGACCCTCGCGAAACTCTTCCGTAAACTTCTATATAATGCGATCCAAATCCGTCGTTTATTCATCTTTTCTGGTCTACGAACTGATCCGGCTTTTGTATATTCTCGCGTACGATTACGGAACTCTTGCAGGCACTCAATCGAGGGCCTGGTTTGCGGCAGTCCCGCTTCTTGTTCTTGTTCCGGTTTTTTTCCTCATGCTTGCACTTGACGAATCGCGGTTTACCCTCTGGCTTCCGTTGGTTGCGCTTGTCAAGGCGCTCAGTGCGGTCTCTTTGGGAGTGTATCTTGTTCAGTCTGTTATCGACTATCTGGCAGCTGGAACCATCGGATCGCAGATCGCTGCTCTGGTAATTTCTGTTTTTATTATACTGGCTGACGCAGTTCTTGGTGTATACTGTTTCGGGAGAAACCGGATACTATGCACATAATTCCAGTTGCAAGCGGAAAAGGCGGAGTCGGAAAGAGTCTTCTTTCCGCGAATCTCGCAATAGCCCTGGGCGAAGCAGGAAAAAAAGTTCTGCTTGCCGATCTCGATCTTGGCGCATCGAATTTGCACCTGGTTCTGGGATTACAGGCTCCCCGGACCGGTATTGGCACCTGGCTCACCGGTTCTTCCGACTTCAACGCCATCATTCACCAAACCTCATGGACCAATGTCTTTTTTATCCCGGGGGATTCTGAAATTCCCGGAATGACCACGTTAAAGGCAGTCCAGAAGAAGTCCCTGATTCGTCATCTGACCGCATTCGATGCGGACTATCTTATTCTGGATCTCGGCGCCGGAACGCACCCGGGAATTCTGGACTTTTTTCTGCTGTCTCCGCAGGGCATAATTGTTACCGCTCCCTCGGTCACCGCAACGCTGAATGCGTACCTGTTCCTAAAAAACGCGGTATTCCGGCTTATGTACGCAAGCTTTCCCAAGGGCAGCAAAGCGTATCAAACACTGGAAAAACTGAAAAACGACAGCTCTTCGCTCCAGCGCATGTACATACCCAGAATTCTTGAGGAAGTCGCGAAAGCCGATCCCGCAAACGCCCGCATATTTGCAGAGAAAAGCGCCCTCTTCCATCCGCGCCTGGTCATGAACATGATCGACGATCCCAAGGATGCGGACAAGGCCCTGAAAATACGCCGCTCCTGCAAGGAATACCTTAACCTCGACCTGGAACATCTGGGAGTCATCTACCGCGATTCAGTCCAGGACACGGCCCTTGCCTCTCGACTTCCCGTAATCGTGTACAAGCCCCAGTCAATGATCGCACAGGCAGTCTATCGCATTGCCGACAAGATAATTCAATCGGAAACAGATGCGAATCCGGACTTTGGCGTCATGACCGAAGAAAGTTTCCAGTCGGCCGAAATGGAAGCAGCGATCGATTTTGACGCAAAGATGAACTATGTTGAAGAACTTATCGGCAGCGGAGCTCTTTCTACCGGAGAACTGGCGGAAACAATCAAATCCCAGCAGTATGAAATTTCTGTTCTCCGAAAAGAAAATCTTCTGCTCAAGCAAAAGATAACAAAAGCCATACAGCACGGCTTCAATCTGTAACGGAGTGTATCGGATATGGCGCGTGCACTCTGGGAACTGACGGAAAATCCGCGAAACAGAAGGTGGTTTGTCTCTATCCCGACAGGACTTGAGCCGGCTCAATACCCTACTGCGGAAGCAATTCATGAAGCGGCACGGGCTAAAGGCATCAATCCGCATTCGTTATTGTCCCTTGAAGCGCTTGGCCATACGCTCGAAAAAGCGCTGGCTGTACCAGGCGAAGAATATTCTTTTCCCGCAGTAATCGAGCCGTCGTTTGATGTCCGTATTATCATTTCCCCGGACAAAACCGAGGCAAAACTCTATATACGAAAAGCCGCGGATAAAACACCCCTGGACATGAAGTTGATTTCCGGAGTGATCAACAACAGCGGACTGCGCGGCATGAATGCAGAAAGCATCCGGAACAGAATCAAAGAATTCAGCACCTCCGCCGATATGGAGCTGACGGATCTTGTTCTTGCAGAAGGCACGCCGCCCGGACGGGGTGCAGACCGTGAACTGCTTCCGAAAGTCGAATGCCTTTCCGATGCCGGACTGGCAGAGATTAAACAGATACTTTCGGTTTTTGAAAAATCTAAACCGCCTGCAGAATCGGACCGGCTTTTCCCTTCTGCCGAAGCACAAAAGATTGCGATGGTGACCGAAGGCGAAATCGTCTGTTTGCTGTCGCTCACTGACCCAGGCCCGGACGGCGTAGATGTGTACGGAAAACCGATACCCGGTCTTCCGGGAAACGATCCCTTTATCCAGACGGTAGAAAATGTAACCTTAGGGCCATCGGGTCTGAAAGCCGAAAAAACAGGCGTGTTCCTGCTTGGAGAAAAAGACGGAAAAGTACGGGTACGGGTAATTCCCTACGTTTCAGGATCGTCAACAATCACCGTATCCGATGACAAAATGCTCGCCACTGTTACGCTCTGCAGCGAAATCGGAGCAGGCAAGAAACTTGATCTGGAGATGGTCAGGCATGCCATTGCAGACGCTGGAATTCGCGAACCGGCCGACTTCACACAGATATCTGCTACAATAAAGCTGGTGCGAAGCACCGGAATTGAAAAAAAACTGATTCTTGCGCGGGGGCAAAAACCGGTGCCCAAAGGCGGTTTCCGCATTGAGTGGGCAACAACGAGCCCCGACGGATCGCACGAAAGCATTGTACAGGAGTCTGATCGAATCCTGACCATCCAGAGCATGCCCCAGGGATGCGAGGGCTTTGACGTGTACGGAAACAGCATCCCTGCTTCCGGCCCTGGAGAAGAGGTTCCTCCGCACGACGAAACCATAATAGAAAAAGTCGAAACCCTCGAAGCTGGAAAAACCGGCGAAACTGGAAAAACCGAGGTTATCTGTTATGTTGCGGCCAGATCGGGAGAATTGCGAACCGGAAAAACGCTTTCGATATCGGATACCCGGAAACACACCGGAACAGTGTCGGCAGAAACAGGAGACATGTCGTTTCCGGGAAACCTGGAAATAACCGGAGAAATAAAGACAGGACGCACCGTAAAGGCAAGCGGGTACCTCCATATCACCGGAAATGCAGAAGCATGCCTGTTGTCTGCGGACAAATCGGTGACCATGATTGGGGGAATACGCGGTGCAGGGAGAGGAACCGTGTGGGCAAAGCAGGACATTACCCTGACTTTTGCAGAAAATGCACGAATCCTTGCCGGGCAGGATATCTCTATAGACAACTACTGCTTCCAGTGTACTGTCAAAACAAATGGAACCTTGTACATGAGAGGTAATCCAGCTGTTCTTATGGGAGGAACCGTGCGGGCCTCGAAAGGAATCGAAGTATTCGAACTCGGCTCGGAAAAACCCATCAGAACCAGTATCTCCTTTGGACAGAATTATCTGGTCAGCGATCAAATCGAAGTCTGCGAAAAAGAAACCCGAACGATCAAAGAAACTATCGAGAAACTGAACGACGCAATGAAGAAAACACCTGCCAACGATCCGGCGATTCACGATTTACGACGACGAAAGCTGGAACTTCTGAAGCGAAACGACAAACTCACCGTGAGAATTTTTACTCTCAAGGAACAATTCGAAACCCATGTGATTTCCCATATACGGGTGAACAACACCGTCTATCCGGGAGTCGTTCTTGAAAGCCACGGCAGATATTATGAAGTCCGGGAGCAAATGCATCACGTTGTGTTCATTTTTGACCAGACAACCGGACAAATAACCTGCAATCCGATTCCCGAAGAATGAGGAGCCTTCATGTTTGCATCTATCGCATATCCTTCCTGGATTAGACCGGAAATTATTCCGGGGTTTTCATTGCTGCGCTGGTACGGCCTTATGTATCTGGTGGCTTTTGCTGTGGCTTTTCTGCTGTTCACCCGGCAGGTAAAAACAGGAGAGCTTGCCAAAGCAGACGGTACGGGAAAACCGATCACCGATGACGATGTGTTGAGTTTTTTTACCTGGGGTATTGTTGGACTTCTTATTGGAGCCAGAATTTTTTCTACCCTGATCTACGATACAAGCGGATTGTATCTGCACAAGCCCTGGCTTGTTTTCTGGCCGTTCAGCGAAAACGGCGAGTGGACAGGATTGCAGGGAATGTCGTATCATGGGGGATTCGTCGGCGGGTTTATCGGAATGCTGTTGTGGACATTCAAGCACAAGCGGCCGTTTTTTGCCTGGTGCGACGCAATGGGTATTTCCATCCCGCTTGGCTACACCTTTGGACGGCTGGGCAATTTTATGAACGGCGAGCTGTACGGAAGGGTAACAACCAGCCCGATCGGCATGATTTTTCCGGATGCCCCACGATTTTCCCTGTCGCTCGACTGGGTTCAGGCGGTAGTCGATCAAACCGGACTCCTGGTGCCGGACGGAGCCGTGCTGGTGAACTTGCCGCGCCATCCAAGCCAGCTCTATGAAGCGCTTTTTGAAGGTGTTTTTTTGTGGGCAGTATTATGGTTTATATTCCGGAAGCGGAAACCATTTAATGGTTTTCTGACCGCCCTGTATACCATTGGGTACGGACTCGTGCGTTTTGTTATCGAATATTTCCGCGAACCGGATTCCGATATCGGCTATCGGATCACTGCAAGCGGACAGCCGGCACCAACCTACCTGAACGAATCGCTGCTGAATATTTCCACCGGACAGATTCTCTGCCTCATCATGATCGCAGGCGGATTAGCCTTACTGCTGGCTCTCGCACTGATCAACCGGAACCAGCCGAAAGCGCCGGCGAAAAATGCGAAACGGAGACGCTCGCATGGCCGGTGACAGATCGGACTTAATGAGCTCTTTCAACGACGATCTGGATCGAATCCGGACTTCCCTGTACACGCTTCTCGATTTCGACGAAGAGTCCTTTGGCGAAAAAAAAGACCTCGCAAAACGCGAGGTCTTGTTCGCACTCAACGAACTGAGGATTCGTATCGAAAACCTGTAAACTCCGGCGCGGATCTCTGCGCCGGAGACCGATGCTACTTTTGCAGAATTCCTGCAAGCGTGTCGGCGGTGAAGCCCAGATGCTCAGCAAGCGTGTTCGCCGGACCTGATTCACCGAAGCGGTCTATGGAAAAGCAGTCTGCAACACTGGAAGCCCAGCGTTCCCAGCCGTTCCGGACTCCCGCTTCTGCAGTCACTATACGGAGCGTGTCAGGGGAACCTCCGAGAATTGCGTTCTGTATCTCTTCAGGCTGCGATTCGAACAGCTCCCGTGAAACAACTGATACAATCCGTATATTCTTTCCGGAAACCTTCCCGGCAGCCTCAAGAGCGAGAGACACTTCTGAACCGGTTGCAAGAATCGTCATATCGGGCTTCTGCCCCCCTTTTCGGACAACATAGGCGCCACATTCGATCGTGTGCTTCCAGTCCGGATCGTCTTTTGCAAATACCGGAAGATTCTGGCGGGTAAGCGCAAGGCACACCGGCCCGTCGGTGCGGGCAAGCGCCATTTTCCAGGCATACACTGTTTCTTCTGCATCAGCGGGCCGGAACACGCGAACATTCGGAATTGCGCGCAACGAGGCAAGTGTTTCTATCGGTTGATGGGTTGGGCCGTCTTCTCCGACAAAAATTGAATCATGAGTCAAAACATAGATCGCAGGTACGTTCATCAGGGCAGAAAGCCTGAGCGCGGGGCGTAGATAATCGGAAAAAATCAGGAATGTTGCGCAAAACGCCCGATACCCGCCATGAACCTGGATTCCATTGGTAATCGCCGCCATTGCGAACTCGCGAACGCCGTAATGGATATACCGGCCATCGCGGGCTTCCGGACTGTACGGAACCGCACCCTTGATGGCAACCGCATTCGGTCCCTGCAAGTCGGCAGAACCGCCAACCAATGTGGGAACAACCGATGCAAACGCATTAAGAACTGTATTTGAGGCGGTACGGGTGGCAATGTTTTCGCCCTGCTTGAACTCGGGAAGCACCGCCTTGTTCAGCGCAGCAGGGTCTACTCCGCCGGAAGCCCGGGAAGCATCCCACAGAGCGCGTTTATCCGGATAGCGCGCCGACCATTCCTTGAACGTTTTGTTCCATTCGGCTTCAAGAGCCGCAAGCTCGCTGCGGCGGGAAGCACACCATTCATACGCCTCGGGCGCAACGAAAAAATCCTTTGAAGGATCAAGACCGAGCGCCTTTTTTGCCTCGGCGATACCATCCGGCCCTATCGGCGCGCCATGCGCCTTGGCCGTACCGGCAACGCTTGCTGCGCCTTTTCCGATAACGGATTTCAGCATGATAAGACTTGGTCGGCTGTCTTTTTTTGCTTCAGCGACCAGTTTTTCGATACCCGCCATGTCGTACATATCGCCCGAAAGCACTTGCCAGCCGTAGGCTGTGTACCGCCCGCCAATATCTTCCGAGAAGGTCATATCGGTTGGCCCGTCTATGCAAATTCTGTTTTCGTCGTAAAAGACGATGAGCTTGCCGAGCTTCAGGTGACCAGCAAGGCTGGAAGCTTCGGAGGAAACTCCTTCCATCAGGCAGCCTTCACCGACCAGCGCATAGGTATAATGGTCTGCAATGGTAAAATCTGGCGTATTGTACCTGCTGGCGTCCATTGTTTCTGCGATAGCCATACCGACTGCAGCAGACACTCCCTGCCCGAGCGGGCCGGTTGTAATCTCGACCCCGTCGGTATCGCCGTACTCGGGGTGTCCCGGGCAGCGGGAGCCGATCTGCCGAAACGACCTGATATCGTCCAGAGTCACGTTGTATCCGGAAATGTGCAGTATTGAATACAAAAGCATCGAGCCGTGTCCAGCCGATAGTATAAACCGGTCCCGGTCCTGCCAGGAGGGATTGGCCGGGTTGTGTTTCAGGATGGATCCATAGAGCACTGCGGCAAGCTCGGCCGCACCGAGCGGGAGACCGGGATGTCCTGAGTTTGCTTTTTGGATAGCATCCATGGACAAGCTGCGGATGGATAAAGCAATTTTCTCCAATGCGGTATTCATTCTACATACTCCTTACGAGATTTTTTTGATCGCCGAAACCAGCTCGGCTGCATCGGGCTTTTCTTTGAGCGCAGAGCGGAATGACTCCTGCTGCAAAAACCAGGAAAGACGGGAAAGCACTTTCAAATGACTCTGCGAACCGGTAGACAAAATGATAAATAAAACGCTCACCGGCTTGCCGTCCATCGCATCGAAATTGACTGCCTTGTCCAAATAACAGACATACACCCGCTGATCTTCTTCGGAAGAAATCACCGGCGTACGGGGATGCGGCAAGGCAATTCCGCTCCCAACCGAGGTGGTCATGAGCCGTTCACGTTCGCACAAACCCTCTTTGAGCACTTCCGGATCGACCCCGGAGGGCAAAACAAGCTGGGCAACCGCATCGGCAAAGACTGCGCACGGGGTTTCTCCGGAAATGTTGTAATACACCCCGCCTTTTTGGATGAGCGACGCAATGTCTTCAGACTCTCTCATCGGGAGACTCCTTTTTAACTATTGTGAACCGTTGCTTAAGCAATTCGGGCAACGCTTCATTGATCACCGTCTTAATTTCAAAAAAACTTTCTTCCATACCTTCCACCGATAACCATAGATTGTCGATATCGCCGGGATTGTCTGAAACCGGAAAATCAAGATTCTCGAGAGCGGAAATCGTATGAGCCATAATCTGTGCCAGTATGACCGCACCCTGTTCGGGCATCGTTCCCGGAAGCAGTCCCGTATCGCGCAGCATAAAGATAAAACGGGTCAATTCAGAGTGGAGTGCGATAAACCGGGTACGAAGGCGACCGGTTTCGTTGTCTGCAAAAATATTGTAGGTTTTTTGCAGCTCTTTCAGGCGGGAAGCCGCTGCGCGCTCGATAACCGGAATACAGAACGCATTGTCTGCAAGACGTACCGGAATCAGACGATCGAGGAGCAGGGAGCAGTCGGTTTCTCTGCGATACAGTGAATCCAGAATGTACGAATCGAAAACTCGGATGGATACAGGCAGGCCGAGCTGGACGAGCGCTTCCTCGAAAAGGGAAGCCGGGAGCGACACCATAGAAATGGTCCACCGGTCGGGGGGCGGGACAGTTTGATCCTTAAACCACAGCCGGGTTTCCACTCCGTAGGGCTCAAAGGCAATTACCGAAGAATTGCGGAGCGCATGGCTTACTTCTGTTGCATGCAGCGAGAACATACTGTCGCCACCGAGAAAATACGCATAGGCGAGCTGTTCGTCCATGCTTCCGGCTGCGCCGATGATCTTGAAGGATGAAGCCAGATTACGCTCGAGGGCAGCCTTCCACTTAGCCTCACGTTCCGGGACGATTGTGGATGCGGATACAAGATCGAGAATAAAGATGCCTTCAACCCAGTCGACTAGAGTCGCCGCTATCCGGTCTCCGGGTTTGAAGCCGGACTTCCAGTAGAAATCACCCATGTCGACGGCGTTTATATAGAAGAAATCAGGATCTTCATATTCGGTAGACGAGAAAATTGCGGCGTTTTCTTCGTTGTCCAGCGAAAGATACTGGGGGATGTATTCTTCGCCGAACAAATCGTATTGTTTGTACGCATCTTCCGGCGTGACTCTAATCTGCTTGCGCGGAAGTTCCTGATCGCCCAGATAGAACGTGAGTTCATGCGGGAGCAGCGACGGATTGCAGAAGGGAACGCAGCGCGACCCCGGTATAAAAACACCGGCAGCAATCTCGTCCTTGCCGGGAACAATCAGTACCGACCGGTCTGTAAACAAACCTGCACGGGATATCCATTCTTTTTCGAACCCCGGTTCGTCGGGGAATTCATAGGCCAAGTGGTTGTGTTCCAGATATTGCTCGGCACTCCGGCAGGTAGCGGCTGTAACGCTTTCGCCAAGAAAGCGGAGCAGTTCAGGAATAGTGAACGGATCGAGCTGATCAAAAATAAAATCCAGCAGGGAATCCTCAGGCGATTGCTTCATCAATCAATTCTATACCAAACAAGACCGATGTTTCCAGCCTGCAAAAAAACCGTCCGGAAGACACACACGCACCCCGCACACGCAGAATTATGTGTCATATTGACACAAGACGATGTCTTTTATGACACAATCCGGGGAAAAACTGCCATCCACAGACAACCAGAAAAACGGGAAAGGTGATTTCGCCGGACTGCACGCATGATAAAAAACTTTGTATTTCTATATATTATATAGAGTTAGGCATCTTCCAAAAATAAATAATTATTAGTAATGTTGGCACGGAAGTTGCTTGTATATTAGTGTACAACATTGAGATGCACCGAGCGTTGATACGCAACGCACGTCTCGTAGAGACGATAAAACACCACAATACACATGGAGGACTACCATGAAAACACTCAGCCTTTTTAACCCCACATTCGGATCGGACGTTTTTGACCGACTGGATCAGGAACTCGGCCTTTTTGCGCCTGTTTCTTCGGCATGCTTCACAACTCCGAGAGTTGATGTTCGCGAAACGAACGAAGCGTACATCATGGATATGGATCTTCCGGGAATGACAGAAAAAGACATCAACCTGAATCTCCAGGACCGGGTACTGACCATTGCCTACGTAAAGGAAGCAGAAAAAGAGGACGAAAAAAAGAAGGGCGCCGAGGGAACAACCTGGCTTATTCGGGAACGGAGAAACACCAGTTTTAACCGCAGATTTACGCTGCCGGAAGACATTGACGCTTCCAAGGTTGATGCGAGCTTTACCAATGGTGTGTTGACTATCAACATTCCGCGAAGGCCGGAGACCCAGCCCAGGCAGATTACGATCCGCACCAACTAATGGAGCGCAGTCCGGCGGAGCTGAGGGATCCCCGGCAGTGCTGATGAGATGCCCGGCGGCGGTATGATGGTACCCCGGCAGTGCAGGCGGCAGGCGAACAAGAATATTCGCCTGCCGCTTGTGTTATTTTAAAGCAGCGTATACACTCGCCGCCATGAAACACATAGTATCTGAGGGCACTGCCGACAAGGGCAGCGCAGGCAATGCAGGCTGTGCAAGCTGTGCAGGTGCCGCATCGGCTGGAAAAGCCGAAACTGCGGAAACTGACAGTGTCACGGAGTCGGCAGACGGTTCAGCAAAGAAAAAATTCTTGCCGGTAATTACCGGACTCTTTGTTGGCGTTCTGGTTCTTTCAAACATTTTGGCCGCCAAAATGGTGCAACTCGGTCCGTTTATTTTTGACGGAGGAACGCTTTTGTTTCCGCTTTCCTATATATTCGGAGATGTGCTTACGGAAGTGTACGGGTACAAGGATTCCCGCAAGGTTATCTGGACAGGCCTTGCCGTATTGATTTTGATGGCTTTTAATATCTGGCTGATCGGTATGTTGCCTGCCGAGCCCGGATGGGGGCTCCAGAAGGATTACAACAACATCCTGATGATTGTTCCCCGAATTGTACTGGCAAGCAGTATTGCGTATTTTTTTGGAGAATATTCGAACTCGGTTGTATTGTCGCGGCTCAAGATTCTCAGCAAAGGGAAACATTTGTGGTTGCGGACTATCGGTTCGACTCTGGTTGGGCAATTATTCGACAGCGCCCTGTTTGTCGCAATTGCATTCTCGGGACTGTATCCGAATACGGTTCTTGTTGCAATGTTTTTATCGAACTATCTTTTCAAGACAGTAATTGAAGTGTTGTTCACTCCGTTTACCTATGCCGTCGTGGGGTTTGTAAAGAAAACCGAAAAAAGCGACGCATACGACTATAACGAAACATACAATCCGCTACCCGCTGATTAGTCAATCCGGCGGATGAGTCACTCCGGCAGGAATTGCCGGAGAGGACAGGATTTTCCCGTCTTTCACAAACAGCAGATATCAGATATACTGCTTACTTATGGGGAAAACGTTCGTTTTTGTAAACCAGAAGGGCGGCGTCGGCAAAACCACGTCCGCTATCAATATTGGCGCCTACATGGCGCTCGAAGGGAAAAAAACACTGCTGGTCGATTTTGATTCGCAGGGTAATATGACTTCGGGTGTTGGTGTCGATCGGGAAAAACCAACTGTGTACGACCTTTTGGCCGGCACTGCCCCGATAGGATCGGTAATACGGCAATCGGTGATACCCAATCTTTTGGTAATTCCGGCTTCAATCGATCTGTCCGGTGCGGCGATCGAGCTTGTCGATCAGGACAAACGGGAATTTTTCCTCAAGGACGCTCTTGAACCGGTCAAAAATGATTACGACTATATTCTTATCGACTGCCCTCCTTCTTTGGGGATACTTACCCTTAACGGCCTTACGGCTGCCGATGCAGTGTTAATCCCGCTTCAATGCGAATATTTCGCCCTGGAAGGCCTTACACTGCTCCTGCAAACCGTCAAACGGGTTCAGAAATCCCTGAACCCGCAGCTGGAAATCGGCGGTATTTTCTTTACAATGTATGATTCCAGAACCCGTCTTGCCCAGGATGTTGTACAGCAGGTCACCTCCTACTTCAAGGACAGAGTATTCAGAACGATTATTCCGCGCAACGTACGCTTGTCCGAGGCGCCATCCCATGGGTTGCCGATCTGCAAATACGATGCACTGTGCGTAGGCGCGCGGAGCTACGAAAAACTGGCCAGAGAGGTAATCGAACGTGGCTAAAACCGGAGGCCTCGGACGCGGACTCGGCGCACTGCTCGATGATTCGCTGGACGAGCACAATGCGCACAACAAGGATGCAAGCGAAGGAAAATCGGCTGCAGGGACCGAGCTTTTTATAAACCCTGCCCTGCTGAAGCCGAATCCGCATCAACCGCGCACAGAATTTGATGAAGACGCGCTCAAGGAACTTGCCGATTCGATTCGCGAACACGGAATAATCCAGCCGATAATCGTTGAAGATGCCGGAGACGGCACGTACTTTATTATTGCCGGGGAACGCCGCACTCGGGCTGCCCGGCTTGCCGGTCTTGCTGAAGTACCGGTAATTATCAAAAAGTTCTCCGACGAACGAAAGCTCGAAGTAGCGCTTATCGAAAACATACAGCGCGAAAACCTGAACCCTGTCGAAGAAGCACAGGCTTACCACAAGCTGATGACACTGGGCAACCTGAGCCAGGAAGAAACGGCAGCCCGTGTGGGAAAGAATCGTTCAACGGTCGCCAATGCCCTCAGGCTATTAAAGCTGCCCGAGGATATCAGTTCATCTCTTGCGTCCGGCCAGATAACCGCAGGACACGCACGCGCCCTGCTTTCGGTACTGAACCCTTCCGAACAGCGTATTTTGTTCGGAAGAATAATCGGTAACGGTCTTTCCGTTCGAGAAGCGGAGCGGATGGCTGCAGAGCTGAACAATGGGGGGCGGGCCGGATCCCCGGAGAAAAAACAAAACCGGAAACCGGACAATAATCCGGTGCAAAGCGTCGAAATTCGCGATCTTGAACAGAAGTTTATCGATATCCTTGGAACTAAAGTTGCAATAAAAGGAAGCCTGGAAAAAGGTTCTATCGAAATTTCCTATTTTTCCCGGGACGATCTTGACCGGATTTACGACATTCTGAATCGCTGATCGCCTTAGCCGGAGTTACGCCGCACACGGCATGTGTCTGTGAGTGAGGGCTGAAGATTATTTCTCCTTGAATTCGAACACACCGTTCCAGGACACAAGCCCGCCTTCATCGCGGATTTTTTCCAGGCGCCTGCATCGTTCAAGATAGAAATCGAGTACCGGATCCTTCGATACTCCGTCGTAATAGGTATGCGGACCGAATCTCTTGCACAGATCGGCATACCCCGCTCCCGCTTTCCTGAAATCTCCTGCTTCATACAATGCATACAGATGTGCATATTCGTCTACCGAATCCGTCTTGAGCTTTCTGATCGCATCGGTCTCATAATCGAAGCATTCGTACAGGGCAAGCGGCGTTTTACGGCCTTTAACCAGAACACGATCGATAAAGCGGAACGCATAGCGGCCGGCCAGACAATGATAGACATCTTCCGATACGAGTACCGGCAACCAGTAGTACTTGGTCAGAGCTTCGATTCGGCTCGCACTGTTAACAATATCTCCGATGACGGTATAGTCCATTTTGTCGCTGGAACCGATATTTCCGGCAACGACTTCCCCAAAATTGATGCCGATACCGTTATTGATACGTGAGGATGACAGCCCGCTGTCGTTCAAGGAACGAAGTGCTTGCCGCATATCGATCGCCGCATTGAGCGCACTTTCGACATCGGTATGGATCGCCATGATGCAATCGCCGATTAGTTTATCGATTTCACCACGGTTCGCAAGAATGCACTCATTCATCCGGTCGAAATAACAATTGAGCATTTGTACGGTTTCGATCGGAGAAAGGCTCTCTGAAATACCGGTAAAGTCGCGCATATCGGAAAAAAGTACGGCAACAGTTTTGTTTTTCGGCGCAAACGTACGGGGATCGCCGCCGGACTCGATAACGTCGACGATTGACCGGCGGGTATATACCGCAGTGATTGCAAGCCGCCGCTCGGCCTCTGTCTTTGCAGATTCAAGATCACGGGTTCGTTCTGCGACTTTCCGTTCGAGCCCTTCGTTGAGTGTATGCAAGTCGGTAATGTCGCCCAACACAAAGACGACTCCTATTCGAAGGTTTTTATCGTAAAGAAAAGATTTTTTTACGTTCACATACACTACCGGGCGATCCTGAAGAGAGATATACCCAATACCGTTCGCAACAGACGAACTTCCGGATTCAGTAAAGAAATCGCTTTCCAACCCGTCTACTATTTGTTGCAGCGGGGTATTTGCCGGAACTGGACCGCCCAACGTGTGCGCAAACGCAAGGTTGTATTCTGTTATCCTGTATTGGAGGTCGGTAATAACAATCATTTCGCCGGCAATCGTGAATATCTGCCGACTGGCAAATTCCAGGGTCGGCACAAGATAGCGGTAACGTACGATCGCGTAACCGATGACACAGATCCACAGGCCGATAAACAGGTGCCCGACCGACGGAACAATAACGCCAAGCATCGGAAATACAATATTCATTAGCATTCCCAGAGCCGCGAACGGAATTCCAAAAATAATCATGACTTTGGTTTGTTGGTACAACAGGACATTCGATTCCTGTTTGGCCCGGAAATGCATGGTAAAAAGCAGCCAGAAATCGAGAAACAGACACAGCGGCATCATAAACAGATAGGGAATCCCTATGGGAGACCAGTAGGGTTTGTCGATCCAAATATTTCCAGTCCGAATATAATCTAAAGCATGGCTATACCCGAGAAAAAAAGAAAGAACGCATACTGCGGAATAAAGGTACAGGACGATCAACAGAATTTTCCATTTAGACGACACGTTTCGATCGCGCATCAATAAAAAGAGATTCAGCATCAGAGGCCACCAAAAAACAAATCCGATCGATTTGATTTTGGTAAAGAAAAATGCATCTTCCCGGAATCCGGACCAGGAAAAGAATATTTCCCCGAAATGCAGAATTGCGAGGGCAATCGAAAGGAGCAGAAAAACCCGCGCGACCGAATTACCCTGATTCTTGACATACACGTACACGCCAAGAACCAGACTGATAACGAAAAAAAGAATATAGAAGCCGGACACGATGTTGAATGTCGATGCGAACGAAAAACCCTGCGGGGTCATAGAGAGTATCCTTTTGCAAACCGGTCAGGAACGGCGCACGATAAATTCCCGCTGAGGTTCTTTCTCGAACATTTCTGTTCTTTTCTTTTCGCTTTCGTAGAGGCACTCCTGCACTCGTACGCGTTTTTCGCCTTCGGTCGGCTTTCGTCTGATCCAGGAACCGTCGCTCTGCAGATAGTGCGCTTTTACGTTATCGGTAAAATAGAGGAATAAAATGTCGCGAATGGTGTTGCGAATGGATTCCTGTAGTACCGGAAACATCAATTCGACCCGACGGTCGAGGTTTCGGGGCATCCAGTCGGCGCTGGAGAGAAACAGCTCGTCGGAACCTCCGTTTGCAAACCAGACGATACGGGTGTGTTCGAGATAGCGGTCGACAATGCTGACGACGGTTATGTTTTCGCTCATATCCTTTATGCCCGGAACCAGCATGCAGATGCCGCGGACGTTTAATAAAACCCGGACTCCTGCCGTGCTGGCCCGATACAAGGCCTGGATAATTTCCGGATCGGCCAGGCTATTCATTTTGGCTACGATCATACCGGGTTTTTCCGGAACAGACCGGGTGATTTCCCGCTCAATCAGGGAGATCAGTCGGCTTTTCATCTCGACAGGAGCCATAACCAGCTGCCGCGTGCCGAGTATCGCGGAATATCCAGAAATCATGTTGAAAAAGAGAGCTGCATCGTTCGCAATCTCAAGGTTGGATGTCATGATTGACATGTCCACGTATAATCGTGCGGTACGGTCATTGTAATTTCCCGTCGACAAATGCACGTATCGCTTGATGCCTTCCTGTTCTTTCCGGACGATCAGGCACATTTTTGCGTGGACTTTAAGGCGGGCGATGCCGTGGACTACGATCACGCCGCACTCCTCCAGGCGGTGAGCCCAGCTGATATTACGCTCTTCATCAAAACGGGCCTTCAGCTCTACGAACACGGTCACATGCTTGCCGGATCGGGCAGCCTGTTCGAGCGCCTTGATGACGGGAGAATTGCCGCTGGTGCGATACAGAGTCATTTTTATGGCAAGAACGGACGGGTCCTCTGCGGCGTCGCTGATAAAGCGGGCTACAGGATCCCAGGCCTGGTACGGAACGTGGAGCAGGATATCGGTACGCTTGAGTTCGTCCCATAGGGGCGCATCGCGAGGAACGTCCACGGGCCAGAAATTCTTCCAGACAGGATTCCGAAGACGGTCAAAGCCGTCAGCGTTCGCCAATTCCGCCATCGTAGAAAGGTCTATCGGGCCGTTAAGCTGGTACAGGTCGCTTTGTTCAAGCTTCATGGAGTCGCGCAGAAAGGACAGGATCGTGGGGCTGAACCCGCTCGAAATAAGCCGCACCGGAACAGACGACTGACGGGAAACCAATACTTCCTGGATTGCAGCGATAAAGTCGTCGTCGCGCTCTTCGTCTACAGCGAAATCAGCGTCGCGGGCAATTTTGAACAACAGTGTTTCCTCTACGCTGAAACCGGGAAACAGCCTGGTCCCGAAAGTCTGTACAACATCGTCCAGCAGGGTGAAACACCGGTGAGAGCCTTCGGCGGGCAGCCACACGATGCGCGGAAGACTTGCGGGAATTTGGACTATAGCGATGGGCGGAACGCCTTCCTCATTCTCGGCGGATGAACCGCCCAGCACGCCGGCGTCTTCCAGAAATGACGAGAGCGGACCGCCGGGAACAGTTATGTTGTTCTTTAGAAGGAATGCCGCATGCAGCCGGAGATTGCCGATACTTGGCAGCTCCCCCGCCGGGCTTGTCCGCAACGGGGTCAGCAGAGGGAATACATCGTTCATAAAAAACGCTTCGAGATATCGAACATGCGATTCCAGATAGGCAGCCGACGGGATATATTCAAGACCCTCCTTGGCCAGGCCGGGGAGAATGTCGTCCAGAAGACAGCGATATTGTATTTTTACCAGTTCCTGCACGCGTGCGGAAATGCGCTCAAGCTGCTCTCTGGCAGTCAATCCTGCAACATCGCGGGCGTCTCCGTTCTGCAGGCACTGAGCCTTGAGACTAGCGACCCGAACCATGAAAAACTCGTCGAAATTTGATGACACAATAGTGAGGAATCGCAACCGCTCGAGCAGGGGCACGTCTTTCTGCAGAGCTTCATCGAGTACGCGAGCATTGAATTCGACCCAAGAGAGCTCTCTGCTAAAATATACCGGTTGTTTTTCCTTCACGTTGCCACCTCACAGCATAATCAGTTTGTAGCCGAATATATCTTCGAACATATCTGCTTTTTCTTCCAGGGCAATCCGCTCCAGCGTAATGTCATGAGTTCCCTTCGAGCGGAGAAATACGGTATCGCGAGAAAGTTCTATATCGAAATCCTGAATGTGCTGGGAATGTCCGCGATCGAGCGCATCGGCAATACGAAGGAGCGCTGACAGTTTGAGAACTATTGTCCGTTCGCTGCGGGGCAGCGAAGCATATTCCTGGTGCGCCTGGCTGGGCCGCTCGGCTCGATGATACCGGACCACATTTCCGAGAATATTGGTATCGTCCTTGTTCAGCCCGAAAATATCGGAATTTGCGACAATGTACTGACTGTGCAGATGATGATCGGCAGGACGGATAAACGCCCCGATATCGTGAAGAATTCCTGCAGTTTCGAGCAGCAGCCGTGCATGGCGGCCCAGTCCGTGCTCCCCTTCGAGCGAATCGAACAGTTTGAGCGAAATTCGAGTTACGTAGCGGGCATGATCTTCGTCGAAATGATACCTCTTGCCGATATTCATTGCCGACGCAATAACCTGATTGTAGAACTCTTCGCGGACAAGATGATCGGGACCTGCAAGCTTCGATATAATGACGCCTTCGCGGATGGACAGATAGGGAACCAGAACTTTTTCCGCGCCGGTTTGTTCCAGAAAATAGCGGTAGCACAGCAAGCCCGACGTCAGCGTTTCAGCTTCAGCATAGCTGATCAAAAAATGATGCATTATTTCTTCTATAGAAAAAGAAAAAACACGATCAACGAAAGCGATAAACGAGTCGCGATCAACTTCCGAAAGAAGGTCGGTAACCTGGGTGCCAATGCTCCGGGCAACAAGGCGAGTATCGCTGCCGATAGCGATAAGCTGTTTTACGCAGCCGAGCTTCAGTTCATTGTTCAATGCCTCGGCGGTGGTCCGGATATATTCAGCAAGATAACGGCGCAAGTCCTGGACAGAGCCTCTCATTGCCTTCATCTGCTGTTCCATGATAACCGTTCCCATACGAAAACTGTGCGCGGCGACCATGCGCCCTTTCTGGAGCAGCATGATTTCGGTAGAGCCACCGCCGACATCGATTATGATGGAATTTGCCTTTACCGGTTTTCCGGGTGCCTGACGCATAGCATGATCGACAACGAGATACATGAGCCGGTTTTCTTCGATTCCATCGATAACCCGAACGGAAAAACCAGTCTTTACCGCAACCCGGTCCAGGACCGAATCGCGGTTTCTCGCTTCCCGGAGGGCACTGGTAGCGACTACGGTGACCTGATCGTCGGGAATTGCCCAGCTGTCGAGAACTTCGCGGTAACGGTTCAGGATAGAAAGACATTGGAGCAACGATTCACGGGTAATAAAGCCTCCGGTAAAGACATCGCGTCCGAGGGCGAGCGCGCGTTCAGCGCGGTCAACGACAGACCACTGACCATCGGCAGATACTTCTACGACGATCATGCGTATTCCGGTTGCGCCAATTTCGATAACCGCTTGAACGCTTGCCTGTTGGGCTGAAGAAATTGAGGAATGCTTCATTGATTCAGTTATCCTTGCTTCCTGATAAACGAGGCTCTTTCAAAACTAGGAAAGTTTTGAAAGAGCAACCTTAGATGTAAAAGGAGAAAAATCGCAAGTCTTTATTATAGAAAGACTTGCGATTTTTTTCCAAAAGCCGATTTCAAACGTAACCGACTTTTGAAATCTGCCCGGTATTCTTACAATTTATCGATCAACATCGAACATTTCCCCGAAGGAATCGGAAGAGTTTTCTTTTTCTGACCGATGATGTTGATAGTAAAATAATAAAGCTTTTCGCTTTCCATATGAATTTCCCAGCCTCGCTGACTCTTGTTTGACAAAATGGTGATCAGGTTGCGTTTGAGACTCAGATTTTCGATACCCATTACCTCAAGATTAGGGATAATCCAGTCGACTGTTTTTCTTGGCAAACTGATGGACAACCCGATGATGTTTTCGATCATCAGCGCGATTGTGGACAGCCCTGCATACGGCAAGTACTGCCGCCGGGGAAATCCTTCGTTTCCGGGCCACTGCGCCGGGCCTTCTTTTCCCGGGAGATACGCTTCCCACAGACAGCCCTTGTTATGCTCGCCGTTCGGAGAGAGCGCATCCAGTACGTAATACAGGTGGCGGATAGTACATTCGCGGGCAAGATCCCACCGCTGGTATTTTTCGAGGCCTTTGACAACCATGAAGTTAAAGGGGGGAAAAACGCTTCCACGATACCCCATTCCCAGTTCATCGAACTCCGGATCGTCGGCAGACAACGTAGGAAATGGATGGTCGACACCGAATGTTTTGGGATTGAGCAGGTGGGCGATAATTTTTTCAGCCTTATCCTCGTTCGGGATCTCGGCAAGCAAGGGCCAAAAGCCCGCTATGGTTTTCTGCGGAAGGCGTTTTTCTTCAACGGTGAGATCGTGGTAAAAACCGGTGTCGGGATCCCACATAAGGGAGTTGATTCGGGTTTTCAGGGAAAAATACATCCGCTTGTACTGAAAACTTAATTCCTTGTCGTTGAGAATATCGCCCAAAGCCGACATGTACAGCGCATTGACGGCGAGCGCAGTATTGAAGTCTACAAGATATTCAGCAGCAGTTCGGGGAGCGTTGACCATGGTGGTCGCAGCAAGCGGTACGGAGTATAGACCATTCGGCTTTTTAAACGTAACATCGATCCAGCTCATATATTTTTGCAGAACCGGCATGATGTCCTTGATTCGTTTCTTGTTTGCGCTCTTGTGGAACAGGTTGAATTCTGCCCAGGCGAACAGGGGCATACCGATACCTTCCGGATTGTCTTTTGGTAGCACGGGATCGCCTGTCAGCAAATTATACTTCCAGCGGATTGCCCCGGATTCCTCCTGGTGCTCGTAAAAAAAGTCCAGACTCTGGTTTGCATGATAATTTCTGTTAGAATAGACAAAAAAGAAGGAAGAAAAGATGGTTTCAAACTGATTCAGTATTGATTCTCCGCCTTCAGGATAGATAAAATAGCCGTCAGGAGATAGACCTTTGACTTCGGGAACGACCCAGTTATCCTGCACCCAGGCCCAACTCCGGTCGTATATATCAACAAAGTCCTGATCATAGAAATGAACTTTGGGGAAATCGCGCTTGTTCACTTTAACTCCTTTAGGCCTATTTTACATAGCCGTGTCAATTTTTTAGTATACAATATTTTGGTTGAAAATTATATACCACCCAAAAAAAAACATGCTTTTTTTACCGGGGCATCCGACTGTAGATGCACATCCGGTAAGGAATTACACGTGTACCGGAAAAAACCTGACGGGTGTATCCGGAACACCTAAATCTGATGGAGAGCGGGATGTATCAATCTCATGTGTTTTTGGAAGTACGAATTCTGGTCGCGAACGGGGAAAAAGCCTTCTGTTCCTGCTATGTGGGGAGCAAGGCCGGAACGTGTTCTGTATGCAGAAGAGACGCCGGTTCTTTTCCGAAGGCCAATGCGACAGCGATCCGGCGGGCATACACACTTTCTCATGCCCTGGACTGTACACTTGCAGAAACAGCCGAGTATCAACGACCGAAGGGAAGTCCATCCCTGCCCGAACAATACAGCCTCTCCGGCGCGTCGGTCAAAATTGCGACAGACGGATATATGGACATTGAGTTCCATCGGCGAAAAAAACGTATCTACATAGAAGAAATCCGCATAGAAGAGGACGCAGGCCGCTTGACCCATAACAACGGTGAAACCCGTATGGACTACTCGCATGCGGGTGCGCCGAATATCCGGATCAGGACAGGAGCCAATTTTGAGCTGGGAGAGGAAGCAGAAATCTTTTTGACGGAGCTTCGAAGACGAATTCAGTACACGGGAATCCTGAAGGGCACGCCGCCGGAGAGCGTTATCAGGTGCAACGCATACGTCGCCCTCGCCCGTTATCCGGAAACTCCCGCCTACTCGGTAAAACTGAGGAATCTCAATTCGTTCAACTTTGTACGAAAGGCGATAAACGCCGAACTCTACCGGCAGGAAGAAATCCTGACGTCCGGACAAACGATTGTATCTGAAAGCAGACTTTGGAATGAGCGACAGGACCGAACGGAGTTCTTTCAGAGCAGAGAACCCGCTTCCGGATTGCAGATCTATCCGATGGACGGAGCACCTGCATTCAAATGCCCGCAAAGCCTGCTGGCCGAACTCAGGGCTTCGGCCACCGAACATCCGTCCGAGCGCCAGGCCCGGCTTGTTGAAACCTGGGGAATCACCCGGGCCAGAGCAGGATTTATCTGCGATGAAAAAGCGCGCGCTGATTTTTTTGAAAACACCATAGCATGCGGTGCAGACGCCATGGAAACCGCTCACTGGCTGATGTCGGACGTCACCGGCGCACTGCGCAAGGCGGGAATGACAATCCAGGAATCGCCGCTTTCCCCAAAACGCTTTGCCGCCATACTTTTCCTGTACCACAACAAGACTATCAATAGCAAAATCGCCAAACAACTGATTCAGGCAGTTATCGAAACGGACAAGGATCCGGAAGTGTGCATGAAGGAGAACTCCTGGACCTTGATTTCCGATCCGGAAGAGCTGGGACAGCTGGTAAAAAAGGCGGTACAGGACAATCCCGCAGAAACAGAACGGATACGTCAGGGAGACATGGCACCGCTTGAATTCCTGACGGGAATTATCATGAAAAAAACCCGAGGCATGGCCGATCCGGCTACTGTAAAAGAACTGCTGAAAGCAGAACTGAAAGTAAGCCTTGTATATGTACTGTCTATGGGGGGATCGATTTCCGGACGCATGGCGGACGGCGAAGTGTCGGCCGGAGACGACAAGATTCTCAAAACGATGGTGTCGCCGGAACTTGCGGACATCCATATCACGTTCGAAAGCATTACCGCAGAACGGCTGTTGAGCGAAGAAATTCAGCCGGCAGACTGGGCTGCGCTTATCCACGCGATTGCGCAGAAGGTTGCAAGCGGAACGGCGAACGGAATTGTTATTACCCACGGAACCGATACGCTTTCCTACACAGCGCCGCTGATTTACTGGCTGTTCGCCGACACGCCCGTTCCGATTGTCTTTACCGCATCGAATACTCCGCCTGCGCAGCTCGGACCGAATGATCCGCCGGACGAAGCCAGACTCAACCTGAACCGGGCAATCCGGCTTGCAAACGAAAAAGAAAAGGGTATTTACGTCGTTTTTGGAGAAAAAATACTTTCGCCGATAAATCTTAAGTTTCTCAGGCCGACACTCTACGGCTTTACCAACTGGAATACCGGAGAGCCGCTCTTTGCGGGAGCAGGGCTATTGTCGGGCTACGGAGACACTGACCGGTACGTTATGGCGCAGGTGCTTTCCGAAGCCGCTGACCGGATGCATCTGTGCAGAATATACCCCGGAATCCGCGCAGACCGGCTCCTCGCCCTGCTTGACCACGGAGTGGACCGCTTTATCCTTGAGCTGTACGAGAAAGGAACCGGAAACATGAAGGAAAGCCCTTACTCGCTCAAGTCGCTGCTGATTCAAGGACGGAAAAAGGGGTGCAAGTTTTATTGTACGTCCCAGCAGGAAGGCATTGTAGACTTTACCGGGTATTCCACTTCGCGGCGAATGTGGCGCGAGGGGGCAATTCCCATGGGTTCTCTGACGACGGAAACAGTGGCTGCACTGTATTTTGCCGCATCTCTGGTGTGCGACTCGGACGAGGAGCTTGACCAGATTATCGAATCGAACGGAACCGTCTGATAAGTGAAAGCTCTGATCAGGGGGCTGGCTGCGTTACCGCCGGCGGTACCGCCGGCGCACCTGGCGCAGCATCCTCTGCCGGGCCTCCGGAACTCTGCGCGGTCGGGGCGGCTTTCTCCTCTGCGGGAGGCGCGACGGGAGCTCGTTTTGCTTCCTCGTAATAGAGAATGACATCTTCAAACTCTGCTTTGTGTCTCATCTTCAGGTAGAGCGTCTCTGTTTCGGCGCTGTAGCGGTAGCCGGAGGAGTTGTAGCTTTCGAAGCGCGGGTCGGTTCTGAAGTCCATTCCGTATATTTGTATGCGCGAAAAGGGTTTGACGCCGCGAATCACCATGTAGTGCGTTTCGCCTTGGGGAAATTTGACGGTGAGTTTGACGACACCTTTTGCAGTTTCCCGGATTGCTACAGCCTGTGCCGATGTCCATGCCCACATTCCGGGAAAGCCTTGGAGCGCAAGAGATTCGGCATGCGGGTACCAGGGCGATCCGGTCATGATAATGGGATACAAGACTGCGGGGGAAAGTACCGATTCTGCCTGTGCGACAACTCCGGACCGTTCCGTCGGGCCGGTCCGTTCGGCCGGGCCGCTTTCTCCGGAAAAGAGGAAGGCTGAGGGAAGCGCAGCGCGATCGCCCGAAAATCCCAAAAGCGAGGTAACCAGAAGCTGGCCGGCGGCGCGCCAGCTGGAGCGGGAAGAAGCGGATGAGCCGTAACGGATGAGTACGTTCGCGATCCTGAGTGTTTTGGCGGTGTCGACCGAAACGCCGTCCTCGCTTATATACAGGGAGTCGGCAATGCGAACGAGCGAGGCGGTGAGTTTTCGTTCGCAGGATTCGGTCAGCGATTCGAGGAGGTTATCCCGATCCGGCACATAGAAGGAGAAGTCCAGGGAGGCTTCGAGTATGCCGGCAGCTTGCAGTGCGGTGACGGAGGTCATGTCGAGGGTCGAGGCAAAGCGGGACAGGTCCGAAAGGAGGACTGTGCTGCCGCGGTCTACGAGGTACTGGACGAGCGAGGGAAACTCGAAGCACTGGGGGCTCTGTTCGGAAATTTGCCGGGAAAGACGGGTTCGTTCGTCGCGTTCGCGCACCATGAAGCCGGCCCAGGTTTTTTCCAGGTTGTTCAGAAAGGTGTTCGTAAGCCAGGTGCGCGACGGGCCGGTGCGCCAGGATTCGGGCACGGAATCGAGCGCGGCGTGGTACATGCCGACCCGGCCCATTTCGGCGATATATGCGGCGACGACCGGTTCGGAAATGGTTCCCGAAGCGAGGGTATCCTTGAAGGAAGCCAAGGCGGCGGCGGCAAATTTTTCGATTGATGCGCGGTATGCTTCGGGGCGGGCGCCGGCGATAAGGCCGAGATCGTTGAGGTTGAGGCCCTTGACCGGTATCCAGGTTTGATAGTGAACAACCGGAGAAGAGGCGGCAAGCTCCAGCGAGCGTTCGGTAACTCCGGGCTTAATGTCGATGGCCGAACCGGAGAAGGTGTATTTTGCGTCGCCAGCAACCACAAGCACCTGCGATTCATTCTTTTCCAGCCGGGTGCTTCGCGTTATCTTGTACGGGAAGTGGATTTTCTGGTACTTTTTGGGCAGGATCGCACTGATGGTGGTAATATCGGCATCTCCGCGCTTTTCGGAGGCAAAGGAGACCGAAACGCCTTCAGAGAAGCGGAGCAGTATTGAGCGGTCGGACGGGATGATTTCCTCCAGAACGACAGAGGATTCGCGGTTGTTCGATGCAAAAACTTTTAACGGGTGCTGAAGGTCCAGAAAAAAATCAAGTCCGTTGACGCCGATGTGCAGGGGGAGCGCCGGCACCTTGCTGCCGGAATCGGCAACATCGTAGGAACCCGAGACCCGAAGCGAACCCAACGAGAGCGAAAACCCGTTTGCATTTTTAAACTGCAGGGCGATTATGCCGAAAATGATTATTGTATATAAAGCGGTGAGCAGAAAGATCCTGCGGATTGTGTACCTGACCATTTGCTTGAGTGTAACTAAAGAAACGGACAAATGCAATTGTCCGCGAGAGGATGCAGCAGAATTATGAATAGAAACGAAACGGCGTATTATAGGACAGCGGGCGGAAGCGGGGGGCGCGGGGTGCAAGGCTGCGTGCAGTCTGGCGACCGCGGGGTGCAATCCGACATGCGCGGGGTGCAAGCTCGGGCGCAATCAGGTGTGCTGTGTGTGCTGGCGGCTGTGGCGGCAGCGTTTCTGGCTGCCTCGTGCGCGACAAAACCGGCTCAACCAATTGAACCGGTTGAGCCGGTTGAGCCGATTTCCCCGACAGAACAGGCTATTGGTGAACCGTCTGTTGCAGAACCGGCAGCGCCTGCGGAACCCGTTTTTACGCGTATCGCCTTCGGGGAACAGCTTTCCGCACTTATTGCCGACGGCCGCTTCGACGAGGCGATAGCCCTGTTCGACACTGTTCCGGAGAATGAAGCCGGAGAACTTTCGATGCGCATGCTCCGGCTTTCGGTGCTGATATCGGCGGGAAGAACAGAACAGAGCGCGGCACTTGCGAACGCCCTTGAAAAGGAGCATCCGAACAACCCGGAAATCGCCTACATCCAGGCAATGCTCGCCACGGCACGAAACGATATGCTCGGCCGGACGAAATACCTGAATCAGGTTTTGAAGAACAATCCCGGGCACAGCCTCGCGATGGTCGGTCTTGGACTCGATCTTTTGGGGAAAAAGAACTACACCCAGGCAAAAAAATGGCTTTTAAAGGCTGTTGCATCCGATCCTTCCAATACAGACGCGCTTCTGGGCCTTGCCAAAACCTACTATATGGAAAACGAACTGGCAAAAGCTGGCGACGCGCTCAACCTGGCCATCGAAAAAGAACCGGGCTACAGCAGCCTTTGGGCGGAACGCGCACGCATCAAATCCGAATCGGACGACCTTCCGGGAGCACTCAAGGACATTGCGGTGGCAGTATCGCTCGACGATGGCGTATACGGCCATTGGATCGACTACGGAAACTACCTGATTTCAGCCGCACAAAAGCAGGAAGCGCGAAATGCATTTACAAAAGCAATAGAAATCGATCCTGAACACTACCTCGCCTATATTTACCGCGCGGGACTCAACGACGACCTGGAGAATTACGAAGAAGCGATCGACGATTACCGTACCATTTGCAGAGTGTACCCGCAGTATTTTTATGCGGCGGAGAGCTTGGGCATATTGCTCTGGGGAAAAAAAGACTGGGCCGGCAGCCAGGCAGCGTTCAAACAGGCATTGTATTACAGCCCGAAAAACATATCGTACGCCCTGATGGCCACGATTTGCCTGTATAAGGACGACAAAAAGGATGAGGCGAAAAAGTTCATGTCGCAATACCTTACCACCCTGAACCGCACATCGACCGAGTACTTCCTGTGCCGGCTCTTTGTAGATCTTGCCGGCGATGCAGACGTACTGAACCGCATTATGAAGGAAAAAGACGTGAACAAACGGAACCGCATGCTGTTCTACTCCGCAACATACTACGACCTGTTCCAGAGCCGGGACATTGCACAAAAATACTACCTTGAGGTGCTTTCCATCCGTGCTCCGACCTTCTTCGAGTTCCGCCTGAGCGAATGGGCAATCCGGGACATGAACAATGCGGCCGACCCACAGGTTCGCGACAGCCAGCAAAGCTGACAGCGATGGAAGGCCGTTTTGACGCACTGATATCTGTCCTCGACCGAAACACGCCGGTACTCGTGCAAACACACGATTTTCCCGACCATGACGCAGTCGGCGCGGCATGCGGCCTGTCCGCCCTGCTCCGAATCAAGGGATACCTGAGTCTGGTGACCTTCGGGGGAATGATTCAGAGCATCTCGCTCGGAGAAATGATCGAACGGCTCGAAATCCCCTTTGTCCCGTTCGACGCGGCCTGCGCCGACGGCAGATATCAGACCGTTGTTGTCGATGGCTCCCCGGCAAGCGGCACTGTCCGCACAGTGGCAGGAGAACTGATCGGCGTCATAGATCACCACCCATCCCGCAAAAAAAACAAATGCCCGTTTATCGATGTCAGGATCGACACCGGCTCCTGCTCGTCGATTGTCTGGACGTACTGGCGGGAATGCGGCCTTGAACCGGACCGGACCACGGCAACCGCCCTGCTTGCAGGAATTCAGCTCGATACCGACTTTTTATCGCGGAAAGTAAGCGAGACGGATCTTGATGCGCACCGCGCACTGTACTTCCTGGGAAACCCCAAGCTGGCCGGAGATGTAGTGCGCACCGCGCTCAGCGTCGCACAGCTTGCGGATATCGGACGCGCATTTTCTGACGTAACCGTCCAGGGTACGGTCCTGCTTGCGGAAGTTCGCGGGGAGTATTCGTCGGAACTTCTTTCCGTGCTGGCCGATTTTCTGCTTCGCTTGCAGGAAGTCACCTTCATTGCGGTACTGGCAGCAGGCGGCGAAACGTTTCGGATTTCGGCGCGAACACGAGATGACGAACTGGATGCGGGATACGTACTTCATAAAGCACTGAAAGGAATCGGAACGGGCGGAGGACATCCGCACATGGCAGGCGGCGTGATCCGCGCCGCAGACTATCCGGGATCTGACGGGTTTATACGCAGAATTATCGAGAGCATCGACTACAACAGGAGAAAGAATGAAGCAGACAGTCAGACGGATTGAAGCAAACGGACGGGAAATTATCCTTGTCGGAACCGCGCATATTTCCCAAGAAAGTATCGAAGAAGCAGCGACCGTCATTCGGACGGAACACCCGGACCGGGTGTGCATCGAGCTGGACGAAGGCCGGCTTCAGTCGCTCAACAACGAAAAGGGCTGGCAGGAACTCGACATTGTCAAGGTGCTCAAGGAAGGCAAGGGATTCCTCCTGCTTGCAAACCTCGTACTTGCATCCTTCCAGAAAAAAATGGGCCAGGATATCGGTATCAAGCCCGGCGATGAAATGAAGGAAGCAATCCGCGTATCGGCTGAAGAAGGCATCCCGACCTCGATGGTCGACCGGCCAATCCATGTAACCCTCAGGCGAGCCTGGGCAAAAAACGGCTTGTGGGGCAAATCGAAACTCCTCGCCCTGCTGGTTTCCAGCGCCTTTTCGAACGAAGAAATGAACAGCGAAGACATCGAGAACCTGAAGGATCAGAGCGCGATGGACGGCATGATGGAGGAACTGGCAAAATACCTTCCCAAGATCAAGGAAGTGCTGATCGATGAGCGGGACCGCTACCTTGCAAGCCATATATGGCAAGCCGAAGGCACCAAGCTGGTTGCTATACTCGGAGCCGGACACCTTCCCGGCACAGAAGCATACATCCGGGAACTCGCCGCAGGCACACAAAACCCTGACACGACAGACATCTCGACGGTGCCGCCGAAAACCATCGGCGGAAAATTCGCCGGCTGGACTTTTCCCGCCATACTCCTGTTACTGTTCGCTGCGGGCTTTTTTACCGGAGGCGCAGTAACCTCGATCGACATGCTGATTCGCTGGCTTCTGTGGAACGGAACGCTCTCCGCCATCGGCACCGCTGTGGCGCTCGGACATCCGCTCGCAATCGTCACCGCCTTTGTCGGAGCCCCGATCGCAACCATCAACCCGTTTATCGGCGTCGGCCTTTTTTCCGGCCTTGTACAGGCGCTGCTGCGCAAACCGCAGGTGCGCGACATGGAGCACCTCGCCCAGGACGTGACAACCATCCGCGGCTTTTACCGGAACCGAATTTCGCACGTGCTTTTGGTGTTTTTCCTTTCGAGCCTCGGCGGAGCAATCGGCAATTTCATCGCGGTTCCCGCACTGATCGGCAGCCTCTTGTAAGCTCGCCGGCTTGCCGGTTCGCCAGCAGGTCAGCTTGCCGGTCCGCCGCTTCGCGGACGGATCAGCGTTCGCCCCTCGCAGAGCTCCCGTCCGAGCGGCTGCGAGAAAGGCCCGTTCGCTCTTCGTCGATTGTTCGGCCTCTTTTTCCTTGTTATTCCGTATCTGCTCTGCTATAATTGTTTGCGTAAACATTTCAAGGAGTACACATGAAAATCAAGGAAATATACGAAACCGGAAAAGATTCCGGACTCAGGCTCGGCCGGCTTCCCGCTCGAAGCAGAATCTCGCATGCCGCCTGGGCGCCGGTTTCCGTGACCATAGACCCGACAAAAACGTTCCAGACGGTGGAAGGCTTCGGGGGCGCGCTCACCGAATCGGCAGCGTACGTGCTCGGGACACTCGACAAGACCGACCGCAATCGCGTGCTCGAGGCGTATTTCGATCCAGAGAACGGCATCGGCTACACCCTCGCCCGCACACACATAAACAGCTGCGACTTTTCGCTGGGCAACTGGGCGTGCATCGAACAAAAGGACGAATCTCTCGAAAGCTTTTCGATGGAACGGACCGACCGCTGGATTACGCCGCTCGTCCGCGACGCACTGACCGCTTCCGGAGGACGCATGCACCTGATGCTTACGTCCTGGAGCCCGCCTGCCTGGATGAAGGACAACAACGACATGAACAACGGAGGCCGGCTCCTCGACGGGTATGAAAACCTGTGGGCCCGCTACATGGTTCGCTTCATGAAGGAAATGCGCTCGCGCGGCGTTCCCCTGTGGTGCGTCAGCGTCCAGAACGAGCCGGAAGCGACACAAACCTGGGATTCGTGCCGGTGGACGGCAGAGGCGGAAGGCCGTTTCGCCTGCGAACACCTGGGCCCCGAGATGGAAAAAGAAGGCTTCGGCAGCGTGCCGATTCTGGTATGGGACCACAACCGCGACCGGCTGTTCGAGCGCATGCAGGAATGCATGAACCATCCCGGTGCGGACAAATACATCGGGGGAGCGGCCTTCCACTGGTATTCGGGCGACCAGTACGACTGCGTCGCGCGCACCGCGGAAAAATGGCCGGACAAAATGCTTGTCTTCACCGAAGGCTGCATCGAAGGCGGCGCGCGGCCCGGCGCCTGGTTCCCGGGAGAGCGGTACGCGCACAATATAATCAACGACCTGAACGCGGGATGCACCGCCTGGGTGGACTGGAATATTGCGCTCGACATAGAAGGCGGCCCGAATCACGCGGGCAATTTCTGCGACGCACCGGTGCTGGTCGACACCGAGCGGGGGTCGTTCAGCTTCCAGAGCTCGTACTGGTACCTGGGGCATTTCTCGAAATTCATCAAACCCGGCGCCGTCAGGCTTGGAAGTTCGATCGAATCGGGCATGACGCCGGCGACGGTGGACGGCAGGCTCGGAAACGCGTTCGAAGCCTGCGCCTTCCGCAACCCGGACGGCACAACTGCCGTCGTATTGTGCAACCGGACCGAGGCTGATATGATATACGGACTCGACGCCGGTGCGGACGACGGCAGA
>Ga0116148_1000717_pt1 | contig 39629 bp, 34 predicted proteins | sample AD_UKC055_MetaG_FD_89786 | JGI IMG/M metagenome (GOLD analysis project Ga0116148, IMG submission 89786) | Active sludge microbial communities of municipal wastewater-treating anaerobic digesters from USA - AD_UKC055_MetaG | ecosystem: Engineered > Bioreactor > Anaerobic > Digestate | place: USA...
CACAGGAACGGCTATAAATCCAGGACTCTGTATACGCGTGTTGGTCCACTGGTTCTGCAGGTACCTCAGACCCGTGACGGAGCATTCTATCCTTCGATTCTGGAGCGTTATCAACGCAGTGAAAAAGCGTTGGTTCTTGCTCTGGCCGAAGCATATTTGCAGGGTGTATCGACAAGGAAGATGAAGGCAGTAACTGAGAGCTTGATGGGTAAAGAGTTTTCATCTGCATCAATCAGCCGGTTTGCTTCCACTCTTGATGATGAGTTGGACTGCTGGAGAGAAAGATCTTTCACCCGGGAGTATCCTTACGTTGTGGTAGATGCCCGATATGAGAGCTGCCGTGTCGATGGCAAGATAATAGATATAGCCTGTCTTGTGGCCCTGGGGATCGATTCTGAAGGTTATCGTCATGTATTAGGGATCAATACCTCATGGTCGGAGAGTAATGACTCCTGGGATCGTTTTATTGGTGGATTAAAGGACCGGGGTTTACAGGGGGTAAGGCTTTTTACCAGCGATGATCACCCGGGGATCCATCATGCGATAAAGAAGCATTATCCCGGTGCTGTCTGGCAGCGTTGTCAGCGTCATTTTACGGTCAATGTGATGGATCGTGCTCCCAAAAGCAGGCATGATGACCTTTATGCCAGGCTAAAGGAGGCATGGGACTGCCGGGAATATGAACAAGCCAAAACGGTTCTGGACAAGCTCTCGGATGATTACCGTCAGAAGTACCCTGATCTGGCTGGTTTTGTATCGGAACACGGATGGGAGACTCTTGGGGTGTACTACGCATGCCCGATGGAACACCATAAACGGCTCCGGACAACAAACATGATCGAAAGGGTGAACCAGGAGCTTAAAAGAAGAAGCAGGGTAGTGAGGATATTCCCAAATCCGCTCAGTTGCAGACGGCTCTTTACAGCGTTGCTCAAGGAATGGCACGAGGACTGGGTCAGTGGAAGGGTATACCTCAATATGAATTTATTAAAAGAATTTGAACTGAATAAACGGCTTTACCAGCAGGAGCGCGCTCCTGCTGGTGAACCAAACACTATGACACAGAAAATAATAACCGTGGCTTCATAATTTTACAGAAAAAAAGTTGCACAACTCAGCTACCGGAGGCATTTCTCCTTTTGAGTTCGAATTCACCGACGAAATGTTAAAGAAACTGTATGAATCAGACATACGTTTCTCCAAGACAATTGGTTTACTGGCAATAATAGCAATATTTATTGCCGGACTGGGTCTCTTTGGTCTTTCACTTTTAACAAGCAGGCAAAAAACAAAAGAGATAGGAATCCGTAAAGTAATGGGAGCAAGGATAGGAGAGGTGGTGGTGTCGCTGAATAAGGAGTTTGTTATCTGTGTTATAATCGCATTCGTCGTTGCTCTTCCAGTCTCATTGTATTCGATGAACAAGTGGCTTGAGAGCTTCGCATACAAGACTGAAATAAGCTGGTGGATCTTTATCGTTTCGGGCATTATTGCACTTCTGGTTGCTCTTCTTACTGTCTCCTTTCAGGCCTACAGGGCAGCAACTCGAAATCCTGTGGAGGCTCTTAAATATGAATGACATAAATGCCTGGGTTTCTGGTCAGAGAACCTCTCTTGCCAGGAACAGGAGAGGCTGCCCCGGTTTGCGGGGGCAGCCTCTGCCGTTAAAAATTCTTGTTATAGTGTGACGGACCCCTAGAAAGGCAGTTGGAAAATGAGCGGTGCTACAGGTGTTATCTCGCCGGTCTGGTAGGGGAAGTTCAGATAATACTTGCCGGTGTACTCAGCAAGTGTTCCAACAAAAAGATAAGCCTTCTTGTAGAGCAGATCAGGACGGTCCACGTTATCGACCGTGACTTCCCACTGGCCATCACCATCAGTGTCAGCCACCGTGAGGTTACCAACCGGTTTGGTGAGGTCACCTGTTGAGGGGGTGGTGCCGGCTGAAAGGTACACTTTGCCAACCACACCAGGCTTGAACTCATAGTAAGCCACGAACCCGATGTTACCAGGTCCCCCGGTTGTGCAGACCCAGTCAGAATTGTTCAGATAGCTTTTGAATGCTATTACAAGTTCCGGCTGTTCTTCGCACTCGATGTAGCAGAACGTCACATTGGAAATCCCAGCCGGTTTGCCGCTGGCATTTGCAGGAGCAGTCAGGTTTACATCGCTAAGGGTGCCCTCCTCATAGAAGTATACATTTGCAGCAGGACCGCCCTTGACTATCACTGCGCCGACCTTGTAGTATTTATCGCCGATCTTAATGCACTCATCAGCATTAAAGGAGAGAGTCTTACCGTCAGAAGTAACATCCAGACCATCAGGAAAAGCGCCGGAAAACATTCCATAGTCAACCCGGTCACCACACCAATCAAAGTAGGCAGGATCATCCTTAAAGAAAGTCCCGACTTCTGCACAGGTCCTGTTCCCTCCGTTGTTGGCTCCCGGAATGATATACGGAGCAACGCCAGCCGGTGTGGCCGGTCCACTGGGATCTTCAGACAGTGATGATTTTACTGTCACGTCAAATTCGGTCGCATCACTCTTGTCACAGGAAACGTAAGCGATTCCCATGATAAGGATAAGTGCCAAAAGGTAAATCTTCTTCATACGTATCAGTTTTAATTAATAAACAACATCACCATAACACAATATTAGGTATATGGTTGTGAAGAAATGATGAAGAAGCAGGATTTTTTGACGAACGGCATGACCAATAGCCTTTGGCTGGCTTTCCCGGACTTTTCCGGACATTTTACAGGCAACGCCTGGTCTCCTGACTGTTAACCATGGGTTTATTAAAACTTAATCAGGCCTTATTGGTTCTGACAAGGTCTGCAGGTAACTTTAATGAAGTTTTATATAATTATTTTTCAATTCGGAAATATTAGGCGTTCAGTGATGCTCAAATGTAAAGTGAAATCAACTACTAAAAGTGACCGACATGAAACAGTCATGGCTAATTTAACCCTGTGTCTGCATGATTAATGATGAATTAATTGTCCATTAAGAAACCGTCAACTTCAGGGTCAGGAGCAGCATCTCTGTCCTTAAGGGAAGGCCTGGCAAGTCAGCAACCGGCACAAATCCCGGTACGGAAATTCTTTTTTAAGTTACAGAAAAAAAATATCTTTAGTTGGCCTTAAAGATTTAATCAATGAAAAGAATAGTTACAGTATCGGCCATATTGATGATGGCCGTACTGCTTGCCGGACAGGAAAAGGAAAAGACAGGACTTCCGTGCCAACTGGAGGAGCTGACATCGCCTCAGTTTGTGAAGGCTGTGGAACAGTCAGGCGGTGTAGCAGTAATCCCGCTGGGAATCATAGAGAAGCATGCAACCCATCTTCCGCTTGGAACCGACTTGTTTGAAGCCCGCGCATCCGTCATAAGAGCGGCAGAGAAGGAGTACGCTGTTGTATTCCCTCCATATTACGCTGGCCAGATATTCGAGGCGAGACACCAGCCTGGTACCATTGCATACAGCAATGAACTCATGTGGAAGATGCTTGAGGAAACCTGTGCCGAATTATCGAGAAACGGCCTTAAGAAGATCATCCTCTTCAACGGTCACGGAGGAAGTACATACTTTCTTGATTATTTCTGCCAATCGCAACTGGCGTCAGGGAAGGATTATATAGTAGTGCTCTTCCAGGGCGGGTCCGATGAGAAAATGGACCGGGAGATAAATGCACTGAAAATAGCTTCCCTTGATGGTCATGCAGGTGAAGAGGAGACTTCAATGATGTACTTCATCCGTCCTGACCTTGTTGACCAGGAGGCAATGGGAGCGGAGTCAGGTGCAAACAAGGGAAGGCTTAACGCCATGCCTCATGCTTTTACCGGGATCCACTGGTATGCAAAATATCCTAACCAGTTTGCCGGAGATAAACTGCAGGCCAACCATGAGCTGGGTGAACTGCTGGTAGCAAAGAATGCAGACCAACTCGCGGAACTGATCAGGTACCTTAAGACCAACAATACCGTTGAGCAGTTGCAGGAGGAATTCTTTAAGAGGAGTGCTGATCCGATTAACTATAAATGAGATGAAAAGGAGGAAATTTATAATTTCGGCAGCTTGTGCTGCTCCCGGGCTCACGCTCTTTCCGCCGGACCTTTCGGGGATGCGAACAGAACGCCAACCCGGAAAGCTGGAGAAAAGACCCCTGGGTAAAACCGGAGAAATGCTTTCTGTAATAGGCTTTGGAGGGATAGTTGTAATGAATTCCACACCCGCCGAGGCAGCCGCAGATGCAGAGAGAGCAATTAATGCCGGGGTGAACTATTTTGATGTGGCGCCGTCATACGGGAATGCGGAGATCAGGCTGGGTCCGGCACTTGAACCATGGAGAAAAGGTGTCTTCCTGGCTTGCAAGACCGGGATGCGGACAAGGGATGAAGCACGGAAGGAACTGGAGCAGTCACTTATCCATCTGCGAACGGACCATTTCGACCTGTATCAGCATCACGCAGTCACCACCATGGAAGACGTTGAGAAGATATTTGCCCCGGGAGGCGCCCATGAGACTTTTCTGAAGGCAAGGGAGGAGGGAATGGTCCGGTTCCTCGGTTTCTCAGCTCACTTAGTTGAAGCGGCTGTGGCCATGATGGAGAGGTATGACTTTGACACAATACTTTTCCCGTTCAACCATACCGCCTGGTATGCCGGCAACTTCGGTCCCCAGGTAATGGCAAGGGCACAGGAAAAAGGGATGGGTATCCTCGCACTGAAGGCGATGGCCAGGGGACCGTGGAAGGAGGGAGCAGACCGTTCAGCGCATCCCAAATGCTGGTACGAACCGGTCAGCGAGCCTGATGACATCCTTATGGGCCTGAGGTTTACCCTCTCACATCCGGTTACGGCCGCGATACCACCAGGTGATGAGAACCTGTTCAGAAAGGCGTTGTCGCTGTCGGAGAGAATAAAACCGCTTAACAGTGAGGATCTGGAATCAATCCGGGAAATGGCGCTCAGGGGAACTCCGCTTTTCAGTGCCTGATTTCAGTTAACACTTTCCGGGAAAATGCATAATTGAGGAAGACAGCCCTTCAATGTTTCCTCCCTGCTGCAACAGAAAAAACTTCTGTCAGGTATCTGAAAAGGATTCATTCTTTCTATTTCTTCTGGAACTCCAGCTCACCTTTCATGGCGCGGTTGAAGAACTTTCCGCCTTCGGTAAGCTCATAGTCCCATGATCTCAGCATCTGTGGCCACCATTCAGGGTCATAGATCCAGCATATCCAGCTAATGCCCCGCGCTTCGAGGAATTTGATTATGCGATTGCCATAGTCCTGGTAATCAGGTGATGACATAGCAGTATGCATCCCAAACTCGGAAGCAACCACCGGATACTGACTGGCAGCAAATGCGAAGTTCTCTTCCCACCTTGGTTCCCATGGCTGGCCGCGTTTAAACGCATAGGGATGCGTCACATAGGCAATCCCCTCCGCATTTACAGGGTCATCACGCAGAGGTGAAAGGTCATAGGCCCAGTCGAGCCCGGCAACCAGGGGTATGGTTTCGGAGTCATAGGCTCGTATCAAACTGATCATCTGCTCATTGATCTTCTTCCACTCCGACCAGGGCATGGAACCGAGTTCGCCGCGGTAGATTGTAGGCTCATTGAAGAGCTCATAGAAGGCAACAGTATTATGTCCTGAAAAATTCCGTGCGATGATTCTCCAGAACTCGTAAGTCTCGGTCTTCGTTGTGTTGTACATCGGATCCTGAAAGAGTTCCATCCAAAGGTTCCCTATTGAATGCCAGTCTATTATCACATACATCCCAAGGTCGGTGCACCAGTCTACAGCCTCACGTAACAGTTCAACGTACTTTTCAGGTGTCCGTTCCCGCCATGCAACCGGGTGTACGGGAATGCGCACTATCATGGCGCCGGTCTTCTTCACCTGCTCGAAGTGTGCCTTATTCCAGTGACCCTGCCGCTCAATCTTGTCAGGATCGGAGATTGAAACACCGCGGAAAAGCACATTTTGTCCGTCTGTTGTTACAAATTTGTTGCCCTGGACCTTTATCAGGGGCAGTACTCTGGCCTTAGGATCAGTGGCAGGCCTGGGTGTCGGATCACCAAAATACCAGGGTTTTGCATCCTGGCCGCTGAGGGTAATAATACCGGTAAAAGCAATCAGGAAAATTACTGTAAGAAGTGATTTTGTCTTCATATAATGCGTATGGGTTGGAATGCCTGGTGAGCAGTTTTTTGACAGTTTGAAGATCATGAAATTAGTAAATCCCGCTATAATCTCAAAGCGGCATAAGAGAACAATCATCCCTGCCTGTTGTTATCCGGATAACAACAATTAATAAAATGAACAACATTAAGATTGCATTCTTTGACGCCAAGCCTTACGATATTGAAATATTCAATGAACTGAACCTTGACTACGGATTCGCGATAAAATATTTCAAGTTTCACCTGACACCTGACAATGTGGTGCTGGCACAGGGATATGATGCGGTTATAATCTTCGTGAACGATACCGTTGATGCTTCCATGATCATGAAGCTGAAGGAGTACGGGGTGAAGCTGATAGCACTTCGATCAGCCGGGTTCAACAACGTTGACCTGAAGGCAGCCCTCAACAACATCAGGGTAGTGCGGGTACCTGCATACTCTCCCCATGCGATCGCCGAGCACACAGTGGCTCTTATGCTGACACTTAACCGCAAGGTTCACAGGGCTTACTTCCGCACACGCGATACAAACTTCGCTCTGCATGGACTGATGGGATTCGACATGTACGGTAAAACGGCAGGGGTGATCGGAACCGGAAGAATCGGGAAGGTGCTTGTGAATATTCTGCGCGGCTTCAGCATGGAAGTGCTTCTGAATGACAATTACCCGGACGAAAAGTTCGCTGCTGAGACGGGCAGCAGGTACGCCCCTCTGTCAGAGCTTTACCAGAAGTCTGATATTATCTCTCTTAATTGTCCGCTGACGCGGGAAACAGAATACATGATCAACTCGTCATCCATTGCCATGATGAAAAGAGGGGTGATGCTCATCAATACCGGCCGTGGCAAGTTGATACGTACCCCGGATCTGATCGAAGGACTCAAGACCGGACAGATAGGCTCAGCAGGCCTCGATGTCTATGAGGAGGAGAGCCAGTTCTTCTTCGAGGATCTTTCTGACAGGGTTCTCGGTGATGATGTCCTCGCCAGGCTGCTTACCTTCAACAATGTGATAATAACATCGCACCAGGGATTCTTCACCCGTGAGGCCATCCATAACATCGCAGAGATGACTCTCAAAAACATTGATGATTATTTTGCCGGTCGGAAACTTGAGAACGAGGTCTGCTTTAACTGCAGCAATTGAAGTCTGATCCGCCAACTGGCGGATGAGAGTCTGAGGGTCTGAGAGTCTGAGAGTCTGAAGGGCTCAGGGGGTGCGGAGGGACAGCAGACCATTGAGCGGGGACAGTTTTCAAACCCGACTTGAGTTAATCGAGTAGGAGGAAAATGAAATAGGTTTCCTCCTATTTCATTTTCCGACCTCTCACACCACCGTACGTACGGGTCTCGTATACGGCGGTTCCTTAAGATGCAACTCTGATCCTACTGTAGAAGTCCGTAAAGAAGACGTAACCAGCAATACGAAGACGCTGAGTAGTGATAGTGGTGGAGAGGATGTAGCTCCCAGCCGTATGCCAGTAGCTTTTCCTCGTGTTCGCCCATTCGTAAGCCTTATGCTTATTAATGCCCAGCTTACTGAGATTAGCAATCTTGGTCCTTATCCGTTTCCATTGTTTCCAAATGACCATACGTAATCTCCGGCGATACCATTCATCAACTCCCACCAGCAGTGCCTTCATGTCTGCCAGCTTGAAGTATTGCACCCAGCCTTTAATGAACTGGCTCAGTGCTTCCTTCCTCCGGTCATTACCCCAGCCGTTACTCCTTGATGTCAGCTCCTTGATACGGACTTTCATCTTGGCAACACTTTTGGGGTGTATACGCAGTCTGCCCTCCCCTTTGTAAACATAAAAGGAGTAGCCAAGGAATTTGACTTCCCTGACATGGGCAACCTTACTCTTGTCCCGATTCACTTTCAGGAACAGCTTCCCCTCTATAAGAGGGATGATGTTCTGCATAGTGCGCCCGGCACTCCGTCGGCTCCTGCAGAAAATGACCATGTCGTCTGCATAGCGTACAAACTTGTGACCCCGTCTCTCAAGCTCCCTGTCCAGTTCATTGAGCAATATGTTGCTCAGAACCGGACTTAACGGACCTCCCTGTGGAACACCCTCCGGCGTCTCCTCGTATTTGCCTTCATTCATCACTCCTGCATTGAGGTACTTATGGATAAGCGAGATAACCCGCCCGTCCTTAATCTTGCGTGACAGTACCTCTATCAGTTTGCTATGGTTTACCGTGTCAAAGAACTTCTCAAGGTCAATGTCCACTGCATACTTATAGCCTTCCGTGATGTAATCCCGACATTTACTAAGTGCCTGGTGTGCGCTCCGCTTTGGCCTGAAGCCAAAACTCCATGGGGAGAACTCCGGCTCGTAAAGCAGGCTCAGTTGTTGTGCTATGCTTTGCTGGATAACCCTGTCTACTACCGTGGGGATACCCAACCCTCGACGCTTTCCGTTCTCTTTGGGTATCTCTACCCTGCGGACCGGATTGGGGCAGTATTTGCCCCTCTCAATGGATGTTATCAACTCTTCCTTTCTCCCGACAAGATAGTCTTTCAATGACCCGACATCCATCCTGTCAACACCCCCTGACCCTTTGTTCCGCCTAACTTGTTTGTAGGCAGCGTTAAGGTTAATGGGTGATAGGATTTGTTCCAACAGTCCATTACCTGATTGGTGATGGTTGCTGGTGAGGTTGTTTTCAGTTATCCTCATGTAAGTCTGCCCTCCCTCATGTCCTTCGGATGACGTCCTATCTCCATCAGGGCAGGTCTCCGGTAGCCCGAAGATTTTCTGCTCTCTCCCTTTCATGCGGTAACATTCATTTACTTCTCACTCCTTAAGGTTCGGCCCTTCCTGCGGGGTGTCGTCCCTCAGTACTATGGCCTCGGCTGACTTCTCACGGTAAACCTTCTTTCGACCATGACTCATGCTCTGCTTTGTCATGTCCGTGAGATATCCCCGGGTAAGAACGATAACTTTCATCCCATCTGTCTGCTTCATTTACCTTGGCTGCTCCGGACAGTATCGGACTTCGCTTTGTTATGCAAACTTATCCTGCAACCTTAAGCCTTATATGAAGTTCCTGTTCGTCAGACCGGGACTTTGCCTCCGGCTTCCTTCAGATCCCATCTCACGATGGGCACCCTTGCCTTTGGCTAACGCTTCCTACTGTCAAGGCGCGTTCGGGACTCTCACCCTATAGTTATCGCCCATGCCGGGCACACATAAAAAGGGAGGCCCGTATAAACGAGTCTCCCTTTTTAAAGGTTATCTGATCAAAATTTATTTTGTGGCTCCTTCGTAGAGCTCGGCAACTTTCTTCCAGTTCACTACGTTCCAAAAGTTTGCGATATACTCAGGCCTGCGGTTCTGATACTTCAGGTAGTAGGCATGTTCCCACACGTCCAGGGCCAGTATCGGCTTGCCGCGCTTTGCTGTCACATCCATAAGAGGATTATCCTGGTTTGGTGTCTGTGACACGAAGAGCTTCCCGTTGGCGTCCACTGACAGCCATGCCCATCCGCTTCCGAACTGGGTCTTTGCTGCAGTTTCGAATTCTGCCTTAAATTTGTCAAATGAGCCAAACGTTTCATTTATTGCGTTCAGCAGGTCTCCCTCAGGCTGACCGCCTGCATTGGGTCCCATCACCTGCCAGAAGAGCATGTGATTGTAGTAACCGCCACCATTATTGCGGATAGCAGGTGAGTAAATGCTTATTCTTGAGAAAATATCCTCAAGCGTCAGATTGTTAATTTTAGCCTCACCGGCTGCCTTTACAAAGTTGTCAAAATAAGCCCTGTGGTGCTTCGTGTAGTGAATCTCCATCGTCTGGGCGTCAATATAGGGCTCAAGTGCATCATAAGCATAAGGAAGCTCCGGAAAATTATAGTTCTGTGCCATAGTTTTGTAGTTAACTGTTAAAAATCCTAGTACAATTGCGAAAATCAGAATAGTCTTGGTTTTCATCTTCTTGTTTTTTATTCCTTAAACAGTTGACAGCTCAGATTGTTCAATCTAAGTTGTTCAACTATTGAATTGATTTAGTATTTTCGTCATTATAATAAAGACTAATAAAACAGAAGACAATGAAATGGCAGGGGCGCCGTGGCAGCGATAATGTTGAGGACCGCAGGGGGATGAGCAGAGGAACAAAGGTTGTCGGAGGAGGGATAGGTACACTTGTAATTGTATTGCTCGTTTACCTTCTCGGGGGTGATCCCTCAGGTATCCTGCAACAATCAGGCTCATCCGAAACAGCCGGACCGGTTGAGGCCACTGAGGAAGAGAACGCAATGGCTCAGTTTGTCTCGGTTGTACTGGCTGATACGGAAGAGGTGTGGGGCAAGTTATTCGCTCAGTCAGGAGCCACTTACCGGCAGCCCACCCTGGTGCTCTTCAGGGATCAGGTTCAGTCAGCCTGCGGCTATGCCACCGCTGCCAGCGGACCGTTCTATTGCCCGGGTGATGAAAAGGTGTACATTGACCTCAGTTTCTTTGATGATCTGCGAACTAAATATGGTGTCTATGGCGACTTCGCAATTGCATATGTTGTGGCACATGAGATAGGTCATCATGTCCAGAACCAAATGGGCATCCTTGATGAAGTGCAGGCAGAGCGACAGCGGCTCAGCGAGGTGAGAGGCAACCAGCTTACCGTAAGGCTTGAGCTCCAGGCTGATTTCCTGGCAGGGGTATGGGCCCACTATGCAAACCAGATGTTCAACTCAATTGAGGAGGGAGACATAGAGGAGGCTCTCAACGCTGCAGCTTCAATTGGCGACGACGTACTTCAGCAAAAATACCAGGGCAGGGTTGTCCCTGATTCCTTCACCCACGGCACGGCAGCACAGCGCTCGAGCTGGCTCCGCAAGGGATGGGAAACAGGTGACCTGAATCAGGGAGACACTTTCTCAGGAGCCATTTAACTTCAACAACAGTTCAGGATTGTTGCAGAGGCACGAGGCTGATGACGGTGATATTTCGCCCCGTCAGGGGAAAGCGGTTATACCCTTCGGGATGATTGAACTCTCCGTCTGGCCGGAGTTCTGAAAGTCAGATCAATCGTTTTTCATGCTTATAGGCTGGCCGGTGGCTTCGAGCACGTTCCACCACAGTTCACCTTCTATGTCTATTTTTTTGCGTTTGGCCACCACGGGTGGGATCGGCATCAGGGTGAACTGATTGTTCCAGTAACCAACCACGAAGTCGGTCCGTCCCGCCAAGGCTCCGTGTACGGCGTTCTGTGCCAGGAGGTTGCAGAACTTACTGTCATTGGCATTGGCAGGGGAACTGCGGATTATGTAACTCGGGTCAATATATTTAAGGGCATGCCGGAATCCGAGAGCTTTGAACTCTGATTTGATCTTGTCTCTCAGGAAGATGCCGATGTCCTGGTGAATGATGTTCCCGGAGGCGTCCTTCTGTTGTCCCTGTGCCGGGAAGAGGTCCTGACCTGCCCCTTCGGCCACGACAATCACAGCATGGTGTCTTTCTTCCAGCCTCTTTTTAAGGATGTTGAGAAATCCTTTTTCGCCGTACAGGTCGAAAGTGATTTCAGGTATCAGGACGAAGTTCACCTCCTGAACTGCCAGCGCAGCGTTGGCGGCGATAAAGCCCGAGTCCCGGCCCATCAGTTTTATCAGGGCGATGCCATTGTATGCGTCATGGGCTTCGTTGTGTGCGTTATGAATTATATCATGGGCGATGGAGAAGGCGGTCTCAAACCCGAACGACTTCTGTATCAGATCAATGTCATTGTCTATTGTTTTCGGGATCCCTGCCACGGCGATCTTCAGGTTCCTGCGTGATATCTCCTCATAGATTGCGTGTGCTCCTCTCAGGGTGCCGTCGCCGCCGATGCAGAACAGCACGTTCAGGTTGAGGATCTCGATGGTGTCAACCATTTTGCCAACGTCCTGGTTACCGCGTGAGGTGCCAAGGAATGTACCGCCGGAGAGGTGTATCTCGCTGACCATTGGAGCTGTCATCTCTATCACCTCGTGGTTATATTCCGAGATGAGTCCTTCGTAGCCGTACCTTATGCCGAGGATGCGTTTGATGCCGTACCGGTAGTATAGCTGGTTGACGAGGCTGCGGATGACGTTGTTGAGTCCCGGGCAAAGGCCGCCGCATGTTACTATGCCGACTTTTGTCTTAGCCGGTTCGAAGTAGATCATCTCTTTGGGGCCGGCTTTTTCGAATGATACCGGCGTCTCACCTGTGTCACGGCAAAGCTCATAATATTCCGATGAGACATCATAGATTACCCGTTCGTCGTCACCGATGAATTTATAAACCTGGCTTTCTGCACGCTGGCCTGTCTTCAGCGGGGAAACCACATTCCCCTTTCCAAGAGTTGTGACGATGAAGTCTTCGTATTTCATGATCATCCGGTAATATCTGATTTAGTGACACGCAGTTAGTTATGTTCTGCCGGCGCCATCAAATATAGTAAAAATTACTGGCCTGTAAGGAAATTTAAGGATTCAACCGCCGGGGTTGGTCTGGTGAATAAAAATAAGTCCTGAAGGTGTGTTGTTTTGCATAGATTACATAACTTCGGTGAGGGATCGGTCTGTTTGTCTCTTTGATTTATGCAGTGATGGGAGAGAGGAGTCGGGGGTATAGCACCGGGACTGACGGGTCTGTGCATTAAGTAAACCGGAGGTTGTATGGCTCTTATTGAGGGGGAAAAATCGTTGATGCATCGTCCCCGGTACATTAAACCTTCACAGATATTTTCAATAACTTCTTTTGTTTCAGTTATATTTATATTGTCAAGCCCCGCTAAAATTAAGAATTAACATATGGAAAGAGACAAGATTATTATTAAGAATGCACATACAAATAATCTCAAAAACATTGATATTGAGATACCAAAACATAAATTGGTAGTATTTACGGGTGTTTCAGGTTCTGGTAAATCATCTTTACTGTTTGATACTATCTACACGGAAGCACAACGGCAATTAATAGAAACCTTTTCCACTTTTGCCCGCACAAGGATGCCCAAATTGTCACGTCCCGATGTTGATGATATTCTCAACCTGTCAACTGCCATAGTTATTGACCAAAAGAGAATGGGGAAAAACATGCGGAGTACTGTGGGTACAGCAACCGAAATAAACACTTATCTCCGTTTGCTTTTTTCCCGGATAGGCAAACCATTTATTGGCCCTTCGTTCTATTTTTCTTTTAATCATCCGGAGGGTATGTGTCCGCATTGTCACGGATTAGGCAAACAGATTAAAATTGACCTTGATTCATTTCTTGACAGAGAAAAATCAATCAGGGAAGGTGCAATAACTCATCCGCATTATAAAGTCGGAGGTTTCCTCTGGAAAGAGTTGATAAGCCTGGATGTGGTAGAGGTTGACAAACCCTTGAATGATTTTTCAGAGGAAGAGTTGCAACTTTTATTGTACTCGGAACCATTTGCGGTAAAAGGAGCTTCAGATAAACTAACCTATAACCGGAAATTTGAAGGACTGGCCCGTAAACTTGAAAAAGCTGTGACCACAAGAGCTGATGATGAGACAGCCGAAGAAGACAAAAACGCATATACGCAATATTTTAATTATGAGTTATGTGAGCAATGTGGTGGTACCAGGTTGAATGAGCGGGCAAGAAGTATTAAAATACACGGATTGACTATCGCCGATGTTTGCAGGTTAGAACTTGAAGATGTATTTGCATTCTTAAAAGTTATTGATGATGAAATATCCAGGCCCATTTTGCGAAAAGCACAATTCTTACTTCAACAACTTATAGAAATTGGTGTTGGCTATCTGACACTTGAAAGAGCTGTAAGCACACTTTCCGGGGGTGAATCACAACGGGTTAAAATGTCAAAACAATTGGACTGCAATCTGGTTGACATGCTTTATGTTCTTGATGAACCTTCGATAGGATTACATCCCAGAGACACGGAAAACCTGCTGAATATTTTATTCCGGCTGAAAGAGAAGGGGAATTCTGTATTTGTGGTAGAGCACGACCCTGATATTATCAGGTCAGCTGAATGGATTGTCGATCTGGGACCGATGGCAGGCAGATATGGTGGAAATGTAGTGTTTAACGGAGAGCCGGAAGAATTGGCAAACACTGAAAGTATAACTGGCAAATATCTCCTGAAAAAGGATAAACCAAAATTCAGCCGGAAAAGGGCATCTTCATTTTTCGAAATCAATAATGCCTCAGTGAACAATCTAAAGAATATATCTGTAAAAATACCTAAAGGAGTTTTAACGTGCGTTACCGGGGTTGCGGGAAGTGGAAAAAGCAGCCTTATCCATGAATGCTTTACAAAACAACAACAACATGATATAGTTGTCATTGACCAATCACCAATAGGAAAATCTTCAAGAGCCAATACTGCAACTTTTATAGGAGTTTTTGATTTAATACGAAAGGAATTTGCATCCGCAACCAATTCTGAGGCATCATTATTCAGCTTTAACTCAAAGGGAGCCTGTCTTAAATGCAACGGACAGGGTGTTCTGACTTTTGAACTTCATTTTTTGGATTCGGTCAAAACCATCTGCGACGAGTGTGAAGGGAAACGGTATCACTCGGATGTCCTTGAACTTAAATATCATGGGAATAATATTGCAGATATTCTGGATATGTCAGTTGATCAGGCTCATGAATTTTTCAAATCATCAAAAATAAGAAGCTATCTGCATCTTTTGCAGGAAGTCGGACTGGGGTACTTAAAATTAGGGCAATCTCTGAGTACACTGTCAGGCGGAGAATGTCAGCGCCTGAAGATAGCGACCGAGCTAACAAAAGAAGGCAATATTTACATTATGGATGAACCTACAACAGGACTTCATATGTCTGATATTGATAATTTTTATAAAATAGTAAAGGCGTTGGTGGATAATGATAACACTGTAATAATTATTGAACACAACCTCGATATAATCAAATATGCAGATTGGATTATTGACCTGGGACCTGAGGGAGGCAAGAAAGGAGGAGAACTGATATTTCAGGGTCTGCCGGAAGATATTGTGAATTGCGAGCATTCCATCACTGGAAAATATCTGAAAAATGTGATTTAAACAAGCCTGCCAGGTCACTGAACCTGGAGGCCTGTTTTCAGGTTATATTATCCTGATACAACAAATAGATGCCTTTTCCCCGGAATGTAATATCATACATAGCAATGAGCCTGGATGGTTATATCGCCGGACCAGACGATGATATTTCCTTTTTGTCGATGGTTGAGAAGGAGGGCGAGGATTATGGATATGCAGACTTTATGAAGACTGTGGATACCATCTTCCTTGGCCGGAAAACATACGATAAAATTAAGGAAACAGGGTTCGAATATCCCCGGGAGAAAGAGGTATACATTATCAGCCATAGCACCAGCTTCGGGGATAATGCTCTGAAATACTATTCCGGGCCACTTAAGATTCTTATTTCAAATTTAAGGAACAGACAAGGGGGGAATATATTTTGTGACGGTGGATCGGATGTGTTGAATCAACTACTTCAGGATAACCTGGTTGATGAGTTCTTTATATCAGTTATTCCGGTGATTCTGGGTGACGGAATCCGATTATTTAAGGCTGGTCGTCCTGCACTTAATTTACAGCTTGTAAGCGCTAAGGAGTTTGATACCGGACTGGTTCAGTTACATTACATCAGGGCAGAAAGTCAGCAGCAAGCCGGCAACTGACACGGATGGTGGTATTAATTAGCCTGCCATGGTATTTGAGACAGGATATTTGTAATTAAATTGCAACATATTGGCCGATTGCTCGTCATTTCAAAAAACCGGCATGAAATCATTTATCTCTGCTGCAATATTTTGTACGGTTCTGATTATTTGTTCAGATTATTTTTTTGCGATGACTGCAGGTAATTATATGCAGGTGGAACAGAGACCCTGAAGAAAATAAGATAAAATTTCTATGAAGGACAATCAGAATCTTAAACAAATACTCCTCTTTATTATTCTGGTATTAGGATTAAGTTACCTGGTTTTTTGGGGTCCTATTGCCTTATTGCAATTGAGGACAGCTAATCTTGTTGAAGGGAAGGTATATAATCCGGGCGCTTTTATTTTCTTTATCATCGGCGGATTTGTTCCTTCAATTGTCGGTATTTTTTTGACCAGAACCTGCGACGGCAAATCCGGACTTAAGCAATTACTCAGGTCAGCAGTCAATTTTAAAATTGGGAATCAGGCACTCTTAATAATACTGGCATATCCAATCCTTATAGGGGCTCTTCAACTTATTATTAACAACCTCCTGGGAGGTTCCTTCGATTACTCCCGGTTTTTTAAGCAGTTGCCTTCAGTCATACCTTTGGTAATACTTGGGCCTTTATCTGAGGAGTTCGGCTGGAGAGGCTTCCTTCAGAAAAGGGTGAATAAGGAATTCTCTCCGGTTTCAGGAAGCCTGGTAACAGGGATTACCTGGTCATTGTGGCATTTACCCCTGTTCTTTATGCCCGGAACATCGCAGCATGATTTCAATATGCCGTTCCTGCCTTTTCTTGTTGCCGTTACAAGCTCTTCATTTATTTATACTTACGTGTTTCTTAAATCAAACGGTAGTTTGTTTTCAGCACTTTTGCTACACTGGATAGTGACCTATATTATGCAGGTGATAGCCAGTCAGGTCACCAGGACACCTGCCTATAACTACCTGGAATGTTTGCCTGCGCTTTTAACAGGAGTTCTTTTCATATTTATTCTTTATAAAAACGGAACAAAAGCATCTGCATGACGCGCTCACTTGCCGTGCAGGATTGTAACCAGATAATTCGCAAGCAATGAAAACGACAATTGCATTTTGTGGTCTCGATTGCAGCACCTGCCCGATTCATTTGGCAACGCTCGAGGAAAATCCCGATATAAAAACCAAAATGAGAATTGAGATTGCAAATATGCTGGCCAAGATCTACCATGTAACTCCAAAACCAGAAATCATCTGTGATTGTGATGGATGCAAGATTACTGATGGCAGGTTATTTACTGGATGTGCAGGCTGCGAAATCAGAAAATGCGCGCTGGAGAACAAACTTGTCAACTGTGCTTTTTGCAGTAATTATCCTTGTGACAAACTCAACAGGCACTATGCTTTTGATCCGGAATCAAAAGCCAGACTTGAAGAAATACGTTCCAGATCGAAATTTCGAAGCACACATGTTTAACACAGATCCTAATGAACTGAGCAAGAAATTTTTGGGACAAACAGGCAAGAAGGTTTGACGATAGCCAGAAAGAATTCGAAACTGCTTCAGGGGAAATTATTTCCAGAACAAAGGAATACCTTAATGCAGGCACCTGGAGTGGTACCACGATCCTGATTTACTTGTTCCAGATGAACGGGGCCTTTCGTATGTAATTTTCACTTTTAATCTGCCCGATCAGAAACTCTGCCAGATCAGCAGAACTTATACCGGAACCTTTACAATCTGAGAGACTCGCTTCTACGTCGCCCCGACTGTCAGTTATCTTAATGAAAGGTACCCGCACGATTGTCCAGTCAAGAATGCTCTCCTGCAAGATTTTATACTCATGCTGTTTGTCAAGAATAGTTTTCCTGAACAGAAGTTTCATAGTCAGAGACTTTATCTTAGTCCGGAATCCTTTTTTATCAGAATGCACATCAAGGGTCAATCCTGTCAGGACAATGTATATTTTTATATTTAAGGCTTCCATCGCTCTGACAATGTTTTTTGCGGCCAGGCTGAACACAGGATCCTCTCCTTTCGTCTGGCCAAGTGTACTGATCACAGCCTCACAGCCTTTTACGAGGCTATAAACAGACTCATAATCTGTAACATCTCCAACGACTTTCTCAACAAGATCAGTTTCTTCAAGTTTCCCGGGATTCCTTGTTAAGGCTTTGACCTTAAAGCCCTGACTGACTAATTGTTTTATTAAATATCTACCTGCTTTACCAGTTCCACCAATAACAGCAATTTTAATATTTTGATTCATTTCGGACATAATTTGAAGACTAAAGAAACTGTAATTCTGGCTCATTGAATCCTGTTGGAATCAGGAAAATAAACAATAATGATAATATACAGAATCAGATTTTATCATGACTGACATGACACCTCCAAGTTGCACAACTTACTGGAGGGCCCATGTGCCAATCCCATTGATTCTTATCTTCCTGTTTAATGCAGTAATATCAATAATAAATACAGTAAGAGTTGTTTCCGGGGAACCTTATGAGAATATTTCCTTCTTTAAATCAAGAAAAAGTATTGAAAAAAGTAAGACAGAACAGGATATTAAAGAAAGGTCTCAAAAAAGGTAGTGACTATCCGGGTATTAAGTTAAAATCCCGTCCTTTGAACACTGACATCCAAACGTTATATAATTAGCAGCACGAAATGAATCCGGTATATTTCAAGGATCAGAATGAATCCGGAAACCGGACTTCAGGCTTATTATATTGGTAACCCGGGGATGATATGATAAAGTAATGCCTTTCCCTGAAGGATTTGTTCACGCACAGCATCAGTAATCTGCTACCGGCAGGCACTTTTTCCTGCCTGATCTGACCATTCGGCATCTCAATATTTAGTATTAACTTTACTTTAGTAATCAGCACATCTGCATACCAATGCAGACAGAAAGGCTGATGTAAATCTTATTTTTTGGGGTGTCCATTAAAAGGGGGAATTATGATCAAGAATTCGTTCAGGTGGATTGCCGCTCATCAGGTAACATCTTTTTTCACGCTCACTTTCCTGATAACATGGGGTCTGGGATTCTCATACATTGCGGTCACGCGCGAAAAGTACCTCTTTCTGCCATTGGTGTTTCTGGCAACATGCGGCCCCGCCTTCGCCGGTATCATAGTTGCATGTGTCTCAGATTCAAACCGGCAGGTGGCAAAAAAGCGTTTTTCATGGCTCGCTTTCTTAATCTCATGGCTCGTCGTTACTCTCGTCTTCATAGCAAATCAATTCTTCATCAATAAAGGGCCTGTATCGACCGCACTTGTCATCCTGGTGGCTATCTCAGCTCTTCCGGTTGCATTTATCGTTAATCTCGCTTATACACGGTTCCCCGTTATACGAGGTTTCAGGCTTAAGTCAGCCGTTTCAGGAGGCAATCTTTCATGGATCATTATCGCGTTGTTACTCTTTCCTTTCCTGACAATGACCTCAGTTCTAGTCAGCAAGTTACTGGGTCATGAGACGCCCGCGTTTTCCAGCCTGCCGGCTACGGGTCTTGGCCTGGTCGGATGGTTTGCCGTCAAATTTCTTTCACAATTCTTTTACTTCAACGGGACCGGTGAAGAGGTTGGCTGGCGTGGATTCGCACTTCCACGGTTACAGCCCCTGACCAGTCCTCTTGTTGCCGGCCTGATACTAACCCTCTTTTGGGTCCCCTGGCACCTGTTTCTCTGGATCAGTGAAGGAAGGGAAGTCATGACATTCTCTTTCTGGGTCAGTTCGTATCTTCTTCACATACCTTCCGGAATAATTCTTTGCTGGTGCTATAACCGGAGTCGCGGAAACCTTCTTGCAGCAGGTACTGCCCATGCATCTGCAAATACAATAGTGGCATTGCTCCAGCCTCTGGAACAGAATATCATGATTATAGTGTTCTTTGTTTTTGCCGCATTAATTATTCTGGTTGACCGGATGTGGAAACGCCTTCCTGAAGGACACCTGGCAGTTCAAGGGATAGCTGAAGCCTGATCCCGTTCCGGATTGTCCGGGAGAAGCCGCGCCATTCGGCCTGCCGGAGTCTGGGGCAGCCTTATATAACGACACGCCGTCATGAAACCATGCCGGTTTTGGTGCTGAATTCATGATGAAAACGAATATGACCATGAAGACATTCAGAGTTGTTACAGGACTTGCATTTTTAATGCTGCTTACCGGCTGTACCATAACAGTTTATCCGGTGATAACGGAATCTGAGGCAATCTTCGATGCGCGACTTCCTGGCAACTGGAAGGAGATTGACGGGTCAGATCAGATGACTGTTTCCCGTAGCACGGGGAACAGTTACGAGATTGAATACACAAGTGAAGGGAAAACCGGAAGGTTTGCGGCCCGGCTGGGTTATCTCGGAGACCACATGGTACTTGATGTCTGGCCAAAACCCCGGCAGGGTGATGTGCCTGATCCTTATGCACCTTTGATGTTGGCAGGGCACCTGCAGCTATTTCCGGAGTTCAGTGATAATGAGATTTCACTGGCGATTATCAATCCTGATGCTCTTCTTTCAGCACTTCAGTCCGGGAAAGTCAGGCTGCCGTACCGCCATTCAACCGAAGTCACTGCAAACACAGACGATGAAGGATTAGTACTTACCGGAACCACAGACGAGCTGCGTAAAAGTCTTGGTACATACTGTGCAAACCCTGCCGTTTCCGAACGGGATTGGTTGCATGTCCGGCGTACGTCAGGAAGTTCATTCCAGCCCGTCAGTGTACCCTGTTTTGAGGCTTCCGCATGGCGGGAAGCCGATCAGCTCTTCAGATGCGATCCTCACTGGCTGGGAGCCGATGTTGCATCTACAGTGGACCTGGGTAACAACCGTACACTCTGGCTCTTTGGTGATACCTGGATCGATGCCTCAGGAAAAGGAACCAGGAAAGGAGCGCGAATGATAAGCAACAGTGTCGCCATTCAAACAGGCACTGATCCGGCGACCGCAGATATATCATTCTTCTGGGGGACAGATGCTGGTGGTAATCCGGATGCTATGTTCCCGGATCGCGATGGTGAGTCGCTCTGGTTTGGGAATGGAATCCGGGTAGGCGACCGTCTTGTCCTGTTTTTTGCACGTACCATACGGAATACGGGCGTCGGCCTTGGTTTCGAGCACGTAGGCTGGACTGCAATAATGGTTTCCAATCCCGATGCTGAGCCTTCCTCCTGGCAGGTGCAGGAGCTTGAAACTCCTGAAAATTCTCTGGGTATCCTTGTGGGATTTGCTGCAGTACTGAAGAGCGAAGGGTACGTTGTGGCATTGGGCTCTCAAAATCCGGTCAAATCACACCCGATCTTTGCGGCACGATGGCCGGAAGATGAGATTCGTCGTGGAAACCTGCTTCACCCTGAGTGGTGGGCAGGTGAAATGGTTGGATGGGTCCCGGATTCGTCCGGTATTCAGCGGTATCCTCTGTTCAACGGGGGGCAGACTGAACTGACCATCCATTATGATGATCCGAGCAAACGATACATCTGTGTGCAGACTGAGGGTTTCGGTGCAGCTGACATTATGATGAGGGCTGCACCGTCGTTAACCGGTCCCTGGTCTGATCTGCGATTGTTATACAGGCCCCCGGAGTATTACAGGGAGAATGTAAGTATCTACTCAGGCAAGGCCCATCCGTCCCTGACGGGCTCTGACCTGGTTTTAACATATGCCACAAACACTTTCAGATTCGAAGAACAGTTGACAGACAGCCTCATTTATTATCCAAGGTTTGTCAGATTGACGAGATGCCGTTAGAACTCTCTATATATGACAACATTAACAAAAAAGGAAAAACTTGAGTTTTTCACCAGATGGACTTTATTGAGCTTCGGGATAATCCCTGTAAGCTATATGGTAAGTCTGATCGTTGTCCTGTTGGTCCACGGGGCTTTTGGATTTAGTCAGATGGAAGGAGGAACATATCTTTCCCAGACAGTAATGCAGGTAGCCGGCGGAGCGGTAATAGGACTGGGCACGGGTTTGTATCAGAGATCACTTCTTAAAAAAGTCTTCAATGTATCATGGAGCTGGATTTACACACTCATGATCGGATTTGCAATTACAGAACTGCTTGTGTGCCTGATTCTCTGGCGCCTGAATATTAACAGGTATGAGTTAAGGTTTGTTGAGTCCAATCCGCTTCCTGAATCCCTGTTCTTTGCATCTGCAGGTTTACTGACCGGCTTTTTGCAATGGCCGCTGCTGAGAAGGCACTTTCTTAGAAGCATTCTTTGGGTGCCGGCAAGTGCTTTTGGATGGGGCATTTGCATAATCATCACTTATTTTGCAGGCATGGTGATGAAAGGTGGATTATCGATCCTGACCTTTATTTTTGGTGCGTTATTGTATGGCTTAATCACCGGTGGAACACCGATGTGGGTATTCAGGGAAAGAATCAGATGAGATCTCATAAGTATGATGTGATTAATAGATGAAGAGGATGGTTAACTTCTGGTGGTTCAATAAATAAAGTTTGAAAATAAATAAATAATTATTAAATAACAATAAATAATTGTTATCTTTGAGCCGTAATCAAACCCATTGTCAATTATGTCGAAAAGTAACAACTTCGTATTTCAGGCCTTAAATGTCGTGGCCTGGATCATATTTATCGGCCTGTGTATAGAAACCGGGGCTTTGCTGGTCAATTTTGTATATAGTCTCTTCAAGCCTGAGGTGGTACATAATCTTTATCAGAAGCTTGATTTAAGCCAGATTTACAATCTTAACAAATGGGCTTATTTTGGTCTGTACGGATTCATATTGTCCATTTCGGTATTAAAGGCATATCTGTTTTATGTAGTCACAGAGCTTTTAAGCAAGCTTGATCTGGAGGAGCCATTCAGCATTTCTGCTTCCGGTCATATAACAAAAATCAGCTACATAACTCTTTCCGTAGGAATTATAAGTTACATAGCCCGGCAGACTGCAATGGGATTAACGCATTACGGATTCGATACCGCTCCTCTGGGAAAGTTCTGGGCTGACAGCAAGGCTTTCATTCTGATGGCAGCAGTACTCTATGTTATTGCGTCTATTTTTAGGAGGGGAGTCGAACTCCAGAACGAAAACGATTTAACCGTATAGCCATGCCGATCATTGTGAACCTGGATGTAATGATGGCCAGGAGAAAGATGTCGCTTAATGAGCTGTCAGAGAAAGTTGATCTGACCCTGTCGAATCTTTCCATATTAAAAACCGGGAAAGCAAAGGCGATTAGGTTCACCACCCTCGATGCAATATGTAAGGCATTGGACTGCCAGCCCGGTGATATACTCGAATACAGGGAGGATGTTAAGGAGGAAGCATAGTGCAGAGCGATGCATAAAATATAATGAACAACTATTGTGATCATGCGCCGCTGATGAATCAAAAAATGAAACCATGTATTATTCTCCTTGCCACTCCTCCTGTCACCAAAGATTCAACCACACAATAATGAAATGAACTATATAGCTGATCAAGATTTCGGGAAGGTCTCATACAGAGAAAAGCCTTTAGCAAAAGGTGAGTACGAGAACTGCCGGTTCCGTGACTGCGACTTTTCCGAATGCAATCTTTCCGATTTCGTTTTCACAGATTGTAAATTCATATATTGCAATCTGAGCCTCGTTAAACTGACGGGTGCAACCTTCAGGGATGTGAATTTTGTGAACTGCAAAATGCTGGGCTTGCATTTTGAGGATTGCAATGAGTTTGGGGTGTCATTCAGTTTCGAAAACTGTATGCTTGACCACTCCTCATTCTATAAGTTGAAATTATTGAATACCGGTTTCGGGGGTTCAAAACTGAAGGGTGTTGATTTTTCAGAATGTGATTTAACCGGTTCATTTTTCACTGACTGTGATCTTGACGGGGCAGTGTTTGACAACACCAATCTTGAAAAAGCTGATTTCTCAACGGCATTCAACTATTCAATTGACCCGGAGAGGAACAAATTTAAAAGGACACGGTTTTCATCAGGAGGGCTGAAGGGGCTATTGAACAAATATGATATCATAATAGTTTAAAATGATCAGCCCCCGTGCGGCCGGAACCAGGGAATTGCTTACCATGTAATGCTCAGGCAGGCAACTGGTGTATCCTGCAAACAATCAGATAATGAAAATAAATAATGAAATTATCCGTGTTCTGAGATCTCATAACCAGCAAATCACAGATTCAAGGTTTAAAACTGCAAAGGAAGTCGCCGGATGGTCAGGAGCTCTTCAGGCTCAGGATTATAATATGGCAAAGTGGGCTCTGGGTATCCGTATTCAGGATTCCACCGAGGTCATGATAAATACTGAATTCGATTCCGGCAGCATAGTCAGGACTCATCTACTGAGGCCTACATGGCACATAGTCTCGGCAGATGATATTTACTGGATACTGGCACTGACAGCACCACGGATAAAATCTTCCCTGAAATACCGCGACAGGCAACTCGGTTTAACTGACAATATCTACAGGAAGAGCAATAAACTTTTTGAAAAGGTACTGAGAGACATGAACCATAAGACCCGGGATGAGTTGATCGGGGAATTGGTGAACGCCGGGATCAGTGTTGATAACAACAGAGCCTCCCATATATTTATGAGAGCCGAACTTGATGGCATAATCTGCAGTGGCAAACAAAAGAACGGCACGCCAACCTATGCGATACTAGAAGAATGGGTTCCGAATAAAAATAAAAAATCTGGTAATGAATCATTGAAGGAGCTGGCAAAAAGATATTTTTCAAGTCATGGACCTGCTACGGTTCAGGACTTCTCATGGTGGTCGGGTTTGACCACCGCTGATTCAAGGCTTGCCCTGGATCTGAATCGATCAGACCTGATCTCAGATAAGTTTGAAAATCAGACTTACTGGTTTGCTGATTCCGGTTGCAATTTAAAATTGACGGATAAGGATTTTTACCTCCTGCCTGCCTATGATGAATTCCTGATTGGTTATCGTGACAGAACTGCATCATTGTCATTAGTCCATAACAGAAAAGCAATATCTGATAACGGAGTATTCTATCCGACGATCGTTTCCGGAGGGCAAATATCAGGAACCTGGAAACGCAGCATTAAGGGCAATCATATTATTCTGACATTCAATTTCTTTAAGAACGGGTCAGGTGATATCGGAATTGAAACAATATCACGATATGAAAAGTTTTATGGTAAAACTGCCGGTAGGAGTGCCTGTTCCTGTGAATGAAGCCGCTTTGACAGAATGTAATGATAATGAACATAGAAGAAACGATCAACAGGTATTTTACCAGCCACCATGAGCGGATAATGCCTCAGGTTCAGGCACCTGAATGACAACAATGAAGAAAAATTTGAATCGGCATTAAGAGACAGAAACGGTAGTCAGTGACTTGCATGACATCGACTTCCCTGGATAAGGGGAGGATAAAATGTGAATACGATCTGGTATCTGATAATACTATTATTTTTGTGTATGAAGACTCAGAATCAGCGAATAGCAAAAATCACTTTTTCTTCCTTGTATCCGTTGTACCTGGAAAAAGTGAAGAAGAAAGGAAGAACGGAAGATGAGCTGAACCAGGTCATCGAATGGCTGACAGGCTTCAGAAAGGACAGGATAAGGGAGCTTGTAGAGGAGGGTGTCACCCTGGAAGGATTCTTTGATAAGGCTGCCCTTAATCCGAACGCGAGCCTAATTACCGGTGTGATCTGCGGATACCGGATCGAAGATATTGAGGATCCGTTCATACGCAAGGTAAGATACCTGGATAAACTGGTGGATGAGCTTGCAAAGGGGAGGGCAATGGATAAGATTTTACGTCACTGAAATGGTTTACGTTGCTCTGCTCAGGGGAATAAATGTCGGCGGCAAAAACATCGTCGAGATGAAAAAGCTTAAAGCTGTGTTTGAATCACTCGGGTTTAAGAATGTTGTTACATACATTAATTCCGGTAACATCATCTTCGTCTCAACTCCTGACAACCATGAAATTATTTCACTCGAAGCTGCAAAGGCTATTCAAAGAGAATTTCAGCTTGATATTAAAGTCCTGGTCAGAGATTTCCGGAATATGGAGATAATCTGCAATGAACTGCCTCCCGAATGGGTAAAGAATGAGAGGATGAGGACTGATATTATGTTTCTGTGGGAGAAATATGACAATCGTGGGGTACTTGACTTATTGAAGATCAATTCAGTTGACAATGTGAGATATACTCCTGGCGCTGTTCTGTGGAATGTCGAATGGACAGATTACAGCAGGAGCGGTTTGATGAAGATAATGGGGACAGACCTGTACCGGAATATGACCATCAGGAATGTAAATACATTTCGCAGGATATACCAGATTATGAGTGACGTTAATGGGCGGTAACCTTCAGAAATTTGTCGCGGAAGACGAAAGTTTCCAGAATTCGGAGATTTCCCGTTAAAAGATCTTTTCAGATCAGACCGGGGCATGAAATTTGTGGATTATCATGAAATTTCCTGCTACAATGATACAGCAGCCAGATACAAAGTCAGTGTTAAGGATTCTGCTAATCCTGCTGGTTGTTATTATGACTGGTTGTGACAGCATCCAGATCGGTGAACCGTTCACCTGCAGAACTGACACGAAGTACTTCCTCACACCCGGCCTCTCTTTCACTATCGACTCGGTGAGTGATTACCGTTGTCCGAAAGATGTTATCTGCATCTGGGGAGGTGATGTTGACCTGTATTTCAATATCAGACAGGATCTGTCTACGATTGACACTTTGCTCAGATTGTCCGGCGGACCTTACTTTTTTGACAATTATTCCTTCAGAATCATTGAAGTAGATCCTTTACGCAATCATGACGAGGTTGTGGACCAGGAGGACTACCGGATCAAATTGCTGATTCAGAAGGACCAGGAGTAATTCTCAATTCTGAGAGCCTGGCTATTCATTCTCAATTCATCAAGTGGTGATGTAGTCAATTATGATTGCCGATTATCAGAAATCAGTTATTATATTCCGGTATTGATTATTCCTATTTTGAGAATTGCCACCAGTCGAAGTCGAAAAGATCTTTTTCTCCTCTGAAGACAGAGTAAAGATCGTGTATTCCGCTCAGGTTTTTTACCGGAGCGCTAAGAGTTTACCAGATACCGGCTTCACGTGAGAGGCTAACATCAATCGATGCAACGATTGGTCTGTCGATATGATCTGTACGGATTTCCATGCTGCCTCCAAATATTGGAGAAATGCTGACCTCGACAGCATGGGTTCCTCTGCCAAAGTCCACACATTGTACCATTTTGTAGTCTCCGTTATGTATGGCTGTTACAAACAATCGATCGGCGCTCATAGAACTTAGGAGTGATCCTTTTCAGCAAATCGTAACTGTGACCAAAAACATAGGACTTTCCTTTAAAGTCAATGATGCCATGGTGGTTCCCGTGCGTCTTCCCGGAGGCATCCATTATCATCCCCTTGTATTACCAGTCTCCGGTGGGCCTGGTGCTCATGTCGCAGACTTATAAGCATCGGTTCCCCCGTTTCCCGGGTTTTATCCAATCCACTATTGTTTGATGACAAAACCTCCCCCGGGCTGCAGTGTGATTGGAACCTTGCCATTGTTTTTGATCTTTTCACTGGTGACAAGAGGTTCTCTGTCGCTGTTGTCAGAGTAGATTGTCACTTTTTCCCCGGCAACCATAGGCAGGTTCAGGTCCAGTTCCAGCGGCTCCTCCAGGGCATTCACCCCGGCAATATACCACTGCTCTCCTTGGCGGCGGGCAATTACCGAGAACTTACCCGGATAACCGTCAATATACAATGTCTCATTCCAGGTGGTGGGGATATTTTTCATAAAGTCAATCAGGAAGACAGGTGTGTCTGTCAGGTTGTTGGGGGTAAGAGCAAACATCTGCACCGGGTTTTGAAAGAGTATGCCGGTAGCAATCTGAAACACGTCGGTGGTGAGACGTTTCTGTCCCCTGCTGTTCCCCCTGTTGAGGAATTTATTCATGAAGACCCCTCCGAATTCCATTGCCCCCACGCTGTTGCGGATAAAGGGGTGCAGGGTGGCATAGAATGCCTCTTTCTCCCGCACATCCTGCGAGAAGATCAGCATCTCCGAGGCCAGCACCGCCTCACTGCCTGCATAGTTGGGGTACATCCGTTCCCATCCGCGCGGCAGGGTGCAACCGTGGAAAATGATCATCAACCCGTAGTCATTGGCGTCGGAGAGGATATCTTCGTATAAGCGCAATGTTTCCTGTTTGTCACCACCGAAGAAATCAACTTTCAATCCCTTCACGCCTACCTTTTTCAGCCATTTCATCTCAGCTTTTCTGGCGATTGAAGTGTTCATCCGGTTTCTGGGTCCTTGCGGTGCATCATTGAAACCTCCGTTGGAGTTATACCAGAGAAAGACATCCACACCCTTTGAGCGGGCATAGGTGATCAGCTCCTCCATCTTCTCATAACCGATGTTGGAATCCCACAATGCATCAATCAGTATGTACTCAAATCCCATCTCTGCTGCCAGGTCGATGTACTTCACCTGGTCTTCACTGTTCATGCTCTGATCCTGCCAGACAATCCAGCTCCAGGTACCCCGTCCGTACCGGTACTCCTGAGATGCTTCGTATAACGGTTCCACCAGGTCGAACGGAATAGTTGTCTCCACTATAGGTCCCAGACCACTGCCCACCGTGATTGTGCGCCAGGGGGTAACACCTGGAAGAAAGATCTGAGCACCACTGCTCCCGAAGCCGTTGTTCTGCTTCAAATCGGGATATTCCACCCTGTAGAGTCCCTCTTTTGTGCCATCACTCAGGTGAGAAGCGCAGTACTGGCTGGTCACTCCGGTTTCGGAGATCAGTGCCCAGCCTTTGTCACCGATGCGGAAGAGACCCGGGAAGACATAACCCAGGTTACCATAGGTCGGTTTTCCTACCGGCTCATCATTGGTATAGCCACTTTCATAGCTGGGTGAGCTCCTGGCAAATCCACCCATGGCCCCCATCATCGGTGAGAGAAAAGTTGTGGTGAATTCCGGGAACTTAAAGCCGGTTGCTTCTCTTTCCACCACGCAGGCTCTTCTTTCGCCCCATTGAGGGAGTTCGTAGCGGAATGCCACATTGTTGTTGCTCACCTGGAACACTATCTTCAAGCCTCTCTGCCTGGCATCTTCGAAGGCGCATGCCAGCCTGTTGGCCTCATAGCGGACAGCCGACTGCTTGATTTTCTCCTGGGTGTAGCTCTTCTCCACCAATGATGTCTCATGACCGGTAAATGTGAGGTTGGTGCTGAAGTCCCCCTCGTTGGTGATTATTCCAAGTGGTGATTTTTCAAGGATTGTATTGCCGGCATATTCCACCGAGTATTGAGGTTGCCCCTCTTCAAGGCTGAGCTGTAGCTTCAGCTTTCCGTCCGGGCTGACCACCGTGGCAATCTGCGCAAAGAGGATATTTGTGGTAAAGGAGAATAGGAGTGAGTGGATAAGAGACAAGTGCTTCATGGTGTCAATTAACATTATAGGTGCCTGATAAGGACAAATATACCACGCCCCGGTGAGACCACATCCTGATTTCAGATAGTTAATTCCTTTTTACAGATAATCCATGATCAGCTTACAGCTTAGAGGGAGGTTTCCCAAAGTGTTTTCTAAATGTGGTACTAAAATATTTTACACTTGAGAAACCACATAAAACACTCACCTCAGTAATAGCATACTTGCCGGACTGGAGCAGCTTCAGTGCCTGATTCATCCGGATGCCTTTGATAAAATCTGAAGGCGGGAGATCTGTCAGCGATTTTAATTTTTTGTAAAGAAGAGAGGTTGAGACATTCATTTCTGAAGCAAAAATTTCTTTGTTGAACTGCGGATTGTCGATGTTGGTATTTACAATACTCACCGCTTTCCTGACAAACTTATTGTTCAGTTCATTCAGGTAGATTGGTCCACCTCCATTATCATTGATCAGCCGGAGCGCCTTCTCTTTTATAACTTTTCGGTTCTGAATGATGTTGGAGATGCGTTGGCGGAGCAGTGTCATATCAAACGGTTTGGTAAGATAATCGTCTGCTCCCAGACCCAGTCCCTGCAACTGTTGCGATTTCTCATTGAGTGCGGTCAGAAGCATTACAGGTATGTGGGATGTCTCGTAAGTTGACTTGATGAGGCGGCAGAGCTCAAAACCGTCCATATTGGGCATCATAACGTCAGAGATGATCAGATCGGGAATTCGTTTCTGTATGATTTTCCAGGCCTCCTCACCATCTTTTGCCACAGTGATCTGGTATCTGTTCTGCAATGATCGCTGCAGGAATGTTTTTAAATCATCATTGTCTTCTACAATCATGAGATGCTCTTTCTGATCGGACAAATGATGGTTTGTTTGTGATGCTATATCATTGACAGTCTGCACATTGGTGTGGTTCTCATCCGGTTGCACTTCTGAGGATGAGGACGGTTCCGTTACCGGTACCTCTTTATAGGGGATGGTGATACGAAACAGTGAGCCTTCATTTTCCCTGCTCTTCAGAGACACCGTACCTCCATGCATTGCTACATAGTTTTTTACCAGCAGCAGACCGATACCCGAACCGACGATAGTTGAGTTAACCACATTATCACCCCTGTAAAACTCTCTGAAGAGTTTTTGCTGAGCATTTTCTGAAATTCCCAATCCTTGATCCCTTACCTCCAGTATCCACCTGTTTGGTTCGCATTTTAGATTTATTAATACCTCACCATCAGGATGAGAATATTTAATTGCATTTGATAACAGATTGTCAATCACTTTTTCAATTTTCAGTTCATCCACTGCTGTCAAATATGATTCACAATTGGAGCTGAAGAGAAGCTTTATTCTCTGTTTCGATGCTGCAGCGTCAAACATTAATTTTCGCTGGCTGACGATCCTGACCAGATCATTCATTGCCCAAAAAATATGACTTTTACCGATGTCTGCCTTTTGGAAGTCAAGAAGTTGGTTGGCTACGGAAGAGAGACGTTCAGCCTGTTCAGTCGCCAGGTTTAGATAACAGCGTCCTTCATCTGAAAGGTTTTTCTCTTTACTAAGCTCCTCTATTGGTGCGTTGATAAGTGTTAAAGAGGTGCGTATGTCGTGAGTCATGTTGGTAAAAAAGCGGATTTTATCTTCAGCATGATGTTGTCTGATGCGATTGATGTAGTATCGCAGTAAAAATGCAAGAATAGCCGCAATAACGAAGAAGGCTATAAAACGAAACCAGACAGCTTTCCACCAGGGAGGGGTGATCTGAATCTGCAGGGAACGCTCCTGGATGATCTGTTTCATGGAGTTGTCGTACATCCTGATTTTCAGTGAATACTCTCCACCGGGCATACTGGCATAAGTGATTGCCCGCGAACCGGACGGCTGTGTCCATTCTTCGTCAATCCCTTCCATCTTCCATGCGAATTTCGAAGAGAGTGAGGCGGCCCCGATAGGCAGAAACTCAAGTGTAAGAGTGTTTTGGTCATATCTCAGGGATATCTCCTGTAATTTATCGAGGGGTGATGTGAGCGAAAAATTGGGATTGTTCCGCAGCGAGCGACCTGAGATTATGATGTCCTGATAATAAATCCTCCCCTTGGAAGGTGAGAATAGCACTGCCTCCGGTTCAAACATCAGCGCTCCGCTGCTGGTGCCCCAGATTAGCTGTCCGTTGGTAAGGGTCAGTGCTGCATTTTGGTTGAAAGAGACATTGAAGAAGGGCGGTTGGGAAGAGAATATCTCAACATTCTTTTCCTCGGTATTGAACTTGCAAAGACCGGATTCTGTGCCCAGCCAAAGGTATTTTCCTGCCCTGAGAATACTATTCACGTAGTTTGAAAGCAATCCCTCATTGGTCGTAAATTTTTCAAGCGTGTTGTCTTTCAGGTTATACCGCACCAGACCATCTCCTGATGTAGCCATCCATATATTGTCTTCAGCTACTACCAGGTCATGCAGAATGTACCCATCCAGGATGGTTCGGGTCTGACCTGTATATATGTCCATCATGAGCAAACCGTAGGTGCAGGCAAAAAGAAGGTTATCTGGTGAGAGATCGGTGATGGCATAGACCGGCTGAAATGGATAGGCAATAAAACGGCGCTCTTTCGCTATGTAACGGAAGGGCTGTCCCAGCGGGCTTCCCAACCAGAGATCCCCGTTACTGTCTTTGAAGATATCAAAAATGTAATCGTTGGTCAGGGATGAGAATCCATCAGTACTTGAATAATGCGCGATCTCCCTGCCGGAATTGCCGTCAAAAACGTAGACGCCCGATGAAAATGTTCCTGCCCAGATGTTGCCATCCACATCTTCGCAAAGCGAGAGAAAAACCTGTGCCTGATCCCGGACATCCTGATAATAGGTGCGCCAACTGTTTGTTGAGACATTCCAGCGACTCACCCCGTTATTGGTTGCAAACCAGATGTTTCCCCTGCTGTCCTCAATAATCTTGTTGACATTATTGTTACTTAGTGAATTGGATTCATTGATCTGATGAGTGATCTGTGTGACATCAGCTGATTCCTGATCAAAAAATGACAATCCCCCGCTATAGGTGCAAACCCAGACTCGCTTCTGCTTGTCAATGAATATGTCATATACTCCATTTCCTTTTAAAGAGAGCGGATTGTCCGGCTCTTCCTTGTAGATATTCAGTACTTTCTGACCGTCATTGGTCATTTCCCACATCCCCTGTCCGTCAATTCCCACTATCACTGTGGAATCGGTAATAGCCGCAATGGCATGAACAGGTTGTTTAGGAAAAGGTTGCAGCGGTGACTGCCTCAGCGTATTACTGGTCAGGTCATACAGATACAAACCGTCGGCACTTGTTCCTACCCAAATCATTCCTTCTGCCTGATCGTAATGGAATCTGGTTACCTTCAACGCGTTGTCGTCTGTATATTTGAAAATTTGCCGGTCAGTCAGGGAGTGGCTGTTCATCAGCCAGAAACCATTATTGGTGCCCATGAGAAGATTAACATCATCGAGCCAGATGAAATCATGTACTTCGGTATATTTCTCCCTTCCTACTGATATCAGTTTATGATCCTGGTATTTATACAGACCGGAAGAGGCAGCAATAAGAATGGATCCGTTGCTGTCAACAGCAATTCTGTTCAGTACCAGGTGGGTGTCATTCAGCGGTTTACGAATGTCTACCAGCAGGTCAAAACGGTCATAAACAGCATTGTAGTGAAATATCTGTCCGTTGTTCGTGAAGGCCAGAAGTGAGTCATTATCGTACAGAAGCTTTGTATAAATGATGTTGGGGGTTTCATATGGTAACTGATAGGTATGGCAACTGTTGTCTGTCAATCGCAGAATGCCGCTCTTTGAGGATGCCCAGATAAAGCCGTTCCTGTCTTTGCATACTGATGCCACCTCTCTCATGGTGATTCCGTGAATGGAGTTTATATCATAAAATTTCACATTCAAGGAGTAGCAGAAAGAAACGGGTAGGAGGAAAGCGGCTATTAAGAACCTGGTTTTCATCAATAATTAGATTCTGGTGGGTCAAAAAAAACAGTCAGCCCGGAGTATCAACTTTCATCTTACGGCAATACCTTTCCCGGCATAGATCAGGGTACCATAATACTCAAAGATAGTAATAATAGTCTGAATATTTATCAGGTTGCCTGTTCATACGATTCAACACAGGCTTCCTCCTGCCTCTCACCGGGGGCAGTTTTAATCAACCCGCGAAGCATCCGTCTGACACAATTGTGATTGTTCTGCCAGGCAATGAATCCTTAATTCTCCGGTAATGAGGGAGCCCGGGAGACCGCAGAATTTGTCTGAAAAAGAATCATCTGCAGGACTTCAGCTGCGGAATGGCTTTGTCTCACTCACATTTTATCCGGCCCAGGTCGGGGCAGTCAATGGTCTGCGACACCCTGAAGATATCATTGATGCCCGTGGTATTTTCGGCTTTGATCCGCAGGTGACCCTTCATGTTCTACCGGCCAGGGCAGAGGCAGAGATGCATCTCTTAATTCTGTGTTTCAAACTTAATATTGTATGTTTTGACCACACCGTTGAAGTCGAATTCAACCTTTGCTGTCCCCGCAGGTGAGTCTGCCTGCGTTACAGTCACATACACCTTCCTGTGATCAGATGAGGCCGAGACAGCAGGCACTGTTGTTGTTCCGGCGGGCAGGCTGTATGTGGTCTCGTACAGATTGTATCCCACTATTCCATTGGCATTGGTAGATCTCACAGGATATTTTGGCAGATCCACCTCTATCCCGTTGACGGCGATTGATACAGCAGGAACCACAGGAGGAGCAATTTTCTTCTTTTTTGAGCTGAAACCGAGTCCGACTAAATCGAAGAGCCCGGTCGACTCTTCACCTTCTGCAACCAGGAATATTGCATGTTTCTGATCGAGATAGTCCACATACCGGGCTACATCGATTGTAAACCGGGTTTGGTTCCTGGCTGAATTTGCCGGGACAACAATCTCCCCGATTTTCGTCCCGTTCCAGGGTTCATCTGTCCAGGGACCATCCAGCCAGACATTGACTTTGAAAGATTTAGAAGTTTTGGGAACCAGGAACAGGTTAAATGCCGTTTTATTTCTTTTACAGGTTCCCTTGAATGCTTTCAATCCTTTGATGTCCTTTTTGAGCCCGCCAAAGCCGAAGTACTTATACCCGATGACATGACCGTCCTTCACATTGCCGATGGGCATGTGGTTGTCCCAGATATCCCATGAATCCTCCTGAGTATTGACATCGGTAAGATAGCATGCATAACCGGCGGAGTAATATCTGTAGGGATCGAGTCCGTAGATATGAAAACCCTCAGAGGTGACCTCTGCTCCCTTGTATTCTCTTCCCTCGCTGTCCCTGACGGTCCATGAATTGTCTGCAGTGTAGGGATTATACGCCCTGATTGTGACTGTTCCGCCTTCAGATACCGGTTTTTCATCCCATTCCACCTTGATGGGAGCCACCATTGGCTGGCGGGCAAAACCAAAACCTCTCGGGGGTCTGTGGTAAAACACGTACCATTGGTCATTGATCAGTTCGATACTGCCATGGGTGTTGTGACCCGAATATGATGTTTCGATTGCTGACCCATCCCGGTTCAGTACCGGAGCCCTCGAATCGACCAGCACTCCACCACTCTTCCAGGGACCCAGGGGCGAGTCGCCCACGGCATAGCGTAATGTAGAGTTGGAGCTGCCAACACCATATTCAGGTCCTGAATAACCACTGAAGACAGTGATATACTTATTTCCCACCTTGCGGATGGAGGATGCTTCAAAAAAATTAAATGTGCGCAGATCCTGACCCGGATATAATTGTGGATAGGCAGTGCCCTCCGGATCGCGGATCATTCCATATCTGGAGCTGGCAGGTAAAAAGTGGTCAATTACATCTCTTTCCGGTCTGAGTGAATACATTGTGCGCTGATCCAGTTCGGCTGCCATCGATCTCTGAAACCCCCAGTATCCGTAGGCCCTGAATCCAATCCCGTAATCCGGATCATTCGGATCGGTGACATATTCAATGTAGACGGCCGGATCAAAGCCCATGATACTTCCCGGGATGGTACCTGTGCCGTCTTCAGTCAGGTTGATGGGGGTAAAAGGACCGTCGGGCCGGCTGCCTTTGGCCACCATTGGCTCTCTGCGCGGTCCGCGGCTGTGCGGATAGAGGTAGTACTCTTTTGTTCCATCCCTTTTTTTTATCTCCACAAGATCAGGGGCATACATTACGTCCCAGTATCCATTGATCATGTAGGTAAAGATTGGCCCTTCGTCACGCCACCGTGAGAGGTCCTCCACCGGTGCTGACCACATTCTGATATCGGGACCGCAGTAGCTGGTAAATCTCAGGTCGTGTGAACCGATGATATAGACGCGGTATTTGCCGGGATTGTCGGGATCTTCAAATACACGTGGTTCCCCGTCAGGCAGATGTTCCCAGAGCGGCAGATAGGGGTTTCCTGCACCTTTATGGACAAATTTCTGCCCCTTGTTGTACTGTTGATATGTACCTGTCCCTCCTTTTAATCCGCTGCAAAAAAACAGGAGTGACACGAAACACAGAATAATTACATTCTCTTTTTCGGGGAATTTTTTAAACCTTTTCATATTAACCTGGTAAATTGGACTACTGCTAATTTTTCGGAGTTATAATCTGACCTTTGTCACACAGGTGAAGTTTGACAGTTGTATACAATCCAAAGAGAAGAGGTCAGCAGACGGCACCTGGTGATCAGAATAAACAGGCAGAGGATCTTTCTTCAATTAGTATTGAAAAAAAGAGGACAAGCTATATCTTGTTTCTTGTCCTCTTTTTTTTGCATAAAACAGTTTTAATTAGTTGCCTGCTAACCCGTCAGCGAACGCTCCAAAGGTATGTTTACGGTAAAATCCACCTTCGGTCCAGAGCCCTACGGGTTGGCCTCCTCTCCATGAGGAGCTTGCAGGACTGTCTGTCGGGCACCAGTGCGTGATACCGTACCGCTGGCTCACAGGTATGATTTCAAAATATTTGCGAATAATGAATTTATAGAATTCACCCATTGCCTTGTGTTGCTCTTCGGTCACGTTTTCAGTCATAACCGTACTCCCGTTTTCGTCCACAAGACCCATATCCAGTTCTGTGATCTTGACCAGCTTACCGGTTCCGGCCATCAGTTCAAACATCTGTATGATATGTTCCTCCTTGCTGGCCTGAGTAGCCGGATCCATATAGCAGGATATGTGCATCTGCGTTCCGATGCCGTCAATAACTGTCACTCCATCCGATTCCCACTTCTCAATCCAGCTGATAAGGCTCTTCAGCTTCTTGTTGTCATCCCAGTCTGATTCCAGGTTGTAATCGTTTACGAAGAGCTTTATGTTTGCCGGTCCGTGTGTGCGGGCCAGTTCCACTGCGGTACGCACATAGTTCTCGCCAAGGTAGTCCTGCCAGTAGAAGTTGTTCTTGGCCTCTGCCTCCGGAACATTCTTTGCTGACTGAAGGTCATAGAGTTCGTCGCCGTCACTGTCTGATCCGGAGAGGGGTTCATTCACAATATCCCATGCAAGCACGTATCCATTGGTAGCCTCCATCATGCCGGCAATCCACCTGTCCATTGCCCATGTGAGGGTGTCAGCTTTTTCCTCCGGGGTAAGAGGTATTGTATTACCGGATTCTTCGATTTCCCAAACGATGTCATCGAAATAATAAGTGTTGGCTTCCTTAAATACAGCGAGGTTAAAAGCTATGGTGCTCATTCCATTCTGTGATGCCTGGATAACACCTGAGTTTTTATATTCCTGCCATTCGGTTGTAAAATTAGGGCTGCCCACCATGGCCCAGTGCAGGTACTGACCTGGTTGCGCATGTGCCTGTGACTCTGCAGGGGCTGGCTTTTCCGCACGGATTTTCATGCTGAAGCGGTAGGCTTCACCTTCAGCGAACACATGAGGCACCTTTATAAAGAACTGGGTATCCCAGGGGTTCACCGGGCTGTCGCCTGACTGTACCACAATGGCTTTTCCCACGCCATCGGCACCGGTGCCCGGTGCTCCTACCGTTGCTGTTTTGGGGCCGTTTCTAACCTCGGTGGCAAAGAAGCAGGAGAGGTCACCGCTTTCCACATCGCTGTTGCTCACAAGGTTGGTCCACCAGGTTGCAGGACCGGCAGCAACAGAAGCGACTTTAAAGCTATAGGCATGCCAGCCTGGTTTTGACCAGCCTGTCAACACATCCTCGTCGAATGCCCCGTTTGCAATAAGATTTTCTTCAGATCCTGATGCTGTCAACTCCATATCATCAAAATAGAGATCGCCCCCAAAAGTTCCGAAGTTGAACTGGAGTGTAGTAGCATTCATCGTAGGTGTAAAGGTGACTGTGGCTTCGCTCCAGTTTGTTCCGAAGGCAATATCAGGCCCATAGTTTGTTGAAGCGCCATCGTACCGCCAGAAAGCCACGGCAAACGGGCTGGATGCTTTCACACGCATTTTTAAAGTGTATTCCACTCCCTGGGTCAGAGGGACGGGCAGCTGGTAATTTAATTGCCAGTCCCAGATATTCGCATTGGCCTGTGGTGTGGTTGCCTGCAGGCAATAGTTGGCGTCACCCGGATCAATTTCAATCTCCTTGTCAGCTAAGATCCCATTCAGGAACTTGTTGTTCTGTTGGGCGTGCCATACGAGTGTGTGTCCATAGATGGAGATGTCAGCTGCCTGAGCTGCTGCTACAAACTGCATTACCTGCGAGAAGTCCATCGAACCATTATCCTTTACCACAGAGCCAAATTTCATGGCATTGCCTGAGGTAATCTCATCGAAATTGGAGTTGATAAGCCGGTAAATCATCCCCTGCTTGATGTATTCACTTGCTGTCACTCCTGCACCAAGCTTGAAACCGGGGTTGGCGCTTCTATCCACATAGGTTTTCAGTGCATCATAGTCGTTGAGATATTCCAACTGTGCTATTGATTCCGGCTTTTCTACCTTGAATGGCTCTCTGGCAGGGTCTTCGCATGAACTGGCAATCATCAGCCAGAGGAAGATCGCTCCAAAAATATTGATTTTGTGTTTCATAATCTTATTTTTTCTTCGAAAGCATTTTAATCCTCTAATACAGGGGTAAACCATTCCGCTTTAACTCCCCTGTCTCTTACTACCAGCGTGTCCTTCGTTGACACCTGTATATCACCGTAATCAATTGTATAATCGAGATATAGTACATCTCTGTCCATATTACCCCAGCTGTTTTTGTCACCTTTGGAGACAAATTTTCCTGATCCGATGGCAGAAACGCCATCTGTCTCAGAGGTAACCGTGCAATCGTCCTGTTCATTAAAAGTGAGCAGAATCAAACTGTTGCGGGTGATATCGTTCATGTCCCTGGTCTGATGTTCCCATGAGATTGTACTGAGCGAACGGGTTTTGATTTTATTGATCACTTCATCTTTTTCTACATATTGTGCATGGCGGGTCAGGGTGCCGCTCTGGCCACCGGAGATCACATCTGCCCCCCTGCGCAGATAGTTGGCATCATATGGGTTGATATATTTCACTGCATAGAGAATAAAGTCTTTGGGTTTCACATCCCAGTCGGCTGAAATTCCACGTTTGGGATTGTCTACCAGTGGTTTGCCGGAGAGGATCGAGTCTGCATTGACTACATTTGTCATTAAGACAGGGATCACATAGTTGGTTTCCAGTGATTTGGGGTCACTGAAGAAGGCGTCAGTGAGCTGAACCGTTACACCACCTAAAACTGTTCCCTTCTCAATTGTTATTTTCTCGGCAGAGAGTGAGTAGTAGTCTGTTGGCATTGGCAGAATTTCCCTGTCACTTACGTCAAAGAACAGCCCCTCACACAAAGTATTGTCCACACGTATGCCAATTTCAACATCTTTGGTATTGGCATAAACGCCTCCCATGGTTGCCATGATCTGGCACTTGTAATCGTTGTCCAGGCTTGTGTCGAAAACATCTTCTCCAAGAACGATGGTGCGGACGGGGCTCTGATAGGCAAAGTAAACGGCTGAATATTCGTAATCGGGAAACTCCCAATCACCATTTTCACAGGAGGTAAACACTCCGGTTAAAATTGCCGTCAATAGTGTTATAATAAATATCTTTTTCATGTTGATCTTTTTAACAATAGTGTTTTACCATCCTTGATTTTGAAGCAGGTTGCTGAATTTGACCACCTCACCGTAAGGAATCGGCCCGTAATACATATGGTCCTGATATGCACGTATTTCGACCTGCGGCAGGATTGTATGCACCCCGCCTGTTATGCTCACCCCTTTTGCCGGTTCGGTAATATCATTTTTCCAGCGGCGCAG
>Ga0116148_1000720_pt1 | contig 39572 bp, 45 predicted proteins | sample AD_UKC055_MetaG_FD_89786 | JGI IMG/M metagenome (GOLD analysis project Ga0116148, IMG submission 89786) | Active sludge microbial communities of municipal wastewater-treating anaerobic digesters from USA - AD_UKC055_MetaG | ecosystem: Engineered > Bioreactor > Anaerobic > Digestate | place: USA...
ATATCCTTCGTCATTCGAAGGTCGATAAAGTGATATTCCCGAAACCGCCCATTATTCAGTAAACCCGGGCGGTCTTTGCAGCCTTCCTCCGGCGGGGCCGGTAATCGGGTAAAGAAGGCGTCATCGGACACACCGCAGACGAAGGCGTGAAGATACGCACAACCCCCTCTCTGTCCCCCCGAACTTTGGGGAAGAGGGTTCCTCCCCCGAAGATCGCGGGAGGCCAGGTGGGGGTTGACCGTATAGCGCAAAACTCCTCGGCGTGATGGTTGCGACCGAGCTTTCTTAAAAGATGGCACACGATCGAATCATTGTCGTTCGGAGCGGCGCAATCGGAGACACGATTCTTCTTGCGCCGGTGGTTCACGGTCTTCGACGGGCATATCCGAGCGCCGAGATTTTTGTCGTCGGGCATTTTGACCGAGTCTCATTGCTGGTGGGGCCATCCTTCGCAACCCAGGCTCTGAGTCTCGACCAGCCCGGGATCCCCAGCCTTTATTCCGAAACTCCTGATTTACCTTCGGCTACCCGCGATATTTTCCAAAGCGCCCTGTGGGTGTTGTGGTTTGGGGAGGACCTGGATGGGAACCTGCGGCGTAATATGGAAGAACTTTGTCCCGGACGGTTTCTGCTCCATTCGCCAAATCCCAAGCCACGCAGGCATATTTCTGACCACCTGATGGATGCTCTCGACCGGATCTCCGTGCCGAGGCCGGAGTTTGTTCCGCCGCTCGAAGTTTCCGGAGATTTGCCGCCGGACCTGACAGATATCTTGTCGGGCCGCGAAGGAGCAGGCGACCGGGTGGTTGTCCATCCCGGAGCGGGCAATTCGGAGAAGCGGCTTTCTCCCGGCATTTGGGCTGGTGTGTTGCTCTCTCTTTCCCACAAGAAAGCAATCCGCCCGATCATCGTCACAGGGCCGAAGGAACATGATCTTGGGATGGATCTGGCGGAAGAGATCCATGAACTCAATCCAGTGTGGATTCACGACCATCCTTTGCGGGAGGTTGCGGCATTGTTGGCTAATGTGGATTTGTATCTGGGACATGACAGCGGAATCACGCACCTGGCTGCCGCAATCGGCTGTCGGACCGTAGCGGTGTTTCGTTCGACCGATCCTGCCGTGTGGTCGCCGTGCGGTCCGCATGTTCATATTGCGTTTATACGCAATGAAAATGATGCCGTTCGACTCATTCAATCCATGTCAATATGATCGCCGCTGCCGTGCGTGCCTGTGCTTCTCTTAATGCAAGGCTGTCTGCTAGAATCGGAGAAACATGTCGCAACAGGGAGGTATTCACCGTGAGCTTGCTTGGACTCGATGTTGGAACAACCGGATGCAAGGCAACAGCGTTCAATGTGGATGGGGCAGTGTTGGCCTCGGCCTACCGGGAATATCCGTTGCTCTCGCCGCAGCCTGGCTGGGCGGAACTCGACAGCGCGCGGGTGTGGCACGATGTAAAAGACTGCCTGGCGCAAGTCGCGCAGGCAACAAAGAACGATCCGATCAGCGCGCTCGCGGTCTCCTGCCAGGGCGAGGCCACCACGCCGCTGGATGAACACGGGAATATTCTCGACACGACAGCCGTCTCGTTCGACACGCGAACGGCGGGACTCGTTTCCTGGTGGGAGGAGCATGTCGGTCGGGAGCGGATTTTTGAAATCACAGGTCAACCGCTTGCTTCCCCGTTCACCGCGCTCAAACTTCAGTGGATGCGACAGAACAAACCGGAGGTTTTTGCGAAAGTCCGCAAGTTTCTGTTCTATGAGGATTTCATTTATCATCAATTGGGGCTGGAGCCATATACCGACTACACGGTGGCCGGCCGGTCGATGTTTTTCGATGTGCGGGCGGAAAACTGGTCCGAGGAACTTTTGCGACATGTGGGTATTTCGACGGATCGTCTGGCGAAACCGGTTCCTTCCGGGACAGTGATCGGGACCATTCCGGATAAGAAAGCGGATGAGCTCGGGCTTCCGCACGGGATACAGGTGGCGACGGGTGGGCACGACCAGCCTACTCAAACGCTTGGCGCAGGGGTGATCGACCCGAACGTGGCCTCCTACGGTATCGGGACGGTTGAGTGCATCGTTCCGGTGTTCCAGGAACCTGTACTGAACAAGACCATGCTGGACAACAACATCTGCTGTTATCACCACACATACAGCGGGATGTACATTGCGCTTGTCTACAATTTTACCGGCGGTCAGTTGTTCCGCTGGTATCGGGACACATTCGGCGATGTAGAGAAAATGGAGGCGGAGCGGACCGGCAAAGATGTCTACGATATCCTGACAGGGAAGGCGGCCGATCAACCGACGAATCTCCTGGTATTGCCGCATTTCACGACGACGGGTGTGCCGCATTTCGACAACAATTCTCGTGGAGCGATTCTGGGGATGACATTGGGGACAACGAAGGGCGAGGTGATTCGCGGGATTCTGGAGGGGATCACAATGGAGCTGCGTCTCTGTGTGGATATTCTGGACAAGGCCGGTGTGCCGATTGAGGAGCTTCGGGCGACAGGCGGCGGATCGAAATCCGATTACTGGATGCAAATCAAAGCGGACATTATGGGGCGACCGGTGCGTCTGCCGAAAGTCTCGGAGTCCGGCAATCTGGGTTGTGCCATGCTGGCGGGAACGGCTACCGGAGTTTACCGTTCGCTTTCCGAGGCGGCGGAGCAGTTGATTACTATCGGCAAGTCATTTGAACCGAACGAAAAGAACGTGCGCTATTACCAGGATCGTCTGGGGCTGTATGCGGAGATTTATCCTCGGTTGCGGGATTTGTTTCACCGGATGTAGTTGTCGTGAACAAGGCTCACTCGGTCAATTCCGGGCGGTCTTCGCGCTGGAGGCCTTTTTCGATGGCGTCGATGATAGTCTCGACGGCCTTAATCCGCGCCCAGAGTTTGCAGTTGCCTTCCACAACGGTCCACGGTGCGTACGTAGTACTGGTTCGCTGCAGCATGTCGACAACGGCCTCCCGGTAAGCGTCCCATTTCTCCCGGTTTCGCCAGTCTTCATCGGTCAGTTTGTACGACTTGTACTCGATCGTTTTTCGTTCCTCGAACCGCGCCAGCTGCTCCTCCTTGGAGATGTGCAGCCAGAATTTGACGATGACCGTTCCGAAATGGTACAGATGTCGCTCGAATTCGTTAATCTCCTGGAACGCGCGTCGCCATTCGGCCTCGGTACAGAATCCCTCGATGCGCTCCACCATGACTCGTCCATACCAGGATCGGTCGAAGATCGCAATATGTCCCGCCTTCGGGAGTTGTTTCCAGAATCGCCAGAGATAGTGGTGCGTTTTTTCATCGCCGGTTGGAGCGGCAATGGGAGTGACCGAATACCCGCGCGGGTCGAGGTTCTGGGTTACCCGTTTGATATTGCCCCCTTTGCCGGCGGCATCCCAGCCTTCATAAACAATCACAACAGGCATTCGGCGCCTGAAGCATTCGTATTCCAGTTCGCGCAGACGCACCTGACCCTTCATCAGCCGTTTGCGGTATTCGGCCGGTTCGAGAGACAGAGAGAGGTCCACTCGGTCCAGGACGCTGGGCATATCTTTCAGGGCGGTCACCTCGATCTGTTCGTGAATGTCTTCGTGAGTTGCGGCTCGGGTGCGGTTTTTGTTCAGACCGGTCTGGATGGCCTCACAGATGGTTTTGAAGATTTTCACGCGGCGGAAGCGCCGGTCGGTGGCTTCGATGATGGTCCAGGGCGCATAGTGTGTACTGGTGCGCTCAAGCATTTCCTCGGTTACCCGGAGATAGGTGTCGTACTGTTTGTGGTGTTTCCAGTCCTCCTTGGTGACTTTCCATTTCATGAATCGGTCTTTTTCGCACTGGCGGAACCGGCGTTTCTGCTCTTTCTGGCTGATATGCAGCCAGAACTTGACGATCACGGTTCCATCATCCACCAGCTGGCGTTCAAACTCGTTGATCTCCTGGTATGCCTGGTGCCATTGTTCGGGAGTGCAGAGTTTATCGACCCGCTCGACAAGGACTCGTCCGTACCAGGACCGGTCGAAAATGGCGATTTGCCCCCGTCCGGGAACCTTGGTCCAGAACCGCCAGAGAAATGGGCGATACAGTTCCTCCTGGATGGGCGCCGAGATGGGGTGGACTCGGAATCCGCGCGGGTCCAACCGGTCGAGCAGCTGGCTGATTGAGTCGCCTTTACCGGAGGCATCCCAGCCCTCAAAGAGAATAATCACCGGCAGCCCGGCCTCGCGCGCCTGTTGCTGCAGGATGCGCAGATCCTCTTTCAGACGGGGCAGCCATTGTTTGTAATCTTCCTTGGACAGTTTGAGCGAGAGATCGACGGTTTCGAGCATGGGTTTCTCCGCGCGTCATGGCAAATCGGCACTGTCTTTCGCCACAGGTTTTGGTTATTGTCGCCGAGGAAGGGCAGGGTTGTCCAGGTGGTTCTGGTGAAGAATTAAGAATTGAGGAGTTAAAGGAAGACATAGGCGAAGTGGGCCGGGAAAGAGGTTGAAGCTTACCCTGCAACTCACCCGGAGGCAAAAAAGGAACCTTTATTTGTAAACATACGAAAGGCCGGCTTTTCGGGAAGGTCCGGAACCGGCTTTTCTTTCATTTTCATCCAGCAGGCATAATAAAAAGGCAGCCCTCCCAACCGCGAAAGACCGAGATTATTCCACCACCTCATCCGCAAGAATGACCGCCTGATTCTTGCTCACTTCCAGGAATCCGCCGGTGATTTTTTTATCGCTGGATTTGCCGTCGGGGGTTCGGAAAGTTACTTTGCCCGGGAGCAGGCCGGTAAGCAGCGGGGCATGGTGCGCCAATACACCCAAATAGCCCTCCGTGCCGGGGGCCACCATGGACTCAATGTCGCCCTCATAGACCACACCGGTCTGGCTGATCATCCGCAACTTGTAAGTTTCCGCCATTTTTCACACTCGATATCGCACAGTTCGGGGCCGTTCAGCTCACCCCAAGCTGTCTTGCATTCTCAATAACATCCTCGATTCCACCGCACATGTAAAACGCCTGTTCGGGGAAGTGGTCGAACTCGCCCGACGCGACGCGCTTGAATCCCTCCAGGGTGTCCTCCAGCCGGACGTATTTTCCGGCACGGCCTGTGAACGCCTCGGCCACGTGGAACGGCTGCGACAGAAACCGCTGGATTCGGCGGGCACGCCCCACAATCACTTTATCCTCATCCGAAAGTTCATCCATTCCAAGGATAGCGATGATATCTTGCAGGTCTTTGTATCTCTGAAGAATGAGTTGGACCTGTCGGGCGATACTGTAATGCTCCTGGCCGAGAACTTTCGGGTCCATAATACGCGATGTGGAGTCCAGCGGGTCCACGGCGGGATAGATCCCCAGTTCCGCAATCTGACGCGAGAGAACCGTGGTGGCATCCAGGTGAGAGAACGTGGTTGCCGGGGCCGGATCGGTCAGGTCGTCGGCAGGCACATAGATCGCCTGGACGGAGGTAATGGACCCGCGCCTGGTGGAGGTGATTCGCTCCTGAAGCGCGCCCATCTCCGTTGCGAGTGTCGGCTGGTAACCCACGGCGGAGGGCATTCGTCCGAGCAGAGCGGACACCTCCGATCCCGCCTGGACGAAACGGAAAATGTTGTCGATAAACAGAAGAACATCCTGGCCGGATTCATCACGGAACGACTCGGCGACGGTCAATGCGGAAAGGCCGACACGGAGCCTGGCTCCGGGCGGCTCGTTCATCTGGCCGAACACCAGCGCGGTCCGGTTGACAACGCCGGATTCGTTCATTTCCAGCCACAGATCGTTTCCTTCACGGGTTCGTTCACCTACACCGCCGAATACCGAGTACCCACCGTGTTCCTGGGCGATATTGCGAATCAGTTCCATAATAATGACGGTTTTGCCGACACCCGCGCCGCCGAACAGGCCGATCTTTCCACCTTTGGCATAGGGAGCCAGCAGGTCCACAACCTTGAGGCCCGTCTCAAAGAGTTCACGAACCGGAACCTGCTCCTCGAAAGTCGGGGCCGGTCGGTGAATAGGGGAACGTCTATCCGGGTTCGGGATCGGGCCGAGACCGTCAATCGGTTGGCCCAGCAGGTTGAAGATTCTGCCGAGACATTGCTCGCCGACAGGCATGGATATCGTCGTGCCGGTATCGACGGCTTTCATGCCACGCACGAGACCGTCTGTAGAGGCCATGGCGACACACCGGGCCAGGTTGTTGCCGAGGTGCTGCGCCACCTCCACGGTCAAATGGATATTCCGCTCCTCATCGTCAATTGTGATGGCGTTCAGAATGTCGGGAAGATGATCGGAATCAAACTCTATATCGACCGTCGGCCCGATCACCTGTCTGATTGCACCGACATTTCCAGCAATTTCCTCCGCCATGATTGTCTCCTTGTTCCGTGTCGGCCTAGAGCGCTTCCGCGCCGCCGACAATTTCCAAGAGTTCTTTTGTGATGGACGCCTGACGCGCTTTATTCAGGTCAAGGGTCAGGGTATGAATCAATTCTTCACAGTTATCGTTGGCGGCGCTCATGGAAACCATGCGGGCGCTGTGTTCCGCCGTAAACGCTTCCGCCAACGTGATATACATTTTTGAATTCAAATACCGGGGTAGAATCTCGCCGAAAATTGCCCCGGCATCCGGTTCATAGATGTACTCAACCGGCTGGACTGCGATTCCGGCGCAAATCGAATCCGATTCGATCGGCAGAAATTTCGCGAGGACAGGATGATAGGAAATGGTGGAAATGAACGTATTGTAAACGAGATACACTTCGTCTGCTTCACCTTCCAGGAATCGCCGAACCAGATCGTCCGCAATTCCCCGAATCCGTGCCACATCCAATTTGCCGCCCAAGTCGATATGCTGGGCAACGATATTCCCGCCATGTCGCCGGAAATAATCGCGGCCTTTTTTGCCGATACAATACAGGTCGGTTCGATCCGGACCGTTTTCCAGCAGAAGCTCCTCGGTACGACGAATAACGTTGCTGTTGAATGCGCCGCACAGTCCGCGATCCGCCGTAACGGTCACGAGCAGGATTTTTTTTACAGGACGCTGGGTGAGGAACGGATGACTGACCTCGGCGGTTGTTTTGACCAGCCGGGCAATGATCTCCTGAAGTGTGCGGGCGTAAGGGCGACCTGCACGCAGGCGTTCCTCCGTGCGACGCATTTTTGAGGCCGCTACGGTTTTCATCGCACGGGTGATCTGTTTGGTGTTTTCTACCGTGCGAATTCGTTTGCGCAAAGCTTTCAGGGAAGGCATATCCGTTCCTTTGGCCGGTTCCTGTCAGGATTTCTTTGACGCAAGAAACTGACGTTTGTACTCATCCAGGGCTTTGCTCAGTTGTGCCCGGGTTTCATCCGAGAGAACTTTATCTTCCTGAATTCGATGGCCGACTTCGGGATATTTTTCATCGAGGAACGGATAGAGTTTTTCCTCGAATGCCGGAATGTCTCCCACGGGAAGATCGTCCAGCAATCCTTTGCCAGCGGCGAAAATAATGACCACTTGTTTCCACAGAGGCATCGGTTGATATTGGCCCTGTTTGAGGATTTCGACGTTTCGCTGGCCGCGGGTCAGCTGGGCCTGGGTGGTCTTATCCAAGTCGGAGCCGAACTGGGCGAAGGCGGCCAGTTCACGATATTGGGCGAGGTCCAGCCGAAGGCGGCCGCCGACGGATTTCATGGCCTGGGTTTGCGCATGACCGCCCACACGAGACACAGAGATACCCACGTTGATGGCAGGGCGTACACCGGCATAGAACAGATCCGGTTCCAGGTAAATCTGGCCGTCGGTAATGGAGATGACGTTTGTCGGGATATAGCCGGAGACATCGCCGGCCTGTGTTTCGATTACGGGCAACGCGGTGAGCGACCCGCCGCCGAGATCGTCGCGGAGTTTTGCGGCGCGTTCGAGCAAGCGGCTGTGCAGGTAGAAGACATCGCCCGGAAAAGCCTCTCGTCCGGGAGGTCGCCGCAGGAGAAGAGAGAGCTGCCGATACGCGACAGCGTGTTTGCTCAAGTCATCGTAAATGCAGAGCGCGTGGCGACCGTTATACAGGTCATGTTCGCCGATAGCACACCCGGCGTAAGGCGCAATATACAGGAGAGAGGCCGGTTGTTCCGCTGTGGCAGAAACCACGGTCGTGTATTCCATGGCTTCGTATTTTTCGAGGATGTCAACAACGGCGGCCACACTGGAGGCTTTCTGTCCGATAGCCACGTAAATGCAATGCACATCGCCGCCTTTCTGGTTGATGATCGCATCTATGCCGATGGCGGTTTTGCCGGTTCCGCGGTCCCCGATAATCAGCTCACGCTGGCCGCGACCGATGGGGATCATGGAGTCGATGGCTTTCAAACCGGTCATCAGCGGCTCTTTGACCGGCTGACGTTCGACAACATTGGGAGCGCGGCTTTCGATGTTTCGGCGATGTGTTGTGACGATTGGCCCCTTGCCGTCCAGCGGCTCGCCCAGAGGATTTACAACCCGTCCGATCAACGCCTCCCCGACCGGAACGGACGCGATCAGGCCGGTTCGTTTGACGATATCGCCCTCTTTGATGCCGCGATCAGGCCCGAACAGCGCTACGCCGACACAGCTCTCTTCCAGGTTCAGCACCATTCCTTTCAGTCCGCCGGGAAACTCGAGCAGTTCCCCGGCCATTGCCTCTTCCAGGCCGTAGATCGTCGCGATACTGTCGCCGATTTTCAGGACGGTTCCGACCTTATCCATGTGGAGGCCGGTTTCATACTGCGTGATCTCCTGTTCCAGGAGTGAAGTGATTTCCTCTGGTCGTAATGGCATGGTCTTTCCTCCGTCCGGCACATGGCCTAGACGATTTTTCGCTCCATCAGGCGCTCACGCAATTCGATGAGACGCGAACGCACGGTCGTATCCATCAAGACATCCCCGTAGGTCACTCGAACCCCACCGATCAAATCCGGATCGACCCAAAAGCTCAAACGAAAATTCAACCCACTGAACGCTTCCAGGTGTTCTTGCAGATACCGGCATCCATCTTCGCTGAGCGAGACGGCGGTAAACACTTTTCCACGGACAAAGCCCAATTCCTCATCCACCCGCTCAAAGAGACGCTCGACGATGAACGGCAAGTGATTGATTCGATCTTTATCCACCAGGAGATGCAGTGCGGAAAGGAGAAGGGGATGCAATCTCCCCCGGAAGATTCGAGTCAAAAAAGTGTGTTTGTCCTGTCTGCGAAACTGGGGACCTTCCAGGAAGACGGCCGCTTTCCCTCGGCGCTGGTATAGTTGACGGAGGGTTTTGGCATCCGCCAGAACGGCATCCAGTTGGTCGGCTTTCTTGGCCGCCCTGTGGATGGCTTCCGCCCAGTTTTCAACGGCGACAGGTTCAATGCGCATCAGTTTTTCAGATGATCAACAAATTCGGTGATCAGGCGACGGTGTTTGTCATCGTCGAGATTTTCGCGAATGATCTTCTCCGTGGCCATAAGGGTCAGTTCGACCACTTCGGTGCGGAGTTCTTCGCGGGCCTTGGCGACCTCAATTTCGATGGTAGCCTTGGCCTTTTCGCGGATGATCTCAGCCTCTTTTCGAGCGTTTGCCTGAATCTCTGCGGCAATTTTTCGGCCCTCATAGACCGCAGCATTAATCCGTTCGCGAGACAGGTTCTCGATTTCCTGGAGTTTCTTTTCGTATTCCTCTTGGCGTTCCTGGACTTGCCGGTTCAATTCCTCGATCCGATGCAACTCGGAGGCAATCTTGTTCCGGCGTTCATCCATGATATGGAGTAGCGGTCGCCAGGCGAATTTCTTGAGAATCCAGAGGACGATCAGAAAGCCGATGATGTTGGTGATGATTTCACCGACGATTCGACCTACCCCGGAGCCCTCGCTTTCTGCGGCGATCACGGCCATTGAGAGTAAATCAGGCAGTTGGTAGAACACCGTCCCGTTCTCCCTTCTTTTAACAGGGCGCCTTCAGGCACGCCACCACGGCACACGGCGCCCTGATCGGCTACCCGGTCTGCGTGGTCCGATAGAACTAGACAAGAAATACCGAAATCAGGGCGTAGATCGTCAACGCCTCGATGAATGCTGCACCGATAATCATGGTGGTCTGGATCTTCCCGGCGGCCTCCGGTTGCCGACCGATGGCCTCCATGGCGCTACCGACCGCCCGGCCCAAACCGATTGCGGATCCGATCGCGGCAATACCTAAGCCGATGTGATACGCTGACACGGCATCGAATTGCATCGTAAAATCCTCCTTGTTCCCGGCGGTGAATGTCCGGGTGCGATTCTCGGTTAATGATGTCCCTCTTCGTGGGGAAGGAACATCGAAATATAGACCGTGGCTAAGAGCGAAAAAACCAGCGCTTGAATTGTACTGGTCAACATGGCCAGAAACACGAACGGAAAATGAAGAGGAACCCCCACATGCATGATCGACAGCATTCCGATCCCCAGCATCAAGGCTACGCCCAGCAGAATATCTTCGCCCAGGATATTTCCGAAAAGACGGCAGGAGAGGCTGACCGGTTTGACCAGCTCTTCTACGATATGCAGGGGCAGAAACAGAGGAACCAGGCACCAGCCGATGACATCGCGGGGCGATCCCATGAGGTGATCCAGAAACCCGATGAATCCCAGTCGTGTAATCGCGCTGTATTGCACATAAAGGAAAACACAAATCGCCAAGGCCGCAGTGGTTTGTATAGCGGACGTGGGCGATTTCATAAACGGGATCAATCCCCAGAGGTTCATAAAAAGAATGTAAATAAACAGGGTTCCCACAAACGGCAGATACCGGCGACCTTCCTTTTCCCCCATCATGCCCACGACCAGGCCTTCGAAGGCCTCGATAAACATCTCGATTACATTTTGCAGTGGGGTTGGGACAATGGAGCGTTCCCGGTAAGCCCGTCGGACAATCCATGTCAGAAAGCAAATAATCAGCACCATGAAGAATTGGTTTTCCCAGCTATGAAGGAAATGAACGAGTGGGTTTTCGCCGGCGATGCTGTTCAGAAGGGTGATGAGGTTGGGGATTTCCGGATGGCCGTGAGAGGCCGCGGCCTCGGCGGCTTCACGCCCCTGTTCTGCGACCGTCGCGACGGTTTCCGGCGACATCAGATGCGTTCCTCACTTCCAGGCATCGCGCCATCCTTTTCCGGCGAGGCTGAAGGCGGATGCGAAATCTCCAAAACACGATGTGACAAAGCTTTTAATATAAGCACAACAAAAATGATATGGAAGCCTGCTAAAATGGAGCCGATCGGGATCGTCCGGCTTTGAAGCCCCCACATTCCCAGTCCATACAGCAATGGAAACTTGATCGCAAACAATGGAATCAGGATTCTCCAGCGGCGAGGTCCCAGGAACTCTCGGACTACAAACGAAATCATTCCCACATTAACGATGTTCCACAGGGAGGCCAGTGCAAAACCGAGCGCCCACCGGCTGCCGAGATGGACAAGGAGGAATGGACAAAGGATAGCGGTAACCACCAGGGACGACCGGATCGTACGACCCACCAGGGTTTCTACTCCATCCTGTTTGCGGCAGGGTAAAGGGGGGGTATCGACAAGATTTGGCTCGGACACGGCATGTTCCCCGATGATTGTCACCCGGAATGTTCTAAGATAAATCGGACATGATTCGTTTGATGAGCTTGACTACTTGCCGAGCTCCTGAAAACAGGCCCAGGAGCAGAAAAATCTTCGCCAGCCAGGTTCCCGTCCCCCACCACAGGTCCAGCTGCTTGCCGATCCAGTAAAATGCCAGCGGATACAGAGCAAGAAAAATGGGAATAAACATCGCCTGACCGGCCAGCCGGGCCAGACGAGCCAGTTCGTTGTCCTTTCCTTCAGGCACAATGCCCTCGTTTGACAAGGAAGAAAACCACGAGTCAACGGAAGATTATCAGCGACATTTTTGCATGTCAATGTCCCGAATCAGCCGGTTTTTGTATAATACCCCGATGAGTGAGGATGGATTATTTATACCATTACAGCAACGAGGAAAGGGACTCCCATGAAGGTGATCGCATTCAACGGCAGCAGCCGAAAAGACGGAAACACGGCCATTCTGATTCGGGAAGTATTTAAGGAACTGGAGACAAAGGGGATCGAAACCGAGCTGGTGCAACTTGCCGGAAAGAAGATTCGAGGCTGCATGGCCTGCTACAGATGCTTTTCCCGAAAAGATGGTCGATGTGCCGTAAAGGGGGATATTGTCAACGAGTGCATTGAGAAGATGGTTGAGGCAGACGGGATCATCCTCGGCTCGCCGACTTATTTTTCCGACGTAAGCGCGGAAATGAAAGCCCTGATTGACCGCGCGGGTTTCGTTTCCAAGGCAAACGGCGACCTCTTCAGGCGGAAAGTGGGGGCGGCGGTTGTGGCGGTTCGTCGGGCAGGTTCGGTTCACGCTTTCGATACAGTCAACCATTTCTTTCTGATCGCACAAATGATCGTCCCCGGTTCGATTTATTGGAATATGGGGATCGGGCGCGAAAAGGGTGAGGTAAAAGAGGATGAAGAGGGACTCCGAACCATGAAGGTTCTGGGTGAGAATATGGCTTGGCTGCTGAAGAAGATCAGGTAGGATTTGAGGTCGCGAAGTCAGTACCACGGAACCGTTTCCGCCAGTATGTTTTCCTCGGCGGGTTCAAGAGCCGGCCACTTCATTGAAAACATCGAAAAAAGCCGTCGCCTTTGAGCCGGTTCTTTCCCGAATTGTAATCGGGAAACAGATATCACTCTGAAAACTGCGTTCGCGGTTCAGGCGCCGGGCGGTTCCCGCAACAAACGGATCACAAGGCCGGTTGGGATTTTGGGATAGAAATCGGTGGATTTCTGCGGCATTCGTTCCCTGGATTCGGAGACTTTCATGATGGTTTGCGGATCAGGCGCACGGAGAAAAAAGGCGCCGGATCCGGGAGTCTCCCCGGCGGCCGCTGCCTCCCGGGGGTCTCGGAAATAGGAGATCGCACCGGCCCGGCTTTCATCGATCCTGAAAACATTGTGAAGAACCACGGAATGCAGGAAGGTGACATCCAGGTCCCGCAATGCCGGATGAACATCGCGATACATCTCCGCATCCGGTTCTCCCTGGCGGATAACGAGATAAAAGCGTTTCCTGTCGGTCGCTCCAAAGACAACCGTTGTCGTCGGCATTTTTTCCAGTTCGTGCAGCAATTCGTTTACGCCGCCGTGAATTTCCCGCAATTGGATGCCTTTGATTTTGTTCAGGGTATCGGGCCAGTTTTCGCCCAGATTGCGCACAAGACGATGGGTTGGGAGAACGATCATCCCTTCCTGGTCCACGGGCGAGACATAGGCCATGACATAATTTGCAAAAGACAGGCAGTTTTTCTCGCAGTTTTCCGCTGCCCACGCGCGATAATTAAGAGCCGTTTCGAAGCGATGATGTCCATCGGCAATCATCATTGTTGAATTTGCCAGGGCGCTGCGGGTTTGTTTGATTAGGTCGATGTCACTCACCACATAGAGTTTGTGTCGGACTCCATCGGGGGTAAAGCAATCGAGTTGGGGATGGTCCAGGCTGGAGGCGATGCCCAATAATGCCTTGTCGGGGTCTGTCGCAATCAGGAAAATCGAACACAAATTGGCCTGTGTTTCTCTGATCAGCCGGAAACGGTCCGCCTTTGGACCTTCAAAAGTTCTTTCGTGCAGAAGAGTTTTTTTGTTGTTCTCCAGAGACAAGGCTCCCAATACGCCCCATCTTTTGAGGGATTTGCCGTCAAGCAAAAACTCTTGACAATAAAAATAGAACGAAAGAGGGTCTTGAATCAGATACCCTTGTTGAATCCAGTTGTCCAGGAAGCGGCGTGCTCCGGCGTACCATCCGGATTCCTTTGCGGCAGACTCCGTGGCAAAATCGCCTTCGGCAACATCCGGGGGCGGCAGGATCAGTCTCGCACAGTTGAGGGGATCCGCTTCCCAAAAGGAAGGAAGGTCTTTCCGAGAAATCTTGTCGTAGGGTGGGCAAAGAATGCGGGATATCCGCGTACCGAGCGCAGACGAAAAACGATACCCGCAGAACGGGGAAAAATCCGGCATGTTGATTTCTCGTGACTCGTGTAGTGAAAGCAGTTCTTTCCGAAGTTGGAGAATACAAGAAAGTCCCGCCGGCGAAAAGTGTGGAGCGACAGAAAGAGTGAAGCAACTGGGCCGACGAAATGCCGGAGAATAATTGGAACATCTTATGTAGATTGCCCCCTCCGGACTTGACCAAGGCGCGTACTTGGCCTAAATTGTGCGTGTAAAGTTTAATTCCTTTACGCAAGTGTGGATTTGGAGCGCATGGATTCGGTTGATGAGCATGTTCGTTTTGCGGAGTTGCTGGATATTTACGGCAACTTACTGAGTGATCGGCAGCGGGAGTACATGCGTCTCCACTACGCGGAAGACCTGTCCTACGGCGAGATCGCGGAGCAGTCGAACATCTCCCGTCAGGCGGTTCATGATGCGATTGTACATGGCCGGGAATCGTTGTGTCGGTTCGAGCGGGAGTTATCCCTCTTGTCGGAGCCGAAATCCGAGGGACTGAATGTGGAAAGGATTGCGGAGATTATCCGACGTCTTGAGCGAATAGCCTCGGAGGATATTCTGTACGACACACGGCGGTTGAAGGAAGCGATTCGAGACCTGAAACGATTGGTTCTTTCGGAGCAGACGGATGTTTGAAAATCTTCAGAGTCGGTTTGCGGCCATATTCGGCAAGTTGCGCTCTGGGAAACGGGTGGATGAACGGGCGGTCAAAGAAGCCGTGCGGGAGGTCCGTCTGGCGTTCCTGGAAGCGGATGTGAATTATCAGGCTACGCGGGAGTTCTGCCGCCAGATTGAAGAAAAGGCGCTGGGTGTGCAGGTTCTTGCGGGTCTCAACCCGGCCCAGCAGGTCATCAAGATCGTTTATGACACAATGGTGGAAATGCTGGGCGGTGAGAAGCAGAATCTCACGCTCATGCCGGGGCAGCAGGAACGGATTATGCTGGTGGGTCTCCAAGGGTCCGGTAAAACCACCACGGCGGCCAAACTGGCGGCACGGCTTCGTCAGGATGGACGCAAACCGATATTGATCGCGGGGGATATTCACCGGCCCGCTGCAATCAAACAGTTGGAAGTGGTGGGGAAGCAGGTTGGTGTCCCCGTGTTTTCCATGGGAACCGATGTGGACCCGGCAACGATTGCGAAAGAGGGAACGAAGAAAGCAAAGGCGGATGATCTAGATACGATTATCCTTGATACTGCCGGTCGGTTGCACATTGATGAGCAGATGATGGCGGAGGTCAAACGGGTGCGGGAGAGCTGGCATCCCACGTTGACGCTTCTGGTTGTGGATGCCATGGTGGGCCAGGATGCGGTGAATCAGGCCCGTCATTTCCATGAAAACCTGGATCTGGATGGAACAATCCTGACAAAGCTGGACGGGGATACCCGTGGCGGCGCGGCAATTTCCGTTCGATATGTGACCGGCAAGCCGATCTACTTTGCAGGAACCGGCGAAAAACTGAGCGATTTTGAGTTCTTCCATCCGGATCGGATGGCCTCTCGTATTCTCGGGATGGGCGATGTATTGACCCTGATCGAGAAGGCTCAGCAGGCAGTGGATCAGGACGAGGCGCTCGCTCTGCAAAAAAAGATACTGGAGAATACTTTCACACTGGATGATTTCCTGAGTCAGATTCGCAATGTGCGAAAGATGGGAGGATTGGGCAGCCTGATGTCGCTGCTTCCGGGCATGGGCAGCAGCAACATGATGGAAGAACTGGATATGGAAGAGGAAGATATGAAGCATGTCGAGGCGATTGTCCTCTCCATGACCCCCAGTGAGCGGAGCGATCATCGGCTGATAAACGGCAGTCGGAAACGTCGGATTGCGCGAGGCAGCGGGACAAGTATGCAGGATGTCAATCGTCTGTTGAAACAATTTGTTCAGATGCAGCAGATGATGCGTGCCGTGGCATCGCAAGGTATGGCTGCCGGTGCGAAGGGAGCGAAAAAGAAACTGAAGATGTCAAAGAAAATCATGAAAAAAATGCAGGGAATGCGTGGGATGTTTCCCGGATTTTAGTCCGATTCTGTCCAAAGCGACGGATCGGGAAAAAGAACGCAAGAACCTGACAGAAAGACGGAGGATTGAATGGCTGTCAAAATACGACTAAGACGCATGGGAAACCGGAATCGACCGTTTTATCGACTGGTGGTTTCGGATTCCCGAAACCGTCGGGATGGGGCCGCTCTGGAAGACTTGGGCTGGTATGACCCGTTGAAAAATCCGGCTCAGTCCTCACTGAACGAGGAGTCTATCTTGAAGTGGCTGGAACGGGGGGCACAAGTCTCCGACACCGCCCGATCTCTGATCAAGCGGGCCGGAATTCTGACGAAGTTCCAGGAGCAGCGAAAGGGCACGGGAGACCGGAATCTTTCGCCGGAATTGCCCCCTGTAGAATCGTAAACCTTTCCATTCGGAGGGGATGTGTTACGCCATCGGTTGACTGCCCGTTCGGGCGGGCGGTTGCCCGGATTTTCGTGGGTAGGAAAGAACGCAGATAATGAAGGATATGGTTCGATATTTAACCGAGCAGTTGGTTACCAAATTGGATGAGGTCGAGATTACCGAGACGCGTGATGAGCAAGGTTGTCTGGTGATCCGTATCAAAGTCGCCCAGGAGGATATGGGCCGGATCATCGGCAAGAACGGGAAGACAGCCAAAGCGATCCGACAGCTGGTAGCCGCCAAGGCCTCACAGGAGAACATCCGCGCCACGGTCGAGATTCTGGAGTAGGCCCGGTGAACCTTAAAACTGCCCCCAATCGGATTCCCGATGACGCGGTCGCGTTGGGGAAACTGGGAAGAGCGCACGGTCTGAACGGCGAAATTCGATTCTTCCCATACGATTGCGAAGCGGATTTTTTGCTGGAGATTGGAACGGTGCTGGTGGGTCCCGAGGGGCAGGAAATGCAGGTCAAAGGGCTTCGCGGCGGCGGAAAGTTCCGGATTATTTTGCTGGAGGGGGTGGAAAGTCGTACAGATGCGGAACAACTTCAGGGAAGTATTCTCTGGATCCCAGAGGATCGGTTGCCGCCGTTGCCGCCCACGGAGATGTATGTTGCCTCGGTGATCGGCGCGGAAGTTCGCGATGAACAAGGCATTCGGGTGGGTGTCGTTGTGGATGTCATGGAGACCTCGGAGAGCGATGTGCTGGTCATTCAGGGCGAGAACGGCTCGGAGGAGATGATTCCGGCGTTGCGGTCGGCCCTGACCGGTTGGGATGCCGAAACCCGTGTTCTGACCGTTCGATGGCCGATGGATGGACAGGAATGAGAATCGATGTGCTGACAACATTTCCGGAGATGTTTGTCGGACCGCTGGACAGCAGCATTGCGGCGCGGGCGCGTTCATCGGGCGCCGTGGAGCTGTGCATCCACAATCTGCGCGATTGGTCGGATGATCCGCACCGCAAAACCGATGACGAGCAATACGGGGGCGGAGACGGCATGGTAATGAAAGCGCCCCCGATTCTGAGCGCGGCGAGAGAGATTGCGGGCCGGACAGAGCAGGAAACCCGGTATGTTGTGTTGAGTCCGCAGGGGCGTTTGTTCAGTCAGGAGACTGCGGAGGAATTGGCCGCCTGCGAGCATCTTGTGCTGATTTGCGGTCATTACAAGGGAATCGACGAACGAGTGGTGGAGATTCTCCAGGCAGATGAGATTTCCATTGGAGATTATGTCCTCTCCGGTGGAGAGATACCGGCGATGGTGGTGATTGACGCGGTTATCCGCCTGATACCGGGGGTTGTCGGATCGATGGATTCGGTCCTGGAGGACTCATTCACATCCGGGCTGCTGGACAGTCCGCGCTATACGCGGCCCCAAGTTGTGGAGGATCGGTCTGTGCCGCAGGTTCTGTTGAACGGGAATCACCGGGAGATCCGGGCGTGGCGGCTGGAGCAGGCAAAACGTCGGACCGCCGAACGACGACCGGATCTTTACCGGCGGTATTGTGAACGAGAAGAACAACGCAAGAGAAAGACCGGATAACGAGGTGGGCGATCGACGTGCGCTGTATGTCGCTTTACTCCATCATCCGGTACTCAAAAAAGACCGGGAGGTTATTACCACATCGCTGACGCCGATTGATCTGCACGACATATCCCGAACCTGTTTGACTTATGGGGTGAAGGAATACGGAGTGATCAATCCCCTGCCGACGATGCAATACCTGGCCAGGCGGGTGACCGAGTTCTGGCATGCGGGATTCGGCAAAGAGTACAACCCGACCCGCTGGGATGCGTTTCGGATTGTCGGGGTCTATGGGATATTGGACGAATTTCGGGAGAAGATCGAGAAGGAGAACGGTCAGCCGCCGGTTCTGGTGGCGACAACGGCACGGAAGTGGGAGAAGACAATCGGGTTTGGGGAGTTGCGTCAATGGCTGACGCAGCCCGGCCCGCCGATTCTCCTGCTGTTTGGGACCGGTTGGGGATTCACGGAGGAGTTTTTACGATCCTGCGATTGGGTGTTACCGCCGATTACAGGAACGGGTGAATACAATCATCTTTCGGTTCGCGCTGCGGTAGCAATTATTCTGGACCGCCTCGTCGGGAATCGAAACGAAACGTAAACCACTACATCGCCGCCTATCCGATGACGGCGAAATGGAGGATATCATGGACCATCCCGCGCTTCGGGAATTTGAGAAGAATCAGCTTCGGAAGGATGTCCCGCCGTTCAGTCCGGGAGATACCGTCCGAGTCGGTGTACGTGTTCAGGAAGGTGTCACCAAAGAGGGAAAAGAACGATACCGAACCCAGGCGTTTGAAGGAATTGTGATTCGTCGGTCCGGAGGCGGACTGGGCGAGACATTCACGGTGCGCAAGATCTCGTATGGCGTTGGGGTCGAGCGGACGTTTCCGTTGCACTCGCCGCAGATTGCCTCCCTTGAGGTCCTCCGGCTCGGGCATGTGCGACGAGCCAAGTTGTACTATCTCCGGGATCGCAAGGGGAAGGCGGCAAGGGTCCGCGAAAGACGTCGAACAGTCAAGACTTCCAAAGCCGCGCCGAAAAGCGCACCGGAAACCTCTCCGGATTCCTGATCGGTGTCGGCGGCGTAACCGGTCCGGAAGTGTGCCGATTGCTTCGGAGATCTATTGTCGAAATGGGGGAGTCTGCTGGTCAGAGATGCAATTGTAAGATATGGTAGGTTGGTAAGACGGTTGCCGTCGGAATTCAGCACACTCTTCGGAGGAAAATGAATGGTTCTTTCCCTGGAAGATTTCGTCCCCGAATTGATTGGAGATATCAGCGGCACGCTGATTACAATTCGGGATTACGCAGAACCGAAGGCGGTGCGGATTATCGCTCCGTGCATTTCCAGTCTGGAAGACAACATGAAGCGGTTGGAGCAGCTGGACAGCCGTCTCGCATCCATCACCGAAACGCAACTTCGCGCCGAGCTGGTCACGATCGTTCGTAATTTGGTTCGGACATTCGACGAAATGAAACGGAGCCGACAGGTCAACACGGCATGGTATGAAGGGGAGCCGGGAACCGGGCTTCCACCGGCGGTAATCAAGGCGAAGGAGTTCCTTGGTCTTTGACCGGTTCATAATGGGAGAAATCCGACGGTTGAATCGGGTCTTGTCGGCCATAAATCTCCTTGACTGAAAAGGAAACGGCTGCGGGGCCGTATGCGTCAACAGAAGCGGTTTGGCTTGACCAAGCCGGTTCAATTCTCTACAGTTTGAGGTTTCCATATTTCCTGGTATCACGGATGTGTCAAGGATAGAAACCGGACAGCCCCCCGATGCGTGTGAAGAAGAAATTATCGGCGATTATTCTGGCCGCGGGGGCCGGTACGCGCCTTCGTTCCGAGATTCCGAAAGCGTTGCATGAAATCTGCGGGGAGCCGATCCTCGTTCATTTGCTTCGAACAATAAAGGGATTGGTGGACGGGAAAACGGTTGTGGTGGTGGGATTTGCCCACGAAAAGGTGGAACAGGCGCTTAAGGAGAGGGGATTTCGGAAGATTCATTATGCCCTGCAGGCGAAGCAGTTGGGGACGGGACATGCCGTTCTTTGCGCCGCCGACCACTTTGACCGATACACGGGAGATATACTTGTTTTGGTGGGCGATGCGCCTCTGCTGACCCGAAAGACTTTGGAGATGCTCATCCAGCGGCATCGACACCAGGACGCGGCGGCGACCGTGCTGACCACGAAGATGCGTCGTCCGAAAGGATACGGTCGAGTTCTCCGCCACCAGGACGGAACGGTTCTGCGGATTGTGGAGGACAAGGACGCTAATATCTATGAGCAGAAGGTGGATGAGGTCAATACCGGTATGTATGTTTTTGACGGTCGCGAGCTGTTCTCGGCTCTGCAGGGCATCCGGCCGGACAATGAACAGGGCGAGTATTATTTGCCGGATGTGATTCAGATCATGGTGAGCCAGAAAAAAAGGGTGGAAGCGGTGAAGATTCCGGATTACCGGGAAACCATGGGAATCAACAATCGGGTGGAGTTCGCGCGGGCAGAGCGGATCATGCGAGACCGCATTCTGGAGCGACTGATGCTCTCCGGCGTGACGATTATCGATCCACCCAGTACGATGATCGACGATGGTGTTTGTATTGGGATCGACAGCATTATTCAGCCCAATACGATCATCCGTGGACATACATCGATCGGAAAGGGATGCGTTATCGGTCCCCTGACCCAGATCGACGATTCGAGTATCGAGGATGGGTGTCGGATTAACAGTTCGTTTATCAGCCAATGTGTCGTTCCGGCAGGCGAACGGATCGGCCCATTTGCCAATTTTCAGGGTGGAAAACTAATCCAGGCCGATGAGGATGCCACCCGGAACACCGCAATCAGAGCGATTCAGATGAAAGCGGGAACAGGAGTGACTCATGCAGCGCGCAGAACTTCACGTCGCAATCAGGAAAAAAACCGGTAAGGGAGTTGCACGCTCCCTTCGTCACGAAGGACGAATTCCGGGGGTTGTCTACGGGGGCCAGGATCCGCCCCAGCCGATCGACATGGATGGCCGGGAATTGTGGCAGATGTTACATGCCGGCGGGGGCGAGCATTTATTGGTGAACCTCCATTTCGGGGTCGAGAAGGACCAGGGCACGTTGACGCTGCTGAAAGATCTGCAACACAATCCACTTCATGGTAAGGTGGAGCATGTGGATTTTCAGCGGATTTCTGTGGACCGACCGATTCTCACGACGGTTTCGATCCGTATCACGGGAACCAGCGCCGGGGAGAGAGAAGGGGGTGTGCTGGAACATGTATTGCGGGAGCTGAATATCGAATGTCTGCCTCTCGAGATTCCAGATGCGATTGAAGTGGATATTTCGCCGCTGGGAATCGGACAGAGCATCCATGTGCGCGATATCGCAGTTCCGGAACGGGTGCGCGTTTTGTCCAATCCGGAGGCGGTGGTGGTATTGATTGTATCTCCGACTCGGGTTACCGCGGCGGAGGTGACAAAGGAGGTCGTAGAAGGAGAAGGGGCCGAGGCTCCCGCTGAATCCGCAGAACAACCGTCCGAGTAATCCGACGGACACGGGTATGATTCGAGCCATTATCGGTCTGGGCAATCCCGGAAAGGAATATGAAGAGACCCGGCACAACATCGGGTTCCGGGTCGCGGACGAATTGGCGTACCGTCGGGGAGTCCGAAAATATGAGCAGGGCCGTCATTGCCTGTTCGCCCGGTTTAACCTGGATGGGTTCGACGTAGTGACGGCTCGCCCGATTACGTATATGAATCGTTCGGGGCTGGCTTGGCAGGAAATGTCCGAACGCTTTGACATTGCGGCGGAACGCACGCTGGTGGTCTGTGACGATCTGCACCTTCCCTTGGGAAGGATTCGAATCCGAAGCAGGGGAAGCGATGGGGGACATAACGGATTGGCGTCCATTCTGCGAGCGGCGGGCACGTTGGAGGTTCCCCGGATGCGTTTAGGTATCGGGGCATCCGTCGAGAACTGGGTCGATTATGTTCTGTCTCCGTTCGAAAGGGAGGAAATTGCCCTGGTTGAACGGGTGGTCCCCATTGCCGCCGATGCTGTGGAGACCTTCATTCGGGAGGGCATTGTCGCCGCAATGGATCAGTATAACCGGGTGGTTGTCACGCTGGAGTAGGCATTACGGACCTGTTTGTTGATCGATGTGTCGTGATGGTCGCTTCGGTTACCGGCATAGGAAGTACCGGCGAAAGACCCGGAAACGTCGCGGATGCGGGATATCTTTCATCCCAGCGACCGATCCCCCGGTGGATCGCCTTGCTTCTCCGCTGAAAACGGCGGAAAGCCATACACCCCTGCTCGTCCTTGGTTGTTCGAGCATAACCCGAAGGGAGAAGCCTTATGGCAAGGAAAAAGGAAGAGAAACCGATTCTGTATGAGATGATGTATATCCTCGACCCGGAGTTGGGTGAGGATGGAATTGCCCGTATGAATGAGGCGCTTCGTGATCGAATCACAGGCGCCGGGGGGGGTATCGAGAAGGAGACACCGTGGGGTATCCGACGCTTGGCCTACGAGGTGAAGAAGCGCCAGGAAGGGTATTACAATGTGATCGAGTTCCGCGCGTCCTCCAATTTGCCCGGCGTGATCGAAAGTTTTATTCGCACCCAGATCGGCATCCTGAGGTATTTGATTATCCGCGTTCCGAAAGCCAGGTTATTGCAGGAAGAGCGGGATGCAGCTCAACGAAAGGCCGCCGCCGAAAAAGCGGCTGCCGGACAGACACCCCCCCTGGAATCCGCTGAGACCTCGGATCGCGAGATTTTCCCCAGACACCGGCCGGTTGACGAATCCTTTGCGGAAGAGGACAATCGACCCGACGATTCGGAGTCTATTGAACCAGGACCGGGGGATATCGACGATACCGGGAGTGTGGGGGCTGAATCCTCCGTAGAGGGTTTCGATTCGACCCCGGCGGAGCCTGTGGAGGAATCGGCTCCGGACCCGGACGAAAGCGAATCGGTCGAGCCGAAATCATCGGACGACTGATCTCATAAACTCAGTGGGAGGAGACCATCATGAACCATGTCGTTCTCATCGGTCGGTTAACGCGGGACCCGGAAATGAAGTACACCAATTCCGGTGTGGCGGTGGCCAATTTCAGTCTGGCGGTGGATCGTCGATTCAAGAACGCCCAGGGTGAACGGGAGACGGATTTCATCAACCTGGTTGCCTGGCGGAAGACTGCCGAACTGGTCGGCAAATATCTGACAAAAGGCCGACAGGTTGCTGTGCATGGCAGCCTGCAAATGCGCAAGTATCAGACACAGCAGGGCGAGAATCGGACGGTGTATGAGGTGATTGCCGAGGATGTACAGTTTCTCGATGGTCGTGGCGGTTCCTCCGCTGCACCCATGGAAACTCCCCCGCCTCCAGGGGATGATGAGGTTCCTCCGGCATTGGATTCCGGTGAACCTGAAGATGAGAAAGATGATGATCTCCCCTTCTAGGGGTGAGCAGAGCTCCCCCGGCCCTCTCTCCAGCGAAGAGAGAGAAATGTGGAAAGGATAACAAGGATGACACTACATGCTAAAGCGGCAGTGCAAGCGAAAAAAAGACCCCGACGCCGATTTCGAAGGCGAAAGGTTTCCCTGTTTACGGAAGAGAAGGTCTTATATATCGATTACAAGAACTACCGGATCCTGCGTGAATTTGTGACGGAACGCGGGAAGATCATGCCTCGGCGGATCACCGGAAACAGCGCGCATCATCAGCGAATGCTCACCACGGCGATCAAACGCGCTCGTTACATGGCGCTCATGGCCTATACCCATCGCTGATGAGAAAGCGCAACCAATAGGAGAACACCGATTATGCCCAATCACAAACAGGCTGAGAAACGGATGAAGCAGGATAGATTCCGCCGTCTTCGGAATCGCAATGTCAAAAGTCGTATCCACACACTGACCAAGAAAGTGATGAGCGCGGAGAATCCGGAACAGACCGAGACCCTGATGCGTTCGACCTTTTCGCTGATCGACAGCGCCGCAAAACGTCATATCATTCATCGTCGGAAAGCCGCCCGAAAGAAATCCCGACTAAGCCGAGCGGTGAATCGCAAACAGGCGGCGGCTGTTTGAAGAAGATCGTATTGTGGGGGGCGAGTTTCCGGATTTTGAGACGGTTCCGGGAGTCTTGCCGTCTCACGGTTAACCCTATATCCCTTCGGGAGGTGAAGATTAATGCCTCTCTTTGAGTTTACGTGCAGCCGTTGCGGCGAGCAGTTTGAAGAATTGATTCTGTCCGAGAAAGATGTGCCGGTTTGCCCATCTTGCGGAGAGACATCAGTCAACCGCGAATTGTCGGTTTTTGCGACCGGCACGGGGGCGAAAAGCCCGTGCGAGAAGGGTTCATGCAATTTTCCTGGTGGTCCCGCATCCTGTCCGGGCGGCTCTTGTCCGTTCGGCTCCTGACCGTAACGCCTTGTTGTCCCCCGCTCTTCTGATAAGATGGTCCGGTAATCTCCGATCCGGGGGTGAGAGATGTTGAAGGCCATCATTGAAGTCGCCAAAGGAATGGGGCTGACATTTCAGCACCTGCTCCGCAAGCCTACCACGTTTGATTATCCCGACGAAAAGCGGCCGCAATCGCCCCGATTCCGGGGTATGCACCGTCTACAGCGTCACCCGGACGGGCTGGAGCGTTGTGTCGGTTGTGGCCTGTGCAGCGTTGTCTGTCCGACAGGCGCGATCTACCTGGAAGCCGCCGAGAACGATCCGCAACACCCCGTCTCCCATGGCGAACGACACGCGCGACATTACCAGATCGACATGATCCGGTGCATCTTTTGTGGGTTCTGTGAGGAGGCTTGCCCGGAGGATGCGGTTATTCTCGGCGAGGAATGGGAGATCGCCGATACGGATCGGAACGTTTTCATTTACTGTAAGGATCGCCTGCTTATTCCTATGGAGCATAAGGATTGCTTCCGCTCCGGCATGTCCTGGCCGTCCAGATCGGATCTATTCGAACAGGCGATAAAAGATTGGCATCGGGGCTGAGGGAAATTGGCGGGGACTGTCTCCCCCAAGTTTGGGCGTCGTCCTGTCGAAGGGGGAGATACAGATCCGGTTGATATTACTGGAGTTATCAACCGGATCTCGAAGTCGCCAAGGCAGTCTTATCAGACTCGATGCGATTTGATATGCCCTCTTCCTGAAAAAAATCTGACACTTAATTCATGTTGTGATATAATCCTGATGTAAGGTGGCAGGGATATATCAGCCTGCTTTCCTTCGGAACGGATGTGCGGAATCCTTCCGTCTTTTAGGATTGTCTTGTCATTCCGCTCGTGGCGAGCGCACGAGAGACGAATATGTCAGGGTATGCGATGTCTGTCATATCGGGGTTTCAGTACTGCATGGAGCAATCCCGGGAAGGGATCTTCCAGGCGAGTAGGAGATTGTCCTTCCCGATAATTGGATATCTCCCTGACCTTGGGAGTTTGCCCGATTCTTCAACACGCAGACAATCTGCACCAACGTCTGATCGGGTATGTCCATCGATTGATTTTAAGCCCCCCCCAGTGTTTGAAAAATGCGGAGATATCCGGGGACACCTGCGCCCCGGTTCTCGTATTGCATCACTGGAGGAACAGGAGGAATGAACATGTGTGCAAGCTCATGTTGGTCGGGCAGAAGGATTTCGAGGTTGGTCGGATTGCTGACCATTACCGCGTGCCTTTTTGTCTCCATGTTCGCGGGTGCAACACCGCATGGACCGGAGACAAAATATCACCCGTTCTCAATGAAAAAGAACGGTGATTTAAATTACAAATGGTTCCCTATCGGTTAGAGTGTCTTTGCACATGATGTGGGGGATGGAAACGATCCTTACGAGCAAGACTGGGCCAACGGAACAGTTGAGTATCTGCACTCAGAGGGGGAAATGTATTGAATTAATTGTCTTTACCTGGAGCCACTGAACAATTATGAGGCTTGGGGGCTTCCAGTACAACGATGGAGATCCGACCAATGGACCACAACAGCCACATACGAGCGTATGCTGGACGCGCTTGAAACGAAGAGAATACAAACCAGCGGGGAATACGATTTCAAAGCCTTGGCGGCCATCTCCACCATCGCGATACCAACTCCAACCGAATACCAAATGAACTCGCCTGGAACTTGGCGAAAATTTCCCGAGGATAACGAGGTTTCCTCGGATATCCCGGCGAGCAATCTGGAGATTTTCGAACGCAGAATCAATTACCTTGAAGACAAGCCGCAGCTGGTCGGCTGGATACTGGCCAACGAACCGTATGGCGGTAAGGGAGCAGAGGACGCCGGACGGCGTGATGCTGTCCACACAGATCTGCTTTTTCTGAGGGGCGTAATGGAGAGCGAGGACGACAACAGCGCCGATCATCCCATTCATGCGACCCTACGAAGCTATGGAAATTACTTCAATGTGGATACGAACAAGAATCCGATTACTCCACCAAGCAGTTGGTTGGACGATCTCGATGTGGCGGATGTCGTTCATGACGATCTTTACAATGTTGACTATTTCGCGCCACATAATGTCGGCCTTATTGAAGCGGTGCGGAGAACCCAGGCGGCCATGACCTATCTCATTGACCCGGAACCGGGTATGCTTACTTATGATGATAATATCCACGCATGGCTGCTGCATAGCCAAGGGATGCCCCTTGACGTCCAGGGTCGAGAAGATGATTACTTGGCGGATGAAGAATTGCGTTATGTCAATTACTCTGCTTGGATTAACGGAGCGCAAAGCGCAATGTTTTGGCTTCTTTCCAAGTCTGATGAGGTTGCATTTCCACGCGCCAAGAAGATATCAAAAGAAGCGTATCTCGTTTCCAATTATTTAATGGAGCCTGATGCCGGAATTGATGCAACTATCACAAGCACAGAGGGTGATGAGACAGCGCAATTCATTCTCCGAAGACACCCGGATTATCAGGACCAAGTGCTCATCATGATCTGCAACAATACCGACGAGGAAGCCGATATTTGGGTCTACTTCCCGCAGGATTGTGAAATCCAGCAAGTCGAACAGCTGGTCCAATCGTATCAATGGAGCTGCATTGTCTATTCGGATCGAATCAACATTGGGATGGGGCCATGGACGGCACGGGCATTCATATTGCACGTGGACGAGGATTAGGTTTGAAGGAATCGAAATCGGATGAATCAGAACACCTCACCAGAAGGGAGAAGGAACATGTCGAATCAAACAGCGAGAATCATTGTCTTCGCGATGATCTTCCTATCATCCACTGCGACGGTATCCTATGCGCAAATTGTCGACTTGGTGGATGGAAGAACGGATGTAGATCTTGTCTCTTATGTCGAGCTGGACTCCGCTTCCGGTTCTGTAAGCGCGATCCAGAAGATGGATTTAAAAGCCGTATTTTGGACTGGAGATGGGAGTAGTTCAATCAATGGAGATGGGACAGTCCTTTTCACGAATCGAAAATTGATTCGGCAGGGAGCAGATGGCCTGGAATTGATCAACGTGCCGGATGCGGATAAGAAATCCTTTTTCGGCTATCCCCGTCTTGACCGGTCCGGCGGCGTCCTTATGTACACATTGCGAGAGAGAAAGCCTGAAACGGATGAGGAACCGCAGACATTTCCGCAATGGATAAACTCCATCGTTATGTTTGATACACTTGCTGCTGAAATCATCGGCCGTTATGCTGTCCCGGAAGATTACTTTGATGTGCTTCTGTCATTTGACATTTCCGATGGTGCGGAAACTTCCGTCTATTCCTATCTCGCACCAACAGGGGGTAAGAAGGCATTCCTTCTTGAACGGAGCAGGACCGTATTCGGGGAGCCTACCCAGGTGGGAGAAGCCGCGATGTTCGTTCTGTCTTCTTCCGGAAACCGCCTGCTTTCGCTGATGTGCGAAGGAAGGGGTGAGGAAGTAACATGGCATTTATCTATCATGAAAAAGGCCGATCTCGGCTGGAGCGAACCAACCCGTATTGAGTTGCCCGGATTGACCCCTTCCGGATTGTATGATGCCGCCAATAATGGGAAAACGCTTCTGGTCAACATCGAAGAGAGAGGGTTGGCGTTGGTACATGAAACACCCGATGGGTGGTCGGAGCCGGAATACCTGGGATACCAGCTGGACCACCATCCACTAAGCAATTATGTTCGTATTCAAATGTCAGAAGACGGATCGGTTATCGCTGTAAGTTCCGCGCGTCTTCCTGTCGTTGATCCCCGTTCACCGGCACTGGATATCTATGATCTCTACGTGTTTCTGAGGAGAGAGCCAGGGATTTGGGAAAAGACGCAGGTCAATCCGCCGGAGTACCCGCCATTCAAGGGAGATTTCTTGCTGAGTCAGAACGGCCGGATGCTGTATTGGGTTCCGGAGACACCACGAACATCCATAACAAACCCGGACTGGACGCTGCATCGGTAGTTTGTTCGCCCAAGGCCATCGGACAAGGAAGCGCGAAGGTGCTGAATCTGTTCCGAGACTTGCCTTTCCCAGGAATGGGGAGATCAGGGCGAGGTTGATAAGTTCAATAAATTCAACCCCCTCTGTATCTCCCCCAATCTTGGGGGAGAGGGTCTCCATGTTCAACTGCGGTTCTTGAGACATCTTCGGGAGCCGCACTCTATCGGCAATCTGCTCCTCAGGGCCTCAGATGAATGCCCCTGTCACCCCTCTCCGCCCGTCTCAATCTCATGCCCGGAGATTGGTTCGTAGGGAATCACCAGGTCGAATACGGCGTAGAGTTTCGCGATTTCGAAAACATCGGCGAGTCCGCGATGGATAATGACCAGCATTCTCCTGCCGTTGGCCTCCGTGATCTGTTTGCAGCGCAGAAGGGCACCGATACCTGTGCTGTTGATGAACTCGACCCTGGTCAAATCGACCACCAGCGTTTCCTGTCCGGTTGTCTGGCCGCACTCTCCCCATGGTTTCCCGGCGATCTGACTCAGTTCATTCGCCAATGCGGTCGCGGTGGCATTATCGAAAACACCCTGGATATTGAAACGGAAACTCGGCGCGGATTCGGTTCGGAATGAGTGTGTACTGTCCATTGATTTAATATCCATACTCCAGCCTTCTACCCAGGATTTCAGGCAGACCCGAATTGATGATTTTTGTGAGAGTCAGGTTAAAATCGTACTCGACCCGACGGAATTGCAAAAGACGTTTATTACTGTCGTACAGGCAATAGGAGGCACGGGGATCGCCATCACGCGGCTGGCCCACACTGCCACAATTGACGATACAGCGAACTCCATCGGGGACCTGAAACTCATCTACGGTGAGGAGCCGGTCGGTTCCCTGGACAAAAACGTACGGCTGATGGGTATGCCCCACGAAGCAGATTTCCTGTTCGAAATAGTTGAATTGGGTGGAGATCCGGCTTGGTGCGTATAAATACTCCCATTCTTCCGGGGTCTCCGGTGAGGAATGGGTCAGAAAAAGGTTATCCTCGGTCCATCTCCAAACAAATCGGGATAGCCGTCGGAAATTTGTCTGGGTGATTTGTTCACGAGTCCATTTTGCTGCAACGGCGGCTTCGGGATTAAACCCGATAAGGATACCTGTCACCACAGCGTGGTCGTGGTTTCCCAGAATGCAGGGGACCTGACCATATTTTTCCTGCACTTCCCGGAATCGCTCGATGCAATAGGTTGGATTGGGACCATACCCCACCAAATCTCCGCAGCATAGGAGGCGGTCGAATCCCTGGTCTCCCATGTCTGCCAGCACGGCATCGAGGGCTTCCTGGTTGCTGTGAATGTCCGATATGACCGCGTATCTGGTCATATTGCGCTCCAAACCCGCCGGGGGCATTCGCCCCTTGACATTGGAAAGGCTATAATCGAAAAACCTGTGGTTCTTGCGGAGGAATTTTTCCTGTTTTAGAGATCGAATACCGATTTTGTGCCTGAGTTTACACTGAATCGTGTCGGGGAATGAATGGTTCGCAGCGATTCTCGAAGGATGGTCCATCAAGATTTCCGGATCGGGCCGGCCTTTTCGTGGAAGAGTTCGCCGGAAGATGATACCGTATTCCTTCGCTCAAGAAGGTTCCATGATGAACATTTGGACATTTGCAAACGGAATCACGGGCAGCCGGATTATCCTCAGCCCCGTTTTCATTGTCTGCTTCCTGTGGGGAGGGCCGGCGGGTAAAACGGCCGCATTTCTGATTGCCTGCGTGTTCGAGATCACCGACATGGTTGACGGCTATATTGCGCGAAGCCGCAAGGAGGTCTCCGATGTGGGTAAATTGCTAGACCCCTTCGCCGACAGCATCTCGCGGTTCTCGGTTTTCCTGTGTCTGCTCGCGGAGGAATATGTACCGGTCTGGATGGTGGCATTGGTGTTTTACAGGGATGCCCTTGTGTCGTATTTGCGCGTCGGCGCGGCCACGTATGCCGTAATTATGTCCGCGCGGGCATCGGGGAAAGTTAAAGCCGTGGTGCAGGGATTCGGCACCGTGATGATCACTTTCCTGATCGCGTGTCGGGAACATGGCTGGGTCAGCTGGGATATTCACCAGGTTGCCTATTGGGCGATGGCTGTGATTACTGTGATCACCCTGTGGTCGGCAGTAGATTATCTCTACGGTTTTTCCATGATTGTCAGTCAAAACGGAAAGGCATCCGATTCCTGACACGAGCTTCATTTGTCCCGATCAGGCATTACAGTGCGAGTCCGAAATGATCTCCCATTCTGTTCTAAGGAACACGGCTCACGCCTGGACACTGGCCCTGGCGCTCTTGCTTTCGCTGTTCCTCCGGGTCGCGGCTCTGGAACAGGCTCCACCGGGATTTTTTCAGGATGAAGCCGCGACGGGGTACGACGCGTTCTGTCTTGCGCAATCCGGCCAGAATCGTCATGGTGAGTTTCTGCCGCTGTTTTTCAATTCGTTCGGCGATTACGAGGAAGGATTGCACCGGTATCTGATTGTGCCGTCCATCTGGCTGTTCGGCCTGTCGGTTTGGAGTGTGCGGGTGGTCTCTGCCGTGATGGGAACGGGTGTGGTTCTGATCGCCTATCTTTTGGCTCGCCGGTTATACGGAAAAACAGGGGCATTGGCTGCCGCGGCAGCCGCCTCGGTCACACCCTGGCAAATTCATTTATCCCGTGTCGCGGTCCGCGACATACTTCTCCCGCTGACTTTCGGCCTGGGGACTTATCTTGTGCTTGGCGCTTTTTCCGAATCCCAGGAAGACAAAACACCCTGGAGGGGCGATATCCTGTTGATTTGCGGTTGTGTTCTCTGGGGCCTTACTTTTTATACCTGCGCTGTTGCCCGGCTGTTCGTTCCATTGATGCTGACAGGATTCGCTGTGATCCATCGCGGATCGTTGATGCAATTCTGGCGGGAAAAACGATCTTCACTGGTGGCAGGGATTTTGATGTTTTTTTTAACGAGTCTGCCGCTGATTTTTGCGTACACCTTTCGTTATGAGAACATGACTGCGCGGATGAACGTTGTCGCGGTTGGGGCTCAGGCGGCTTCTTTGTTCAGCCTGGCGACTTTGTCGGCGGCTGTATTGAATTACCTTCCTCATTTCTCGCCCAGGCACCTGTTTCTGGAAGGCGATCCAAATCCGTTTCTCTATATGGGGGGAGGGCTTCTGTTGCCCTCTTTCTTTCCGTTGATTCTGTTGGGAATCTGGTCGTGCATTGTGTTCCGGTGTTCCATCGAGGCGCAGATTCTTCTTTTGTGGCTGCTGGTTTACCCTCTGCCGGATTGCCTCACAAGTGGTGGGCCACATGCCCACCGTTGCGTTACCGCTGTCCCGGTTTATGCGCTGCTTACGGGCCTGGGATTTCTTGTCGTGAAAGGCTGGATTCAACAGAAACAGGGAATGCTTCGGGTCGCCGGTATTTCTCTTGCGATTCTTTGCGGCCTTGGCACACTTCTGTGGTTTCCAAATCAGGCCGTGGCCTACATCCGAGATATCCCCAGAGCAACTTATGGCTTCTATTACGATGGAATGGAGCAGGCCATCGGGAAGCTGCGGAAATGCGAATCTCGTCGGTCTCTGACCGTACTGACAAGAACCATCAATCAACCGCACATTTTCTATCTCTTTTTTGGGAACTATCCCCCGAAACAGTTCTATGAAGACCGAGCAGCGCAGGGTTACAAACCGGGGGATGACTGGCTGCATGTAACCCGGTTTAACCGATTTCTTTCCCTGGACCCCGATCTGGATGCGCCCCGGGATTCCGTCGTTCTGGCATACTCAAGCGAGACGGGCCTTGTTCCGGCCATTGCTATGGTTCCCTCTCACTCCGGCAACGATTGGAAAATCGTGGATGGGGAGGACCTGATAGAAGATGCCTGGCTCGAGAGGAAGCAGAGGGTTCTGCGCATCCGAAAGGTGGAATTGAGCCGGTCGGAGGTTCTTGCCGGAGAGGCGCTGCAAATCCGGTTTATGTGGCGATGCCTGGAACCTCCCACGCGCGATGTCTCTGCTGCCCTGCGGATTGAGGGGCCAGATTTCTCCTGGCATTCGGATCACAAATGGTGGAATGGCATGTATCCGGCGAACAAACTGGAGCGCGGACGTCTTATGCCCTGGAGCCAGACAGTCACCGTTCCTGTCGATTCGCCCACGGGCCGCTATGCGGTATTAGCCGGGGTTCGAAGCGACAGTGGGGACCTGCTTCAGCGTGGCGATGGCCGTTTTTTTCAGGAAGTCGGATTCTTTGAGATCGTGTCTGACCTTCCGAAACTCGATGCGAATGTCATCGCGGGATGGATCGAACGGGGAACCGAGTGCCTGGTACTGGAACAGGTGCGGGCCTCTCGAACGACTGTGAAACCGGGCGGGAAAGTTGAACTGACTTATGATTGGAGGTGTCTGAATCCACCTGCCGACCCGCTCCAGGTCGCGGTCAACCTGGTCTGCGGGGACCGCCGCCTCCAGTTCGATCACGACCTGTTGGAGGGGAAAACGGATCTCCGCCGGTTGCCCGTCGGCGAGAAGATTGTTGAGAAGCAGACCATTATTATCCCCGAGGACGCCGCACCGGGCGCATACATTCTGGAATTGGGGCTTTTGGACAATCACTGGTATTGCGATTTGCTGACAAGAGAAGGGAAATCACGCATTCCCACGATCACGCTGACCGTCTCACCATAGAGGAGATAGCATTACTCGGATTGCTGATGTCGGGCCAGGGTATTCTTGCCGATCCATCGAATCGGTTTTCCCTGCTCATTGGCAAATCCACGCACATCGACATGGATATATGGCGACTGGGCCACATCGCCTCGTTCCCAGAAGTCGTGATGCGGATATACGCCGGCTCCGCCCACAAGCGGGCTGCCATCCAGGAGATACCGCTGATCCAGCTCATCCACATACCGAAGAATGACACGCGCATCCTGGATGTCCGCTTTCCCATCCCCGTTCAAATCATCCATCACCAGGTCCCGGTTGAGATCGATCAGAATATCCGCCGCTTTCCCGTAAATGTGCAGCGAGAATGCGCTCTTGAGCGAAGTCTCGCCATCTTTCACATATTCCGACCGATTGTATCCCGGCGAACGAAAACCATAGAGAATGTCGAACTTGTCGAACGAAACCCCATTTGCGTTCATGCGCGTTTTCAGGTCGTTCAGTTTCCGCAGGATGTTCGGGTCCAGGGCGATATAGTGGGGATACGGTGAAGGTCGGTATCGCTGGTCCAGGTCGAACTCTCCGAGTCGGTAATTCCAGGCGATGACAAGATCCTTCGTGGTTTCATCCACCCTGTACCACAATGTTGGGGGAAGATAGGTCTCCGCATGAGCGCGTATCCGTTCGCCGGAGATAGTCGTCGACCGGCTTTTATAGAGGTTCGGATATTTGCCGATGTTGAATCCGTTCACCTTGCCGTCCACGATTTCCACGACATGCAGCGGCACAAGAAAACGGATGGTTCCCTTTCCCCGGAAGAGCAGGTTCGGCAGCCGACGATTGAGCAGGGACTCGGATTTCAGGGGTGTGTAAAGAACAGTCTGCTCAAACTCCACCGTGCACAGGCCCTCCTGATTAGGCGGTGTCCAATCGGCAGAGCGATCATTCACCTGGTCGAGTTTTCCGCTTTGTTCTTTCCAGATTCCTTTGACCGATTGGGGAGTGGGGAAGTACCCATCCGGCGCGCTTGGCAGGGCGCTATCGATCCGGATATTCCAGGTTCGGTCCGGATCGAACACCAGGACAACATCTTCAGTCGGTAACGCATCCGGGCAGGAGAGACGGATTTCAAAGGTTCTGTGTTCGGTTTTGGATGTCGCGCTCGGAGATGACGGAGGGGCCGACTCACCTTGCGTGGTCAGTGGTGGAAGAGTCCGGCGCTGCACCCAAAGAAACATCTCCGGGAATCTCACAAACAGGTATCCCGCCACAGCCAGGAGGATCACAATCAACAACGAAACGAGAACAAGCCGCATGATTTCTCCGAAAGGATAACTCTTCCCCAGTCGCCGTCGCCTATCGGACTTTGGAGTTCAGGATTTTATTTCAATCTAACAAGATTTGGATTTCGCGCAATGTTGGGAATAGCGGAGTTTGCCGGAACCGACCGGAGGAGATCACGGGATGACGTCAAGAATATTGCGGACTTTCAAAGGAGCGGGGGCATAGAAACCCTCCCCGCGTTCCACGCCGATTTTTGCTCCAAGAAACCGGCTGTAAGCCTCCAATTGCCGGAGATAATCCGATATGCCGAGGTACCGGTATCCATCGGGAACCTCGCCTTCGACGAATTGACTTCGATACGCCTTGAGAACGTCCACCTTCTGCGGCCAGACCGGTGTGATATCCACAACAAAGCTGACCCGGTGCATATCGTGAATAAAATAGTTGTACCAGGCGTTCACAGAATGCGCGTGTTCATCACCATGGTATTTGGGCAGACGGGCAAGAAAGAAAGCGGCTTTGACCAGTTTGTTGGCGGCTTCATGGTCAGGGTGGCGGTCGAAATCGGGAGTTACAAAAACCACGCGGGGCCGATACATGCGGATCCGATTGGCGATTTTTTCCCGGCTGGATTCATCGTCGATAAGCCGTCCGTCGCCGAGATCAAGATTCTCACGCAAAACAAGCCCGAGCCGCCTGGAGGCTTCTTCCGCTTCCTGTGTCCGGCTCTCGACATCCCCTTTGGTTCCCAACTCGCCACGGGTCAAATCGACGACTCCGATTTGCGCACCTTCTTTTCGCCAAAGCAGAATGCTTCCGGCCATGCCGATTTCGGCATCGTCCGGATGGGGCGCGAAGATCAGAATATCGAGTTCGGACATAAGGAAATTCTACCGCGAATGAGGACCTCCGTCACGAGACAACAAAGATTGCATGGCTTCCCGGTTGAAGCGAATCCATGGCGTTTTGAAGGTCCTGCGCCAAATCGGGGCCATGACGGGCCAGGAATTGGAGTATGCAGAGGATGCGTTCCTGCGGCTGTCCCAAGGGGCGGATTGCGCGGGCAACAGAGTCGATTTGACGATGAAGAATCTCCGCGCGATCCGCCTTTTTCCGGATCAGCAGGTTCTCCGTATTTTTCACCATCTGAAGAACCTGGGAGTGTTGCTTTTCTATCGCGGGGGTAATTGTCGGATCGAGTGAGTCGGCAATGTCCTTGAGATGCCGATAGGTCTTTTCGATTTCATTCCGAAGGTTCTCGCAGGATTCCCGCGAATTTTCCACACCGGCCTTCGCGATAACAGCCCGGACCAGCGATTTGGCATCCCTTTCAAAGTCCGCCGGTGACAGTCCGGTTTTTTCGAGGATTCTCGCGTCGCGCGGCTCCAGGAATGTCGCCCCGGATCTTGGAACCAGGACAGTTCTTGGGATCCTGTGTCGCGCGTAAAGTTCCCCCAGCTGAAAGTGATACAACGCTTCACTGGGACCGAGGATGGCGGCAATCGTCGGCAGGCAGGCGTCTTGGATCAGAGGCCGTAAAATTGCGCTGCCGGAGAAATCTTGGGGGTGTTCCTTGAGGTGACGGAGAAGAACTTCGGCCGTGAAGTTCTCGCGGTTGTTTATTCGAAATGCGCTTCCTTCGAGGTGAACCGTCTCGCGGCAGCCGTCTCGAACGAGGAAGAACGAAACGCGGGTTTCGGGTTTATGAATCTGTTTTGCGAGGCCCGCTTGCAGCAGGGCATCGCCTGCCCGGTTGATCTCTCGGGCGGCCAGTGTGGGATTTTCGATTTCCCGCATTAGAATCGGCTGTGCGGCGGACCGCAGCCAGGGCCACTCTGGGCGGATCACCAGCAGGCCGGACTGCGGCAGAAGAGACCAAAGAAGGTGGTCGAACCAGTCTGCAAGCGAATCCCCGGCCTTTGCAAAAGCCTCTTCAATCCAGGAGGCCACGAAATCGTAATGCGGTTCATACCCCAGTGTCTGTTCGACCCGTCCAATCAGGCCGGGCAGGTCAACCCTCGCCTTGGGGATGGAGGAAATGCAGAGATTCTGTGGAAGATCCCCCAATTCAACCTGGAAGCGTACCGGCTGTCGGTCTCGATCCAGCCAGATGGCATGATCGATCTCGGCCCGGTCGTGATCCTCGGAGGCATTCCAGAATGCGGGCAAGACGGTCCCATAGCCCTGACGGGTCAATTCATGGGCCAGGTTGACCGCCTGGACACATTTGAACAAAGTATAGAGCGGACCTAAAAGAAGCCCCGGCTGCTGACCGGCAATGACCAGACAGGTATCAGGCTCGGCGAGCCTCTGGGCCGATCGAACGCTTTCGGCTGGAGCGCCCCGACGCAGGTGATCCTGCGCCAGTTCGCGGGAGAGAACATCCCGGTCGATATGGGCGGAGAAGAAATCCCTTCGGTCCTTGTACGTTTGCTCGACATCCCGGAGAATGGGAAACCGCAAGTTCGCCGAGAGGTCCATCGTGACGGCCCGAGCCGGCGGGGAATAACTCGGATCATTCTGAATTGCAATTTTGTGGAGAGTTGCCATGGCTCCCATCATACGAGACCCTCTTTCTCCTGCCAATAGCCATGGCGAGGTTTTGTATCCGGAGCTTCGCGTAAGGTCGAATCAGCGTCACCGGTTTCGGAGGGGACACCCATGGATCTACAACAATGAATTGGTAGAGCTGCCGAAAGAGCCTGAACCGGGTGGATTGGTAACCGTTCGGCAACATGACGGGGAATTTGTGGGTATTGGGATGTACAACCGGCATAGTATCATCACGGTGCGGCTGCTGACCCGTCGGATTGAGCGAATCGACAAGTTTTTTTTCCGGCAGCGTCTCCGGCAGGCCCTCGATTTGCGTGAACAGATTTACCCCGACCGAAACGCATACAGGCTGGTCCACGCGGAGGCGGACGGATTACCCGGTCTGGTGGTGGATCGGTATGGCGAGGTGTTTGTCATTTCATCGAACACAGCCGGAATGGATTGCCTTCTGCCGGTTATTGTGGAAGCCCTGACGGAATTGTTTCCCGTGCGGGCAATCGTGCTGCGCAACGACAGCGCGGCACGCAAGATGGAGAGCCTCCCCACGCAAGTGGAAGTCGTGTGGGGGGAACTGCCGGATACGGTTATCATCGAGGAATTTGGCGCGTCATTCGAGGTGGACGTTCTGGCGGGGCAAAAAACGGGTTGGTTCTTCGACCAGTCGGAAAACCGTCGCGTGTTCACCTCCTTTGTGAAGGACCGGCAGGTGCTGGACACATTTTGCTATACGGGGGCTTGGGCGATTCACGCTGCCCGGGCAGGGGCGCGAGAGGTGATCGGGGTGGATAGTTCCCCGGAAGCGTTGAAACTTGCCGCTCGGAATGCGGAACGGAACCGGGTGTCCGGTGTTGAGTTCATCCGAGCCAGGGTGTTCGATTTTCTGAACGATTGGCGCAAGGCCAGCAAAGAAGTCGATATTATTGTTTTGGACCCCCCGGCTTTTTCGCGGGCCAGGAAAGACACGGCTGCGGCGTTCAGAGGTTATCGGGATTTGCATGAGCGTGCCTTACGACTGATACGCCCCGGCGGGATTCTGTTTACCTGCTCCTGTTCCTACTATATGGGAGAAGCGGCCCTGATCGATTCGCTGGCTCAAGGAGCCATGGAGTCGAAGCGGACGGTTCGCCTGCTGGAGGTGCGTGGGGCAGCCCCCGACCACCCCATCCTTCCCGCCACCGCTGAAACGCGATACCTGACATGCCTGGTGGTCAGGGTGGATTGACCTCAAATTGCCGGGATTGCCATCCCCGTCGCTTCTGTTAGAATCCGTCCGGTTCCGTAGTTTGTTCCAGCGGGCTGCGACGATGAAAGACAACGAAATTCATCTTCTGATCGACATCCATCGGGAAATCCTGCGCGATCTTCGTCAGGAGGCGGATGGGGTTGTCGAGAAACTCGCGAAACAGATCGACCGCAACTTTTCCGCAATCGAAGAATCCCTCAACGTTCTCGCGAATAAGGCAACCTTCACGAAAAAAGAGCGATCCATTTTCCATGCTCTCCGCGAGGAATTGGCCGAATTCAGCGACCAAAAGAAGTCCGGTTCACTCAAGAGACTGGAACGCATTGCGGAGTATTTCACCAATGTCCGCCGCCTTTTGAAGAAGTCGAGATCGCAAGATGGCGATTGAATCGGTTCACACGACAACGTGGGATGTGAAGTTGAATCCTTCCGGCGGAGTTGCCGAGAATGTCACGCGGATACTTCGCCACCAGTATGACATCCTCATTGCCCATGAATCCGGCACGCGGAGCGGCGAGGACCCCGAAGACTTGCACAAAATGCGCGTAGCCGTGCGGAAAATGCGGACTGCGCTGGAACTGTTCGGCTCCCTGCCGGATCGCAAAGCAATGAAGCCGCTCCGTGAAGAGCTCCGTTGGCTGGGCGGATGTCTGGGGCAGGTTCGTGATCGCGATACGGCGCTTGAAACGCTGAGGACCTATTGTGACACCGCACCACCCGAAGATAGACCTGTGATCCAAGTTATTGTGGATGAAATCGAAAAACAGCGTAAGGCGCTCCGGGAAGAGCTTCTCCTGGCGCTGGATTCGGAAAGATATATTTCCTTCAAGAACACCGTCGAGCAACTTTTGGGAAACGACTTGCCCGTCCGCTCTAATGCCCCGGCTTTTCGCGATATAGTCCCCCGGCTGATTGCGAAGTCCTGGAAACGGGTACAGAGCGTGGGACCGGATATCCCCGGCAAGGAAGACGAACGCATTCATCGTTTACGGCTGAACGGCAAACGGCTGCGGTATCTGTGCGAGTTTACCCGCCCGATTATCGGGAAACGGCTGGATTTCCTTCGCAATTCCGCCGCTCGTGTCCAGGAAACACTGGGCGTTGTTCGAGATTCCGAGAGAGACCTTCGGTTCCTGGAGAACCTGTCAGGTGGAACCGGCTCGGATGCGGTGAGACGATTGCAGACCTTTTTTGCCCATCGCACAGACACCGCGCTGTCCGAATTCACTGTTATTACTCCGAACCCTAAATAGTAGGCATACTGTAGTAATGTCGCTTACTCCATCGCGTAGCGAACCGAAGGTGCGTGAAAGAAATTTCGGACGACGTCGGGCCGTTTCTGTGTACTCC
>Ga0116148_1000726_pt1 | contig 39434 bp, 32 predicted proteins | sample AD_UKC055_MetaG_FD_89786 | JGI IMG/M metagenome (GOLD analysis project Ga0116148, IMG submission 89786) | Active sludge microbial communities of municipal wastewater-treating anaerobic digesters from USA - AD_UKC055_MetaG | ecosystem: Engineered > Bioreactor > Anaerobic > Digestate | place: USA...
ACCGGAAGCGTCGGCCATCACCCGGGCGAAGCTCATCCCCAGCCCCGCCGCCGCGACCGGCTTGTCGAAGTGCAGAGGCTCGTCCGCCGGCGCCCACGCGTTAGCCTTGGTGAACTTCAGCACCCGCTCGTTGGAGACCGCGTGCTCCGCGTCGAGCTTGCCCCGCCCAGCCATGTTCGACTGCCCGATCAGCAGATACAGATGGAACTTCTCCTTGGGCGGCAACTTCACGGCCGGCGCGTCCTTGCCCGGCCCAGCCGCCCGGGCCGGACACGCCACCATCGCCAGACCCAGGGCCAGAAGGAACAGGAACCGGGAAGCCGCTCCGAACTGCCTTGAAATAGTCATGTTTAGTCTCCGGGCGGCATTCTAGAACGAGTTGTCGGTGATGGCAATCGCCAAGATGTGGAGGAACGCATTTGGTTTGCGTCCTTGTTGTCGCCCCCGTAGCGGGATGATAGGATAGCGACTGGCGAGAGCGACACCGGAAGGCGGAACTCATGCTGGCATCGTCCTCTGTATACTCGGACATCGTTTCAGCCTCCATCGGCTGCATGTACTTCTGGTGGGTCTGGATCGGGGTCCTCGTCGTCCTGCCGGGGGTCTTGCGCAAGCCATCATCTTCAATCGCTTACCGCAGGCGAGATGCGCTTGTTCGAAGGGTTTCGGCCTTCTTGTTCGGCTGCCTGAGCGCAGCCTTTGTTTCCCTTATGACCGGGTCGGTCTCGGCTTACGGGTTGTATCTGGCCCGGCGCAGCGAGTGGGGCGGGTACGGCTTGCTTGCCTTGGTGAATGCGGCCGGGCTTGCTGCCAGTTCGACAGCGGCACTGGTAATCCTGCGGAGGCCGATATTGACTCTGGCAGGCCTCATCACGGGATTCGTCCTCCCCCTTACGGTCGGGGCACCGTTCCTCATTCCCTTGGATATGCACTGCCTCACCCGCCTTCGCGACCGGTTGGCGGCGGATCGGGCCCGTCAGGTCGGTGCGGCACGGGCCGCCAGGGCGACCCAGCCGTCGGCCACGTCCGCCCCGGGCCAGCCGCCGGCTTCGCAGGCGGCGGAGAATCCCGCAGGGTAAAAGAGGGCTCTTCCGGGATTTGCGGGGATTGAAAGTGCGTGATAGCAGGCGTCGCTTGCGACCGCATCAGTCCCGGAGGGACGCCGGACGGTAGCCGGGGGTGAGCGGAGCGAAGCCCCCGGTAGTAAGCTCAGATAGGACCAGCCCCGGCAGGGGCGTCGGAAGTCGTTGGAATGCTCAGTGCGCCGGATCTTCCGACGCCCCTTGCGGGGCTGGTCAGCAGCGATCAACTCACCGGGGGCTCACTGCGTTCGCCCCCGGCTACCATCCTACGGCCCTCCGGGCCTAGGCGGCCCCTTGCGGGGCCGCTGTGTGCGTATCATGCGACAGGCCCGCAAATCCCGGAAGAACCAGAAAAGAGGCGGTCAAGCAGCAGGGGGATGGGGCCGATAGATCCAATGGCCGAGGGAGCGCCTCGTCCCTGTTCTGCGCCGGCGGACCGCCGGGCGTCAGGCAGCCGGAGAAAAGCCCAAAGCGGAGAGAGATCGTGAGCCAGACTCAAGGCCAGACCGCCAACACGGACTACTTTCACACGTTCCTGAACCGTACGATGCTCATGCTCGGGCAGGAGGCGGTGGACACGCTGCGGACCAAGACGGTCGCCGTCGCCGGCTGCGGTGGGCAGGGCGGCTCGGCCTGCCTCACGCTCGCCCGCATGGGCGTGGGCGGGTTCATCCTGGCCGATCCCAAGCCCTTCGACGAGCCGGACATCAACCGCCAGTGGGCGGCCAACCTCACCACCCTGGGCCGAAACAAGGCCGAGGTCTACGACGAGCTGCTCCGGCAGATCAACCCCGACGTCCGCGTGCGGGCGCACACCGAGGGCATCACCGACGCCAACGTGACCGACTTCCTGGCCGGGGCGGACATCCTGATCGACTGCCTGGACGTAGCCGTCGCGCCGGCCCTGCGGGCGAAGATGTTCGCCGGCGCCCGCTCCGCCGGCCTCTACGCCGCCACCGGCGCGATGATCAGCTTCGGAGGCGTGATGGCGGTGGCCGCCCCGGACGGCCTGCCCATGGACCTGATCAACGCCCACGAGGACGAGTCCATCCGCGACAGCCACCTGCCGAAGTTCCTCGAAGAGATCTTCGTGCCCGAGTTCGTCCGCCGCGTCGAACGGACCATCGGGCAGTTCAAGGCCCCGTCGATCGCCGTCTCGCCGGCCCTGCTGGGGCTGATGCTGAGCACCGAGGCGGTGGTGGCCCTGCTGGGCTCGAGTATGCCCGGCTGGCGCCCGCCCGTGTGTCTGCCCAACCTGATGGTCGTGGACCTGCTTCGGATGACCTACCGCGTGGCCAAGCTGGAGGAGTTCATGGACGCCCCGGCTGCGCCCGCTCAGCCGCCTGCCGATCCCTCGGTGGAGGTTGCTTCCCCGCCCGCCGAGGCCGCCCAGGCCGCCCGCCGCGCCGTCCTGTCCAAGGTCGGCTGGAACACCAACCTCCTGCCTCACGAAGCGGTCCAGGTGGACCTGCTGACCGACAGTTGGAGCGAGATTCCCGGCGCCCAGACGGACGAAGAGATCGCCCGGCCCACGGCTGTGCAGACCGAGGACGTGCTCCGCGGGCAGTTGGGGTACCGTTTCTTCGTGCCCGTCTTCCGCGGGCGGTTCGCCGAGTCGCTGCTGGCCCGCACGATCCGCCCCGGCGGCATCGTCGTCTGCAACAGCCTCTTCCCGACCACACGGTTCCACATGCAGTCGGGCGGGCTGGACGTCCGCGAGTTGGCCTGCCCGCAGGCGTTTGACGCGATCGCGGATGCGCCGTTCAAGGGCGACCTGGACATCGCCGCCCTGGGCGAGTTGCTCTTCGGCCCCGAGGGGCAGAAGGTGCGGGCTGTCTACATGGAGCTGGCCGTCAACGCGACCGGCGGGCACCCGGTCTCGGCCGCCAACCTGCGGGCCGTGCGCGAGCTGACCGCCCAGCGAGGCATCCCCGTGCTGCTGGACACGACGCGGGCCTTCGAGAACGCCGAACTGGTCCGCCAACGCGAACCCGGCTACGCGGATCGCTCGCTCGGTTCGATCGTCCGCGAGTTGTGTGCATACAGCGACGCCTGCGCGGGCAGCCTGACCAAGGACTTCCGCTGCCGCGTGGGCGGCTACGTGGGCACGAACCACATGGAGATGTTCGTCGGCGTGCGAGACCTGACGCTGGCGATGGGCGACGGACTGGACGCCGCCGGCTTCGCGGCTATGCGCGCCGCGCTGGCCCGCTGCGCCGAATGGAACGCCCAGTCGCAGGCCCGGGTGGCCCAGGCGGCCAACCTGCACAAGGAGCTTGCCGCCCGCGGCGTTGCGGTGCTCAGCCCGCCCGGCGGGCACGGCGTGTTCATCGACGTGCGGGCGATGCTGCCGCACGTCACCGCCGATCGGTTCCCCGCCCAGACCCTGACCAACGAGTTGTTTATCGCCGCCGGCGTGCGAGGCTCTGAGAATCTCATCACGCCCGCCCAGGCCGAGAGCGGGACCTGCCTGCTCCGCCTGGCCCTGCCGCTGGGCGGCCTTAACGCCCAGGCGCAGAGCGCGGTGGTGGAGGGCCTGGCCTCGCTGCTGGATCGCCGCCAGAGCATTCGCGGCCTGCGCCGCACCGGCGGCCCGGCCGGAGTACTCGGGCAGTTCGCGGGGACCTTTGCCCCTATTGCCGATTGACGCCAGGCTGCTGAACGGCCCTGATAGCCGATGACCAAGCCCACGGGCACGAGTCCGTGGGCTCGTCTTTCAGTCTCTCGGAATAGGACGATGCCGTGCCCATGTTGGCCCGGAGGTGCGGCCTGTATTCTCGCTCTCGACGACCCTCTCTGTGTGCCATTCCGGTGTCTGGCCGGCCTGGGAAAATAGTCAAGACCGGGTGGACATGATTTCCAGGGGGGATACAATGCGAGCAATCCCGTCCGGCAACGAGGTGGGGCAGATCTTCCGGAAAGTTCCGCCGCAAGGGAGCGTGCATATGCCAGACATGTCATCCGGAAACGCGTCAAAACCGGCGTCCCCCGTACGCACGATAGCCGGCGGCGCGTTGGGCATCGTGTCAGGCCTGTTGGTCGCCTACGGCGCTACAAGGCTGACCCGGTCAGCCGATGGGGCGGACTGTCGATGGCTGATGCTGCTGGTCACGGCGGCTCTGTGTTTCGGCTTCGCGGTGGTGATCGCGTTGATTCGCGAGGGCGCCCTTGTCCGCCGATCCAGCTACCTGCCCGGGGCAACGGCCGTCTGTGCCTTCCTCGCATGGAGCATAGTCGACTGGATCCTCGTGGACGGATGGCTCGTGCCGTGCTTTCCGTATGTTCGGCTGATCCTGATCGTCCTCCTGCTGGCGGCCGTGGTATTTCTGGTGTTGGCGCAGTGGGTAAGACAGAGCGTGGTGGTCAAAACAGTCGGCTTGGCCGCGGCGGCATGTGGGCTGGTTGTGGCGATCCACGTGTTTCGCTGTGTCGGCGTGGATCTTTCGGGAGAGTGGGTCACGCTGTCAACGGCCAACGGCCACGTATGGCATGTTGACCGGTGGATATTCGGTGTCTTTCCATACAAGTCCGCTCCAAAGGACGCCGCACCGAAGGCGGGGGGAGAGGCGATCAACGGAGAGGTCCTCTTCAGCGCGTATCAGAAGGGGCACGGGTTTGTGGTCACGGAATTCGGAATGTGGCGAAACTGGGCCGGGCCGACCGGGACGGACTTCGACAAGAAGCTCGATTCAAACGAACGCTACCGATACCGGAAGGACGGCGCTGCGTATCGGGCGGAACGATTCAAGACGTTGGGTGCTCTCGAGTTGATCACTGTCTCCAATCGGTCGGCTCGCGTTCTGGATCCCAATACACTGGTCATCACCGCGAACGTGACCAAATCGGAGCGGTGGTTTCTCTGGCGCGGGGGAATTGCTCCAGACCACCGAGAGCCAATAAGCGGAGTGTGGCGTTTCGACGGTGCGGGGCGCGAGGCGATGTACAAGCTGATCTTTGGCGGCGACCCATTTGGCCCGGCCCGGAAGTTCATCGGTGCAGAGAAGTCCGGCGCCTCGCTTCGTCAATGTGCCGTAGTCCGCGAAACGGAATTGCCCTACCACACCGAAGACGACAAGGAGGTCACGTATTTCAACGACAAAGACGCGGCATGGGGGCAGAACGTGGTTCACAGATGGATCAACGGGGCCGGCCTGTACCTGATGCTGATGACGCTGGATGACGGGAGAGTGGTCGGGCGGTACTTCGCACGATTGGGGGCTTCGTGCTGGCCCCTTCACCGGATTGCCGGCAAGGTGGACGACGCAGGCGCCGACCTGAGGCATTTCAGCCCGGACGGCAGCGAACTCTGGCATGGCCGGGCTGTGATTTCCGGCGATACTGTCCAGTTGGCCGTAGCCGGTTACAAGCCCTGGGAACTCCGACGCATCGGCGAGGACGACGTCGTCGCGAAGATCCGCGACACGTACCTGATCTGGAAGGAGATTGACGATCACGCCGTCAACATGGTCCTGATAGGCCTGGGGATATTGCTGGTGGCCGCGATTGTGGTGGGGATCCTATTCTGGATCATGACGCCGGGGGGACCGATCTCCGTTTCCAAGGAAGTGGCGGACCGGATGCACATAAGGAATCTGCTACGTCTCTTTGATCGACGTGAAGGGTAACACGCAGGACCGCTGAGCGAACCCAAGGAACGGGACGCTTTGCTGCGATGGCCGGTTTTCGATTGAAATGAAAGCCCACCCGTTCAAAGGGTGGGCTCTTGTCTTCAATGGTCAATCGTCAATAGACAATGGTCAATTACAGGTAGTACTCCGGCAGGTAGTGCTTGCCCTGGAGCAGTCGCTCGACGTCGATGGCCGCCTGCGCCAGGTCGCCGCCGACCTGGAGCGTCAAATCCGCCTTGTGGCGATGGAGTGCGCTGTCGCCGATGTTGACCACCAGCAGATCGCCGGGGGCGTTGAGCGTACGGATCACGTCCATCTCGCCGTCGTCCAGGTCGGTGACGGTGGCGATGAGGATCAACCCGGCGTCGGTGAAGAGGTGGCCGATCTCGCCCAGGCGCCGCAGGTACTCGTCGCGCTGGTCCTTGACCTCGCTGTCGCCGAGCAGGCTGTTGGACAGACCCAGGTAGTAGACCATCCGCCCGTCCTGAAAGAGGCGTTCCTCGAGGCGTTTGGCCAGTTCGGCCTTGCGGGTGCCCTCGCGCCCGGTCAGCAGCAGCAGGGTGGCCCGCTGGTTGTAGCGGCTGCGGCGGGCGTCGCCCGTGAGGCGGCTGCGATCCCAGGCCCGTTCGCGCTCGGCCACGTGCTTGCGGCTGAGGGTGTTCCGGGCGGCGGCCGCGTCCAGCACGATCCCGCCGCCGGCAATCTCGTAGTTGTCGATGATGACGAACCGTCCGGTGGAGGGGATGTCGGCGGCCAGATCGCAGGCGATCGGCTTGAGGGTCTCCAGGACGACCTGGGCGACGTCGTGACGCTCGACCTGCGGCTTATGGGCGTCCAGATCCAGCGTGCTGGCGTCCAGCACGTGGGCGATGTCGGTCAACCACACCTGCGTGCGCGCGCCGGCCAGCTTGAGCTTGTAGCGCCGCCCCTTGATCATCGGGGCCTTGCCCAGCCAGAACAGCGTGGCCCGGATCTGCGTGGTCACGCGGGGCGGGGCCTGGTCGGCCCTGACCATCAGCTCGCCCGGCTTGATGTACACCTGCGTGGTCAGCGTCACGCCGGTGGAGCGGCCCGGCTCGGCCGAGTCGCGCCGCGGGGCGTTGAACTCCTCGACGCTGGCCACGGTGGACCGCTTGCCGGAGGGCAGGAAGACGACCTCGTCGCCGACGGCGACCTGTCCGGTCTCGATGCGCCCGGCCACGATTCGCCGGTCGTCGCCGGCCTCGGTGAACTTGTAGATGTCCTGCACGGGCATGCGCAGGGGCTTGTCGATGGGGTGGGGCTCCTTGACGAACCGGTCGACCATTTCCAGGGCGGCCGGGCCGTCGTACCAGGGCATGCGGTCTCCGCGGCCGACGATGTTCACGCCGTCGCGGGCGCTGACGGGGATGAAGGCCATGGGCGTGATGTCGACCTGGCGGAGGAAGTCGCTGTACTCTGCGACGATGGCGTCGTAGACGTCCTGGCGGTAGTCGACGAGGTCCATCTTGTTGATGCAGACGGCGATCTGGCGGATGCCGAGCAGGCCCAGCAGGTATCCGTGCCGTCGCGAGTTCTCGCGGACGCCCTCCTTGGCGTCGATGACCAGCAGGGCCCCCTCGGCGCGGGCGGCGCCGCTGATCATGTTCTTGAGAAACTCCAGGTGCCCCGGGGCGTCGATGATGATGTAGTCGCGCCTGGCGGACTTGAAGAAGCAGCGGGCCGAGTCGATCGTGATGCCCTGGGTCTGCTCGTCCTTGAGGGCGTCCAGCAGGAAGGCGTACTCGAAGGGCTTGGCGTTGCGGCGGCACTGTTCCTGGACGGCCTGGAGCTTGCCCTGGGGCAGGCTGCCCGTGTCGGCCAGCAGGCGACCGACCACGGTGCTCTTGCCGTGATCCACGTGCCCCACGATGACGATGTTCATCTTCTCCCGCAGGGCGGAGGGCCGGCTCGGCTGGGCGGGGGGTGTCATTACGCTCTGTTCCATCGCAACTACCCTTTGTGACGGTCAGGCTCCGTTACTCGACAATCGACAGACGGAAGCGGAGGGTCACATGTATCCCTCGCGGCGCAGGGCCTCCAGGCCGTAGCCGTCTTCCTTGTCCTGCTGGCGGCCGCTGCGCTCGGCAATGTTGGCGAAGCGTCCGCTGCGCAGCTCCTCGATGATGTCGCCCACGGTGCGAGAGGTCGACTCGACGGGGCTCGTGCAGGGGAAGCAGCCCAGGCTGCGATATCGCTTGCCTTCGCCCCGATCGAAGTAGAGGCTGACGACCGGGATGTTCTCGCGCTCGATGTACTCCCAGACGTTCAGCTCCGTCCAGTCCAGCAGGGGGTGGACGCGGACATGCGTGCCGGGGGCGAAGTCCGTCTTGAACTGGTTCCACAGCTCGGGCGGCTGGTCGCCGATGTCCCACTCGCTGTGCTGGTCGCGCGGGGAGAAGTACCGCTCCTTGGAGCGGCTGCCCTCCTCGTCGGCCCGGGCCCCGACGATCACGCCGGTGAAGGGCTCGCCGGCGGTGGTCTTGACGTACTGCCCGGTCGAGTGGTCCATGACCCACCGCGCCCATTCCCCGCTGAGGGTCTTGCGAAGGGCCTCGGTCTTGAGGGCGGCGCAGCACTGGATCCGCGTGGCGTTGCCGTCCGGGAACGTCTGCCGCTGGGCCAGGGCCTGTTCGTTCCGCCCGACGATCATGTTCAGCTTCCACTCCATCGCCAGGCGATCGCGGTACTCGATCATCTCGGGGATCTTGTAGGCCGTGTCGACGTGCATCAGCGGGAAGGGCACGTGGCCGAAGAACGCCTTGCGGGCCAGGTGCAGCAGGACCGTGCTGTCCTTTCCGATCGACCACAACATCACGAGCTGCTTGAACTCGCGGTAGGCCTCTCGCAGGATGTACACGCTCTGAGATTCGAGTTCGTCCAGTCGTTCCATTGCAGTAGCCAGCAATCAGGAGTCAGTAGTCCGCCGTCCGCGATCCGCACCCTGTGGGCAGGATCGGCCTGGTCGCTTCAATGCGCCAGGCGCTCGCCCTTCCTCACCAGCCTGCCTTGCACCACGTGCAGGCCGCATTCCTTCTGCTCGGGCTCCTCCCACCACCACCGGCCCGAACGAATGTCCCGTCCGGCCAGGACGGCCCGCGTACAGGGCAGGCAGCCGATGCTCGGATAGTTCTCGTCGTGGAGGGCGTTGTACGGCACGTCATGTTTGCGGACGTACGTCCAGACCTTATCGAGCGTCCAGTCGGCCAGGGGGTTGAGCTTCACCAGGCGATTGGCGCCGTCCCACTGGACGGTGTCGACATCCTCGCGGGTGACCGACTGCTCGCGTCGCAGCCCGCATACCCAGGCATCCAGCCCGGCCAGGCGGCGGCGAAGCACCGCCACTTTGCGGACGTGGCAGCACAGCTTGCGGAGTTCCACGCTGGTGTAGTAGGGGGCCGGACCATGGCGGCGAGTCATCTTGCGAACTTCCTCGGCATCCGGGCGCAGCACCTCGATCTCCAGGCAATAGCGTCGCTCCGTCTGCTCGATCAGTCGCAGGGTCTGCTCGGGCAGCTTGCCCGTGTCGATCGTGAACAGGGGGATCTTCGCGCCGGACCGGACGATCAGGTCGGTCAGGACCTGATCCTCCAACCCGAGGCTGGTGGCGAAGGCGAGCCGGCCTTCAAAACGCTGCCCAGCCCATAGCAACAGGTCCTTCCCGCTCAAGCCGGCTGCCTCCCCGGCCAGTTCGGCCGCCGTCGCCGCCGCGTCATTCAGTTGTTCTGTCATGCAAGCGCCCTTTGTTTCTTATAATACTACACCACATTGCTCGATTTAGTCAAGATTAAATACACAAAACCTATCGACAAAGTAATTATGCATGGGTAGGTGCGGGATTTCAAGTCGTGCGTGCGGACGCAGAGGCCAGTCGCCTGCGAACGGAGGGATCGTCCTGGGTTTTGTCCCGGTTTACGGGTAAGATGCCTGGCATGGCAAAGAAGAGCGAGTCTCAGGTCTGGTCGGCGTGGGCGACGGCGTGGGGGCCGGTGGGGGCGGTGGCCAGCGAGCGCGGAGTGTGCCGGTTCATCCTGCCGCACTACACCATGCGAGACCTGGAGCAGTTGTTGGCCTGGGAGCACAAGGACGCTGTCCGCGACGATTCGGCATTCTCGGACCTGACGATCCTGTCGCGCGAGTACTTCAACGGCAAGATGGTGGACTTCAGCGGCATCTGTTGCGATCTGCCTGCGGAAGGGTCGTTCAGCGGCGTGGTTCTGCGAGCCTGTCGCGAGGTCCCTTACGGCAAGACCGTGGGCTACCTGGCCCTGGCCAAGCAGATCGGGCGCGAAGACGCCGCCCGGGCGGTCGCGACGGCCCTGAGCAAGAATCACGTCCCGCTGATTATCCCCTGTCACCGCGTCATCTACTCCGGCGGAGGAATGGGGGGCTTCACGGCCGAGGGCGGCGTGGACCTCAAGAAGCGGATGATCGACCTGGAGCGCCGCAACGCCGGTTGACGGTCCAGAACCGAAGGTCGCCAGTCGGCCCTCACTCGACCGGGTCGTATCCGCTGCCTCCCCACGGGTTGCATCGCAGGATCCGCCAGATGCCCTTGAGCCCACCCCGCAAAGCCCCGTATCGCCGCACGGCCTGGATGAAATAGTTGCTGCACGTGGGCTTGAAGCGGCACTGCCGGCCCAGGAAGGGCGACAGCGCGACCTGGTAGAGGCGAACGATGAGGATCAAACCCGCCTGGGCCAGCCGGCTGATCCAGGACAGCGGCGGGGGGAGTCTCACGGCGTTTCCTCCGGGCCGGGCTCGGGCGGCGGGGGGGCTTGCCGCTCGATCCGCCGCGCCAGCGACCGCAGCGATTCCCGCAGACTCGCCAGGCAGGCCGCGCGTCCCGGGCGGGGGAGGATGACGTAGTCCCATCCGACGGGCAATTCGGGGCGGGTCAGGCGGAAGGCCTCGCGGCAGAGTCGCTTGGCCCGGTTGCGTCGCACCGCCGACCCGTGGCGCCGCCCCACAGCTACGGCTGCACGCGAGCGGTCCAGTGCGTTGGGCGCCGCCAACAGGGTCATCGCCGCGTCGGTTGCCCGCCGACCCGCGGCGAATACGCGATCGATTTCGCCGGCCCGCGTCAGGCGAAACCGCCTGTCGGCCGACAGCTTGCCTGTCGGAGGTTTGTCGCTCACGGACGGCATTTTACCGTTGTGGGCGGCAAAATTCGCTTCCCAATTCGCGGCGGTCTGTGTATACTCCGCGAGGTTGGGGATGTAGCTCAGTTGGGAGAGCGGCTGGTTCGCAATCAGCAGGTCAGGGGTTCGAGCCCCCTCATCTCCACGTATCGTAAGGCCCCGCGGATGCGGGGCTTTGCGCGTTTCTGGGACGTCCTTTTCGCTCGCCGCCGCCGCGCGGCTGAAGATATTTTTTCCGCTTCGGGGAAGATTTCGCCTCCAGCCATCAACCATACTGGGGAAGCGGTCAATTGATGATATGGACTTTGATCAGCCGGTGCCAACCGACCAGGAGCTCGCGCGACGCTCTCGTAGCGGCGATCGTCGCGCGTTTCACGAGTTGGTGGAGCGCCACGGGCGATACCTGCTGGGCCTGGCGATGCGGCTGGTGGGGCAGCCAGCCGACGCCGAGGACGTTGTCCAGGAGACGTTCGCCGGCGCCTATCGCGGTTTGGCAGGCTTTCGGCAGGAGGCTTCGGTGAAGAGTTGGCTGACGCAGATCCTGATCCTGCAGGCGGCGCGGCATCATCGCGAAGTCTCGCGGCGTCGGGGGCGGCTGCAAGCCGCCCAGGATGCGGTCGGCGGCAGGCAGAGACAGTCCGGGGTTCGGGATTCGGACCTGCGGCTGGACCTGGGCTCGGCCCTGCTGGCCCTGAATACGGACCATCGCGAGGTAATCGTGCTGCGGGAGTTGCAGGGCATGAGCTATGACGAGATTGCGGACGTGCTGAAGTTGCCCCGGGGCACGGTGGAAAGCCGCCTGTTCCGGGCCCGCAGGCAACTCCAGGTGCTGCTCAGAGAGTACCTGTTTTGACGGCGGAAGGAGCAGGTATGAACGATTGCGAACAGGCGTATCGACTAGGCGCGTACATGGACGGCGAGCTGTCGGCCGGCGAACGGGCGACGGTGGAATCGCATCTGTGTGCTTGCCCGTCCTGTCAGGCGGAGGTGCAGCGACTGCGCCGCCTGGCGGACATGCTGCACCAGTTTGAAGGGCTGCAGATCCCCTCCGGCGCAATGGAGCGGCTGCACGATTCGGTGGACTCGACCTTGACCGCCGGCGTTCGCCGGCTGGCTGCCTGGTCGGCGGCGGCCGCCGCGGTCATCCTGGCCGCGTGCAGCATCTCCCTGATGCGGTCCGGCGGCTCGCCGGCCCAGGCCTCGCCCCCGGCGGTGGCCACGTGGGAGACCGCCGCCGTGGCCCGCACGCCGGCCGAGGCGGCGGCTGCGCAGGATGAGCAACTGGCCATGTGGGTCGTGCGGGACCTGTCCGGGAGGATCGAGAGATGATCAAGACGAGGCTGATCCTGGCGGTTGCCTTCGTCCTGGTCTTCGCCGCCGGCGGGTCCCTGGGGTTGGTGCTGGCGCGCAAGCCCGCTCCGCCCGAGCGGGGCCCCGGCTCATGGTTGACGCAGGAGCTGAACCTCAGCGCCGAGCAGCGCGAGCAGATGAAGAAGATCTGGTCGGAGGCGATGGGCGAGGGCTTTCGCCGCGACAGCGAGCAGCGGCGCAGCTTCTCCCAGCAGCGCGATCAGCAGATTCGCGACCTGATGACGAGCGAGCAGCAGGCCAAGTACGATGCCATTCAGCAGGAGTATGCCAAGCACCTGGAGGAACTGTCGCAGCAGCGCAAGGCGCGTTTCGAGGAGGCGGTCGCCCGAACCAAGAAGATTCTGACCCCCCAGCAGGTGGTCAAGTACGAAGAGATGCTCAAGCAGCGGGAGCACGGGCCCGGCGGGCCGGGCGGTTTCCGCCCGCGGCACCGACCGACTCGCCCTTCTTCCAGCAGACCCTCGACGGAACCCGCCACTCCTCGCGTTGAGGAATAGCGGGTGCCGGGTTTTCAGAAAGGACACGATGACATGTTCAGGATCAGGACTCTAACGATGGCGGCACTGGCGGCAGTGCTGACGGCCTCCTGGGTGGGCGTGGCGGTTTCGCAGGAGAAGGCCCCGGACGCCAAGGGCGGGGCCGACCGCAAGGAAGGCGATCGCAGGGAAGGGGATCGCGGGCGCGGCGGTTTCCAGCGGATGTCGCCGGAAGAGATGCAGAAGCGGATGGAGGAGTTCCGTTCGCAGATGTCCAACCGCATGCGCGAGCAGTTCGGCGCCAGCGAAGAGGACTGGAAGGTGCTGGGTCCGAAGATCGAGAAGGTCCAGCAGTTGTCGCGCGAGTCCCGCGGCGGGATGGGCTTCGGCAGCATGATGTTCGGGCGGGGAAGAGGCCCCGGGGGCAGCGATCGCGGCGGCCCGAGGCCCGAAGGCTCGTCGGATCGCCCCCAGAGCGAGATCGAGAAGACCGGCAGCGCCCTGAGGACGGTCCTTCAGAAGGAAGGCGCCACGGCCGCCGAGATCAAGTCGGCCCTGGACGCGTACCGCACGGCCCGCACGACGGCCCGCCAGAATCTGGAGACGGCCCGCAAGGAGTTGAAGGAACTGTTGACCACCAAGCAGGAAGCTCAGGCGGTCATGATGGGCCTTCTGGAATAGACCCCGGCACGGTCCCCCCTGCGCCGTCCGGCGGCGAGGAGTATTTGTTTCTTCGCTCGTCGGCGGCGCGCGGGGGGGCCGTAACCGGCCAGCCGGCAGGGCGGTTCGCCGCCTGCCGGCCACTGGATACGGGCTGCCCGCTACAGTCTGCTGAGACCCAATCATGAGTGACGTGCTGACGGCATTGATGCGGCGGGGGGTGATCGGCGAGGAGGGCGCGGGCAAGGTCCGCGCCCTGCTGGCCCAGGGGACCGCCCTGGACGAGGCGCTGATCCGGGCGGGCGGCGCCGCAGAGGAAGACCTTCTCCAGGCCGTCAGCGACGAGTTCCTCATCCCCCGCGTCGACCTGGAACGCTGCCCGCCCAAGCGAGAGTTCCTCGCCTCCTTCCCCGTCCGCATCCTCATGACCTACGGTCTGCTGCCGCTGGTCGAGCAGGACGGGGCGGTCCTGGTCGCCTCCAGCAAGGCCTTCGATCCGTCCGGCCTGGACGAGCTGAGGCTGGTCACCGGGCGCGAGATTCGCCCGATGCTGGCCCCCGCCAGCGAGATCAACCGCTGCCTCAAGAGCCTCCTGGGCGTCGGCGCCGACACGCTCCAGTCGCTGTCGGAATCCATGGAAGCCCGCGTCGAGGTCGTCGACTCCGACGACGACAGCGACGTGGACCTCTCCCAGGCGGCCGAGGACGCCTCCATCATCACCTTCGTCAACCAGGTGCTGGCCGAGGCGATCGACCGCCGGGCGACCGACGTGCATTTCGAGCCCTTCGAGTCTTCCCTGCGCGTGCGCTACCGCGTGGACGGCGTGCTCCAGGAGGCCAACATCCCGCCCGAGGTCCGCCAGTTCCAGCCGGCCATCGTCTCGCGCCTCAAGATCCTCAGCCATCTGGACATCGCCGAGAAGCGGTTGCCCCAGGACGGTCGGATCAAGCTCAAGGTCGCCGGGCGGGAGGTGGACGTGCGCGTTTCGGTGATCCCCATGCTCCACGGGGAGGCGGTGGTGCTTCGCCTGCTGGACCGCGGGGCCACCCTGTTGGGCCTGGAGCATCTGGGCATGGCCGGGCGCGACCGCGACCACTTCGAGCGCATCCTCGACCTGCCTCACGGCATCGTCCTGGTCACCGGACCCACCGGCAGCGGCAAGACCACCACCCTGTACGCCGGCCTGTCGCGCATCAACGACATCGAGCGGAAGATCGTCACCATCGAGGACCCCATCGAGTACCACCTCCACGGGATCAACCAGATCCAGGTCTCCACCAAGACCGGGCTGACCTTCTCCCGCGGGCTGCGGTCCATCCTGCGCCACGACCCGGACGTGATCCTCATCGGCGAAATCCGCGACCTGGAGACCGCCGAGATCGCCGTCCAGGCCTCGCTGACCGGGCACCTGGTCTTCTCCACCCTGCACACCAACGACGCCCCCGGCGCCATCACCCGACTGGTGGACATGGGCATCGAGCCGTACCTGGTCGCCTCTTCGCTGGAGATGGTGCTGGCCCAGCGCCTGGGCCGCCTGATCGGCTCCGCCTGCCGGTGCGAGTACGACGGTCCCGGCCTGGAGGCGGTCAAGGCGGAGTTCGGCGCGGACCTCCCCGGACGAGTCTTCCACGGCGCGGGCTGCCGCCAGTGCCAGCACACGGGCTACCGCGGGCGGACGGGCATCTTCGAACTCATGCCCATCACCGAGACCGTCCGCTCCATGATCCTCGAGCGCTCCAGCCTCGGCGCCATCCGCCATGAGGCGGTCCACTACGGCATGAGGAGCCTGCGCGAGGACGGCTGGCGACTGGTCCGCGAAGGGCGGACCACGATCGAAGAGGTCATTCGCGCGACCAAGGACGAGCGCTTCCACCTGAACGGCAACGGCAAGGCAGCCGGCGGGCACGCCCCGGCCGGCCGGGAGGGCGCCTGATGCCGCTGTTCGCCTACAAGGCGATGGACCAGGCGGGCCAGGCCCGATCCGGCAGCACGCCCGCGACCAGCCGGACGGCCGCCCTGGACCTGCTGGTCCAGCAGGGACTTATCCCGGTCAGCGTCGAGGAGACCCAGGCGGGCAAGACGCCCGCGCAGGCGGCCTCCAGACGGCCGCCCAAGGTCTCCCAGGCGGCCTGCGAGTCGTTCATCCGCGAACTGTCCAACCTGCTGGCCGGCGGGGTCGCGCTCAGCCGGGCCTTGCAGATCCTCTCCCGCGAGGCCGCCCGGCCCGGCGAGCGACAACAATGGGCGGCCATCCATGACGAGGTGGTGGGGGGCTCGACGCTGGCCGACGCCATGGGCCGCTGGCCCCAGACCTTCTCGCCCGTGCAGGTGGCCATGGTGCGGGCGGGCGAGACCGGCGGATTCCTGGACGTGGTCCTCGAACAGATCGCCGAGTTCCGCGCCCGCGAGCGAGACCTGAAGTCCAAGGTCAAGGGCGCGCTGGTGTACCCGGCCGTGCTGGCAGTGCTGTCCACCGCGGTGGTCACCTTCCTGTTGGTGTACTTCATCCCGAAATTCACGGACCTCTTTCGCGGTTTCGACGCCGCCCTGCCGGGCCTGACGCGGGCGATCATCGCCGCCAGCCAAGGCGTGGGCATCTACGGCCTGCCGGTGCTGGTGGGCGCGGTCATCACCATCCTGCTGGTGCGCAGGGCGGCCCAGAGCGAGGCGGGCAAGCGCGTGCTCCAGCGACTCTGGCTTCGCCTGCCCGGCGTGGGCAGCGTCCTGTCGCGCTTCGCCCTCATCCGATTCTGCCGAATGCTGGGCACCCTGCTGGGCGCGGGCGTGCCGCTGGTGGCCGCCCTCCGCGTGGCCCGAGAGGCCATCGGAAACCAGATCCTCGCCGACGCCGTCGCGCACGCCATCGAGGAGGTCCAGCGGGGCTCGTCGCTGGCCTCCAGCCTGGCCGCCTGCCGGCAGCTCTTTCCGCCCTCGGTCAGCGAGGTCATCGCCGTCGCCGAGGAGTCCTCGCGGCTGGACAAGGAACTCACCCGCCTGGCCGCCACCAACGAAACCGAACTGGACCGCCGCCTGCGGATGCTGGTGGCGCTGGCGGAGCCCCTGCTGCTGCTGGTAATGGCCGCGGTGGTGGGAACCATCGTGATCGGCATGTTGCTGCCGGTCTTCACCCTCCAGGACTATATCCACTGACGGGAACCCAACATGAATGACGTACGTCGCCGCACCGTCCGCTCCCATGCCCGCCGGGCCTTCACCCTGATCGAGCTTCTGCTGGTCATGGTGATCCTGGCCGTCCTGGCCACCCTCGTCCTGCCTCGCTTCACCGGGCGGGCGGAAGACACCAAGAAGACCGCCGCCGCCGCCGACATCTCCAACATCGAGCTGGCGCTGGAGATGTTCGAGAAGGACTGCGGAACGTATCCCTCCTCGCAGGAAGGCCTGGCCGCCCTGGTCAACCAGCCGGGCAACGTGCAGAACTGGAAGGGGCCCTACCTGAAGAAGGGCCTGCCCAAGGACCCCTGGGGCAACCCGTACCTCTACCGTTGCCCCGGACAGTACGGCGTGGATTTCGACTTGTACTCCTGCGGACCCAACGGTCAGGAAGGCGATGACGACGACATCAACAACTGGACGCAGCGCTGAGCGGCGCGAGGCCTTCACGCTCATCGAGCTTATCCTCGTGATGACGGTGATGGCGAGCGTGCTGGCGGTGTCCGCGCCGGTCCTGCGAGGGTTCTTCGCCTCGCGACAGGCCGCCGACACGGCCGCCCACGTCCTTGCGCTCACCCGGTGGGCCCGCTCCTACGCCGTCACGCGAGGCCAGCCCTGCCGCCTCATCATCGACGACCAGGCGGGCGAATACTGGCTGGCCGTGCAGGAAGGCTCCGCCTACGTCCCGCTCGAGGGCGAGTTGGCCAGGCGGTTCGCCCTGCCCCAGGGCGTCAGCGTCAGCGTCGAATCGGTCGCCTACCAGCCAACCGTCCAGGCGGATCGGGGAGGCTCGCTGCTGTCCTCCATGATGCAGGGGGGGCTGCTCTCGGGCGCGATGTCCTCCGGCGACTCGCAGGCGCAGGGTTGGCAGGGCCAGGGCGACCTGCCATTCGTCCAGTTCCATCCCTGTGGGCGGAGCGACCTGGCCTCGATCGACATCCGCGATCGCGACGGCGTGCTGTGGCAGGTGGTCAATCCCTCCCCGGCGGAGTACTTCCACATCGTGGCGCCCGTGGAGGAATCGCGATGAGAAAAAGGGGTCAGGAACCTTTTCTCGTCGTGGGGTCGCCTTTCTGCCATGGGCCGGGGCAGAAAAGGTTCCTGACCCCTTTTTCGCGAGACGGGTTCACCTTCATCGAGATCCTGGCGACCATCGCCCTGCTGACCATCGTCCTGCCGTCGGTGATGACGGGGATCTCGCTCGGCCTGGGGGCCTGCGACCTGGCCCGCCAGGAGGCCCAGGCGGCCAGCCTGGCCCACGACAAGCTCATGGAGATCCTCGCCGACTCCCAGAACCAGCAGGCCGACCTCAGCGGCGACTTCGGCGAGACCTGGCCCGCCTATCGCTGGATGGCGCAATCCTCCGACTGGGAAAGCGGCACCCTCCGCCAGGTGGACGTGGTAGTGACCTGGCAGGCCGGCGGGCGAGAGCGGTTCGTGACGCTCTCCACTCTGGTGCTGGACGAGCAGATCGCCCAGGCCCAGGAGGAGGAGACGCCATGAGACGCCCGGGCGGATTCACGCTCCTGGAGATGGTGGTGGCCACCGCGATGGTGGCCGTGCTGGCCGGCTCGCTCTACGCCAGCCTGTACACCGCCCTCAAGGCGCGGCGCCAGGCCCTGGGCCTCTGCGACGACGTCCGCCGCACCCACGCCGCCCTGGACTTCCTCCAGGCCGACCTGGAATCCGCCGTCGTGCCTGACGGCGTCCTGGCCGGGGCCTTCGAGGGCGTCGCGCCCGACCAGGCCTCCAGCGACGAGCCCTTCCTCTCCTTCCACGCCGTCGCCAACGACTCCGGCACCGGCGCCGGGGGCATTCAACTGGTCGAGTATTCCATCGAGCCCTCCGCCGACGGGGCCGACAAGCTCCTGGTCCGCCGCGTCACGCGAAACCTCCTGGCCACCCAGCAGACCGACCCGCCCGCGGAGATCATCTGCCGCGGACTCCAGCAGGTGACGGTCAACTACTTCGATACGACCGCCTGGCAGCAGGAGTGGAGTTCCGCCGATCAGGACAACGTCCTGCCCAAGGCCGTCGAGATCATCCTGGCGATCCAGTCGTTCTCGCTCGATCAGCCGGTCCTGGCCAGCCGACTCGTGCTGATCCCCTGCGGGCAGGGGATCGCCGACGAGACGAGCGACGAAAGCGGCGCCGCCGACGGCGAGCAGGCCTCACCCGGCTCGCAGGGGAGTGGCTCATGAGACCCCCGCGCGCCTACCCGGGACGGCGCGGCACGATCCTTATCGTGACCATGTGGATCATCCTCGCCCTGGTCGCCGTGACGTTGGTGATGGCCCACGCCGCCCGCACCGAGATCTTCATCTCCGCCAACGAGCTGGCCCTGCTTCAGGCCCGGGCAGTCGAGCAGGGCGCCATCCAGTACGTCCTCTCCCGCGTTGCCTCGCTTCAGGGGCAGATGCCCGACGAGACCCAGACCGAGTGCGAGGCCGTCCCCGTCGGGTTGGGCGCGTTCTGGATCCTCAAGCCGGACTTCGAGGACGACAGCCGCGTCAACTTCGGCATCGTCGACGAGGCCTCCAAAGTCAACCTCAACACCGCCCCCGCCTCGCAGCTCGCCCTGCTGGGCGAGATGGACAGCGAGCTGGCCGCCGCCATCGTCGACTGGCGCGACGAGGACGAGACCGTCACCACCGGCGGGGCCGAGAGCGAGTACTACCTGCTCCTGGGCGATCCGTACCCGTGCAAGAACTCGACGCTGGAGACCGTCGACGAACTGCTGCTGATCCGGGACTTCGACACGGAGATCCTCTATCGCGAGGACGTCAACCGCAACGGCATGCTGGACGCCAACGAGAACGACGCGGACGCGACCGCCCCGTCCGACAACCGCGACGGCAAGCTCGACCGCGGGCTGGCCCCCTTCGTCACCGTCTACAGCCGGGAACCCAACCGCGCCGCCGACGGCGAGCAGCGGGCCAACGTGAACCAGGAGAACAACTCCACCCTCTCGACGCTGCTCAATAAACACCTGTCGTCCGCCCGCGCCGCCGAGGTGCTCGGGCGAGCGCGAACCGCCAGGCCCTTCACCAGCGTGCTGGACTTCATCGTCCGGATGGAACTCACTTCCGACGAAGCCAACGCCGTCTCCGACTATCTGACCACCTCCTCCCAGACCACGCTGCGAGGCCTGATCAACGTGAACACGGCCTCAAGCGAGGTCCTGGCCACCCTGCCGGGCCTGGACGAGTCGGACGTAAACGCACTGCTGTCCGCCCGGGCGAGCAACGATGCAGGGACCATCACCATCGGCTGGATCGCCCAGGCGCTCAAGCCGGACAAGGCCGCCGCCATCGGCCCGCTCATTACAGGCCGAGCCTACCGTTTCTCGGCCGACATCGTCAGCCTCGCCCCCAGCGGGCGGGCGTTTCGGAGGTGCTTCATCATCGTCGATGCCCAGAAATCCGTGCCCCGCGTCGTCTATCGCCAGGACTTGACGCATCTGGGCTGGCCGCTGGAGCCCGAGATCCTCGCCGCCGTTCGCGCGGGGGCCAGTCTCGAGAGTCTCCGGCCCAGCCACACCCTCGGGGAGGCTACGCCATGAGCACGTCTTCCCGCAGTCCGGTCGCCCTGGTCGTCAGCGAGCAAGGCGTGCGCGCGGTGCAGGCCGCTCCCGCCGCCTCGCCCGGCGCCGCGCGGCTGCGTACAGCCGAGATCGTCTTCAGTCCCGAACTGTCGCTCGATCGCCCGGAGCAGGCTGGCAAGGCCCTTCGCGACGAGCTGCGCCGCGCCGGCATCGCCGCCACCCGGTGCGTCGTCGGTTTGTCCGCCTCCTGGACCGCCGCGCGACACAAGCAGTTCCCGCCCGCCGACGCCGATACGCTGCGAGGCGCGGTCACGTTGGCGGCGGAACGCGAGTTCGCCGCCGGAACCGCGGAGTTGGCGATGGACTTCCTGGCCGAGCCGTCGGCAGGGGGGGTCTCGACGTTGCTGCTGGCCGCCCCCCGCAAGACGATCGACCAGGTGACGGCCCTGGCCCGAGGGGCGGCCTTGACGGTGCAGTCGATCACCTCCGCTCCGCTGGCCCTGGCCCGCGCCACCACCGTGTCCGCCCCCGGCGAGCGGGTCGTGGTGTGCCTGGGCCCGACCGGCACGGAAGTCGTCGTGCAGGCCGCGGGCGAGTCGGCCCGCCAGGTTCGTCACGTGCCCGCCCAACTCCAGGGCGGGAACGGGCAGGTGGACCTGCTGGTGGGCGAACTGAGACGCGTCCTGGCCGGAGTGGGCGCCGAGGGCGATGCGCCAACCCAACTGGCCGTCTGGGACATCGCCGGCGCCGAGCCCGCCCTCCTGGAAGGCCTCGCCAGTCGCCTGGGACGCCCGCTGCGCCTCTGCCGGACCGACAGCGACCTTGCCTGCTTGCTCGAAGCCCCCAGCCCCGACAGCGACCGCTTCGTCCAGGCGGCTGCCCTGGCCTGCACCGAAGACGCACCGGCCGTCGATTTCCTGCACTCACGACTGGCTCCGCCCCGCTCGCGCCGCTTCGGTCGGCCCGTCGTCTGGGCACTCATCGCCGTCGGCGTCCTGGTGCTGCTCGCCACCGCCCTGGTGATCGACCATCACCTCCAGCGACAGGAGCTGGAGACCCTCCAGTCTCAGGTGGACCAGTTCCACGACCGGTACGAACAGGCCGAACGAACCGTCGCCGACACCACCTACGCCCGGGGCTGGTTCGCGCCTCGCCCCGCCTTCCTGGACTGCCTGCTCCAGGCCGCCGCGGCCTTCCCCTCTGAGGGCTACGTCTGGGCCTCCAGCTTCGCCGTCCGCGAGGACCTCCAGGTGATCGTCTCGGGCAAGGCGGTCCGCGAGTCAGCCGTCCTCGAAGTCGTCGACCGCCTGCATCGCGACGCCCGCCTCTGCAACGTCAAGAGCCTGTTCATCCGGCAGGCCGGCGGGACGTCGCGCGACGTGTCGTTCGCGATCAGTTTCGCTTTACGGAGGGCCTCCTGATGGTGCTGTCGCGACGAGAGCGCCTGGTGTCGATCACCGCGGCGGCGGCAGTGGTGCTGTTGGCCCTGGACCGTTTCGCGCTGGAGCCTTTCTTCCAGCAGCGTGACCAGCTCCAGAGCCGCATCGACAAGGCCCGCACACAACTGGCCCGTTGCCAGACGGTGATCTCCCGCAGCCGCCAGGCGACCGGCGAGTGGCGCGACCGGGTGTCGGCCGGGCTCCGCAGCGACCCCGCCGACGCCGAGAGCCAGATCCTCCACGCCCTGCGCCGCTGGGCGGAGGAGGCCAGGCTGAACCTGTCCCTGCTCAAGCCCGACCGCCTGCCCCAGAAAGGGCGCCTCGGCATCATCGCCTTCCAGGCCTCCGGGACCGGACGCCTCGACGGCGTCCGCCGGCTGCTCTGGCAGGTGCAGACCAGCTCTCTGCCCCTGCGCGTCACCGAGGTCCAGATCACCAGTCGAAAGGACGGCAGCGACGACTTGACGTTCCAGCTCCGCCTGTCCACCCTCTACGTCCCCCCTGAGCGGCCGGCTGGCTCCAGCTCCAACAGCAGCCGGCCCGCCCAGCATGGAGGTTCATGATGCGTCATGTGTTCGTGATCTTCTCGGTGGTTCTCGTCCTTGCGGTCGCGTTGCGATCGGCGGACGAGCTTGCCTCGCCTGCGGCTGCGCCGCCGGCTACGCAGGCTGCGCCTTCGCCTGAACCGCTCGCGGGCGCCCAGCCAGCCGAGCCGACCACCCAGCCAACCGCACAGGCCACCCGGCCGGCCGCGCCCGAGGCGGCAACCCGTCCGGCGGGCGAGGAACCGGCGACTCAGCCGGTCGCGACCCAGCCGTCGCCCTCCGGTCCGCCGGCTGTGCCCTCGCGCCCGGCGGAGCGATCGGTGCTGACGCCCGGTCCGGCGCCCGCGACGTCCGATCGTTCGACCTCTCCTTCCGCCCGGACGCCCGCGCCCACGGCGCGGGGGCCGTCGTACGACGACTACCGCCTGATCTCCGAGCGGAACATCTTCTCTCGCGACCGCACCAGCCGCACCAGGACCTACACGCGATACGAGCCCACCAGCCGCCCGGCCTCGCCCGCGCCTCCGCCCCCGCCGCCGACCGTCCCGGGCGACACGATCTGGGTGCTGGCGGGTGTCGCCCTCCATCGCGAGGCGCAGGTCGCCTTCCTGGAGAACCTCCAGACCGGCGAGGTGTTGCGGCTGAGCCCCGGCTCCGCCGCCGGCTCCGGCACGATCGCGTCCATCTGCCTGGACAGCGTCGAGTACTCCCGCGGGGCGACCACCCGCACCATCCGCGTCGGAGAGAACCTGGCCGGGGAAGTGCCGACCTCGTTCACCGTCGCACGATCATCTTTTGCTCCCGCCTCGCCCTCGTCCGGCGCGGCCTCTTCCTCTTCGACCACCCAACCCGCCACGACCTCGGACCCCGGCGTCAACAGCATCCTCGAACGGTTGCGCCAACGCCGCTTACAGGAAATGCAGAAATGAAGACGTTGCACGACACGATGCGTCCGTCCCGCCCCCGCTCAGCGGGCAGGCTTGCCTGCCGGTTCGCGCGCGCCGCCGCGCCGCTCCTGCTGCTGGCGCTGGCCGTCGCGATCTCCCCCGCGCAGGACGCGGACAACGGCGACCAGCCGCCTCCTGTCCGCCCGCCCATCGTCATTCCGCTCGACCCGGTCACGGGCGAGCCCATGGCGCCGATCCCAATGCCTGTGGATCCCCGGACGGGCCTGCCCCTGGTGGCGCCGGCGACCCAGCCCGCCCCCGCCAGCCAGCCGGCGACCCAGCCCGCCCCCGCCAGCCAGCCGGCCACTCAGGGCGTCGTCCCCGAGGGGCCCAGCGGGCCCGAGTACCGGCGCCCCGCCAGCCAGCCCGCCGCGCCGGGAGCACCCCTCACGCTCAACTTCAAGGACGTCCCCATCCGCGCCATCCTCGACTACCTCTCCGAGACCGCCGGCTTCGTCATCGTCGAGGAAACCAAGGTCGAGGGGCGGATCAGCCTGGCCAGCCGCCAGGAGATCTCCGCCGAGGAGGCGGTGGACCTGCTGGACAGCGTGTTGCGGCAGAAAGGCTGCGCCGCCATTCGCATCGGGCGCACCCTCAAGATCGTCACCATCGACATGGCCAAGCGCGATCTGATCCCCGTCAAGACGGGCAACGACCCGGAGAAGATCGAGCCCAGCGACCGCATGATCACCCAGGTGATCCCCATCCGCTACGCGGACGCGACGCGACTCAAGGCCGACCTGTCCTCGCTGATCCCCACCGGAATGGACATTGCCTCCAACGCCAGCAGCAACACGCTGATCGTCACGGGCACTCAGGCGGCCGTCCGCAGGGTGGTGGAGATCATCTCCGCGATCGACGTGCACATGTCCGAGGTCTCGCAGGTGAAGGTGTACCAGCTCAAGTACGCCAACGCCGCCAACGCCGCCCGCCTGATCCAGGAGATCTTCCGCGAGGACCAGCAGGGCGGGACCTCGCGGTCGGGGGGCTTCAGCGGCAGGCGGGCGTTCTTCATGCCCGGCGGGCCCGGCGGCTTCGGCGGGCCTGGCGGCTTCGGCGACCGCGGAAGCTCCGGCAACGAGGCTGGACAACGCGTCAAGATCACCGCCTCCTCCGACGACCGCACCAACACGCTGGTCGTCTCGGCGGCCCCCGACGTGCTCAAGGTCGTCGACAGCGTGATCAAGGAGCTGGACGCCAACCCCGCCGAGCAGCAGGCCGTCTTCCTCTATCGCCTGCGCAACGCCCAGGCCGTCAACGTCGAGGCCATCCTGAACAACCTGTTCGGCTGGTCCACGTCCGGAACCTCCCGAAGCACGGGCATGAGCACCAGCCGCCTGGGCGGGACGAGCACCAGCGCCATGGGGCGCTCGAGCAGCGGCATCAGCAGCCGCACGGGCAGCTCGCGCTCGGGCAGCTCGCGCAGCACCGCCGGGCTCGGCTCCAGCGGGTCGCCCTTCAGCTCCTCGCCCTTCGGCAGCTCGAGCGGCGGGTTCGGGTCGAGCTTCGGCTCGTCCTTGAGCGGGAGGCGAAGCTCCTTCATGTCCGGATTCGGCTCGACCGGAGGGGCCAGCACCAACGAGTTGATCGGTCAGGTCTACGTCGTGGCCGACCCGGACACCAACTCCCTGCTGGTCACCTCGGCCAGCAAGTACTTCGATCGCGTCAAGCTGCTCATCGAGGAGCTGGACCGGGCCGTCCCGCAGGTGCTCATCAAGGTCCTGATCGCCGAGGTCACCCACGACAACGAGATCGACCTGGGCGCGGAGTTCTCCGTGCTGAACCTGCGGGCCTCCGGGCTGGGGCAGACGGTGGGCACCAACTTCAACGTGGCCGCCAATACCAACGGCTTCGTCTTCCGCCTGCTGGAGAAGGACGTGACGGCCACCATCCGGGCCATCGCGGGCGTCTCCAAGCTCGACGTGCTGTCCCGCCCGTACATCCTCACCAGCGACAACCAGCAGGCCTCGATCATGGTCGGGCAGGAAGTGCCCTTCATCACCAACACCCGCTTCACCGAGACCGGGCAGACCATCAACACCATCGAGTACGACGACATCGGGATCATCCTCTACGTCATCCCCCACATCAACCCGCAGGGGCTGGTGACGATGGACATCTATCCCGAGATCTCCACGCTGACCGGGCAGACCGTGCCCATCAGCGAGACGGTATCCGCCCCCGTGTTCGCCAAACGGTCCGCTCAGAGCCGGCTGGCCGTCCGCGACGGGCAGACGATCGTCATCGGCGGGCTCATGGAGGATCGGGCCACCAAGACCGAAACGAAAGTCCCGCTGCTGGGCGACATCCCGCTGCTCGGGGCGGCCTTCCGCAGGACCATCGACAAGAAGACCAAAACGGAACTGCTGATCTTCCTGACCCCGCACGTCGCCCTGGACCCGACCGACCTGAAGGCCATGAGCCAGGACGAGCAGGACGGAACCAAGGTCACCCGCCAGGCCGTGGAGCCCGGCGCGTTCCAGGACCACATGCGAGGCATGGAGCGCGGCGCCTCGACCCGCCCGGCCGACCAGCAGGAACAGTTCCGCCCGATCTACGTGCCCCAGACGGAAGACGAGCGGGACGAATCGACCACCCAGCCGGACGCGACCCAGCCCTCGATGCCTCCATCTCGCTGGCGCCAGCCGGGTGGCATGCAGACCCCGCCGCGACGCGGCGGCGGGGCGGACGAGGGCCGCGGCTTCCGTCGCGGCGCCGGCATGCCTATCGGCGTGCCGCCGGGCCAGCCCGCGCCGGGCGGCGATGCGGACGGCGGCGGTGATGGCGGCGCAGATGGTGGCGCTGACGGCGGCGGTGACGGCGGAGGCGAGCAGTAGCTCCCTGTCGCCGGGCACACGCTTCCCAAGAGGCTCCCGAGGGGCGCTGCCCCGCAAACACGGCTCATTGGCGCGGCGTCCGTCGGTGAGGTACACTGCCCTCATGGACCATTCCGCAATCGGTACTCTTGGAGACGGCCCCCGGGGCCGCATTCCGTGCCGTCGGGGACGGCCCCCGGGGCTCCAGCCTGCCTGCCGGATCGGCGGGGCCGCCATCTGGCTGTGCGGGCTGGCGCTGTTGCTGTCCGGCTGTCCGCAACCGGCGGCCGCCCCGAACACCGACAAGGGCGAACTGGTGGTCGCCAACTCCGACGCCTGCTCGGAACTCCTCCACGACCTCTGCGAGCGGTTGCTGCTCTACTGGGCGGCCCACCGCGATCTGCCGGCCACGCTGGCGGAACTGGGCAACATTCGCGGCAGGCCCGCCGCCAACCTCGCCTGTCCCATCTCGAAGAAGCCCTACGTCTACAACTTCGACGGCCTGGAGGTGCCCAGTTGGCCCGGACGGCTGATCGTCTACGATTCGGCGCCCAGCCACGGCGGGCGCCGGTGGGCGATTCTGGCCGAGCCTCCGCAGATCGGCAAGCCGCTGATGCTTCGCGTGGTGCGCCCGCCCGAGTCGGTCTTCGCCCCGGTCCGAAGGGGTCCTTGACATCGGGTTGTGCGGCGTCAAGAATGCATCTCCCAAACGGAAAGGAACTGACGATGACGCGTCTGGTGATCGCGGCTCTGGTGGCGTTGTACGGGGCGGGGATTGCGGCCGGGCAGGACTGGTCGCCGGGGCAGGCGCCCCTGATGAGCCGGTTCGCCAAGGACGTCTCGCCCGACAAGGTGCACCCGGAATATCCCCGCCCGCAGATGACCCGCCCGGACTGGCAGAACCTCAACGGCCTGTGGGACTACGCCGTCCAGGACAAGGCCGCCTCCGCCCCGTCCGCCTGGCAGGGCAAGATCCTCGTGCCCTTCCCCATCGAGTCGGCCCTGTCGGGCGTGACCAAGCGCGTCAGCGAGGAGCAGCGCCTGTGGTATCGTCGCTCGTTCGAGGTGCCCTCCGCCTGGGCCGGCAAGCGGATCCTGCTCAACTTCGGCGCGGTCGACTGGCAGACCACCGTGTGCGTGAACGGCAAGGAAGTGGGCCGCCACCAGGGCGGGTATGATCCGTTCAGCCTCGACATCACCGACGCCCTCAAGAGCGGCGTCAACGAACTGACGGTGGCCGTCTGGGACCCCACCGACGCGGGCTATCAGCCGCGCGGCAAGCAGGTGCGCAACCCCCGCGGCATCTGGTACACGCCCATCACGGGCATCTGGCAGACGGTGTGGCTCGAGCCGGTCGCCGCCGGGGGCATCGAAGGCCTCAAGATCGTCCCCGACGTGGACGCCGGCTGCGTCCGCGTCACCGTCAAGGCGCTGGGTCAGGGCGACGCGACGGCCGAGTTGCAGGCCCTCGACGGCGAGAAGTCCGTCGCCACCGCATCCGGGGCGGCGGGCTCGGAGATCAAGCTCCCCATCGCCGACGCCAGGCTCTGGTCGCCCGATTCGCCCTTCCTGTACGACCTGAAGGTGACGCTCAAGCAGGCAGGCAAGGCGATCGACAGCGTCGGCAGCTACTTCGGCATGCGCAAGATCGCCCTGGGCAAGGACGACAAGGGCGTCAACCGCATCCTGCTCAACGGCAAGTTCGTCTTCCAGGTCGGGCCGCTGGACCAGGGCTTCTGGCCCGACGGGCTCTACACCGCGCCCACCGACGAGGCCTTGCGCTACGACCTGGAAATGACCAGGAAGTTCGGGATGAACTGCACGCGCAAGCACGTCAAGGTCGAGCCGCTCCGCTGGTACTACTGGTGCGACCGGCTCGGGCTGCTGGTCTGGCAGGACATGCCCAGCGGCGACAAGTACATCCACGGCAATCAGCCCGACATCACCCGCTCGAAGGAGTCCGCCGAGAACTTCGAGCGCGAGCTGAAGGCGCTGATCGATTCGCACTTCAACTCGCCCTCGATCATCATGTGGGTGATCTACAACGAGGGCTGGGGCCAGTGGGACACCCCTCGGATGACGGAGTGGGCGACCAAGTACGACCCCACGCGGCTGATCAACCAGGCCAGCGGCTGGACCGACCGCGGCGGCGGGCACGTGCACGACATGCACGCGTACCCGGGCCCCAACTCGCCCAAGCCCACCGAGCAGCGGGCAGCCGTGCTGGGCGAATTCGGCGGCCTGGGCCTGGGAGTCGAAGGACACTCGTGGGCCCCCAAGTCGGCCTGGGGCTATCGCAAGATCGCCACGCCCGAGGCCCTCACGCGCGAGTACGTCAAGCTGCTGGTGCGGACCTATCAGCTCATAGACGACCCGGGACTGTCGGCGGCCATCTACACCCAGATCACCGATGTCGAGAGCGAGGTAAACGGGCTGCTCAGCTACGACCGCAAGGTGGTCAAGATGGACGTGGACAAGGTGGCCGACGCCAACCGCGGCAAGGCGCCCCCGCCCCCGCAATACAAGATCATCGTTCCCGCGTCCAGGCGCGAGGGCCAGACGTGGCGCTACGTCACGGACAAGCCGGCCGACGGCTGGCAGAAGCCCGGCTTCGACGCTTCCTCGTGGAAGGAGGGCAAGGGCGGGTTCGGAACGCGAATGACCCCGGGCGCGGTCGTGGGCACGGTCTGGAAGAGCGAAGACATCTGGCTGGTCCGCGAGTTCGAGCTGGACGATGCCAAGCTCAAGGCCCCGCAGCTTCGCATGCACCACGACGAGGACGCCGAGGTCTACATCAACGGCGTGCTGGCGGCCAAGATTAACGGCTTCACCACCGACTACGAGGAGTTCGACATCGATCCCAAGGCCGTCGCCGCCCTCAAGGCGGGCAAGAACACCCTGGCTGTCCACTGCAAGCAGACCATGGGCGGGCAGTTCATCGACGTCGGCATCGTGGATGTGAAATAGGAGCAGGGACCAGGGAACAGGGACGGACGCCCTGACGGGCGCACTACAAGCGCGGTCTTCGCCGTCACTCCCACCGCAGGTTGCGGAACTGTCGCGGCTCAGGCCATCGCCGTCCGCCCAGCTTGATCTTCTGCCCGGCGCGGATTGCCTCGCCCGACCCGCATAGCCCCAGCTCGGTCAGCTTGCCCCAGCCGTCCAGCGGGCCTTTGGTCCGCTCGTCGCAGGGCAAGAAGTCCTCCACCCGGAAACGCACCGTCTGCCAGTCACTTGATGCCGCCAATGTGCGCTCCGCCGCGTACTCGCCGTGCCCCCCGGGCCCGAACGCCCCCCAGGTGTTCACCGACGCCCGCGCCACCAGCGCCCCGCCGGCCGGCGACTTCACGTCCACCGCCAGCACCGCTCCCGGGCCTCCTTGCCACTTGGGGTCTTTCACCTTCCGCGTCGCTGCCTGCCAGACCACCGGGTTGGCCCATTGCAGGCGGTACCAGTCTTCCCACGGACGGGCGAAGTCGTCGATGATCCGCTCGGCGCGGTCGCTCGGCTGCACCTTCGCCCGCTGGAGTTCCTGGGGCCGCCGCGTCAGCATCGTCGAACTGATCGCGAACTCCTTGAGCCCATCGTACTCCAGCCACTGATACCCCTTGAACGTCCGCTTCAGCGGGTAGTACGCGCTGGCCTGCACGTACAGAGGCTGATCCGTGCTCATAACCGGGCAGGGGGCCGTCCACGCGTCGCCTTCGCGCCGGGCCGGCGCCTCGCGCCAGAACCGCGTGAGTACGTGCGGGTCGATCGAGTAGTAGATCCGTACTCGCGCGACCTCGCCCGGCCGATCGGGCCGCAACCGCGCCACGGGCACTCCGCCCGGCCCGGGCAATTCCACCTCCAGACCCGGCGTGCGGGGCACCTCCGCCGCGCCCTGCAGATAGTGATCCAGCCACAGCCACTGGCTTACCGAGAATTCCTTGGCGTGACGGTGGTTGAAGTGGGGCGAGACGGCGTAGCGGACCTCCCGGCTGGGCACGGCCCGCCAGTTGGCGGCCATGTTGTCCAGCGCCGCGTGAAAGTCGTTGGTCGGCGAGAGGTACAGGATCGGGCAGCGAATTCGCCCCAGGTACGCCCGGTCGTCGATCGTCGCTGCGTCCCACGCCGACGGCGCCTCGCGCAGGCCCGAGCCGCTCACGCCCGCCAGCTCGCTCGTCGCCGAGCCGGACCCTCCGCACGACGGCACGGCCACGCACACCCGCTCGTCGATGCCCGACAGGTCGGTCGTCAGCTTGCCGCCCATCGAGTGCCCGCACACGCCCAGCCTCCCGCCGTCCACCTGCTCCTGGCGCTCCAGGAACGTCAACGCCCGCCGCGCCGCCAGCACCAGCAGGAACCAGTTGTTGTTCCGCGGCGACTCGACCGCGTCGAGCGTCTTGTCGTCCGGCTGCATCGAGCGGTAGTGCGTGTTGTGCCCGGTCTGCGTGGCGTCCAGCCTGCCCCAGTCGGTGTTCGGCTCGCCCGGCTTCTGGCCCTCCATCTCTCTGGCGCCCCAGTTGATCGACAGGGCCGCGTAGCCGTTTCGGGCCATGAAGATCACTTCCGTCAGGTTCGCCCGCTGCCCGCCCCCGTGCAGGTGCAGCAGGCCGGGCAGCTTGCCCCTGGCTGCGGAGCCGAACGCATAGAACCCCGCCAGGCGCGACCGTTTGCCCTTGAACGTGCCGATGGTGAAGACGACGTAGCGGCAGGTGACGTCCTCCTGTTTCCACTCGCGCACGACCGTCGTCTCGAGCGGCTCGGCCCGCGGGTCGTAGCCGCGCCACAGCTCATCGAGCGTCCGCGGCGCCACGGCGTCCTTCAGCGGCCGCAGCGAGTCTTCGCCTCGCCCGGCGCCTGTCCACAACAGCAGCACACCGAGGCACACGACTACGGCAGCGATTCGGTTAGTCCGCGTATTCATGTGCTGCTTAACGAGATTGGCTGTCGCAGATGGCCGATCGGGCAAGAATCGGCCGGCCGCTGAACGAAGCCCTGGCCGCCGATCACGCGTCGAGGGTGACAGTGGCATTGACGGCGGGAATCGGGCAAAATAGACGCATGGGTCGGTTCGACAACAACCATGGCGACGGAGAGCAACAATGAACGCGGTTCTTTTTCTGGTGATCGGACTGTCAATCCCCGGCGAGATCGGGACCGGCTCCCTTGAGGTCGGTCCGCTGGGCGTCGCCCAGGGGCTCAACTTGGCCTGGTGGCCTGGGGCTCTTGGAGGTCTGTCCCTGCTGGCGGAGGGCGAGCCCGCGGCGCCCGCTCGCAAGGCTCCCCCGCGTCGCAGGGGCGGCGGGTTTGGCGGGCCGATCGAACTGGGCCCGGACGACAAGCCCGCGTTCGACGATCCGCCGCGCGGGTTCGACGCCAGGCGCAACGGGATTCCCCACGGGAAGCTGGAGATGATCGAGTACTCCTCCAAGACCGTGGGCACGACACGGAAGATGCAGGTCTACACCCCGCCGGGCTACACGTCGAAGCGGAAGTATCCCGTGCTGTACCTGCTGCACGGCATCGGCGGGGACGAGAACGAATGGCAGCGCCTGGCCGGCGTCAGCGTCATCCTCGACAACCTCCTGGCGGACCGCAAGGTCGTGGCGATGATCGTGGTCATGCCGAACGGGCGGGCGCAGAAGGACGACCGGGCCACGGGGAACGTGTTCGCCGGCGCCGCGGCGTTCGCGACCTTCGAGCAGGACCTGCTGACGGACGTGATCCCCGCGATCGAGTCGCGCTACAGCGTTCAGGCCGACCGCGAGCATCGAGCCCTGGCCGGCCTTTCGATGGGGGGCGGGCAGTCGCTGAACTTCGGCCTGGGGCACCTGGACACATTCGCGTGGGTCGGCGGGTTCTCGTCCGCGCCGAACACCAAGCCGCCCGCCCAGCTTGTGCCCGATCCCGCCCAGGCCAAGGAGAAGCTGAAACTGCTGTGGCTGTCTTGCGGCAAGCGGGACGGCCTGATCCGCATCAGCCAGGGCGTGCACGCGTACCTTAAGAGCAAGGACGTGCCGCACCTCTGGCACGTGGACGGCAACGCCCACGATCCGACCCACTGGAAGAACGCCCTGTACCTGTTCGCTCAGCGGATTTTCCGCTGACGCCCTGGCGATTCAGCTCCCGCTGAGCGTGTCGCTCACGCGGAAGTAGTCGAAGTCGGCGAACCCGCCGGCGGTCTTCGTGGCGAAGTTGAACAGCGCGAAGCGGTAGCCCATGAAGTGGGGCAGGGTGTAGACCATCTTCAAGGGCGAGCCGATCCTGACCCACTTCTCGCCGTCCAGGCTGTAGAAGAAGGTGGCCGTGTCCGCGCGGTTGCGGAAGTCGCACTCCACCTTCAGCCGGACGAGCTTCCCGTTCAGCGGAACGCTTTCCACCTCGACCGGCGAGTCGCCTTCGACCTTCACCATGACAATCGACCTGGTTGCGCCGGCCCTCTTGACGGCCACGAACCCGTACTTGCGTTGGAACGCGCCCAGGCCGGCCAGGTCGCCGTCCTTCATGTTGCTCGTGTCGATCGCCACGCCGGCGGAGCATTGCGGGCCGAATGTCCGCTGGGTGAGCGTGTTTCTGGCGCGGCAGAGGTCGGAGTCGACCCTCCCGGTGGTCAGTCGCAGCCAGCCGGGCCGCTGTTGAAGCGACCAGAATCTGTTGTCCGGGTTGTGGTTCCACTGCCAGGCCAGGGGCAGAGGCGGCTGGCCGGGGCGGCCGTCGAACTCGTCCGAGGCGACGAGATTGCCCATGCCTCCCTTGCCGGCCGGCAGGTCCAGCGTCACGGGCACTTTGCCTTTCACGCCCAGGACGGGCCAGCCATCCTCCCATGTCACCGGCACGAGGTAGGGGATGCGGCCCACCGCTGCGTGGTCTTGAAACAACAGGGCGAACCACTGGCCTTCCGGCGTGTCGATCAGCCCGCCCTGGGCGACGCCCTGGTCGTGGAGAATGACCCTGCCCTCGTACGGGCCGGTGATGCGGTCGGCCCGATGGGCGATCTGCGTGCGCATGTCGTTGCGGGGCCAGGTAATGTTGAGCAGGTAGTACTTTCCGTTGATCTTCCGCAACTGCGACCCCTCAGCCGGAAGGCCGACCCTCTCGCCCGCCACCCGGCTGGCGTTGCGGATGATCACCTGGTTCACCCCGCCGGGCTTGACCGCCGAGGCGTCCGCGACGAGTTCCGTCAGCCGAATATCGCCGGCGCCGTGGACCATGTAGACGCGCCCGTCCGTGTCGAAGAACAGCGAGTGGTCGTGCAGGGACGGAGCGAACGACGACTCCTTCCATGGGCCCTTCTCGATGTCCCTGGTCGTGTAGACGTGGGTCCTGCCGGTCGTGCTGGAGAAGGTGGACACATAGAAGACGCCGTCGTGGCAGCGCAGACTGCTGGCCCAGGAGCCGCGGCCGTAGGCGTCCTTGCCGTTTCTCAGGTTCAGCGCGTCGTTGTCGGCGAGCGTGTCGTAGGCATAGCCGACGAGTTCCCAGTTGACCAGGTCCGTCGACTTCATGATGGGCAGGCCGGGGCTCAGGTGCATCGTGGTGCTGCTCATGTAGTAGGTCCGGCCGATGCGAATGATCGCCGGGTCCGGCACGTCGGCCCAGAGGATGGGGTTTTGAGCCTGTCGCGCAGGCTCGGCCGTGGCACAAGGGGCGAGGAGGGACAATCCGACGAGCCACAGGCAGGAGAGGCCCACTCGGCGTCCGGCGATGAGCGGACTCGCCATCTTCTACTCCTTCTTCCCCTGGGCAAGCCTGATCAGGGCGAAGAACGCGGGCTTGGGCTTGCCCTGGCGGTCGAACAGCATGGGGTAGTCCGTCCGCCCGCGGACGGGGAAGTTGTTCAGCCACGATCGCCCGTCATGTATGCCCCACATGGTGACCCGCCCGATCGCGTCCTGATGGCGCAGGAACATCTCGAAGGCCTTGCGATACCGCTCGGCGTGCTGCTGGGCGACCGACTCGGGCAGGCCGTCGACATACGGGTTCATGGGGGAGCGCCCTCCGGGCCCGGCGTTCTGCGCCCTGGAGACGTCCGCGCCGTAGTAGGTCGTGGGCAACACGCCGATGTCGAGCTCCGTGATCATGACCTTCAGGCCCAGGGCGGCAAACTGCTTGATCGACTCTTCCACTTCGGCGAAATCCGGCTGGTCCAGGCGCCAGTGAGCCTGGATCCCCACCGCGTGGACCGGGACCTTCTGCTCCAGGAGAGACCGGAGCAACTGGATCGTCTTGCGTCGCTTGAAACCCAGCTCGATGCCGTAGTCGTTGTAGATGAGCAGGGCGTTCGGGTCGGCCTGGTGGGCGGCGCGGAAGGCCTCGGCGATGTAGTCGTCGCCGATCGCCCTGAGCCACGGAGACCGCCGCAGTTGACCGGGCCCGTCGTTGATGGCCTCGTTGACCACGTCCCACTGCTTGACCCGGCCCTTGAAGTGTCCGACCACGCCGGCAATATGCTTGCGCATGCGGGACAGGGCCAACTCCCGGCCGACGGGCTGACCGTCGGGGGTCTGGAAGAACCACGGCGGCGTCTGCGAGTGCCAGACGAGGCAGTGGCCGACCATCGTGGCCCCGTTCCGCTCCGCCATCTCGACGAGACGATCGGCCTCGAAGAAGTTGAACCGGCCTTCGGCCGGTTGGAGGGCGAACGGCTTCATGCCGTTCTCGGGCGTGATGGCGTTGAAGTGCGTCGCGACAAGCGAAAGGCTGAACGAGCCGGATCGCTGGCGGGCATCCATGGCCGTGCCGATGAGGAACTTGCCCTTGAAGGCCTCCTTGAGCGGCACGATGTCGGATGAGGGAGCGTCCGCCCCGGTGCGGCCGGCCGGCGCGGCCGTTTTGCCCGGGCCGCCTTGCGGCTGCGCCAGCGCCCAGGATGCGGACAGGGCCGCGACGGTCAGGGCGAGGGACGCGTTGCACAGATACCTTCCTGCCATGAACATTCTCCTGATACCGGGCGGCTGCGGGACCGTCAAAGCCGGTCTTCCCGCGGACAATGAGGCGAATGATATCCGCCACCGTCGCCACGGTCCATACCCTGCCGTCGCGCCGGCACTGCCGCCCGCATTCGGGAACCTCCTGATTGCGTCTCGATGAATGGCGCTCGATCAGCGTTCCCGGAACTCGTTCCCCGATCACCCCCGATTACGGGCAAGACCCTGTGCCGCCAAAGCGCGTTCTTGCAGTCCCTTTCGCGGCTAATAGGCGAGTTGAAGTATCCGGTCCGCGAAGGCCGAGGCCTGATCGTAGGCGGCGGCGAACGGCCACGTGTGCGAGGTCAGCTCTGCCGTCTCCACGATCACGCCAAGTGCCTTGGCCTTGGCGACGAGGTCCCGCGTCCGCGTTCGCATGAGTTCGCCGTGGTCGGCGTAGATGAAGAACGGGGAAATGTTCCTGGCCGGCTCGTTGTCCCAGGGCATCATCTTGTCACTGCGCATTTCGTTGTTGGCGACGCCGGCTCCGAGAATGGCGCAGGCAATCTCCGTGGGCAGGCTGCCATAGGGAGAGCGGATGGTTTTGTCCCGTTCACCGAGGCTGATCTTCTTGAAGTCGGCTTTGCCATACAGGTATCGCGGCGTGGCCCTGAGCTTGTTGACGAGCATGCCGGGCACCTCGCTGCCCTTGCTGTGCCCGAAGCAGCAGATTCTCTGCGGATCGATATGATAACGCGCCGCATTGCCCTTCAGGTGCCGGATGAAGCAAGCCGCAAACTGGTCGCCGTAATAGCCGTACCCCTTGGGATAACCCCCGACCGGATCATTGAAATACTGCTGGTGGACGATCGCCAGATTCTTGAACGCAAAGGCCTGGACCAGATACCTGGTTTCCAGGGGGTAATAGTCCTCCCGCCCTTTCTCATCCGAGCCGTAATTCGTCAGGACGGCGACCGTGGGCCCGTAAACCGGATAGATGATGTCGTATGTGTTGACCTTGCCGGCGTCCGCTTCGTTGAACGGTTTGTCGAGTTGCCGGGCGATTTCCTGCCGGAACGCCGCGGGAATATCGCCGTATCGGAACCAGGTCACGTCGCGCTGGACCGTGAAGCCCGGCATCAGCGTGAAATAGTCGTTGGCGAAGGTGTCGGTCTTGCTCGTTGCCGACCCCGCGCGCGAGGCCGGCGACGGACGCGGCGACCGTGTGGGATGCAGGACCCCGCCCGCCGCTTCTCGTGCATCGGCGGTGAGTTGCACCACGTACTTCTCCAGGTCCAGTCCCTCCAGCTTCTTGTCCCTGAAATCCGCCACGACGACCGTGAATCTCCGGCGGATCAGGTCTTCCAGGATCGCCTTGTGGTGCTTGGGGCTCAGAACAAGCTGCTTGCGCCCGGTGTTGATGGCGTAAACAGCGACGCTGGTCTTGCGGCCCTTGTCGAAGTACACATCGAATTTCACCCCGTTTCTTACCGTGGAGACGTGTCCGTCGCAGGCCACATCGAGCGGCGGGATCGCCTTGCGCGAAAAACACGCGGCAGGGGGCAATGGAGTTTGCACCGATGGCCCGACAGGGACACCTTCCCCGCCCTGCGACGGCCTCGTCGCCAGCAGGGACAGGAGCCCTGCGAGTGCCACTGTCGCGGACTTGAACCCGCTACCGTTCATCGGCGGGTGGCCTTACCAAGGGTCCCTTGGCGGTGCCACCCCCAAGCGCAGCTTGGGGGTGCCCACGGCGGATGGGCTGGACAGTTCTGACCATGACGGGAGCTTATCCTGCGTCAGGCGGCTTGCCAAGAGCCACCGCTTCGTTCGAAAGTCTCGCCAACACCCCCAAACTGTGCTTGGGGGTGGCACCGCTCGCCAATTCTGCTTGGGACGGTCCCCTCCACCCTGCCTGGAACGCGCGGCCGGGCACACAGGGCGCGTTCGTTCGCCCGAGTACGCGTAGAGGACGCGTTGGAGGCGCGGCAGGGCGCACGGAGGGCGCGACAGTTCGCGGGTAGTTCGCAGGGGGCCGCAGGGGCAAGTTTCGGCGGTTTCGGCGGTTAAGGAGAACGGCATGGGCCGGTCCAGGGTCGGCAGGCGGGGAAATGCGCCCTAAAGCGCCCTTCGGGTGTTCACCTGAGTTTCAGCGTTCGGGCGGTCGGGAAGACACCCCCAAGGCTCCGCTCTCGACGGGCCGTGGCCTTGAGTGTGGCCCCGCACGGGTGGCTCGAGGGGAGACGCCGGCACATCCCAGGCAGCCCAAGGCGGCTGAGGGGCGCAGCCGCCCCGTGGCCGGGACTTGAGCTTGAAGGCGGGTTTCGGCTACCCCCTGCGTGACAAGACGCGGCCTGGGGCATCCTGGCCGGTCGCGGGGGCATCGGCTGGGCGGTGGCGGAACTCCATGCCCGCACCGCCATCCTCAGGCTTCCTTGTAGATCGTGTCGATGGCGATGCCGGCGGCGATCAGGAGGTTCATGGCCTTGGGGTCCTGGCCGGGGGCGACGTTGATGACGTAGTTGTCGGCCGACGTGAACATCTCCTTGGCCAGGCCCGCCCATTGCTTGGTCACCGTGCCGATCTCGTTGCCGGCGGCGTCGAGAAACTTGAAGTTCCAGCCCTTCCAGTCGCCCTTGATCTGGGCGACCTGCTGGCCGAAGGTGTCGAAGACGTTAAAGGCCCCGCCGATGGTGAGCAGCTTCTGCCTGAAGAAGCCGATCTCCTGCCCGTCGGCGTCCTGGACGCGGACCTTGGAGCGGAAGAGGGTAAAGCCGCGGCGGATGGTGATGACCGGCGGGGCGTCCGGGGTGGGGGCGATATGCACTTCGGTGGGCAGGACGCGCTTGTTGATCACCAGGCGGAGCAGCTTCATAAACAGGCCGGGCTTCTCCTGGGCGACGGCGACCTGCTGGCCCGTCTCGGCGTCGAGGATGTCGAAGGTGTCGGTCAGCTTGAGCATGGCCACCCGCTCGCGAACCAGGTACGTCGACTTGGTAAACATGAAATTCTCCTGAAAGATGTTCGCCCACTCGCCGCCACTATACCACCTGTCCGGACCGGGGGGAAGAGTCGCTTGCCCCAAACGAGCCTGAGCACAGGAGATACAAAGGGGGTCCAAGGCCCCGAGCGGTACGCCGTCCCCGGTGGGCTCCTTGGGCCTTTGGGGCGGTTGTGCTATTGACGTTGCGCTGCCGGTGCGTTTAGAATACCGTATCCGGTTGGGCAGGCCGAATTCCCCCCCTGTGTGCCGGAAGAGGATTTGTTCATGGATTGGTCCGACATCGCACATACGTTGTTCATGACGGTGTACACCTTCACGCTGGTGATGGTGGCCCTGTACGGGCTGCATCGCTGGTCGCTGGTGTACCTGTACTACCGCCATCGTCGCAAGGCGCCGCAGGCGGCGGGGCGGTTCGAGGACCTGCCCCGGGTGACGATCCAGTTGCCCATGTACAATGAGGCGGCGGTGGCGGAGCGGATCATCCGCAAGACCTGCGAGGTCGACTACCCGCGCGAGAAGCTTCAGATCCAGGTGCTGGACGACAGCACGGATGAGACGGTGGCCATCGCCTCGCGGGCGGTGGACGAAGCGCGGGCCAGGGGGTTCGACATCGAGTACATCCACCGGACCGACCGCACCGGCTTCAAGGCCGGCGCCCTCGAGAACGGGCTCAAGACGGCCACCGGCGAGTTCGTGACCATCTTCGACGCCGATTTCATCCCCGAGCCGGAAATCCTCCAGCGATCGATCCACTACTTCACCGACCCGGACGTGTGCGTGGTCCAGACGCGGTGGGAGCATCTCAATCGCTACGACAGCATGCTCACGCGGTCGCAGGCGATCTTCCTGGACGGGCACTTCGCCATCGAGCACGTGGCCCGCAACCGAAGCCAGCGGTTCATGAGCTTCAACGGGACGGCCGGCACGTGGCGCAAGAGCGCCATCGCCGATGCCGGCGGCTGGCAGCACGACACCCTGACCGAGGACCTGGACCTTTCGTACCGGGCCCAGCTTCGCGGGTGGAAGTTCGTATTCCTGCCGGATCTGACGGCCCCGGCGGAACTGCCCCCGGAGATGCAGGCGTTCAAGGTGCAGCAGTTCCGCTGGACCAAGGGCGGGGCCCAGGTGGCGCTCAAGCTGCTGCCCAAGGTCCTGCTGTCCAAGGCCCCGCTGAAGGTCAAAGTCGAGGCGTTCTTCCACCTGACCTGCTTCATGCTTCATCTGTTCATGCTGGGCCTGGTGCTGATGATCTACCCGGCCATGGTCATCCAGTCGGTGCCGCTGGAGAGCGGGACCCTCTGGCGGGGGATGTTCGACCTGTGGATCTTCTCGGCGGCGACCCTGTCGGCCAGCGTGTTCTACGTGGCCAGCCAGTACGTGCTGTTCAACGACTGGCGAACGGCGGTGAAGTACCTGCCGGTCCTGATGGCGATCGGGGTGGGCTTGTGCGTCTCGAACACCAAGGCGATCCTGGAGGCCCTGCTGGGCAAAAGCAGCGAGTTTGTGCGGACGCCCAAGTACGGCGACAGCAAGACGCAGCAGGCTGACGGGCTCCGCAAGCGCCGCCGCGACCTGCTGCCCTACGTCGAGTTCGCCCTGGGCCTGTACATGACCACCTGTGCGATCCTGAGCCTGATGCACTTTCAGTCGATGATGGCCGCTCCGTTCCTGGTGATCTTCTCGTTCGGCTTCTTCTACGTC
>Ga0116148_1000735_pt1 | contig 39115 bp, 32 predicted proteins | sample AD_UKC055_MetaG_FD_89786 | JGI IMG/M metagenome (GOLD analysis project Ga0116148, IMG submission 89786) | Active sludge microbial communities of municipal wastewater-treating anaerobic digesters from USA - AD_UKC055_MetaG | ecosystem: Engineered > Bioreactor > Anaerobic > Digestate | place: USA...
ATGTTTTAGTTCGTCCAGTCATATCTGCCAATCTATCAAGCCGGATTTCCTGATCTTCCTGTAATCGTACTGCTATCATGGAAATACCTCCTGTATCTTTTCTGATATACGTGTATAGCATACTCGCTTTTCTTTTTTTTGTCTATTCTTTTCAGCAATCACCATAGTCCTCCGTTAACTCCGGACTATGGTGTTTTTATAAGGTATTGCAGTCGGGTTTCTAATCCCTTTTTAACTTAGTTACAGGATTAGAAACCCTCCGCGCAAATAAAAAAATTGCTTCAACCGGACAAGCCTGACGAGCTTCTCTGCGTTCGCTTCCCGGTTAAGCCGAACTTTTATTGACTTTAGAAAGCCTGGGGGTTCGTAGAATCTCAAGGCCGCCTTACCGAGCAAGCTCGGTAAGCAGGGACTGGGTTTTAAAAATAAAACGGAAGCCATGCGACTTCCGTAGATTAGTTTCTAGATAAGTCCGCAAGTTTTGCTTGCAAAACTTGTTAAGCAAACCTTTGGTTTGCGGCGTGAACCAGAACATCCGTTATTGTGTGAAGGTCTCTGACCGAAACGTACCGTTGGCAGGGATGCCGACTGACAATAACGTATGTTCTGTTTAGCGATGCGCTAGGACAGCGCTGAGCGTGCCTGCGGGTTTATTCAGATTTTAAGCCTAAATATCGCTAAACTGGACAAGCCCTGCTTGCCAGTTAGCTCCGGCTCCGACGGACGCATAATGCGCCGTCTCCGCCCAGTTCAAGCCGACAATCCGCTCTGCGTATTGCGGCTTAACGGGAAGAAGATAAGTCTAAACTTCGTTCACCCGGGCAGCAAGCTGCCTGAGGGGCGGCTTTTGTTTTTTGAAGAGGGTTTATTGTGCTCACCACCTGAACGGTGGTTCGAGGAAGAGACAACGCGATAAGCCTAATGACCGGGATAACCTGTAACGCACAGCGTTATCAGGTTGATCCTTCTATTAGGCTAAGCCTGATATTACACTAACTAATCATTATCTTACGATTTAGATAAGCTTCATCTAGCCTATTGTATTTTTCTAAGTAATTCTAATGAATTAGTTTTAAAGTTTATTGTAACTCGAGCATATGGATCTAACCCCCCAAATTCTCCCTCTTTATTTAGCAAAAACTGTCCTGTTTGAAAAGGATCTATTAGAGAATCATCTGTCATTCCTATAGGTGTATAACCTTCGTAGCGTTGAGAAAGTAAGATATTCTCGCATATTAGCTTATTATCTTTATCATATATGCCACTAGTATCAATTTTTCCAAGATATAGATAATTATTGTTTTTTTTATAGTAAATTTCAATTATAGGAATTGGGGTCCATTCACCTCCATATAATTTATAAGATTTATCAGAAATCTGATAACTAATCCATAGATTTCCATAATTATTATATATTTCTTTATCCAATGAATATTCCATATCTAAATCTATTTGCTTTAATCTAAATTCGTCTGCATAACTTGCAGCACATAATAATAGTAATATACTTATTAATATAAATACTCTTTTCATAAATTCTACTCCTTGTATTTAGATTCTAAAACTTCCCAATTAATGAAAGCCTGTTTTGAGACCTTTGTATTTGAAGAAAATGGTGCATAAGTTTGATTTACTTGATGAGTTCCGGCTATAATATATTGCCCTGGTCTACCATCATTCCTACTTATCATAGATCCCTCTGTCGCATCAATAATCTGATTCATTGGAGATAATAAAACTAATGGTGTATTACTTAATCCAATACCATAATTCATATGATTGATAATTTTAGAACCATCAGTTTTATAAAAATTTATCATACCCAAATTTCCTGTTATATCATTATCTGCAGACGGATACAAACCAATCCAATCAGTATTACCACTAGAAAGTAATTTTGTAGAAATTTTATCTCTATCAATAGAATATCCCATTTCTACTAAAGCCCTTCCCAAAAGACCGCTGCAATCTATTGAGTCAAATGAATAACCACCTAACTCATATTCTGTACCAATGAATTTTATTAATGTCTCTGCCAATTCTTGATTTTTGGTTGCATATAATTCTGCTATTCGTTCTGCTTTGAAGCGGGCAAATGCTGAATCTGTTGTGGAATCTGTATTTATTTTGAAAAACTTCAAAAAACTATCTAGGAATTTTGGCAAGGGTACTTCAACTTTCTGAGGCTCAGTCGGTCCTTGCTCCGGTCCCTCATCCGGCGTTACTCTGGAATCATTTACTGGCCGATCTTCCTTCGCTCCCCAATAGGTTCCGGATCCGCCATTGGCGTAATCCATAACTAACCCCGTTGGATCTGTAGAGTTTATCGGCTTATTCGGCCGGGATCTATACCAGTCCCCTTTCACCCTACTTTACCTTAAAGCTCACCTTTACAGGATTGTCCGGGAACTGTTCCTGACTTTCTGAGCCTACAGAGAATAATGCGCAGATGCCGCTGCCTCCTTCGACGGGGGCTTCAAGTTTTTCTGCGATTTTTTGGCCGTTAATATAGCAGGTAAAGGTGCCGTCGTCTCTTTTTTCTACTTTAAGGGTATTTTCCCCGCCGTTACCTTTTTTTACTGCGCTTGATGCATACAAATATGCTTCGTTTGCAGGCTGGGTCTCTACGAGATCGGTGTAGACGCCGCCTTTGAGCGAATACAGGGCATAATGGCCGGATGTTGTTATATCAAGCCTGATAAAGTCTTTTATGTAGCCGTCGGGAGCAGGTTCGTAGCCGAATGCAAAACCGAATCCGCCGTGTTCGTAGCCGCTGTCTTTTTTAAACACTGCTTCCACGGTGCCCAGGGGGCCGAGTTCTCTGCTTGTGAAAAAGTAGCCGCATTGAGCGGTGTTCGACATGCTGTTTTCCTGCCAAGCTCCGCTTTGCTGAACGGGAACCGCAGTTTCTTCTGCCGGAGCCGCTGTTTCTACGCTCTGTTCGGCCGGCTGTTCGACAGTTTCTTCTTTTTTTGATGCACACGATATGAGGGCAGCACACATTACTAATGCTGATAATACTAATGCGATTTTTTTCATTATATCTCCCGTAATACATTTTCTACTATGCCTTATAGTATACCAGAAAAATCCTCTTTTGTGAATTTTTTTCTCTTTATACTGATATTGCGTCTGTCCAACCGCTCAATCTCATCACGAATACAGAAAAAGTCCTTGTTTTTATCAGTCTTTTTGCGTAAAATGGCTCACTATGGAATTTACACAAGAATCAATTGATGCACTTATAATTAATGAAGTTGCAATTATGAAGCGTATTGCCGAGGAGCTCTCTATTAAAATGCCTCAGGTCAGCGCGGTTATTTCTCTTATTGGTGAGGGATGCACCATTCCCTTCATTTCCCGCTATAGAAAGGAACAGCACGGTTCTTTGGACGAAGTGCAGGTTCGCGACTGCGATCACCTGTTTAAAAGTTATTCAAATCTGGAAACACGCCGTATAGAAATTATTAAGGGTGTGTTCGCTCAGGGTAAACTTACTGAGCATTTATATGAAGCAGTTATGACTGCCAAAACGTTGACCGAGCTCGAAGACCTCTGGGCTCCCTTTAAGAAAAAGAAGAAGACTAGAGGCATGCTCGCTCAGGAGCGCGGTTTGGAGCCGCTTGCAGATGCTATGACAGAACTCGACACGCCTTCCATCGAAGCAAAGGCAAAAGAATTTATTGTTACCGAGTCTGATACCGAGGAGCTCAAAGTTCCCACAGCAGAGGCTGCTCTTGAAGGTGCTAAAGATATTTTAGCCGAGCGTGTGTCTCAGGATTCTTCCAACCGGTCCGATATCCGCGGGTTCTATATGAGAACCGGGCTTATAAAAGTAAAAGGCGTCGGGGATGCTGATAAGGCCAAGACGTCGGTGTATCAGATGTATTGGGATTATGATGAGCCTCTTAACGAGATTAAGGCCCACCGTGTTCTTGCAATTAACCGCGGCGAACGCGAAGGTGTTCTTGAAGTTACGATCGATGTCGATGTTGACGGCGCTGTTGATGTTTTAAAACACAAATATATTACCTACAACAAGTACCACAATGAGGCAATCGAGGACGGACTTGTACGCCTCCTTTCTCCGGCTGTTGTCCGCGAAATCCGCTCGGATTTAGGCGACAATGCTGATACTCACGGTATTTCCGTTTTCAGCGAAAACTTAAAAAATCTTCTTATGCAGCAGCCGATTAAGGGAACACGCATACTCGGCATTGACCCCGGTTTACGTACCGGCACTAAGTGCGCAGCCCTCGACGAAACCGGCAAATATCTGGGCTACTTTGTAGTTAACCAGATTACTGCCCCGGAAAAAGCTGCTGCCGATATCCGCAAAGCCGTCACTCAGTACAATATTCAGCTCATAGCAATCGGGAACGGAACAGGTTCACGGGAAATTCAGGAAGTTGTTGCAAAGGTTATAAGCGAAAATTTCCCCGAAGTTCTCTACACGGTAGTCGACGAAGACGGCGCTTCTGTTTATTCTGCGAGCGACACCGCACGCGAAGAATTCCCCGAACTCGACCTCACTATCCGCGGAGCAATATCAATAGGACGGCGTCTGCAGGATCCGCTTGCAGAGCTTGTAAAAATAGACCCCAAATCTATCGGTGTAGGACTGTATCAGCATGATGTTAACCAGAAAAAACTTTCCGAGATGCTCGACGAGGTTGTAGGCTCGGTTGTAAACCAGGTCGGAGTAAATATCAACACTGCATCCTTCTCTCTTTTAAAATACGTTTCGGGCATCAACAGCTCTCTTGCAAAAAAAATCGTTGCCTACCGCGACGCCAACGGCAAGATCACGAGCCGCGATGCCCTTTTAAAAGTGGGCGGTATGGGTGCAAAAACTTTTGAACAGTGCGCAGGCTTTTTGAAAATCCCCGAAAGCGCCGACCCCCTGGACAATACCTGGGTTCACCCGGAAAACTACAACGCCGCACGCGAGATTCTGCCGCTGGTAAAATCTTCGAGCGATGTTACGTCCCAGCTTAAAAAAGACTTGAAGGAACGTTTTGCACTCGGCGAGACCACCATAACCGATATTATCGAAGAACTCAAAAAACCCAACCGCGACCCCCGCGAAGGCTACCCCAAGCCCATCATGCAGAAGGGCGTTGTCACCTTTGAAGACTTAAAAGAGGGCATGAAGGTTACCGGCAAAATTAAAAACGTCGTAGACTTCGGCGCCTTTGTCGATTTAGGCATTAAAGAAACAGCCCTCTTGCATATATCGGAACTGAGCGACAGCTTTGTTGAAGATCCAATGGAAGTTATAAAAGTCGGCGACATTAAAGAATGCACGATTATCGGCCTCGACATAGACCGCCGCCGTATATCGCTCTCGCTTAAAAGCGATGCCGCCTCCAGAATCGGGGGCGCGGGCTCTGTAAAACCCGCATCTTCTGCAGACGGACAGGCTGTAAAACGTGTAGTCCGTGTTGCTAAGGCAGGCAGTCCGGGAAGCTCAGGAACTGCGACAGCAGTAAAAGAGCGGGACGACAGAAGACCTTACCAGGGCGGAAACCGCAATGACAACCGTTCCTACAATTCCGGGAACGACCGCGGAGGCGACGATGGTATGACATATAACCCTTTTGCAGCACTTTTGAATAAAAAGAAATAAGGGGCGAGTTTTGCGCAAGCGAAACTCGGTAAGGTCGCCTTAGCGACCGGCATGACGTAATGACATATAACCCTTTTGCAGCACTTTTGAATAAAAAGAAGTAAGAAAGCGCGAGTTTTGCGTAAGCTAAACCCGGTAAGGCCGCACCTGCGGCCGGCATACTAAGCAAACATGAAAGAAGCCTTGGAACCGGCAACAGTTCTAAGGCTTCTTTTGTTTTAAACTCTGAATATACTGTATTAGCAAGACGTCTTCGACTCAGCAAATGACATAGCGTGTACAACTTGTGCATATTGTACATGTATAGTACTATGTATATATGAAAACATTACCAGTAGCTGAAATAAGAACAAATTTCTCTGCACTTCTAAAAGAAGTGGAATCGGGTAGCGAAATTGGAATTACATTCGGCCGAAAAAAAGAAACAATAGCGGTAATCATACCAATTGATGAGTATAAAAAAATAAAGGCAAGAAAACTTGGAACACTGGAAGGAAAAGTAAAAGTCGAATTCAGTGATAATTGGGCCATTACCGAAGAAGAGTTTATAAACTTATGAAAATTTTATTAGATACGCATTATCTATTGTGGGCATTTATTGATACAAGCAACATATCCAAGTCAGTTTATACGAAGCTATTAGCCGATGAAAATGAAGTGTATTATAGTCAGGCCAGCTTATGGGAAATATCAATAAAATATAACATGGGAAAACTATCACTAAGCGGTATGAAACCCGAAGAATTCTATGAAGAAATAGACAATAGTTTTTTAAAATGCCGGTATTTTGAAAATAATGAATTAATCAACTTTTATAAGCTGCCAATAGAGCATAAAGACCCCTTTGACAGAATCATGATTTGGCAATCGATAAAATCCGATTTTCATTTTCTATCTGTTGACAATGAGATTACAAACTACATTAAATACGGCCTAAAAATATTAAGTTAACAACTGATAATCCCTATATAAACTTCTTCAGCTCCCTGTGTTCCGTCATCTTCATTTTTGACGCTATAATGTACGAACCTGCCATTGCAGTTGCAGCATCGATTGCGGCGGCAAAGGAGCCGAGCACAACAGCCATCGGCTTAAGCAGGAGATAGCCGGCGTCAAATCCGCGGCCGTAGAGGGTGCATAAAAGGGTTAGAGAGACAAATGTCCCTCCTGCCGGAAATGCTCCCAGAAAAAACGAGAGTATGAATGATATTAACCCGATCCAAAGCACATCGCTGAGCGATACACCAAGGCTCGAATATGAACGTAAAATTATTATAAAAGAAATTGCAGTAACTAAGGCCGATCCGCCCCGTGCGAAGGTTGAGAATACAGGAAGAGTGACTGCATTCAGTCTCCGTTTAACACCTAAGCTTTCTTTTGCATGACGAATATTTATAGGAAGGACAAGGTTTGTGTCGCCAGAGAAGAATGCAGTAATTATAGAAGATACACTTGCATACATAACCCTGTACGGGTGCATTTCTTTGAACACAAATCTCATAATCAGAGGGTACATAAGAAGGGTTACAACAATAAGATTTCCGGCAAGCAGTAAAATAAGAGGAGTAAAAACACCCGAAAGAATTACACCCCTAAATTGAATAAACCATGTACACGAAATAGCAATTAAACCGACAGCAAGCATGTCTATGAAAAAACTCATGACCGAATATGATAACTTAGAAAGAGAATCAAAGAGGTTTACGGCAGGTTTAGAGGCTGCCTTATCCGAGGCGCATCCTGCTCCGGCAAAACCTGCAAGAACGAACAAAGGCAGCAGGTAGGCTCCGTCTAAAAAGGAATCAAAACCTGCAAAGGGAAAAAGCTGTAATAATCGGGCAGGAATATCGAGATTAACCGTTTCGCTTACTTTTTCTACAGATATTGGTATACGGGGCAGTTTAATAATTACGGCCGACACAAGGGCAAGTACGACAAGAACAAGAGAGGACATTACCACCATAAAAACTGTCTGAAAGGCTGTTTTTAAAAGCAGATTTGAGTCCCTCAGGTTAAAAACCGCAACAACCATACTAAAAAATAATAGAGGAAGCAGGGTGAATCGGCCGAACCGGACGGCAAATTCTGTTAAAAACGAAAGAACCTTTTGTACAGAAGCAGATTCAAGCGGCAATACCGCAGAGGCTATAATACCTAGCAGGCAGCCTAACACATATTTTAACCATATTTTCATGGAAACAGGATACCCAAAGACTTCTTTGCAGTCAACTGTCTCATTGAAAAATCAGCTTTTTCGTGTTATACTTAATTTTATGATTAAAAATCTGTTGTTTGCCGGTAAAGATTTTCCTGCCGGTGAAAAGTATTTTTCCGCTGCTGCGGATACAGGACTTACCGCCCTCATAACCGGGAATTCAAACACTGACGACACAGACGAAAACCCTCATATGCTTCTGTGGAATAGAGGATCCATCGTTTCTGCCCGTTCTCTTGTAATACAGGCAGAAAATTTAGTCACTTCCATAGATGCTGCCTGTATTATTTTTGACGGTTCCTATTTTTCTTCTCTCTATAAAGATTCAAATTCTAACAGCTCACAAGAAGCAGCAAACGACCTCATAGTTTCTTATCAGTTTATAAGCAGGGCGCTTATGGAACGCTTCCTTCAAAAAAAGCAAGGCAGACTTATTTTTTTACTTAAACCGTCACTGACTGCAGCAGAGGCATTCAAAAAAAAATCCGACGCGGCTGCGTACTCAGAAACAGCAGGAGCAGTACTCTCTGCAGCACAAAGTGCATTTGAGACATATGCCGAAAATTTTGCCTGCATGTATGCAGAGTCTGCCCCGGAAAAGACCATGCTCATAAGAGCCGGCTCAGAGTCAGATGAGGACATTGCAGCCTTTGTATTAAAAAAACTGGCTTCAGAAGATGAAAAAAGTGTCCAAAAGAAAAACACGAGGGATCCGGTAAAATGGATATCTGTTTCCGGAAAGGAAGAAGGGGCTTTAAGTTTTTTCAAGCGATTCTGACAAATTCCGGCTTGATGTTTATTACCCCTTACGTTAAAATTGTAATTTATGCAAAATGATAACCCGTTAATAGTTCAAAGCGACCGTACCATTCTCTTAGACGTGCATGCTCCCCGTGCAATGGAGTGCCGCGATGCGCTTATACCCTTTGCAGAACTCGAACGTTCACCCGAGCATCTTCATACCTATCGCTTGTCGGCACTTTCTTTGTGGAATGCCTCAAGCGCAGGTTTTACACCGGAAGATGTAGAAAAAACCCTTTTAGAATACTCCCGCTATGCTGTTCCGCAGTCAGTCGTTATGTGGATTCGGGAAACTGCCGGCAGATTCGGTAAACTACGGCTGATCCCTGCAGATATTCAAAAAAGAACTGCTGTAGAACCGGACGATCACAATAAAACTGATAGCGCCAATACAAGGGCAAATGAAGCAGAAGAAGAACTTCTCTATCTGGTTACCAATACGGCAGCAGTTTACCGTGAAATCGAAGCAAACCGTCTTATGAAAAAATATCTGGAGCCGGAGGAAGGAATACGGTCTATTAAAGGTGTCGCGGAAACGGCATGGGTGTTTTCGCTCAAACTCACCGACCGGGGAACTGTTAAGCAGGAACTTCTTAAGCTCGGCTGGCCGGTAAAAGATGAAGCGCCCTTAAAGGACGGTGAACCACTTGATCTTATTCTTCGTGAAAAAACCCTTCACGACAAACCTCTTAACATACGGGATTATCAGATTAATGCCGCTCAGGCCCTCGTCGGCGACAAAGGTCCGGGTACAGGGTTTGGGACCATTGTTCTCCCCTGCGGTTCGGGCAAAACGGTCGTAGGCATGACAGTCATGTCTCTTCTTAAAACAAATACGCTTATTTTAACTACTAATATCTCGGCAGTGCATCAATGGATGACAGAACTGATAGATAAAACCAATCTTACAAAAGACCAGATTGCAGAATATACCGGAGAGCACAAATCTATAGCACCGGTAACGGTTGCAACGTATCAGGTTTTAACATGGCGGCCCGAAAAAGACGGTCCCTACCCTCATTTTCAGCTTTTTAGAGAACGTGCATGGGGCTTAATAATTTATGATGAAGTTCATCTTCTCCCCGCTCCTGTGTTCCGCGTTACGGCAGAACTTCAGGCAGTCCGCCGCGTAGGTCTCACAGCAACGCTTGTTCGCGAGGACGGATGCGAGGGCTATGTATTCAGTCTTGTGGGACCTAAGCGCTACGATGTTCCGTGGAAGGAGCTGGAAGCGTCGGGATGGATTGCTACAGCAGAGTGTATAGAAATCCGTATTGATCTTGATGAGAAAAAAGAACTGGATTATGCAGTTTCCGACACAAGAACAAAGCACCGTATAGCAAGCGAGAACCCTGCAAAGATTCCTGTTATACAAAAACTGGTAAACCATTTTCCGGAAGAAAAAATTCTTGTCATAGGGCAATATTTAAATCAGCTGCATGAAGTAGCAAAACTTCTTAATGCTCCGATTATTACCGGTAAAACTTCCAACCCGGACCGAGATGTGCTGTATGCAGATTTCAGATCGGGCAGAATAAACACACTTGTTGTTTCAAAAGTAGCAAACTTTGCTATTGACCTTCCGGATGCTTCAATGGCTATTCAAATATCCGGCACCTTTGGAAGCAGGCAGGAAGAAGCACAACGGTTAGGACGAATTCTTAGACCAAAAGAGCGGGTATCGCGCTTCTTTACGCTTATAACCCGCGACACCGTGGAAGAAGAATTCGGGGCAAACAGGCAGAAATTTTTAGCAGAACAGGGATACGCCTACCGGCTCATCCGCGATGTAAGCGAAATAGAAGAATTATTACCGCTTTGGGGAGGCACATTATGACAGAAAAAAACCTTAACCCTCACGCGGCTAAAGTAATGCAATGGAGGGAAAGTCTTTCCACACTCCAGGATCATCACTTTTTTGAACTTATGCGAATGTATTTGGGCGAAGTAAAAACTCCTTATAACAAGCAGAAACTTATAGAGGAATTAAGCGCCTTTATACGCCGTGATGAAAATAAGAAAATCATCGTGCAGCTTTTAAGCGAGTATGACTGTCTGGTTCTAAGTGCGGTAAAATCAATACCCTGTCCCAGTCAGGAAAAGCTTATTCTTTTTTTTACAGGCACCTTTACCTTTGCAGAACTGTACGATCATGTTATGAATCTGGAAGAACGGCTTCTGCTTTACCGCTATAATGACCCGGTAAGCGGAAAAAATGTGTTTGCCGTTAATCCGCTTTTAGATGAAACACTCGAGCCTTTTATACACCAGCGCCTGCTGCTGCCGGAAGGCGAACTTGATACGCCTGCAAAAGAAGTTCACGGGAAACAGGAACTAACCTCTCAGCTCATAGCTTCTTTGTTCACCTTTGTTTGTTCTGAACCCGGTTTATGCAAGGCTGATGGAACGTTTAAAAAGAAAATAGAATCCTCCCTTTACGATATTTTTCCCCAGGTAATCGACACCAATTTTTTACAGCGTTTAATACATGCCCTTAGGAATCTGGCGCTTTTTAGGCAGGAAGAGGGATCCCTTGTGTGCGATTATGCCAAGTGGCGGCAGTTTGCAGAATTGGACGAAGAAGTTCAGTATGCATACATTGCCGCATCCGCACGATCACACCTTCCGCGCGATATTCTACAGCGGCAAGCCCAGCTTCTTGTCGATATTACCACTCATATACGGGGCAAACTATTTACCAAAAAAACACTCGCCAGAAGTGCATTTTTACTGCAGGAAAAAACTCTTCATGGAACAGAAACCCGTAAACATGGAAGATTTGCCTCAATACTTCAGCAGTCGCAGTCAACTGATCATAAGGTGGAAGAAGCAAACACCATAGAACTTATTGAAGATGCAATTTACTTTGGTCTTATACAATTAAAAGGACTGGATGATGAAGATGAACCCTTATATTCATCGGTAGAAAGAGAACAGATTGTAGAAAGGGTGCAGACCTTGAGTATTGATGCAGGCTTTTCTGTGACAATTCTGCCGGGAATGGCATTAAAACAGCTGCTGCCCCTGGTCCACTGCATGACGCTCAAACGATGCGACACCATACTTCAGCTGGAAATTACACGACAGTCCTGCATGAGATGTTTTGACAGCGGCAGCTCTCCGCAGACACTTTTTACCGATCTTGAAAATGCAACAAATCATCAGGTTTCTAATAACCTTCGTATATCAATTGAAGAATGGTATAAAAGTTTTACATCTGCATCGCTGTACCGCGGATACGTTTTACAGGTTACACCGGATAAACAGGTTCAAGTTGAAAAAAACCCGGAAATTGCGCCATACATTAAATATATTCTTACAACTGGAATTTATTTGATGGATTTTGCAAGCGATGAAGAAGCGGCAGATGTTATTACGAGAAGCGGGCTCGATTTTATAGGCGGCATAAAAACGCTCAGGCAGACTTCTGCACCGCTTCCTTTTGCAGACTTAAAATCCGGCATACCGCAAATAGAACAGCCCGTGACGCCGCATCAGGCTGTTGTTCCATCGAACGAAAAACAGATAATACAGGCATCCTTGAGGGATCAAATTGAGAATCTTGATTGTACTGCGGAGCAAAAAGAAGGACTGCGCTCCCGGGTACAGCGGAGGATAATAATTAATCCTGTACAGCTTAGAAGCGATTCGGTCCGCATGGAAAAAATTGAAGCAAGCGGCATGGATTTTCTTGGCAAAATTCACGTAATTGAATACGCAATATCAACAAACTCAATGATAGAATTTTATTTTGAAGAAAACGGCAGCGGTCAGAAAATAATTATTGGACAGCCGCTCAGCATAGACAAACAACAAAACGATGCGGTTGTTAAAATAAGAAAAGAGCCGGACTACACGCTTGTAGAAATGTCAATTGCGAAGGCAAGTCTTGTGAAGCGTATTCGAGGCTCTATTTTTAAGGAACACCGGTAGTTTTAAGAAAGTTTCATGTCTCCGTCTTTAATCCAGAGCTTCTTTCTCATAAACCAGTATATTGCAAAAGAAAGAGAGCCAGGTAAAAGCACATAGAGAACTAAAATTGACGTAATTATATAGACCGGACTTGATTCGGCTATCATTGCCTGCCAGGTGAGCAGAGGACCGACAAGTCCCGAGGTACCCATTCCCGAACCGGCAGGAAGATTCTTCATTTTGAAAACCATGGTTGCAAGCGGACCGGTAACAGCCGAAGCCAGTGTCGGGGGTATCCAAATACGGGGATTTTTAACAATATTCGGTATCTGCAGCATTGAAGTTCCAAGACCCTGTGCCAAAAGGCCGTTTACTCCGTTATCCTTAAAACTGATAACAGCAAATCCAACCATTTGAGCGCAGCAGCCGGCAGTTGAGGCGCCCGCGGCAAGTCCGGAGAGCCCCAATATAATGCCGATTGCTGCAGAACTTATAGGAAGGGTTAGTATCATTCCCATGGATACACTTAATACTATACCCATTACTAAGGGCTGGAGTTCTGTTGCTTTTTGAATTCCTATACCAAGCCAGCGTGAACCTGCTGCAAGAGGGGGTCCTAAAAGTACAGCGGCAATGCAGCCGGCTAAAATCGTAACTGCAGGAGTTAGTATAATATCGACCTTGGTTTTGCCGGAAAGAAGACGGCCAATTTCTACGCCTGCAAGTCCTGCTGCAAGAGCACCCAGAGGATCTCCGGGACCGCTTAGCGTTAGAGCACCGGAAGAAGAAAGAATTGAGCCGGAAATAAACCCGGAGGCATAGGCTCCGACAGTACCGGTTAAAATACTTGCAAAACAGACTAGTTTCGGCGCACCTAGAGTATGGGCAACACCGACAGCAATCCCGGCACCGGTAAGAACGGTAATGGTTTGCCCTATTTTAATAAGGAACCTTCCTGCTGTACCGAGCATAACAATAACAGCCGGAGCATCCTCTGCTGCATGTATAGGGAAAAACCCGCCAATCTGTTTAATTATAAGACCTATAATTAAGGTGGAAAACAGACCCAGGGCCATACCGCTTAATGAGTCCACCAGGTAGCGCTTAACAAGCTTATTCATGAATACCTCTTTTCTCCCCGAAGAAAATAGATTTTACGCCATATTAGGGAACAAAGGGATTTAAATCTAGTCCTTCGGGATAAAAAAAGTATTTTTATTTAAGAGCTGCTTCTACTGCTGTAATCATATCTTTTTTACTCATCATGCCGACACGCGAAAAAACTATGGAACCGTCTTTTCCTATTATGTAGGTAACCGGTATGCCGGAAACATTATACGCTCTGCTTGCAGTGTAGTTTGTGTCCATAACAATCGGAAAGGTATAGGGAGTCTTTTTTAAAAAGTCGTCTATAACCTTTTTAGTTTCACCTACATTAACTGCAAGTATATGAATCTTTTCGCCGTATTCTGCCCATAATTCTTCTAAATCCGGAAATTCTTTAACACAGTAGCCGCACCAGGTTGCCCAAAAATTTATTACTACGGGTCTGTCGTTTAATTTTGACAGGGTTGCCTCGGTTCCGTCGAGTAATTTTAATGTAAAATCCGGGGCTTTTTCTACAGTTGCCTTAGTTTGTGCATGAGCCTGATACGCTCCTGCCGTCAGTAAAATAGCGATTAACCCTGCAAAAATTAGAGCGCGTTCAATACTTTTATTTCTTTTTAGTTCCGCGTTGTTTTTTGTCATAATTAAGCCTCCTTGAAAAACTTATTGCCCTCACAGGACAGACATCGATGCATTCTCCGCACCGTATACATTCTCTATCGTTAACTTCCTTTACATCCATTTTGCAAAAACGCACACAAGCGCTGCATCCTGTACAGACATCAGCATCTACACGCACGCCGAACACTGCTATTCGGTTAAAAAACGAATATATTGCTCCCAACGGGCAGACAAAACGGCAGAAGGGCCGGTATACAAAAACAGAGGTTAGCAGAAAAAGCGCCAGCAGGGACATCTTCCAGCTGAACAAAAAGCCTATTATACTCCGCAATCCTTCATTCATAATAACAATCGGTATTCCTGCCTCAAGAGATCCTGCAGGACAGATGTATTTGCAAAAGGCAGGACTTCCTAAACCGGTTGTAAGGTACAATACGTAGGGAAGAGCAATGACAAAAACTGCTAAAAATACATATTTTGCTGCACTCAGCTTTCTGGTAACACTGTTCTTTTTAAGTTTGCGGCCGGGAATTTTATAGAGTAATTCCTGTAAAAGCCCGATCGGACACAAAAAGGAGCAGATCATCCTGCCGAACAAGGCACCGAAAAGCAAAAGCGTTCCGGTTACATAAAAAGGCAGCTTCCCGTTAGGATTCGCAATTGCAGCCTGCAGGCTCCCCAAGGGGCATGCGCCGACTGCCCCCGGGCATGAATAACAGTTAAGACCGGGAACGCAGATTCCCTTAGTTTTACCCTGATATATGCTTCCCTGAGCAAAACCTTTAAAATTCAGGTTGTAAATAAGAGCAGATATCAGCTGTATCCATCTTCGTTTGGCAAGATCAAGGTGTTTTTTCATAAGCTCACCCGATGCCTATACACTCAAGACAAATGAATACTGCTTTTCCCATGACAGAAAAAAAGTCTCCCTGCAAAAGCCCCGCCGTTATGAAAAGTATTGATGCGAGTATTAAAATAAGCGACAAATTTTTAGAGACACGTATCCTATTTTTCATGCTGCATTACCGCCTCAATAGTTAATAATATCTATATTCTACACCCATTTTCAGTGACCTGCTCACACAAACGACGGTATTACCGATTGATTTACAAAGTAATCACGTATACAATAAGGTATATGAATTACAGCATGACTATACGGATAATTGTACTACTGGTCTTATTTTTGGTAATGTTTACGTTCTCGTGTACCAGTGTGCAGCGCCATTATATGGATAATATTGACACAACATATAAGACCGTTCGAACTCTTGGGGAATCTGTCGGGTCTTTAATAGATTTAAATAAAGCCAATTATACCGACACAACAGTCCCCGGTCCCCTTGGAGAGATTCCAGTGCGCATTTATATACCTAAAAAAATTCGAAAAGATGCGCCTCTTGTTATGTACATGCACGGCGGCGGTTTTGTTATAGGCTCTTATGCACAAAAACACAGTGTAACCAATAAACTGGCAGACAGGGCGCAGTGTATTATTATTTCGGTAGATTATGCACTGGCACCGGAACACCCCTATCCTGCAGGCCTCATGGACTGCCTTGCTGTCTATAATTATCTTGTAGAAAACGCACGTTATTTCCGCAGCGATCCAAAACGCATTGTTGTTGCAGGCGACAGTGCCGGAGCGGCTCTTTCTGCTGTTATCTGTCAGTTTCAGAGAGATCACGCTCAGCAGATTCCGCTTGCACAGATGCTTTTTTCTCCTGCAGCCGGGGAAAGAAATCCTGTAACCGGAGAAGTATGGGCATCAAGACTTGAAAACACAAAAAAAAGTTACCTTACAAAACGCAGTCTGGAGATATTTTTCGATTTTTATCTTCAGGGAAAAATTAAAGAAAATGAGAACAATCCCTATGTATACCCCCTGTATGCGGAGACCTTTGAGAATCTTCCGCCTGCAATGATAAGTCTATGCGGAAAAGATCCCTTATTGGATGAGGGGAGGGCTTATGCAGAGGCTCTTATAAAACAGGGAATTCGAACAGATACTATTTTAATGAAATATAAGGATCATAATTATCAGGGAAGTAAGGTTATTAAATTCGCAGCAGAATTCCTTAATTCGCTCTAATTCTTCTAAAAAAGGAGCACCTCTATGGAAATGAAAACTATCATTTTTGCTTTTTCATTAACTATCTTTGCAGGCCTGGCAACGGGCATTGGAAGTCTCATCGGCTTTTTCTCTAAGAAGTTCAATCCAAAATTTTTAGCCGGAGCCTTAGGTTTTTCTGCCGGTGTTATGATTTACGTCTCCCTCATAGAAATATTTCCAAAAGCAAAAGAGGCCCTTGAACTTGCCTATAACGGAAAAGCCGGCTATGTATTCACTGTCATTGCATTTTTCGCAGGAATGGCAATCATAGCAATAATCGACAAAGTTATACCCGAAAATGAAAACCCCCATGAGATGGGAAACATAGATCCCGAACATCATTCCGTTGCTCAAGTACACCAAAGCGAACTGTCACACAGCACAGATGCAGCTTCAAAAACAGCAGATCAAAAAAAGCTTATGAGAATGGGCGTTTTTTCGGCCCTCGCCATTGGTATTCATAACTTTCCCGAAGGATTAGCAACCTTTATGGGAGCATTAACAGAACCTGCTATGGGTATAAGCATTGCTGTAGCCATTGCGATCCATAATATTCCGGAAGGTTTAGCCGTCTCTGCTCCCATCTATTATGCAACCGGAGACAGAAAAAAAGCTTTTTTACTGTCATTCTTGTCAGGCTTGTCGGAACCGGTCGGGGCACTCATAGGGTTTTTCATTCTGAGGAACTTTTTTAACGATACAACCCTCGGCTTCATTTTTGCAGGAGTTGCAGGTATTATGGTCTACATCTCACTCGACGAACTTTTACCCACAGCAGAGGAATACGGGGAACACCATATTGCGATCGGAGGCTTAATTGCAGGCATGATTGTCATGGCAGGAAGCCTGCTTCTTTTTGCCTGATTTTTTTTCCTTGCACATTTTCTTATATATGATACAATGTAAACCGATAGTTTACTGTCAAATAATTTTCTAGAAAAGAAGTACTTCATGAATCATTGTTTAAAAAAAGTTATTGTTGTTCTCCTGCTGCTTACATCCGCAGCTGCTCTATGTGCACAAAAAATTCTAGTCATAAATACCTATAATCCAACCTACCCGTGGACAGCGTATTTTAATCTTGGATTACGGCAGATGGCAGAAGAAAGCGGGGGCACAATTGAGCTTTTTTTTGAGGATCTTGATGTAACAAGATTCGGCAGCAAAAAAGATCAGGAAAACTTTGCCCGTTATTTATCGTCAAAATATGCAGACTACCCCCTTGATGCAGTAATCGGGAATTCAGACCAGGCTTGTACCTTTGTAGAAACTTACTGTCATTTCCCCCCTTCTGTTCCCAAAGCCTATTATACGTCCAGACTGGAATACAGCGGGCAAAATATACTCTGTCTCGATGTTAAATACAATGAAGTAATAAATGAAACATGGAGACTAATACAGGAACTGCAGCCGAAACTTACATCAATTTTTATTATTGCAGGCGATCCTTCTATGACAGAGACTGTCTATAATGAGTTAGTAAAAATAGCTCCATCAAATTGTACAGTTGAGCTATTTATAGATTTTACCTTTGAAGAATTGAAAAAAACAATGTCTTCACTTCCAAAGACTACAGCGGCATTTTTTATACCGGTCACACAAGACCGCACCGGAACACAGATCATTCCAAGGCAGCTGCTCACAGAGCTTGCACAGACAAGTACGGCCCCTATTTACACTCTGTGGGAGACTCTCATCGGAACAGGCTGTGTAGGCGGAGAAATGCTGAGCGCCCAAAAGACAGCACAAGAACTCATAAGAGGTCTTCACTCGTACTTAAAAAATGGAAAATTTGACGAGGTATATTCAATATCACAGACGGTTATTGATTGGGAAGCTGCAAAAAAATTCAGCCTAATAAAAGAGGCGGTACCTGCATCCGCCCGTATAGTAAACAAGCCCGATCCCTTTTATGTAGTTCATGCAAAGACCATCCTCGTTATTGCAAACATTGTTTTAGCAGTATTTTTCATAATCTTGTTAACCGGTATTATCATGATTGTAAAAGCCTACCATAAACTACGTAAGGCAAACACAGAACTTGCTGTTGAGAGGGAAAAGGCCGAGTCGCTTTCTCTTCATGACACCTTAACCGGCCTTTCAAACCGCAGAGCTATTGAATCCATGATTGCCTATGAGATGAATAGAAAAAAAAGGTTTGGCACTTCTGTCTCCATGCTTATTCTTGATATTGATCACTTTAAACAAGTAAACGACACCTACGGACACGATGTCGGCGATATAGTTCTTAAAAGAATTGCACAGACGCTTCACGATTACCGCAGAAGCACCGATCTTCCGGCCAGGTGGGGCGGAGAAGAATTTCTCATTCTTCTTGCAGATACCGAAGAAAGCCAGGCTATATTGATCGCAGAAAAGATGAGAATAGCCTGCGGTAAGATCATATTTGATGAATGCAACAGCATTACCGTAAGCATCGGTGTCGCAGAAGTGCAGCACGACGAGACCTTTGACTCATGGTTTAGAAGAGCAGATTCAGCCTTATACACAGCTAAAAATACCGGACGCAATAAAACTATTGCTGCTTCCGGTATGGACCCCGAAACAGCCCAGATGCAGACAGGGCACGAGCTTCTGCTTCTGCACTTAAGCTGGAAGGATGACTACCGGGTAGGCGTCGACACATATGATAAACAGCACAAAGATCTTTTTACGGTCTCAAATAAACTAATAAGTGCTATAGTGAATAACGAATCCAGTGAAATAATAGCAGAGATTTTAAAACAGCTGTATAAAGACACCGAAGGCCATTTTAATGATGAACAAAGTTACCTTGAAAAAAGGAACTGCGTATTCATAGAGAGGCATAAAAAGGAACACAGCTTTCTGCTTAAACAGCTCAACCTTAAGGCAGAATCATTTGAAACAAACAATATATCAGCCTATGAGTTTATATCCTTCATATGCAACGACCTCATATCGAAACATATTTTAGGAGAAGACAAGTTGAGTTTTGAAGACATTCGCCGGTAAACCAATCTTGTATCAGTTTTAAACCGGCGGAATACAAAATATTTTACTGCAGCAGCATTTGATCGTTGACGATTTCTTTTTTCTTTATTGCCTTGAATCTCGAAATTATTTCTGTCATGGTAAGTTTAGCCTTTTCTTCTGCACCTATGTCGAGAATAACCTCGCCGCCGTCCATCATAAATAAACGGGAACCGTACTCAAGAGCATGATTCATATTGTGGGTTATCATCATAACAGTAAGATTAAAATCATTAGCGAACTTTCTCGTAAGGTTCATGACAATATCGGCATTGTGCGGATCGAGTGCTGCTGTATGCTCATCGAGTAACAGCAAAGAAGGCTTTGACATAACAGCCATGAGCATGGTAAGCGCCTGCCTCTGCCCGCCGGAAAAGAGTTCTACGTTATCACGAAGACGGTTTTCGAGCCCCATGTCGAGTACTTCGAGCTGGCTTCTAAAATAATCGCGCATCTTATTGTTAAGGCTAATTTTTAAACCCTTATAGCCCTTTTTATAACAGATCATCATATTGTCTTCGAGCGACATTTTACCCGCTGTTCCCAAAAGAGGATTTTGAAAAATTCGGCCTATGTAATGCGCGCGCACGTGTTCCCTGTCTTTTGTAATATCCTTTTCGCCAAGAAAGATTTTTCCATCTGTCGGTGTTAACGTTCCTGCAATAACATTGTACAGGGTAGATTTTCCGGCTCCGTTAGAACCGATTACGGTAATGAAGTCTCCGCCCTTAATACACAAATTGATATTCTTAAGCGCAGTGTTTTCATCGGGAGTGCCTTCGCCAAAGGTCATGCGTATATTTTGTAGAGAAATCATTGTGCGCCTCCGTTTGAGTCTTTTTCACTGCATTTTTTTGCCGCACTGGAGGCCGCTATAGAAGAGGCATCGCCGGCTGCATTTTCCATTGCATATGTTTTTCTGCTTTTCTTTCTCTGCCACTTATTAATAACATCTGTTCGTGAAATTATCAGACAGATTACAATGAGAAGCCCTGTTATGAGCTTTAGATCGTTGGCGCTCATGTTGATTACATAGCCGTAGCTGCGGGCAAAATACATGAGCATGCGGTACACAATAGAACCCAGGACTACACGCAATGTTAGAAGCGAAATTTTATTTGTGCGGATTAGAAACTCGCCGATCATGACTGACGCAAGCCCCGAAACTACAATGCCGGTACCGGATCCGACATCCGCAAAACCCTGATACATTGAAGCAAAGGCTCCGGCTGTCGCCACAAGACCGTTTGCTATACAGATTCCAACACCCTTAATAATTTCGGGATTCATTCCCTGCGAAATAATGAGCTGGGGATTGGAGCCGAGGGCGCCCATGGTAAGGCCGAAATCGGTATGAAAAAAAAGGTCAAGAAGTATTTTTGCAATGAGAACTACAATAACAAGAAAAAGAACTATGGCCAGTTCCGGATTCATAAATTTGCCCGTTACATCGTTCAGCCAGGTAAAAACGGTCGGAACACGCAGCAGTGAAAGGTTGGCGCGGTTTGACATAATACGCAAATTCACTGAATACAGCATGGTCATTGTTAAAATACCTGCCAGAAGCCCGGGAATTTTTAATTTTGTATGAATTACCGCAGTAATAAGACCGGCAAGCATACCGCCTGCAAAGGAAAGTAAAATTGCAATAACCGGATTTACTCCCTTTATAAGAAGAACGGCCATGATTGCGGCTCCCATGGGAAAAGAACCGTCAACGGTTAGATCGGCAAAATCCAAAATTCGGAACGTAATAAAAACACCGAGAACCATGAGGCCGTAAATGAGGCCTTCAATTAAAATACCTTCAATCATCGTGTTTCCTTTTTAGATTACTTGTAAGCTTATGCCATACTACCACTTTCAATTCAAAAAATAAATACCTGCACTGTAACAAACACCTTATTACCCCATCTTCCCTGCGTACATCCCTAAAACACAAAAGGCCGCCCGCTGGTATGCATCCCCTTTGCTGGACAAAAATTCAACAAAGGGATTCACCTCATCCGGACAGCCTTGTTATACAAGCAAAAGAATGCTTATTTTTTCTCGGTAATCTTGCCTTTTTCGAAGATATAGTTTGCTTTAGCAAGATAGGATGCGGGAATGGTGATTCCGCACTCAGCTGCAGCATCGAGATCAAACAGAAGATCTGATTCTGAAGGTTCTGTTAAAAACTTAACAGGAATACTTGCAGGAGCCTTACCCTTAAGAATTGCAGCAACAATTTCGCCGGTTGCAAGCCCTGCTTTATAGTAGTTAAAACCGGAAGCAATCATGCATCCGCCGTCCATTGCAGACGTAACGTCGCCTGAGAAAACAGGTTTTTTAGCCTTGCCGAAAACCTGAATAATCGAGTTGAGCGCTGAATATACAGTGTTATCAGTTGTCAGATAGATGCCGTCTACACGGTTAATAATCGCATCTGCAGCCTGTTTAACTTCGGCAGAGTTTGATATAGACTGAGTTACGAGCGTTAAACCAAATTCTTCGCAGGCAGCCTCTACAATAGCAAGTGCTGAAATTGAGTTTGCCTCGTTGCTGGTGTAAATGTAGCCGAGTGTTTTAATGTTTGCAATGTCTTTAAACATCTCGATGTGCTCTCTTGTAGGAATAGCATCTGAAAGACCGGTAACATTGCCCTCGCCCTTATCGAGAGAAGTAACAAGGCCCGCACCCACAGGGTCTGTAACGGCAGAAAAAACAACAGGAATATCTTTAATAGTATTTGCAAGTGATACTGCTACCGGAGTTGCAATACCTACCGCAACAGCAACCTTATCGCTTTTGAATTTATTAGATATTTGGGCTGCAGTATTAACATCGCCGTTAGCATTCTGCAGATCAAAAGAGGCATTAATCCCGGCTGCCTTTATTGCATCCTGAATTCCCTGTTCTGTTGCATCGAGAGCAGGATGCTGTACAATTTTAGAAATACCGATTTTTACAGTACCATCTGAAGCATCTTCCTTCTTTCCGCCTGCAAAAACAAGGGCTGCGCACAGACAGGCAGCAATAATAAGTGCCATTTTTTTCATAATATCTCCTTACAGTAAACCGGCAAAGCGGAATACATTTCACAAATTGTTACTTCTAATAGTAACACAACATACTATACTGATATGCATATTCTTTGTCAAGAACAATAGAGACCGATTAATGAAAAAATATCATCACCTACTTTTTCCGGAAGTATACAAAGAAAAGCTCATCTTCTTCTTTTTTGAGCCAGTGATCAATATTAAGGCTTGAAGCCTTTTCTATGAGCGGAGCCGGAATAAAGGGAGAAATAACCTTGAAAATTTCGCCGGGTTTTAGCGAGTTTAATTCTGTAATGACCTGATTCACCGGCTGCTCGCCTGCATTGAGCATGGAGCGGATGTCTATTTCCCGTTTTACAAAAGAAGGATTAAACCATGAGGGCTTATCAGTTATAAAAGAGGAACCTTCTGTAATGGAAATTTTTTCTCCTCCAATTTTCACTGTAAGATAATGCATTTTTCACGGTTGCGTGATTGGGAACTATGCCTTACACTGTTTTCATGAGAAAGATTTGGTTTTCTAAGCCTGCCTCTGAGTGGAACGAGGCCCTGCCGCTGGGTAATGGACGGCTTGGAGCTATGGTTTACGGCGGAATAAACAAAGAAATTATTCAGCTTAATGAAGATTCTCTGTGGTCGGGCTTTCACCGGGACAGAAACAACCGCGATGCCTTAGCGCACTTAGATGAAATTCGAAGTCTCATAGATAAAGGCCGAATTGAAGAGGCGCAGGAATTGTGTTTTACCTCCCTTTCCGGGACTCCTCCAAATCAATCGGTGTATCAGACAGCGGGAGAACTGCACTTAGATTTTTATAGTGCAGACACAAAAGGTATTAAGGGGCCGATGGGAGATCATAATGCTCTCATGAGAGAACCGCTGCAGGACAGGCATAATTACTCACGGGAACTTAATCTTGAATCAGCTGTTTCTACAACACAGTACACCGTAAACAGTGTTACCTTCACACGGGAGTGCTTTATATCTGCGCCCGACAACATTATTATCCTTAAAATATCGGCTGATAAGAGTGAATCCATTTTTCTCCGCGCCCGTCTCGACCGTGGAATTTGGGCAGAACGTATATGGAACGAAAATGATCATACTATTGCGCTCGAAGATACTAGAGGCCTCCCCTTCTGTGTCATGGCATCTGCAAAAGCGGCATCTGCATCCGGCAGGGCATCAGTTAAAACATGCGGCGCCTGTCTCACAGCTGAATATGCCGATGAAGTTATTATTCTCATAGATATTCAAACTGCATTTAGATGCGGTAAAAAAAAGGACAGCTGCAAAACCGCCTGTGCTTCACATTTAACAGCACTTGAAGGAATATGTTTTGAAGAAGCAAAAATAAAACACATACAGGATTACGAAAAACTGTTTAAACGGCTCGATTTTAAGCTTTTTCCTTCTATAAACAATCATACTGATATTAATACTCCAACGAATATGCGGCTGGAGCAGTTTAGAAAAGACAAAAAGGATTCGGGCCTCATTGAATTATACTATCACTTTTCACGGTATCTGCTTATCAGTTCAAGCAGAGAGGGAACAAACCCTGCAAATCTACAGGGAATATGGAACAGCCACATAGACCCGCCGTGGGGTTCAAAATATACTATAAATATTAATACCCAGATGAATTACTGGCCTTCCTGTATGACATCTCTTCCCGAATGCGAGCTGCCGCTGTTTGATCTGCTGGAACGATCGTATCAGAACGGAAAATTTACCGCTCGCCTGATGTACGGTTGTAACGGCTTTGTTGCACATCACAATCTTGATCTGTGGGGAGACACGGCTCCGCAGGATTTGTGGATTCCGGGAACATACTGGCTTTTAGGGGCAGCCTGGCTTGCAACGCATATACGGGAACACTATGAATATACCTTTGATTTAGAATTTCTTGAACGATACTATTATTTGATGCACGATGCCTGCCTTTTTTTCTCCGAATTTCTTATTCCTCGAAAAAGTCCCGAAGACGGCAAAGAGTATTTAGTGCTTTCCCCGTCGGTGTCGCCGGAAAACACCTATCGGCTTAAAAATGGTCAGACGGGAGCCTTGTGTGCAGGCTGCGAGATGGACAACCGTATACTTGAGCATATTTTTTCTTCCACGCTTCAAAGTGCGGCGGAATTAAAGGCGCTGCTATCAGCTTCAATCTCTTCCAATGATCTTCAAACCTTTGCCTCTGTTCTTTCACGTCTCACACCTGTCAGAGTAACCGGAGACGGCTTTATTAAGGAATGGAACGATGAGGTAGAAGAAACAGAAATCGGACACCGCCATATTTCCAATCTGTACGGTCTTTTCCCCGGAAATTCAATTTCCCCCTTTTCAACGCCTATACTTGCAAAGGCTGCAGAAAAAACACTTAACCGCCGGCTCAAACACGGCGGAGGCCACACCGGCTGGAGCCGTGCATGGATAATCAACTTTCGCGCATCCTTATGTCAGGGTAATGAAGCCCTTGAAGATATTAACAAGCTTCTTGAACAGTCAACGCTGCCGAATCTTTTTGACAATCATCCGCCCTTCCAAATTGATGGGAACTTTGGAACCCTTGCAGGCATTACACGAATGATCATTCAAAGCCGCCTTACTCCGGAAGATAACTGCCCTGTAACACCTTCTGTAGAAATTTATCTTCTGAGCGCCCTTCCCGACTCATGGGAAAACGGCGAACTAAAGGGAGCTGCAGTAAAAGGGGCGCTTACTGCAGATATCTCATGGCAAAATGGTGAACTTTCCTGCTGTACTTTAAAAAGAACAAATAAAGAAAGGTCTGTTCTCCAGGCTAAAATTGTGTATAGGAATAAATCAATCACTGTTGATATTGATGCAAAACCCCTTATCATTGTTCCCGGACTTTTTACTGCCTACAAATAGTAAATCGTCACCAAAATTTGCAGTAATTGAAAACTCGATGTATACTGTAACTCGGCTGTTAACTTTAAAAAGATCATAAGGCGGGGTACTCATGAAAATTAAGACTAAACTTTTAGGCATCTTTGTTCTAATAATAATTATTACAGCAGCTTCGCTTGGCGTGTTTGCAGCTTTTAACATGCTGCAGAAGCAAATTCAATCTGAGAAACTCATAATTACAGAGCTTAAGGATCAGCTGTATAAGGAAGCCGCACATATAAATGAGCTATGCTATACATCGGTTAACACAAGCCTTCTTGCCTACAAAGAAATCACACAAAACACAGTAAATTCTTTTAAAAATATTTCAAATATAACCTACCTTCAAAAAAATAAGAGTATCACTGAATCCCTTGATCAGATAAAACAGATGGATGCATATATGACAACCCGCAGGGATCGCCTTTTTGGTTCTGCTGCAGCTTTTACAAAAGCCGGGGAAACACTGGGACTTAATACACTTAGCATGTCGTTATGTGATTTTTTACCGCTTCAGTATCATACAAATAAGCCAGCTTTTATACCCTACCTCGAAGCCGCAGCCGCTTACACAGGAAGCATCCGTATAATGTCGCAATCATGCGTCTCAAGCATTGCAATGATTGAAGAGCAGATAGAGCATATAGAAACAGAGTCCTCCCGTATGACGCTCAGCTCGCTCATTGTTTCTTTTTCAATTGCCGTTTTATTAGCAGCTGCAGTCTTCTTAGTTTCTATCCTTATAATTAATAGTATTTCACGCCGTATTGCAAAACTGTCTCATGCGACAGCCCTATTCAGCAGCGGGGACTTGGGAACAAGAATCTCACTAAAAGGTAATGACGAAATAACTGAACTTGGGAATGTAATGGAAACAATGAGAGAGAATCTGAGCGGTTCAATGGTAAAAATACAGTCAACATCATCTCTCGCACTGCAGAGTAAACAGGAGCTTGAAAGTGCTGTTGTACAGTCCGAGAACGAAACTGCTTCACTCTCTAAGCAAATACATGAAATTACACAAACAGCATCGGATCTTTATTCAACTGCACAAAGTTCGGAAAACGCAGTAAGTGAAATAACCAAAGAGATTTCAAATGTTTCAAATATGATAGAATCACAATCGTCCATGGTTGAACAGTCTGCTGCCTCTATTACTCAGATGGCAGCCTCTATTGCATCGCTGTCTTTAATTATGCAGAAAAACAAAACCGGATCAGAGGCTCTTGTTAAAACGGCAGCGCTCGGCGAAACTCAGATAACTAATACAGCAGAAAGTATAGAGCAAATTCAAAAAAGTGCAGGCTCAATTAAAGATATGGCAGAAATGATTAATGGAATTGCAGAGCAGACCAATATTTTAGCAATGAATGCTGCTATAGAAGCTGCACATGCAGGAGAAAGCGGAAAGGGATTTTCTGTTGTTGCCGATGAAATTAGAACACTTGCAGAAGCTTCTTCTGCAAATTCCAAGTTAATTTCTTCCAGTTTAAAGGAGATTCTTGAAAGTATTGAGAAGGCGAACTCCGAAGGAAGAAAAACTGCAGTGTCGTTTCAGGAAATACAAAAAAGCATCACTACAGTGAGTTCTTCCTTTGATGAAATTGTTAATGGGCTTCTCGAATTAAAACAGGGCGGAAATCAGATTATGGAAGCGATGAATGAGCTTGCTTCATACACAACAGACGTAAACACTAATTCCTCCTCCATAAAAAAACAGGCAGACTTAGTTTCTCATGCAGTATCATTAGTAAATAAGACAGCCAATACCTTTATTTCGTCAAGCAGAGAGGCACAGACGGAGGTTGAAAGAATTAATTCGATTTTATCAACAGTATCTGAGCATGCTTCAACAATCGAGTTTATAAGCACCCAGCTCCATGAGGAAGCAGCTCAGTATAAGGTTTAGAAGGCGCCTTCGACAGCTTCCAGTATCATGACTCCGTTTTGCTCTACTTCTGTAATCTGTTCCCCTGCATAACATACTCCGGTTAAAAGATTTTTACAGCTGCCGGGTATTGTTATAAATACAGATTTAGCATTGTGATTCAATACAAATATATAATCTTTGCCGTTTTTTGATCTGACTACTGCTTCAAGGCCTTCTTGTGGGGGCAGTACACTTGTTATTCCATGTTCAGATGTTATTAATAGAAGAATTTTTTCCAAAAACACACTGTTATTTTTAGGTGTAGAAGCTCCTATGTACCATGCCTTACCCTTTCCGAATGTATTGCAGCAGACAGAGGGGGTCTCGGCATAAAAATCTTTTTCATAGACAGCAACAGTCTGTGCAGTTTCGGGATGAATTATGTCGCACAGCATTACTGCAGGATACACTCCAGAAAGAGGACCTGAGCGTATTACAAATGCATTCTCCTGTCCGGGAAGCAGCGCATCTATTTCTTCAACCCAAAGTCCGCATAGTTTACGAAGTTTGCCTGGATACCCGCCGCTTACCACAAGATCCCTCTCATCAACATAGCCGGAAAAAAATCCCGTTATGAATGTTCCTCCCCTCTTTGTAAACTCTTCCAGTTTCTCTGCAAGACCGTCTTTAACCATATACAGAACCGGGGCTATTACAACATCATACTTGTCGAGATTTTCATCACAGCTGATAATGTCTGCCCCAATATTAAGACGGGCTAATGCATCATAATACTTATACACCTCTTCGGTATAATCAAGATCAACGGAAGGACCGGCAGAAAATCCTGTTGCCCATAAATTGTCCCAATCATAAAGTATTGCAGTGCGGGCTTTATTAATAGAACCAAGGAATGAACCGCCGGCTTTTTCAAGCTCTTTTCCGAGTAACGCAGTTTCTCTAAAAACCCTGGTATGCTCATGTCCGCAGTGATCAATTACTGCTCCGTGATATTTCTCGCAGCATCCTATAGACCGCCTCATTTGAAAAAAAAGAACCGTGTCGGATCCGTGAGCAAGAGCCTGATAACTCCACAGTCTCATAATTCCGGGACGTTTAAGTGAATTATACGGCTGCCAGTTTGTAACACTGGGGGTTTGTTCCATGAGTGCAAAAGGCTTCCCCGGCTTACAGCCCCTCATCACTGCATGACTCATCGAAGTTCTTGTATAACTTTGACCGGGAGAAGGGTAACTGTCCCAAGATATAAAATCCATTTCCTTCCCCCATTTATGATAATCCAGATCGCGGTAGGTTCCCATCAGATTTGTAGTAACGGGTATGTACGGTGTGATCTTCTTTAAAGCCTGCGCCTCAAGTTTAAAACATTCAAGCAGGCTGTCGGACATAAACCGTTTATAGTCTATAGACTGGGTTTGGCATGAAGTTTTGTTATGGGGCCATTGCTCGCTTATATGAGAGGGACTAACAATGTCCTCCCAATCATAATACGTATGCCCCCAAAACGAAGTGTTCCATGCTGTATTTAAAGCCTCTATTGTTTTATATCTTTTTTGAAGCCATACACGGAATTCCTTTTCACAGTTATCACAGTAACACATTTCACCGTATTCGTTCGAAACATGCCATGCGGCAATCTTTTTATTATGACCATAGCGCTCTGCGATTTTTTCTGAGAGAAGAACTGAATACTTTCTATATGCTGGACTATTTGGGCATGAGTTGTGTCTGCCGCCGAATTTTCTTTTTACACCGTCTATATTCACCCTCAAAATATCAGGGTGTTTTCTTGCCATCCATGCAGGATGTGCTGCAGTTGAAGTCGCAAAACAAATATGCAGTCCATGATCTGTTACGGTTTTAACAATCTCATCAAGCATCGAAAAATCATACTCATCTTCCGACTTCTGAATAAGAGCCCAGCTGAATACATTGATCGTGACAGTATTAATGGAGGCAAGAGAAAAAAGCCTCATATCTTCTTTCCAAATTTCTTTATCCCACTGTTCGGGATTATAGTCCCCTCCAAATAATACTTTAGATATTCCGGGGTTGTGAATCATACATGCCTCCATTCATACTAATTCGCTATGCGGTTTAAACACTGCCGCTCTGCTGTATAAAAAAATGAGATACCCCTCACGGGATATCTCATTATAGATCTTTAGAAAATTAAGATATTACTTAACTCCCCAAAACTTCATTTTTTCACCAATTATTGCACTAAGCTCAACACCGGCCTGTTCCATGCCCATGTCTTTAAGCTTCTTTTGAAGTTCAGCCCATTTAGCTTCGAAATCTGCAGGTTTTGCAAGTACACATTGAGCAAGAGCGGTTTTAACATATTCATCTGCAGCAGTTACCTTTTCATTCAATTCAGGAGGCAGTGCATATTGCCAAACCTGACCATGTTTAGATACTCCTAATTCCTCTGATGTTGGGAATAAGTCAATCCACATGTTAACTCCATAAGCTGAAAGTGTTTCTTTTTCAACAGGGAGATAATTGTCAATAAGGCGCTGACGGGATGTTCTTGAAATATAATCACCGTTTTTATCAACAGCAGCTGTTCCTCTCTGAGGGAAAGGATGAATCCAGCGGCCTACACCGGTTTTCTTTGAGTAATCAGGATCAGTGTCCGCACGGTTTTGTTCTTCTGCGGGAACTACACGTTTGCCGTCTTTAACAACGTAGTTAACGTTTTCAAGACCCCAGTTAACAAGAACCTGTGCTTCTTCAGAGCAGAACCAGTCCAGAAATTTGAATGCACGAACAGGATCTTTACATGATGATGATATTGCAATACCCCATCCGCCTGAAAAACCGTAATCCTTAAGTGAAGGATCTTTATATTTTGCACTTGCTGTTACAGGAAGGTATGCATAAGTTCTGTCTGCTTTACCGTTCTGAATAAGAGAAGTACGTGCATCGCCGTAACCCCAGTTAGGATACGCTATACCAAGTACACGGCCGGAAGCAATCTTTGACTTCCATACATCTTCTTTTTGTGTAAATGATTCAGGATCAAGAAGACCTTCTGCATTAATTTTGTTAAGCCATTTATAGTATTGGGAAATTTCCGGGTCTAGGAATTTATAGCGAGCATTCAGCTTGCTGTCAACAATCCACTGTCCGTCATCTGGGTAGCCGATTGTATAATTTCCAGGATTTGAGAGGTCAATATACCACTGCCATGTATCAATTAAAAGAGAAAGACCAATTGTTTTTTGACCGTCGATAGTAGGATATTTCTTCATGTATGCACGTAATGCATTTTCATAATCTTCCAGTGTTTTAATCTGAGGATATCCGAGTTCTTTCAACACTGCATGCTGGAGCTGCATTGTACCGGCAGTTTCAAGAATAGCCTGTTTAACACCATATGTTCCAACTGAATAGATATACGGATCTGATGGAGAGTTCTTTAAGCGAACCAGCTGATCTCCATAAAGATCTTTCATATTCTGACCATATTTTTCAATAAGATCATCTAAAGGAATAACTGCTTCTGCTTCTATAAGCTTTGTAAGATCGCCTTTAGCAAAAATTAAATCGGGAAACTCTCCGCTTGCGATCATAAGAGGAATCGCCTGTGTATCACCTGCAACCGGGCGTTCCACTTCAAGAGTTACTCCGGTTCTTTTGGTAATTTCCAAAGCAACAGGATCATTCCAAAGCATGTCCTCTGTCGCATCTGCAGTAAAGAAACTAAAGGTCACAGGACCTGTTCCATCTGTGCTTGCTTCCTTTTCCTTTTTACCAGCAGCAAAAACAACTGCTGTACAGCAAAGAATAAGAAATGCAACCTGCAAAATTCTTTTCATTTTTTTCTCCTTTTACCCCTTTTACAGGGTTATTTCTAATCCGGCTTACAAAAACGCAAGCCGTAATTAAAGCCGTTATTCTTTAACAGAGCCGAGTGTAATACCTGTCACAAAGTAGCGCTGTATAAATGGGTAAACCATTAATATGGGAACTGTACAAACCACAGTAATAGCCATCTTTATGGCTTCAGGACTTCTCTTTGCAAGTTTTAATCCTTCACTGTGAATGTCAACCTGTCCGCTTGTATTTACACTGTCCAGAACTTTCATAAGCTCAAACTGAAGTGTAGAAAGAATTGTTTTATTTTTTCCTGTCATATAAATATAGGTTGTATACCAATCATTCCACTGGCCGACTGCAATGAACAGCATAACGGTTGCAAGAACGGGCATACACAGCGGTAGAATTATTCTAAAAAAAATTGCCACATCATTTGCACCGTCAATTCTGGCGGCTTCCTGCAGCGATGTAGGAAGATTAAGCATAAAGGAACGTATAAGAATTACATTATAAGCATTTATCAGGCCGGGAATAATGTATACTAAAAAATTATTCATTAGTTTCAAATTGCGGATAAGCAGATACGAAGGTATTAAGCCGCCTGAAACATACATGGTTATTACCAGCATTGTTAGAAACTGTTTTCTAAAAATAAAGTCGTGTCTGCTTAACGGATAGGCAAACATTGCACAACATAAAACGCCAAGCAGAGAACCAATGAGGGTTCTTGATATTGATATTTTAAAAGCCTGAGGCAGATTACTGCCTTCTGCAAAAAGATCAAGATAGTTTTTAACTGTCGGAACTCTGGGGTAAATAGTAATTCCGCCTTTAACTGTGTCCAAAGGATCATTAAGAGATTTTGCCAGAACATTTAAAAATGGATAGAGCGTAACAACAACAATTAAAATCATAAAAAAAACTAAAAGCCTGTCGCCGATTATACCATTATGCTTTTTCATATTTATTACCCATCCTAAAAAATATTTGTTTCACTTTTCTTTGCAGCTCTATTAACAAGAAGCAGCAGGGTTACACTTACAATGGATTTAAATATTCCCAGCGCAGTTCCATAAGAAAAATTATAGTTGCTTATTCCATAATCAATAATATACTTATCTAATACAGCAGCTACCGGTGCAACTATTGGATTGCTCAAAAGCCATTGTTTCTCAAACCCGATATTTATAATATTTCCAATACTTAAAATAAATAATGTAATAACTGTTGCTCTAATTCCCGGCAGCGTAATATGCCATACCCGCTGAAACCTGTTTGCACCGTCTACAACTGCAGCTTCATATAACTGAGGATCAATGCCTGCTATTGCCGCAATATAGATTATTGCATTCCAGCCCATTTCTTTCCAAATATCCGCAAAAACAATAATCCACCAAAAGTATTCCTGACGGGCCATAAAATTAACAGGCTCTTTTATTAAGCCAAGAGTAAGCAGAACCTCATTTATAACTCCGTTAGTCGGAGATAAAGCTGCAGTAACAATATTTGCAACAATAACCCATGAAACGAAGTGAGGTAAATACGATATTGTTTGAACAAACCTTTTTAACTTTAGATACTTTAATTCGTTCAGTAAAATAGCAAAAAGAATGGGAACAGGAAATCCAATTAAAAGACCCAGTCCGCTCATTCCAATTGTATTCCACAATACTTGTCTGAATTTTGGTGCAAGAATCGGATCTGTAAACATCCTCTTAAAATGATAAAGCCCGACCCATTCTGAGCCAAAGAAGCCTTTATTCGGTTTATAATCCTGAAAAGCCATGAGCCATCCGATTAAGGGAATATAGGCAAAAACAATAAGCCAAATAACAAAGGGAATTGATAACATTAATAAATAGCGCTGATCGATAAGCTTTTTAATCAACGGATTTTTTTGCTGATAATGAATAGCAGGTGTTTTCATGGTTACATAGTAACATTATTTATTCTCACTATAAACCATGAAATTTAGTACAATTCAATGTATTTTTTTTACTACCCTTTAGTGACCGGCGAAAAAATGCAGAGAAACACATCGTTTTCATTCATGTTAAATGAGATTCTGATCTTTCCATCTTTTACCGGTATATTCTTCTCTTCAGGTAAACAAACCGCTTTACGTTTTAATAGTCCAACTTCTTCAATGCTAAGCTGATGAGGGCTGCCCATTCTTATGTATTCTGTATAGGGATCTCTCTTATCGTAACCTGTTTTGTATATTTGAAGCCGATAAGCAGTATGAAGAAGAGATGTAAGGGTTAAAGTTATGGATCCTGCGATAGAAGACGGTAAATCCTGATTAAAAAAATCCTGATTATTTATTTCTCCCGGATGAATATTTGTAAAGTTCCAGCATAGCACCTGTATAGCACCTTCCGCATCCTTGCAAACATATGCACGTTCAACATTAGTTTCCAATTCGATGTTTCCAAGCTTATGTAAATACTCATAGGCACAAAAGGCTGCTTTTTTTATACCCTGATAATTAAGAAGCCCAAACCCGCCATGAAACGGAGTGAATCTGGGGCCTGCTTCTTCAAAAATATCGGTAAAGACCCAATAAGACATTGAATTTGCAAAATTTTCCGACTGCTTAATTTTTTCTAAAATAAAGGCAGCCTCAACGTATGAATCATGCAGAGGATCACGGGGCGTATACGATGAGCTCCATTCTGTATAATGCAGTTCAAGATGCGGCAGTAAAGAATTTTCTATTTCCTGTTTTGATTTTCTAATATCTCGTGCTACACTTAGTTCATCGGGATCAAGAACTGTTCCGGCAGAACCGAACTCATCAAGGTATCCTTCCTTTACACCATAGGTGTGTGTAGAAATAAAATTTATTGGCACTTCATTATGCACACAAAACTCAATCATCTCGGGAACCCAGGCAGCACCGGCAGTTGCAGGACCTCCCACCTTATAATGAGGACACACTCCCTTTATTGCAAAGGCCGTATACTTATACAACTTAAAATACTCTTCTTTAGTACTAGCCCAAAAACCGGAAAGATTAGGCTCATTCCATACTTCGAAATACCACGAACGCACTTCTTCTTCAGAATAGCGCTTTGTAAAATGGATAATAAGAGCTGTAATTAAATCCTGCCATTTATTATAGTCCTTTGGAGGAGTAACATTTCCCTTCCACCAAAAAATTGTTTCTCTGCCGCTTGCGAGAGCTTCAGGCATAAAGCCCAGCTCAACGAAGGGCTTAATATTAATACTTATTAAAAAATCAAATAAGACATCTATGTATTGAAAGTTATATTCAGGATTACCCTTTTCATCCTCACGATACACACCCATGTCGTCACATAGGAGTCCATGCATACGTATATATTCAAAGCCGCATTCTTTTTGAACAAGACGAAGCTGATCCTGCCAATCTGCCCTAAGACCTTCATTGGCTCGTCCGGCGCCTATGCATTTTTTGAACATTGTATTCAAGGAGCCTTTTTCTGTATTATAATCTGCCAGTATAACAATATCCTTTTTCATTTTATTTTCCTTTATAATTGCTTTATTAACATTTTGTATTTTTAATTATCCTGTTCCATCTCTGTCTGCAAAAATATTCTTCGTGAGGTTGCACTGATTGTATAAAACATTATCATTGGGCCAATAAGTATACCTGGAATTATCAAAGCGCTATTCCAAGTGAAAACTGCATATTCGAATGCGATTATTACAAGAAGAACTACTGTCCTAATAAAGTACTTAAAACATAATTGTAAAGAATTTAGAATTGTATTTTTTACTGTATTATCATATCGTGCTGTTAAAGGATAGACATACAAAAAGCCTGCGAATACAACAAAGGTAGAAATTATACTAACAATTAGTAATAAAATCGAAGGCGTTTCTGTTTTCAATACTATCTGCCAATCAAGATAAAGTATGTAGATACCAGCTGCATGCAGAATCCAAAGCAGGGTGGATTTTTTAAAATTTGCTTTAAATTCTTTAAAATAGCTTTTAATAATATACCCTTCCTCATCGGTAAGCATTTTAAGCAGTATGGCATAAACAGCCGTCGTGGCAGCCCCTATAGTAACTATAGGAAGACATGAAACAATCCATAAAATATTGAGCAGCAGAATGTCTAAAAGACGATTAACAAAATTTAGTAACGGACTTTTTTCGCTATAGTTAAACATTCGTTTTACCCTCTTTAATGAAACACAAAAAGCACCATGACAAGTGCATCCTGCAATAAAACCCTTGAGACTGTTTTTCAATAATTCAGCTCAATAAAAAAATAGCAATAAAAAAATAGCAATAAAAAAATAAGCTGTCTGTATGTACAGACAGCTTAATCCATAAAACTCTATATTACAAGTTAAATTATTTTACTTTTACTGCGTTTTCTGCAGCTGCACGGCGGGCTACTTGTTTTGTCGTAAAGGCCATACATTCAGCAAATCCGTAATCGTTTGCCTCTTTAATCATCGCAGCTACAATTTTATCATACTCTGCGTCGGTTTTGGCATAAATTGCTCTCCAGCTGTTGTTTTTAATGCACTCAGCAACCTGCTGCCATTTAACCTTTAATGTGTCCGGAATAGGATCTGCAGTAAACATGCTTCCAGGAGAAAGAATATATTTTCTATTTCCTAAGTATTCATCCGGGCTGCTTGCCTTTGCCCATTCTCTCCATGAAGCTTCGATCGAAGTTTTAGCAGGAGTCTTTGCCTGTTCCCACTTATTTTTATTATATGATTCATTTGATTCAGGGTTAGTTGCATCAAGAGACCAGGTTATATTATTAATCTGGAATGCACCGTCTTTAAAAGTTCCGTTATAAGGAGCAGGCATTTTCGTTCCGTTTGGATCTGCCTGAGTTGTGAGACCCAGCGGTGTTAAATAAGTCTTCCCCTTTGCATCATAATCCCATGTAATACCCTTTGGTCCATACTGCGAAATTAAAAAACCTTCCGGTGTTGAAAGCCAGTTGATAATTGCCATGCATAATTCAGGGTACTGGGTTTTTGAACCAATTGACCATATGCGGTTTGAACCGTATACATTCTGTCCGTAACAAATAGGAGATGCTTTTTCAGGAGCTACAGGATACATACCCTTTCCGGCCTGTGTATGGGCATCTGAATTATAAGTACCGCTTCCCATCCAGTTAAAAATATTAAAGAATGCCGTTCCGTTTTGAAAATCTTCACTCATTCCGTCATACTTTTGTGTCTGTGAATCCGGATCAAGCAATCCCTTTTGATACAATTTATTGTAGAATTTCAATGCTGTTAAGTAAGGCCCGTTTGCTTCGAATACATCATGATGTTTTTGAGTAGAAGGATCATAAAGACCAAAATCAAATTCGTCATAACCATAATATGCTGTTGCAGTAGATTTAACAAACATAACCATGTTTCCGTCCCAGTCATTGAATAATGAAACTCCGTATGTAGGTTTACCATTATCGTCTGTCGGGCAGATTTTTTTCATCTGTTCAAGCACATTAACCATGTCATCAAGTGTCGAAATTTTCGGCTTACCAAGCTTCTCGTACAAATCAAAACGTAAATCCCAAGTATAAAAAAATTCCTGGCGGTCTTTAGAAGAAGTTGATACAGCATGACCGAAACCGTATAGATTTCCTTCAGAAATGGATTTATTTTTCTCAAGAGCATAGGGCATATTTGCTTTAATATATGCACCATAATTGTCTAACAAGCCCTCGTCTTCCCAATCAAAAAGAAGTCCAGCCTTATAAGCATTAACATAGTCTTCCTGGTCATTACCCCAGATTACAAGGTCTCCAAGGCTTCCTGCCTCCATACGGGTCTGCAGAATTCCCGAATCTGCAGGCTGACTTATAATGTTAAATTTAACATTATATTTTTCCAGAAGAACATCAGCGAACCATCCGGTCTGAAGACCTGAATAGTTTGCAAGCTGACTGAATACCTGAAGCGTTACTGTCTCCTTCGGAATAACAGTTTCCTGTGCAGATGATGCTGTTTTACCAGTATCCCGTTTACCAGCGGCCGCCAACGGTAATGATACTGCCATAAGCCCAATCAGAACCAAAGCCGTAAGTCTAGTTTTTTTCATATTTCCTCCTTCATAAGAAATAAAAACATATCTAATGAAAGATGCAGACAAGAGATTATCCCTTAACTGCACCAAGCATAATTCCTTTTTCAAAGTAGCGCTGCATGAATGGGTACACAATAAGAATCGGTATTGCTGTTACCATGGAAATCGTATAGTTAATAACTTTTTGATTAAGCAGACTGTCAATTAAAGCCTGGCTCATAGAAGTTGTACTTGTAGACATAAGAGACTTTAAGTTGCTGGTCGTATTAAGGTAAATCCACAAGCGGTGCTGCAGTGTATAAAGCTCAGGTTTCGCAGGCATAAGAATTAAAGAATCCATAAAAGAGTTCCAGTTTCCAACCGCTGCCCAAACTGCTATTGTTGCTAAAATGGGCTTACAAAGAGGTCCAATTATTTTCCGGTAAATTAGTAAAAATGAGGCTCCGTCTATTGCAGCGCTTTCTTCTAGTTCTGCAGGTATTGATTCAATATATGTTTTAACCATTATTACATTAAAAACACCGACAATGCCGGGAATTATGTAGGCAAGATAATTATTGGTAAGCCCAAGCATCTGCATATTTGTGTACCAGGGAATAATACCTGCATTAAAATACATGGTTATAATCATAAACCGATACCAGAACTTTCTTTTCCACATCTCTTTTTTTGTCATTAAGTAGCCCACAAAACCCGAAGCAAGAACGGTCAAAAAGGTTCCAATTATTGTTCTTGAAACTGATATACCGAAAGCCCTTGTTAAATCGCTTACCTGTGCAAGTTTTATGTAATTAGATAAATGAATTCCTTTTGGAAAAAAATTGATTAAACCTTTTTGAACAAGCCCGTTTTCACTTATTGTATTAATAAACAGGTAATAAAATGGAAAAACGCAAACAGCCGTGAAGATAAAGAAAAAAGAATTATTGAAAAAATTGAATATTATGTCGCCTGCCGATTCTCTTCGTATCATATATAACTCCTTAAACTATACTGGTTCCGCGGACTACTTTTGAAATTGAATTTGCCGCAAATAAGAGGAACACGCTTACAATTGATTTCACCATACCTACAACGGTTGAAAGAGGAATAAGTCCCTGTCCAATGCCGAGTTTAAATACATAGAGGTCCAACACAGTTATTGCCTGAGTATTTGTAGGATTCTCGAAAACGTAATACTGTTCCATACCGTTATTTAGAATTCCTGCAATCGAAAGAAGTAAAAGCACCATATAAGTTGGAATAAGTTCGGGAACTGTTATATGCCACATTTTTTGGAAACGGCCCGCGCCGTCCACTGTTGCAGCCTCATAGAGCTGCTGATCAATTCCGGTAATTGCAGCAAGGTACATAATTGCACCCCAGCCTAATCCTTTCCAAATACCCCAGCCCAGCATCTTAAGCCAGATATGGTCACTTCCCATCAGCATATTTTTCCCTTCTGCCCAAGCACCGCTGTTAACCATTAAACTGCTGACAAAACCGTCTGTACTAAAAATACAAAAAGCCACAGCGTACACTAAAACCCAGGATATAAAATTCGGGATTGTGGTAAGCGTCTGAACAAAGCGCCTCGCTCTGACACTTTTCATCTCAGAAAGGAAGATTGCAAAAACCATAGCAAACCAGCTTGTCGCAATTCCAAGACCGCTCATCGCCAGTGTGTTTCTTAATGCTCTAAATAAATCGCGGCCGGTTGAAGGGGTTTCGAAAATAAAGGTAAACCATTTAAACCCTACAAACTTATCAAGAGAGAGAGAGCCCCCCGGCTTATAATCGAAAAATGCAAACCGCCAGCCCCACAATGGAAGGTATGAAAAAATAAAGACTAATGCAACAAAGGGAAGCAGAAGAAGAAAAAGCTCCATCGAGGGATCCATGTAATATGTCTCATCTTTTTGAGGCGCAGGGGTTAGTCTGAATGAAAGTAATGCAGAAATCAAGGCAAGTAAAGAAACAGAAAGCATAAACCAGATGC
>Ga0116148_1000737_pt1 | contig 39090 bp, 31 predicted proteins | sample AD_UKC055_MetaG_FD_89786 | JGI IMG/M metagenome (GOLD analysis project Ga0116148, IMG submission 89786) | Active sludge microbial communities of municipal wastewater-treating anaerobic digesters from USA - AD_UKC055_MetaG | ecosystem: Engineered > Bioreactor > Anaerobic > Digestate | place: USA...
ATCACAAGTCTTTCTATAATAATGACTTGTGATTTTTCTCCATGTACATCTAAGGTTGCTCTTTCAAAACTTTCCGAGTTTTGAAAGAGCCTCAACCACATTCGCAAAAATCCTACAATTCTACATTTCTACAATCCTAAAATCCTAAAAAACCGAACGCCCCCGAAAACTTCTCGCCAAGGTCAATTTGTCGGCATATTCCAGATCTCCGCCAACTGGCAATCCCGAAGCAAGACGAGTTATCTTGACTCCCAAATTTTTTAATATTTTCTGAATATACAAAGCAGTTGTATCTCCTTCCACAGAAGGGTTCGTTGCCAATATAACTTCGGAAATGTGTTCAGTATGAATTCGGGACACCAGTTCCGACAACCGAAGCTGGTCTGGACCAATCCCCTCCAGAGGAGCAATAACCCCTCCAAGAACATGGAAAAGACCTCTATACTCTCTGACAGCTTCAATCGATTGCACATCTTTAGGCTGTTCAACTACGCAAATGACACTTCTGTCGCGAAGAGGGTCTGAACAAACCGGGCAAACTTCCTGTTCGGCATATGAACCGCAAATTTTGCACGGATGAATTTTTTCATGCAACACCGAAAGATCATCAGCAAGTCGCAGGCACACCGATCTGTCATTTTTCAGCAAATGATACGCAATTCGTGTAGCGCTCTTTTTCCCAATCCCCGGCAGCCTCGACAAACTGTCTATTACATCATCAAGAGCATTCATACTCCCTGGAAACTCCCGGCAAGCGGCCCCAGACGTGTTTTTAGAAGTTCTTTTACCTTCTCCGATGCATGAGCGTGAGCTGCAACGATGAGGTCTTGAAGCATAGGAATATCTCTTGGATCTACCGCTATGGGATCAATATGAACCGCTGTCATTTCAAATTGTCCATTAAGCGTAACAGTGACAATCCCGCCGCCTGACGACCCGGAAACCGAGACGCCGGCAAGCTCTTCCTGAATTCTTGCAAACTGTTCCTGCATTGCTTTTGCGTTTTTCATAATATCAAACGGATTCATTGCGTAACTCCTGTATGTCTCAGACAATCGTTCCACGAAACATTCTTCGAATCGTTTCGACTCGTTCCGGAATATTCCCGGCGTCAGTATCAGCATCATGTCTGCTCGTGTCCAAAATGATTCTACCGATCACCGGTTTTCCAAGAAAACGGGAAGCCGCCGAGCTGATTATAGACATTTCCTGCTCCAGAAAAGATACCGTAAACGGTTTGTCGACCGAAAACACAAAGCCTGCATCTTCCTCTTTCCAATCAAACGATTGCAGTAGCGCAGCAGCGATCATATTCTTCGTTGCCTGAAAAAAATCGGCCAAAGCACCCTGAAGTTCGGCAAACTGAACGTGTTGAACGGAATCCTCATTATCACTATGTGCTATCGCACCTTCGTTCTGTTCCTTTCCGGAGTGTGCTGACGACAGCTCCTGCTCAGCAGAAAGCCATGTTGTTTTTTCTGCGCCGGCCTTTTCTGCGTCTGTCTTTTCTGTACCGTTTTTTTCTGCACCGGCCTTATCATAAACTGAATGACCTGACGATACGCCTGATCCAATTTTTTTCTTCAATTCGGCAAAGGGATCCGCCAGTCGTCCGGCAGATTCTGTTTCAACCGGAGGAAGTTCTCTCCTGTCAGACACTCCATGATCTGCGGCCTGCTTTTCTGTGTGTTCTTCGCAGACCGCTTGGTCAAAAGGGTCTGAGGGCCCCTTTGCTCTACCGCCAATCATGTGTCGCGTCTGAATAACAATCGTCTTCAGTTCGGTCAAGGAAACATAGCTGGAGACTTCTGCTATCCGTGCGATGCACAACTCAAGTTCGTACCGTACATCCAGAGAATAACGAATATCCCGAAAAAGCTGCAACACAAGACTCAATGCTCTTTCTATCTGTGCAGAATTCCATTTCTGAAGAACCGTTCCCGAAAACCGGTCCGGTTTTTGACCCAAGAGAGCTTCTTTTTCTATTCCGGCTTTAATCAACAGAATATTACGCAGATAATCAGCCAGATCAACCGAACATTGTTCAACAGACACCCCACTCTGCAAAATATCATCAAGCAGCAGCAAGGCTTCTTTGGAATTTCCGTTTGCGCACGCCTCTATCAGAGGATTCAGCCGATCAACTCCAATCAAGCCAAGCTTGTCCCGAATTTTATCAAATGTCAGAACGCCATCGGAAAATGCTGCAACCTGATCGAACAGCGTATACGCATCCCGAACACTTCCGGTAGCTTCCCGAGCGATCCAGAACAACGCTTCATCCTCGGCTTGCAAGCCGGACTCCGCAGATGCTTCCGCCAAAACATTTTTCAACGCATCTACCGACACCAGACGAAAATTGAATTGCTGGCAACGGCTTTTGATTGTTGCGGGTACTTTATGCAGTTCTGTTGTCGCAAAAATAAAAATGACATACGGGGGCGGCTCTTCAATAGTTTTCAGCAACGCATTAAAGGCACTTGTAGAGAGCATATGAACTTCATCGATAATATACACTTTATATCTGCAAGAGTTCGGCGGAAATTGGACTTCTTCCTTGATCTGACGGACGTCATTCACACTGGTATTCGATGCTCCGTCGATTTCAATGACATCAAGACTGGATCCGCGAGTAATTTCCGTACAGGCAACACACGTCCCGCAGGGAGTGCCGGACGGGCCGTTTTCACAATTCAGGGCTTTTGCCAGTATTCGGGCCGAACTGGTTTTTCCGCAGCCGCGTGGACCGGAAAAAAGATACGCATGCGCAATTTTTCCGGCCGATATGGATTTTTGCAGGGTTGCTACAACAAATTCCTGCCCGATCATATCCTCAAACCGTTGTGGACGACGTCGGGTCGCTGTCACTTCATATGCCATAGCTTCTACAGTATCACAAAAAAAACAGCTTTGAAAGCTGGAAACCACGACTGGACAGAACGTACCAACACTGCTAGTTTTGTCTGGTATTCGGCTTGAAAAGGAGTCTGAATGTCTCAATTAATCAGAACAGCACTATATTCGGATATTCCCTATGCATACCAAATCTGTTTACAGACCGGAAACAGCGGGACCGATGCAACCCGCCTTTTTAAGGATCCCTATATTCTAGGTCAGTATTACGCTGCACCGTATTTTTTCTATGATATTCGTCTTTGTTTTATAGCAGAATTGCATGCAGTACCCCAGGGGTATCTTGTTGCGGTTCAGGATACAGAAGCCTACAGAAAGTGGTTATCTACGGAATGGTTGCCGAAACTTGTCGAACGATACCCGCTGGATTCCTTGAACAATACCGGCCTTTCCCGGAATGAACAAAACATCATACAGATACTTCATTCCGATCATACAAAAACACCGGATACAAGCCGCGAACTGTATACAAAATATCCGGCCCATCTCCATATCGATTTACTGCCTTCTCTGCAGGGAAAAGGATGCGGACGAGAATTGATGCAAACGCTGTTTACAGAACTGAAAAAACGAAACACTCCCGGATTGCATCTTGGCGTAGACAAAGACAATACCGCAGCGCAAGGATTTTATAAGAAAATGGGATTTCATCTTATTGAAGACACAGCATGGGGCATGTATCTGGGAATCACGTTCTAAGTCCTTTGTCATGCGTTTTTGAACCTGCAGAGAACCCAATAATCCCGACAGCACACAGTAGTAAGCCGCCAATAAAACACAGTGTTTTGTTCGTTTCACTTCCGATAACAAATTCAGCAAACGAAGATGAGGTTCTCAACAAGACAAAAGGGATGCTATTATGGACAAAGTGCATCCACATCACCACATAAAGTGATTGTGTTTTTTCTCGTACGATACCGAACACGATTCCCGCAATAAATACAAACAGCAAGCGATAGATATCTAAATGGATCAGTGCAAAAAACAACGAACCGAGGATCACTGTTGCCTTTCTGCCGATCGAGGAAAAACCGGACGCAATAAAGCCCCGAAACAGAAATTCCTCTCCGATCGCCGGAGCCAGCACAAGAATCAAAAATGAAAACAGAAAATTGGTATCGAAGGCGAGAGATGCAAGAGAAACCGAGGCATAGCGTGCATGAGATACATATTCCAGCATCGTAGAACCGGCTATCCAGAAACACAGTTGCAGTCCTGCTGCCAAAAACGTCCCGGCAAGCAAATCCGGAATACGAGGCGGGTTCAGGCAAAACACATGCCTGATTTTCCAGCCGCGAATTTTACAATAGAGTATCGGAATCAGAATCAGCGACACTTGCACCAGCATGCTGGCATGCCTGCCTGTCAACCAGAAAGACTGCATTCCGGCCATCCAGATCATGCCAAAGCAGAGACAGAATACGACAATACTGTCCTGTACGCGGGGAAAATCCTGTGTTACATGAATACCAACACTCATACTTCTTGTCGCTCTTTCTTGCCAGCCCCTTAAAATATTTGATTTTCCAAAGGGGCCTGCGCATACCATAGCTGGTAACAATGTCTCCGGCAAGATGAACGTCCGGACCCCGGAGCAACGGCCTGTTGACGAAATACCAGAATACTTTACAATCAGTGAGCTTCTGGAGGTTGTTCTATGCTTGAGCTTTTTCTTGTTTCTGCAGGCCTTTCTATGGATGCATTTGCCGTATCTGTATCCTCTGCAGCCTGCTCTCCCAACTTAAAAAAAAGGTACATGTTCCGAGCAGCCTTCTTGTTCGGTTTTTTCCAGTTTTTTATGCCGCTTGTTGGCTGGTTCTTGGGATCCTCCTTCAGCGCATTTATTCGTTCTGTCGATCATTTTCTGGCATTTGTTCTGCTTGCCGCTGTCGGAACAAAGATGCTGGTTGAAGTATACGCAGAGTGGAATGAAAATCCGGCTTCTTGCCCAACCGGCGATGAACTCAAGTGCAGAGACATATCAAGCAAAAGGGTTGTACTAGCCCTTGCGGTAGCCACAAGCATAGATGCCCTGGCTGTCGGAATCAGTTTTTCAGTCATCGGGCGAACCGCATTTCAACCAGCATTGATGATTGGCCTTGTAACCTTTATCTTCTGCCTGATCGGCTTTCTGTCAGGAAAAAAACTTGGAATCCTGTTTGGACGTGGCGCCCAGATAATCGGAGGCATCGTTCTGATAGCAATCGGACTTAAAATCCTGATCGAGCACATGGTCAAGGCAATATAACTCGAAGCCGGGCACGGTCAAGAATCTAAGCATTATCGTTTTTTCAAACAAACGTCCACTTCAAACGGGCCGTTCGGACTGCTGAACGGAATTGCAATCACCGGCATCGTTTTGGGCCAGGCAATATGATGATTCTCGCCAAGAATGACAACAGGAGGCGAAATATCGATAGAAGCGTGCGAAATAGCCGAAGATGCATTGCCAGAGATAATATTAGTAAGCTCTCCAATCATTCCATACACGGTTTCCTGTCTCTCTTCCTCGGAATTCGTCCGGATTCCGGATCGCTCCAGCATTTTGTCTGCAAGAACACGTGCAAGCCTGAATCCGACAAGGCCCTGATAATCGCCCGTCAAGCCCAGAATACCGGAAATTTCCCATCTGTGTTTTAGTTCGGTTCCGGTTATATATGGAATTCCAGCGCGAGCCTCTATAGAGAACATACTCTGAAACAGATTGATTGTTGCAGTCAAAAAAGGGTTGATAATTGTTACATCCATTTCCCGCTCCTGTAAGCTATCAGTATACTACAAAAAAAGTACCTGCGCTTTTTTTTCTTTGCTTCCCGACGGTGGATAGACAAATAGAACGGGCTGCGAAGGATTATCCGGGGTAAAGGCAAACTGGTCAAATTCGGATCTGGAATAGGCCGATCGTCTGCTCTGGCCTTTTTCCAGCAGGTTGTGCGCAACCAGTGCATCATCATGAGCTGCTTTATCATATCGTCTTGTAAACCATGCAGGAAACGAGCCGGGTTTTCCCTGTAACAGAAAATCGTATCGCAACCATTCTACAGGTTCTTCCGATCCGTTCTTGTCCATATCCAGAGTTTCGATCGCGGAGGCAATACAAGAAAACAGGTCGGCAGGCCGTCTGGGAAGAAAAAGGTCTGAATCAGGAAACCATGTACGAACAAATTTCGACACGTATTCAAAAAGCGTAAAGGCAGACCCGCACAACCGGGCAAGACAGCGCACGGTATGAACCATCAAACCGGAATTGAACAGGGTGTCTACAAGATGATCTATTTCTTTCAGGATAATGAGTTCGTCAAAAGAAAGGTCTGGCGATGAAAGTACTTCATACGGAGGTCGAGAACTCCACGCATACCCCCCGGTTTTGGCAATGCGCTCCATTTCGGTTCCGGCAAGAATTTTCAGGAAGCCAAGCTGTACCATGTCGACCTGAAACGAAAAGGCAAAATCGAAAGACTTCTTGAAACTGGAAAAATCTTCTCCCGGTAAACCTGCAATAAGATCCACATGCGTATGAATGGATGATGGTATCCGCCGAAGATTTTGCGCAAGAATCTCCTGATCGGTTGTTCGATGTATCAGACGAAGCGTGTCAGGGTTGCTCGATTGTATTCCTATTTCAAACTGTATCGAACCTGGCGGCAGAGTTTCCATTACTTCAAAAGCTTCATCAGTGAGGACCGATGCATGTATTTCAAAATGAAACGTCGTAATGCCGTTGTAATGATCCCGGATGTATCGCCAGATGGAAAGATATCGTTCAGGTTTCAAATTAAAGGTTCGATCAACAAATTTTACCAGAGGAATCTTTTCATCCAGGAAAAACCCGATATCTTCAAGAACTCGTTCAAGCGAATAAAAACGTACGGTATGATCGATTGAAGACAGGCAATACGCGCATGAATACGGACAGCCCCTGCTCGATTCGTAGTATAGTATTCTGTTGTGCGGATTGATATCACCGAATCCGTTTCTATACGGATTCGGGATATCATCGAGAGTACGCAACAGTGATCGTTGTTCTGTGTATGTTATTGCCAACCCCGAATCGGGCAAGCCAGTTCCGCGGATGCACAGCCCCGGAACCTTCAACAGGGGTTCTTTCGCATACAGGGCACTCAACAATTCAACCGCTGTTTGCTCGCCTTCGCCGATCATGATCAGATTTACTGCACTGCTTTCCGAAAAAACGGCGGAGCACGACCAGGATACTTCCGGGCCCCCAAACCCGATTACCAGATCTGGCGTTATCTTTCGGAGATCTTCTGCAATCTGGAACACATACACCTTGTTCCAGATGTACGTCGAAAATAATACGACATCCGGCTTTGCAGTAAATATTCCCTGGAGGATCACCGAAATTGACTGGTTTATATTCCACTCACAACACTGTACAGTTATTTCATTTCGAACTGAAGCAGGTAGCCACTTCTGTATATAGGCGTCCAGCAATCGAATCGCAAGGTTTGTCTGTATAAATTTAGCATTTATTCCGATTAAAAGCACTTTCACGAAAAGAAGAATAGCATGTGAACGTTTTTTTCGATAGGGAAGCAAACCGGATTCCGACGAGCAGAGAGGCTCTTTCAAAACTGGGAAAGTTTTGAAAGAGCAACCGTAGATGTACATGGAGAAAAACCGATTTAAAAAGAGGCAATTGCAAAAAGCAGTGATTTTTGTAATTGCAACAAATAATGTATGTGGAGTTCAAAAACAAGTCATTATATTATAAAGACTTGTTTTTGAACTCCAAGAGCTTTTTGCAAAAGTAACCGACTTTTGCAAGATGCTCAAAAATAACCGACTTTTGAAATCGGCTCCAGAGATAATAAAAAAACCTTTCCGGGAAGCCCAGGTACACTACGGCACAAAGCCAAATTTCCTACCGTTGCTTCCTTCCGGATCTGGCGGGGTTTGGAAACTGTCTTTTGCATAGGACCTGGGCTATCCGGAAAGGTCCGGAAAAAAAAACCAGAACAATCAGATGAGGCTCTTTCAAAACTCGGAAAGGTTTGAAAGAGCAACCGTAGATGTACATGGAGAAAAAATCACAAGTTTTTCTATTATAAAGACTTGTGATTTTTTCTCCAAAAGCCGATTTCAAAAGTAACCGCCTTTTGAAATCGGCTCGGATGTTCCGGTTACCTAGCGGAGAGAGAGGGATTTGAACCCTCGGTACTCTTTCGAGCACACACGCTTTCCAAGCGTGCACCTTCGACCACTCGGACATCTCTCCAAAAAAATCTCTTAAAACGGTCAGTATATGCACCGTTTCGTTTTTTTACCTTGCCTGCAGAACTTTCAGAACTGGATTCTGAAAGATGCGGTACGGAGAGAGGGGGATTCGAACCCCCGATACCTTGCGGTATAACGGTTTTCGAGACCGCCCGATTCAGCCGCTCTCGCATCTCTCCAATCATAGTATCTAAAAAAAGGCTGTCCACCGGACAGCCTGCTGAGACTAAGTGGGTTCGAACCACCGGCCTTCAGATCCGCAATCTGACGCTCTATCCAGCTGAGCTATAGTCTCAAAAAAATACGGAGCAGGGGGGATTCGAACCCCCGATACCCTTTTGGGGTATAACTCCTTAGCAGGGAGCCCGATTCGGCCTCTCTCGCACCGCTCCAAAGAAGTTAGCAGAAAACAATCGCCCGGCATACACCGGATGTAAGCATATCCGTACGGAGCAGGGGGGATTCGAACCCCCGGAACCTTTCGGCTCAACGGTTTTCAAGACCGCCTCCTTAAACCGCTCGGACACCGCTCCAAAACGCTGTTCTTTACAGTAGCGCAAAAAGCTTTTCTCTGTCAAGGGATCCGGGGTACATCTGTTACCGCAGATCATCTTGAGTCTCGTGAAAAGGCATTGTATACTGGTTAAATGGCTCATTGCATAGTACCGGAAGCAGAAAGCATTCTTGATGTGGAATTTCAAGCTCTTGATAAAGGGTTTGTCAGGCTGGTCGATTATATGGGCGGGGATGCGCGTATTGTGCAAGCTGCCCGTGTTTCGTATGGAGAAGGAACAAAAACCGTCAGGGAAGACGGCGCGCTGATCGATTATCTGCTCAGACACCAGCACACCTCGCCCTTTGAACAGGTTATCCTTACGTTTCATATTAAGCTGCCAATTTTTATTGCCCGCCAATGGATTCGTCATCGAACAGCTCGTGTGAATGAAATCTCGGGGCGCTACTCCATTATGAAAGAAGAGTGTTATGTACCAGTGCCGGAAGACATCGCATATCAAAGCACGGACAACAAACAGGGAAGATCTGATGATCCTGTTCCCCAAGAACAGATAGAAGAAATTACTTCCTTGTTGAAAAAACAGCAAAACGACGCTTTTTCGGGCTATTCAGATCTGATTTCTCGCAATATTGCACGAGAACTCGCGCGGATCAACCTTCCTTTGTCCACCTATACCGAATGGTACTGGCAGATTGATTTGCATAACCTGTTTCATTTTCTGCGTCTGCGCTGCGACAGCCATGCGCAAAAAGAAATTCGGGTCTATGCAGAGATACTCCTAGATATGTGCCGCAAAGTTGCCCCTCTGGCAACCGCATCATTTGAACGCCACCAAAAAAACGGGGTTGCTTTTTCTGCAGAGGAAATGACTGCGCTGAGAAACATTATCAGTGGGCAAGACTCGGGATTAACCGGAAAAAGCCAGGAAAGATTCCTGGAAAAAATAAAAACCGGAAGGCAGCTGTAATTTTTTCACGCAACCTGTACATTTCTTCGCGAAAAAGGTGTTTGTTTTGGCAAATGCCTCAGCTATTTTTTTGTTTCAATGATTTTGCAAACAACGCATCGACATCTGTTCGGGGATTGACGCCAAAGGCTGGGGTCGAACTTCCGGGTTCGACCACTCTGTACAGATAGTCGGGCGTTTCTGCATAGGCATAACTGGTTTTATCATTTATCCACCAATCAAGCACATTGAGTATATCAAGCGAATACTCCAGCAACACGGCATTCGTCCTGGTTCTGGAGAATTTCCCTCCGCATATTGCATCCAGACGCACCGAAACCGGGTTTGCAACATCAAATTTGTATTGCGCCCACGGGTTTTTAATGCCAACGACACTGTTTTCAGAATTGCTCTCGTATCCGGCCGGAACTGATTTAATTGCGCTATAATACGAATCAAGCAATCGTTTCAGCCTGCTTACCCGTATAAAAAATGGCGGCAAGCGTTCGTCTTTTACCGGTTTGGATGTTCCATACAGTCTGACATCAAAAAAGGGTAGATACATATTTTTGATTATCATATACATGTTCGACAACAATTTGCGCCCATACGGGGTCTTGTGATAATCCGGTTGCGTATACATCTGATGGGTAAACGCCTTAAAATCTGTTCCAAAATCCTTGTCGAACACGATTTCATAATACAGAATCCAGTCCTCCAGGATTCTGTTGATGTTTTCCACTTCCTCTCTTCCGGAAACCGGAGCAAACAACTCAAACTTGATCTGACGCAATCCCTGGAATAAATACTCCAATATCCAAAAAAGAATGAGCGTTATCTGAAGCGGGTTTTGAGGAGATAATTGGATAAAGGAGTCCTGTACATTAAAAACTGGCTGAAAATAGGGACATAAATCGGGCAACGTCTCAAGATGATCCCAGCCCGCTTCGGGAAACAACCGTTCCAAAAGGGTGAGTCCTTTTTTTACCGAATCCGGCACCGCATTTTGTTCTGCCTCAGGAGAGGTCTCGGGAAGTACAGCTTCAGCGGCAGGCTCTTCAAGTATTTCCTGTTTCAAATCATCCTTCAAAATCAGCACGTCAGCAGGAGAAAGACCAAGCCAGGCCAAAACCAGAGAACCGTTTTTATAGAGTAAGTCATTCAAAGTCCTGAAAGTGCTGGAAGTCATGCGTAAAAGCAAAGGGTACAAACCCGGAACGACGGTATTTAAAATAAAAGAATATTCTTCAACCGCAATAATAGCATTCATTCTTAGAGATTCAGGATCGGCAGGCACCAAGTCTTTCTGGATTAAGGCATAGGCTGCCTTATATTTTCGACCAATTGCAGGAGTCCCAAGGTAATACACCCGGATAAGCGTTTTGAATATCAGCCTGATAAACGGAACTACATCCTGAACGGTTACTGTTCGGGCGTGTTTTTGCAAATCTAGATGCATTGCAGACAAAGTTCTGACATCAAGACTTGCAGTAATACGCAGCAAAGTAGCACCTGTTGGATCCTGCTGCGACCATTTCTTGTAAAACGTGCTTTGGCTTTCATCAGGCATCATCCGCCTCGTCGAAGACACGCACCGTTGAATATGCCCAAGATAGTTATACAAGGTGACAGTAATAAATTCACTGTTCAGCACGTCGTTTTTTTCAAAACCAAAGATGCTGTTTACGATCTTTATTCGATACTGCTTTTCAGCCATCAAACGGTTCATAGCAAGCAGTTCTTTGTCGGATATAGCCGGTAATCGGTTATCAGTTGTTTTATAATCATTCATTCACAATAATCCTTATACGCGAAGAATAAATTTTTTAACAATTCCGGGAAAATCTTTTAATCCTATCTTGATGCTTTCAGTTGTTACTAATTCGCCGCTAAAAGTACCATATATAGAATGATACTCGGTTCTTACGATAAAAGCGCTCAATCTTCTGGCATTATCCAATTCCGGAATAAATACCAGATCTACCATGCTTTCCGTATCCTGGATAATCCATTCTCCCATCACCCCATACGGACGGGTAATCTTGACTGGAGGCATCGGCCAGGCTTTGCCCCCCCAAAACAATACATTGTCGTTGTACAGATTGTCGTCCCTGTATACCGAATTCCCGAACCGAAAGGTTACTGTTTGACCGTTTTTTTTTCCCATGCCGATTAACGAACTGCCTTTTGTTCGCAGCGACATATATGTTTTTCTGACATCCAGATATCCTATTCCTCTGTCGGGCATAATCTGATGGTCATCAAAACCAGTACTTATCCATCCTTGCAACGGAGCAGACACCTGATATGATATTTGGCATTTACGCTTTACTTTATACGGGAGCACAGACGAAAAATCCGCGGCATCGGGAGCGGACACATTCATTTCCAGATAGCCTTCACAGGGGGGGCGAGAGTCTGATCCAATAAAATCAAAATCAGTGTGTATCTGTTTTCGTTGTAACCGGGTGTGAATCCGAACAAACCGGCTATGACTCCTGCACGCAGCAACCGTATTCCCGAAGGATCGCTGAATTCTAATAAATCCCGGAAAAATAATTTTTCGATATGCAATTTTCTGTTTTGTTTCCCGGTTCCACATCACAGTTTCCATATAGGCAAAATAATGAGCATTAAACAACTCAATTTCTCCAATATGTTGATCATCGCAAAACAAAAAACGGATTGATTCAAAAATCCTCAAATTCGTCAGAAGAACTGGCAATGGATAATTTCCAAAGGGTCTTTTCAGTCCACGAATATCAAAATGTTCAAAAGCACCCGAATACGACCCGAACAACGGTTTCCCATTGCGTATCGGAGAATCTGGTGCTGGACTAATTTCTCGTGAGTACAAAACACACCTCGAAGACCACAGTATACCATTAATTAGTGTTGCAGAACAGCAGTATTAGCTTTATGCTTCTCGCATGAGCATACATATTTACTCGCTTGGCGCTGCAGAAGAAGTGACTGGATCAAAACATGTTCTGGAAGTTGATGGAAGAGCCTATCTGATCGATTGTGGAGCCTTTCAGGGAATCCGGGCAGAAGCAGACAGAAAAAACAGGCAGTTTGAAATTCCTGCAGACAAACTTGAGGCTGTTATACTTACCCATGCACATTATGATCATAGCGGATTGCTTCCGATGCTCGGGCTGAATGGTTTTACCGGAAATATATACGCCACTCCGGCCACAAGAGATCTTGCGAACATTATCATGATGGATTCTGCAAAAATCCAAGCCCGCGATGCCGAATACCTGCAGCATCAAGCAGAAAAAAAAGGAGAAGTTTTTTCCTGGAAACCCCTTTATTCTGAACAAGATGCGATAAATACCATCAATCAGTTTATTACCGTCTCATATAACCGGCCAACATGGATTTCTCCAAAAATTAAACTTGAGTTCTTCGATGCCGGACATATCCTTGGATCTGCCATGGCGGTCCTGTCGGTGACGGATTCTGAGGGCTATTCTATCAAAATTGCTTATACCGGAGATCTGGGCAGAAAAGGAAAAGCCATAATCCGTGACCCAGCGCTGCTGCCTCCTGTTGATTATATGCTTCTGGAAAGCACCTACGGAGACCGAAAGCATGAATCGGCTACGGATGCGCTTGAAAAGCTGGCAGAAATTGTTAATAGAGCTACCAAAATGAACGGGAAAATAGTAATACCCGCCTTTGCTATCGAGCGCACCCAAGAAATCGTTTATTATTTACACATATTGGTTGATCAGAAAAAAATACCCGAAATTCCAATCTATGTAGATTCTCCCATGGCGATGAATGCAACCAGTATTTTTCAGATCCATCCGGAATGCTACGACGACGAAACGCACCACGCTTTTATCAAGCATCACAAGAACCCTTTCGGCTTTAACTCGCTCAAATTTGTTTCGAGTGTCGATGAATCAAAAAAACTCAACGATATTCACGAACCGATGATTATTATCAGTGCGGATGGAATGTGTGAAGCCGGGCGAATAACGCATCATCTGGCGAATACGATTTCGGATCCCAAAAACCAGATATTGCTTGTCGGTTTTATGGCCGAACATACCCTTGGCCGCAGACTGCAGAACCGTGAACTTGAGGTGAAAATATTCGGCCGATGGTTTCCTGTACGTGCTGAAATAAGTCAAATCAATGCATTCAGTGCGCACGCAGATTACCTCGAAGCGACAGAATGGCTCCAGGCAATGGATACAACTAGGCTCAAACGAATTTTTTTGATTCATGGAGAACCTGATGTACAGGTTGTGTTTAAGGATCACCTTGAAGAAAACGGATTTTCCTCCATACAGATAGTCAAATACGGAGAAACCTACGAATTATGAGAGTAATCACCGGATTTCATGCTATAGAAGAAGAACTTCGGTCTTTCGAGAAAGATCCAAAAAAAGCATCACACAAAGAGCACTATTCTATCTTGATTGACAAGCCAGGTCCGAGAATTAAGAAAATAGTGGAAACTGCACAAAAACTTGATCTGAAAATAACCAACGCCGCCAGCCAGAAACTTGATGCACTGGCTGCCTGTTTGCCTCCAACAGCACAAGACCACCGAGGAATCCTGCTACTTATCGACAATCAGGATCAAAAAAGCGAATTACAACTGGATGACTACCTGAAGCTTCTCGAAAAGAAAGAGACGTCGTTGCTGCTCGTTTTAGATTCCATAACAGACCCGCACAATGTAGGCGCAATAATCCGAAGTGCCGATCAGTTCGGCGTTGATTTGGTTATTATTCCGGAAAACCGAAGTGCAACCGATCTGGGAATAATGTCCCGAACAAGCGCAGGAGCCTCATCCTGGGTTCCCATTCTGTTTGTATCCAATCTGGTTAGAACAGTAGAACAATTTAAGGACATTGGATTTTGGGTCTACGGAGCCGATGCAAAAGGAGAAAACACGAGAGGTTTTCCGTTTAACAATAAAACTATTCTCGTTATGGGCAGCGAAGGTTCTGGAATAGCACGCTTACTGCGTGAAAAATGCGATGCGCTAGTTTCCATTCCTACACAGGGAAAACTCGACAGCCTGAATGTCTCCGTCGCCGCAGGTATTTTATTATATGAAATTAATGGAAGTATAGTGCAACCCTTCCATGCATAGCATCGTCATATAGTACATACAACATATAAGGATGCTGCATGAACACATTACCAAAACCGTATCGGATGGAAGAAGAAATAGCCAATGCAATAACACATGGAATCGGAGTGCTTTTGGCTGTTGCCGGAACAATACTGCTTTTAGTTAAAGCCTCAGTATCAGCTCCATCTGCCGACAAGGGCTTTTATCTAACCGCTTTCAGCATTTTCGGCTTTTCAATGATTTTTTTATACCTGACAAGCACGCTGTATCACTCGCTTTTGAAAACCAAAGCATATACTGTTTTTGAGCGGCTTGATCATTCTGCCATTTATATATTGATTGCTGGAACCTATACCGGATATTGTCTTACCGCCTTGAGAGGACCGGTCGGATGGGCGATATTCGGTGTAATATGGGGCTTAACGGCAGTAGGAATATCTTTATATGCTGTTTTTGGAAAAAAACTTCGAATCATATCTGTATTCACCTATATTTTCATGGGCTGGATTATTGTTTTTGCCGCGGAGCCTCTCAAGGCGGTTATCCCGGAATTCAGCTGGAAATTCTTGCTCTGGGGCGGAATAATTTACACAATCGGAGCCCTGGTCTACGCCTTAAGGAAAATCAGGTGGACACACCCCTTCTGGCACCTGTTCGTACTGGGCGGAACAACGCTTCATTTTTTGTCACTGTTTTTCAGTTTTTAAGCAGACAAACGATACACCGGTTCCATAATCGTTTCTTCTTTTTCATTCTTGTAATTGATTCCATCTTGTGGATATACTCACACGTATGGAAAACATGAGAAGAACCGTGACCTGCGGCGAGCTCCGCAAAGATCACGCCGGAACAACAGTAATTCTGAACGGTTGGGTACATCGTAAACGGGATCATGGCGGAATATCCTTTATTAACCTCAGAGACCGCTATGGGCTGACTCAAGTAATTGTAGATTCAAATTCAAATCCGGATCTCGCCGTGCTGATCCCCGAGTTGAAGATGGAATATTGTATCGCCGTTGAAGGACTGGTTCGAAGCAGGCCAGATTCAATGATTAATCCTGAAATGGAAACCGGTAGTATTGAAGTTGTAGCAACAAAGATACAAATTCTTTCAAAAGCAGAAACCTTACCATTCGTTATCGACGAGAAAACGAATGCCAGTGAAGAGCTCAGACTTAAATACCGATATTTGGATCTTCGTTCCGGATCAATGCAGAAGCATCTTATTCTTCGATCAAAAGTTGCATTCGCAACACGGCAATATCTAACAAATTTAGGGTTTCTGGAACTTGAAACGCCAACTTTCATTGCCTCGACCCCGGAAGGAGCACGCGATTACCTTGTCCCATCACGACTGTATCCCGGCCACTTTTACGCCCTTCCCCAATCGCCCCAATTATACAAGCAAATACTGATGGTCTCTGGATTCGACAAGTATTTTCAGATAGCACGCTGCTACCGCGATGAAGATGCCAGAGGGGATCGTCAACCGGAATTTACACAAATTGATATCGAAATGAGTTTTGTCAACCGAGAAAACATTCTCAATCTGGTCGAAGGCCTGATGGGATACATTTTCAAGGAAACTATGAACGTTTCGCTGCCGACCGCGTTTAATCGCATATCCTATGATGACGCAATTGCGTGGTATGGTACTGACAAACCAGAACTTCGCTTTGACATGAAAATGAAAGATGGCGCATTTTTAGCACAGGCAGGCACCTTTCAAACATTCCAAGACACCCTGCAGACCGGAGGCCACATCAAGGCTCTTGTCGTTCCCGGAGTTGCGGACAAATACAGCAGAAAACTGATTGAGGAACTTGAAGCCACAGCGAAAATTTACAAGGCCAAAGGCCTCGCATGGATGAAAGTCAACAAGACCGAATCCAACACTCCTGTACTGGAAGGTGGTATATCCAAGTTTTTCGAAGGTAAAACTGAAGAAATTTGCGCAACCCTTGGCGCAAAACCTGGCGATTTGCTGCTGTTTGTAGCCGATCAAAAACTGAAAACAGCGTGCACAGCCCTTGGAGCCGTCCGAACGAAGTTGGGGAAAGACCTTGGATTATGTAAAGAAGGACAGTTTGAATTTGCCTGGATAGTCGACTTCCCGATGTTCGAATGGAATGAGGACGAGAACAAGTGGGATACAGCGCACCATATGTTTACCTGGCCCCAGGACAAGTACCATGCAACGCTCGAATCGGATCCTGGCAGCGTTAAAGGCGATCTCTATGATCTGGTACTCAACGGCTACGAGCTTGCTTCGGGTTCAATTCGCATCCACGATCCTGATCTTCAAAAAAAGATATTCAAAATTGTTGGCTTTAGCGAAGAAGAAGGTCAGAAAAAATTCGGCTTTCTTACCGAAGCGTTCAAGTATGGCGCTCCGCCCCATGGCGGAATTGCACCCGGACTGGACAGGCTTGTTATGCTCATGGCAGGCGAAACTTCTATAAAAGAAGTAATTGCTTTCCCAAAAAACAGTTTTGCACAAAGCCCAATGGATAATTGCCCGAGCGAAGTAGAAGAAAAGCAGCTTCAGGAACTTCATCTTCGCGTTGAAAAATAGCCTCTGACAGCCGATACTCTATATATATGTTAGTGGAAAGTAAACAGAACCAGACAGAACATACATATAGTGTCGGAGTCTTTTTAGACTCCGCAGATAGTTATTTTAATCGTCGCGTTATTAAAGACCTGGTTGCTCTGGCTGATGAACGAAAGCTCAAACTTGTTTTTTTCTTCGGCGGTTCGTTGGACAAGGGATTACAAACTGGACCGGGTTCTTTTTGTTATTCCTTGCCCGATACCGAATATATTGATGCACTCATTGTGTTTCCAAATGTACTTTCACCCTATAATCCAGTCTCAGGCACCAGTGGGATAATCGAAAAGCTTCCTGGAATACCTGTATACTCTTTTTTCGTAACCCATCCGCAATTTTTTAGCGTTGTTGTTGATGAAACAGAGGCAATCGATCAGCTAATTTCTCATTTGGTCAAACACCATTCATTCCGGCATTTTTCTATTCTTTCAGGACCACAATCAGATGAAAGTCTCTCCTGTACACGGCAGAAACAGATAGAAGCAGCGCTCAGCAAGCATTCTTTAACCATTGCAAAAGAAGATTCGTTTACCGGAACTTTTACTATAGAAGATGGAAAAGAAACAGCCCGTACAATACTTTTTTCCGGAAAAAAAGCACCCGATGTTCTTATTTGTCTGAATGATCAAATGGCAATCGGGGCAATGAATGAGTTTATTCATAATGGCCTTTCTGTTCCCGATGATATTGCCGTTATTGGCTTTGACGACGTCGAGGAGAATGCATCCCTTAAATGCAGTTTGACCACGTTGAATTTTCCAATATGGACGATGTGTACGGTAATTATCGATAAAATTGCCAACGATCTGTTTCAGAGAACGCCCTATACCAAAGAAGTCGTCACGTTTCCGGCAGAATTGATTATTAGACGTTCATGCGGCTGTTCAGAATGGTTTGAAGTTTTACCAAAGAAAAAAAGCTCGTTCAGTCCGATTTCCGAGAAACGACAGTCAAACAGCTCGCTAAAACAATCTGTTTCATATAAACACGCAATGCAACATACACTGGAAAAAAGTCTGGAATCACAGAATTATTCCAGCTTTTCTACATATATTGTTAACACCATTTCCTTGCTATCACAATCCGGACAGCTCACAAACTCGTTTATTGACGATCTTGCCAACGAATGGACACTTGCTCTTGCGAACCATCCGCTGATTTCTGAACAAACCATTATCAATTCTCTCTTTATTGATGCGTTCAAGAATCTACTATTGGAAAAAGCCTCTCTTTTTTCCAGACAACAGACAACAAACAACGGAAGTCTGGAGTTTTACCGCGAATGCAATGAAATTATTGCTCGGAAACTCTCTGTCCTTGATTCACTGAAAGGCTTGGGGGCACAGTTACCCCATCTTTCCATCTCCGAACTATTCATTGTCATGATAGCACCAGATAGAACAGACACCGGAGAAATCAGGCTAGAGTATAAGGATTCAGAGTATATCCGAGTACCAGAGAAAAATTTCACCAGAGTTTTACTCAAAAAGCTTATCCCTTCTTTTTTGGCTCATACACTCCAACCAATTGCTCTTATGCCGATTTCCCGAAAAGGCAATGTATTTGGGTACACTGCTGTTGTCCTGAAAGATAACAACATTGCCCAGTTAAGTTTAATCCAGGAAATGATCTCGTTAATTATTTCCGCAGCTGCAGACAATCTTGTTCTTTCCGATCATATCGAAGCATTGCTGCAAAAAAACCAGCATCTGTCCCAGCTTTCACTCATTGATGATTTTACCGGTTTATACAATAGAAGAGCACTCTATAAGACTGGTCGAGCCATGTTTGAAAGCGCTCAAGATAAAAGAGAATCTTCCTGTTTTATTTTTATAGATATGGATGGTCTCAAAAAAATTAACGATACCTTCGGCCATAATGCGGGAGATACTGCAATCAAAATATTGGCAGATATTCTAAAACACAGCTTCAGAGAAAATGATTTGGTTGTCCGATACGGGGGTGATGAGTTCGTTGTCGTGATGATAAACATTACCGAGATCGTTCTGGAAAAGACCTTGTCCAGAATAGCAAACCGGATCGTAGCCTTTAATGAGCAAGAGCAGTATAAATGGTTGTTATCGGTTAGTTGGGGTGTTGTTTTCAATAAAAAAACAACCTATGAAAAGTCGTTCGAAGCAGTAATCGAAGAAAGCGATGCGAAATTGTACAGAGAAAAACACAAGAAAAAAAACATGTATGGGTTTTCAAAGTTGTCATAAACAGTATATATCAGTATGATGTTGCATATATGAAACATTTTCGCTCAATTTTACTCACTATTAGTATATTCTTGTTTATTTCCTGCTCGCAAACTCCTCAGCGCACAGAATATGTATTAGGCACTATGTGCACCATAAATTTGTTCAATCAGGGAACAGAAAAACGATATTCCCACCTTTTCTCCAGGCTTCACGAACTGGATCAAATCTTGAGCGCCAATACCTCTACATCAAATCTTGCCGAAATTAATGCTCAGGCGGGCATAGCACCTGTGAAAGCAGAACCTGAAGTATTTGATATCTTGCAGACCGCACTCGAATACAGCAAAAAAACTGAAGGCGCTTTCGACCCGACAATCGGCCCCCTCGTAAAAACCTGGAATATTGGCTTTGACAATGCGGTGCTTCCGGAACAATCTGCTATAGAGCAGGCACTCAAACTGATCGATTACCGAAATATCGAGCTTGATTTTGACAGACACACAGTTTTTCTGCGTAACAGGGGAATGAAGCTTGATTTTGGTGCCATCGCCAAAGGATATGCGGCGGACGAACTGGTCGCTCTCATGACGCAAATGAAGATAAAGCGAGGAATTATTGATTTAGGCGGCAATATTTTTGCATTCGGAGAGAAAAGCAGCGGAAAACCCTGGACGGTAGGGATCCGTGATCCATTTAATGACAGTTCCAAACCGATCGCATCGATACAAATACGAAACAAGTCTGTCGTAACATCCGGCATATATGAACGATTTCTGGAACAGGATGGAATACAATATCATCATATTCTCGATACGAAAAACGGCTATCCTGTGGATAACAATCTGCTCTCTGTTTCAATTATTTCTTCTTCATCAACTCTGGCCGACACGTTATCAACCTCGGTATTCGCGTTAGGTGCAGAAAAAGGAAAGGCTCTTGTAGAGAGCCTTCCGGATACCGATGCAATACTGATTTTTAAGGATTATCACATCGAAACAACAGGAAACATTGCAGGATCGATAGAAATACTGTCAGATGACTTTCACATTATACAATAACGACTGAATTGTCTGCATTGCCGAAAGACGAAGGAAGATATTTATCTGCTGCCCAATCGTTTTCCCATCGGGATTCGTCCATCAAATACCTGAACTGATATTCTTTTCCTTGTTCAAGAACAACCGTCACGGCAAACAACCCCTCTTTATTCTTTTTTAGCTGCGTCGTCGTAGTATTCCAATTGTTAAAGTCACCAACCAGAGCAATTTTTTTTACCCCTACGGTTGCTTCCAATGGGAGCTCAAAAGTAACCTTGCAGGTTGTTCCTTTTTTCGGATAAGACTTATACAATGCCATTCATATCTCCTTCTGGTTATTATCACACATTTTGTGTATAGTAAACCTAGTATTATTTTCCATTCCTTGCAAGGGAGTCACTGTATGCACACAACACGACATTTGTTTACATCAGAATCTGTAGGAGAAGGTCATCCGGATAAATTATGCGACCAAATATCCGATGCTATTCTTGATGCTTGTTTGAAGGACGATCCTGACAGTCATGTTGCCTGTGAGACTTTTGCTTCTACGGCACTTGTGCTCGTTGGCGGAGAAATAACAACCAACACCTTTGTTGACGTACAAACTGTTGTCAGAGAGATCGCTCGTGAAATTGGCTATACAAATGCAGATTATGGACTCGATTGTGATTCCATGGCAATTCTCAATATGATTCACGCACAATCCCCAGATATAAATCAAGGCGTTATCGGGCAAGGCTTAAAAGAATTTCAGGGGAAACAGGGAGCAGGCGACCAAGGAATGATGTTCGGGTTTGCCTGTAACGAAACTCCGGAATTGATGCCGGCCCCGATCATGTATGCACACTCGCTTCTGCATAAAGCGACCTATCTCAGAAAATCCCGTAAACTGGACTGGTTACGGCCTGATGCCAAAAGTCAGGTTACTGTTGAATACGATGGTCATACGCCTGTCCGCCTGGATGCAGTTGTCATCTCCCATCAACATAACCCGGAAGTTTCCTACGAGACTATCAAAGAAAGCATTATTGAAGAAATCATCAAACCGGTGCTGGAACCGACCGGACTGCTGGATTCAAAAACCAAATTCTTTGTCAACCCAACAGGACGGTTTGTTATTGGCGGACCGCAGGGAGATACCGGGTTGACGGGAAGGAAAATTATTGTTGATACCTATGGCGGCATGGGGCGACATGGCGGCGGCGCGTTTTCCGGCAAAGATCCATCCAAAGTCGATCGCTCTGCTGCGTACATGGCCCGCTACGTAGCAAAAAATATTATTGCCGCAGGACTGGCAGACCGATGCGAAATTCAGCTTGCCTATGCAATTGGCGTTCCGTTCCCGGTTTCCATAATGATTGATACCTTCGGAACCGGAAAGGTCGAAGACGCAGCTATCACAGAGGCAATTGCGACTGTATTTGACCTTTCTCCCGCCGGAATAATTTCATCGCTCGATCTTTGCCGCCCAATATATCAAGAAACTGCAGCCTACGGGCATTTTGGCCGTTCACAGTTTCCTTGGGAAAAAACAGACAAGAAAGATGCTATCCTCGCAGCACTGAAATAAAAGTTATTCACGCATAGAAACTATTGTCGGGTGAGGCTCTTTCAAAACTCGGAACGTTTTGAAAGAGCAAACTTCAATAGTTTCTTGCTGTTCCAGGATCTTCATGCCGCACATCACACGAACCTTTATCTTCAATGAACACAAATCCCAGACATTAATCGATTTTCTCAACCAAACCCTGGCACGAGAATACGCCGAGCTCTCTTTCAATAAAGATAAGATACGCACGTTATGCATCGCAGGACTGGTCGCCGTCAATAACCGGGTGCAAACCAGAGCATCAACACTGTTGTATTTTAGCGATACCGTACGTATTTCCTTCAAGTCGGAAAAAATCCCCAAACCGAAACAGGCAAACGATATCAATTTTGAACTTACTGAAAATTCGATTTTATTTGAAGATGAGTATCTGATTGCAATTAACAAACCAGCCCTGTTTCCAGTAGAGCCGACTATTGTGACCGAAAGAGATAATCTCTTTGATTCTCTGAATCGCTTCCTTCGTCTTCGCAGCCGGGAAACGGAATCCGACCTGGAAAAAACAGTATACACAGGAATGCATCACCGGCTGGATCATCATACATCCGGCGTTATTCTCTTTTCAAAAAACAGATCTGTAAATGCTGAACTTCATGCATTATTCGAACAGCACCGGATACAAAAAGAATATGAAGCTCTTTGTTATGCTCCCGGCGGATTATACAAGAAAAGCACTCCAGTTGCCGGCCAGTCATTTTCTGTTACCAATCAGCTCGCCAGAATAACTCCCAAGTCGCAACAAGGAAAATGGGCCTCTGTTACCGGGGGAGGCGATTATGCCGAAACGGCATTCTCGGTCTTGTCCCGTTCAAATCTCTATTTCCACATAGCCGCATATCCAAAAACCGGAAGAACACACCAAATCAGAGTTCACTTGTCAGAATTTGGCATGCCATTGCTTGGAGATACGCTGTATGGAGGACTTTCAGAAGTTAATGGGTGTCCGGTTCCAAGAACAATGCTTCATGCAAAATCGATCACCTTTGAACATCCTGTCAATGCTCAAACGATAACCATTTCAGCACCATATCCTCAAGATTTTACAGACACTGCAAAGATATGCAATGTAACCGCATGAAGCATTGTTAACGAAGCCGATTTCAAAAGTCCGTTAGTTTTGAAATCGGCTTTAGATGGTACGTGTGCTTTAAATGACTTCTTTCATCGCAGTCATATAAGAACGGAGAACCTTACCAATCTTTTCCACCGGATGAATGCGTATTTCTTCATTTATTTTGACCAATTCTCTGTTTGGAACAGAATAATCCTTTACAGACAATCCTTTTCCAATAACATCCAGATTTATTTTTGACATAAATTCCTTCAGTAAGGGTCTACAAGCATTGTCAAACAAGTAGCATCCATATTCAGCAGTATCTGAAATAACCTTGTTCATCTCGTACAGTTTTTTTCTGCTGATCAGGTTTGCAATAAGCGGGGTTTCATGCAAGCTCTCATAATATGCGCTTTCAGGTTTGATTCCCGCGTCAACCATCGTCTCGAACGCAAGCTCTACCCCCGCTTTTACCATCGCAACCATCAATATTCCTTTGTCAAAAAACTCTTGCTCTGTAATGACGACATCGCCTGCAGGGGTTTTTTCAAAATCCGTTTTCCCTGTTGCTTCGCGCCAAGCAAGAAGGTCTTTATCACCCTCGTTCCAGTCTTTCATCATCGTTTCGCTGAATTTCCCGGAAATAATATCATCCTGATGCTTCTGGTATAATGGTGTCATAATTCTCTTCAGCTCAACAGACAGTTCATGGGCTTTAATCTTGGCTGGATTCGAAAGTCGGTCCATCATTCCAGTGATTCCGCCCCATTTTAGGGCTTCAGTAATTGTTTCCCATCCATATTGAATAAACCGTGCGGCCCACCCCTTATCAATTCCAGATGAGACCATCTTGTCGAAGCACAACAGAGAGCCGGTTTGGAGCATTCCGCACAGAATGGTCTGTTCACCCATAAGGTCCGACTTTACCTCTGCGATAAAGCTTGATTCAAGAACACCGGCACGACTGCCGCCTGTTCCTGCAGCAAGGGCTTTTGCAATGGCCCAACCCTTTTTTTCGGGGTCATTTTCGGGATGAACAGCAATCAATGTCGGTATTCCAAATCCCCGGGTATATTCAACCCGCACTTCAGTGCCAGGTCCTTTTGGGGCCATCATGACCACGGTGATATCCTTACGGATTTGCATTCCCTCTTCAACAATGTTGAAGCCATGGCTATACCACAAAGATGCGCCCTGTTTCATGAGGGGCATAACTGCTTGTATCACAGAGGAATGTTGTTTGTCGGGGGTAAGGTTTCCTACAACATCCGCACCGGGAATGAGTTCTTCATAGGTTCCAACTTTGAAACCGTTCTCGGTAGCATTTTTCCAGCTGGCTCTTTTTTCGCTGATTGCTTCTTTTCGCAGCGCATAACTGACATCCAGGCCGGAATCGCGCAGATTCAGTCCCTGATTTAAGCCCTGTGCGCCGCACCCGATAATCACGATTTTTTTTCCTTTGAGCGCTGTTGTTCCATCCGAGAATTCTGAACGGTCCATAAAACGACATGTACCCAGCTGTTTGAGAGCAACTCTCCAGGGAATTGAGTTAAAATAATTCATGTGTCCGACTCCTCTATAATAACGGTAATGAGTGATATCTCTTTATACATCACTTTTGAGTGTTGCGTAAAGCGAATTAAAGACAACGCAGTATTGCTTTTTATGCAACTTATACACATACTTTACAGATGGATTTTTTTGAACTTTATGCCTACGTAGCCCTCGCAAATTATCTCCATTTCTCGAAAGCCGCCGCATCAATCAACTTAAGCCCGTCTGCATTAAGCAGAATGCTGGTTCGACTGGAAAACGAAGTCCAGGTTGTATTGATTGAACGAAATTCACGGCATATACAGTTAACCGAAGAAGGAAAACTGTTTCTGGATTTTGCCCGGGATGTATTGCACCGAAAAGAAGACATTCTCTTAAAACTGGTAACAGGAAAAAATCGTCTCAGAGGATTTCTTAGATTATATGCTTCTGTCACCGCCTGTTATTCTGTCCTTCCCCCGTTTGCCGCAAGTCTGTCGCGTTTCCATCCGGAACTGCGCCTTTCTGTTCAAACAGGAGATCCATCGAATGCCGCGGAAGCTGTTCGGGACGGAAGAGCCGAACTTGCTCTCGATGCCAAACCCGACAAAGACTTTTCCGATCTGGAGTTTTTCCCTGTCAAGCGCTCTCCGCTTGTTTTTGTGTATGCATCCTCCGGTTTGCTTTCTTCAACTCCGGGTGCCTCTATTCCGCCAATACAGACAATACGCACTATGAGTGACCTTATTTCATGGTGCCCGCTCATTTTACCAAAAAATGGGACTGCAAGAGACCGGTTGAATAAATGGTTTCGCAGCCATAACCCCCAGGGAATGATCGCAGCCGAAACAGAGGGAAATGAAGCAATTTTGGCATTAACCCGTTTAGGCATGGGTGTCGGGCTGGTTCCGGAGATTGTATTGGAGAACAGCCCGTTTGCAGAAGGACTCAAGATACTGGACATTCAAAAAGAGCTGGGTTTTTATGAAATCGGTTTTATTCAAAAGCCACAAACAGCAGGATCTCTGAGCGCACAACAGTTTCGGAAAGAAATTGCAAAACTGATAATTTCAACGTATGCAACAGCTGATGATCATCAAATGAAAGTATAGTAATATCGACACATGAGCATCACAATACACCAGTGCGCTATAACAAAACACAACACTGTTCTCGTGGCCCCTGTAAGTTGGACTCCAAAAAACCGGTCCTCTTGGCTTATAACCGGTAAAGCAAAAAGCCTTTTCGGCAAGGCGTTATCTGGAACTCTGGATTTTAAACCTGAAAAAAACGGGTTTTATAGTAATACCTACAAAGACTCAACCTTTTTCGTTTCTTTTGAATATGCCCAGCGTATTTTAGAATTTGAACGAAAAAATGATGATTCAGACTATACCGATGGCGGCATTGATATTGGCCGAACACCGCGAAAGCTGATTTCAGAATTATCCGGACACTTCCTGCTCGACAAGCATCCCCTTGTACAGAATTTCGGTTTGCTATCAATTTTGGATCAGGGAATCAAGTATCTTTCGACTGGAGAAATAAAAAAAACACTGCTCTGTTCTGCCTTCCTGAAAAAACCGGAATTACTCATTCTCGATGATCCTTTTGATGGCCTGGATTCCGGAGCAACTCATGTTTTACATCAACTGCTCCTGACCGGAAAAGGGAGTTCTTCACTCATTTTGGTCATGGATGCCCATAAAGAAATACCTCCTTACATCGATACCATCTTACAAATTGACGAACAGGGCATTACATGGAGCGGAACTCCCGAAAATTTTAATCGTGCTGAACAAATCGGCATGTCAGATTCGGCAACAGGTAATGCAGCCATAACAGATGCCGCCTTTTCTCCAACATTCAGTAAATCTCGCTTACATGTTTCCTATGATATCCAGGAATCATCCGATACCCTGGTTGAATTTCGGAATGTAACCGTAAGCTGGTCGGGAAGAGACGTCCTCAAAGATATCACCTGGACACTGAAAAAAGGGGAACATTGGCAGATTCGAGGACCGAACGGCAGTGGAAAAACTACATTTCTGGAACTCATAACCGGAGATAATCCGCAGGCTTATTCCAACGAGGTATATCTGTTTGGACAGAAAAGAGGCTCCGGAGAAACACTGTGGGATATACGGAAAAAAATCGGCCTTGTATCCTGGAAGCTTCATTCAGAATTTGGGTATTTCGGAAGTATGCCGGTTGAACACGTACTCCTATCCGGACTTCATGACTCCATTGGCTTATATACTGATACAAGCGATACAGAAAAAGAGCTTGTCAAAGAATGGCTTTCGGCAAGCCGTTTTCCAATATCCGGTACAGATCGTTTTGACAGTCTAACGTATGGCGAGCAAAGAGCTGTTCTGGTTTTGCGGGCAGCTCTCAAGCTCCCGCTCATTCTTATTCTGGATGAACCATGCCATGGAGTAGATCTTGATCAGCAACAGATTATTCTTCATATGCTCGAAACAATTGCTGTTCAAGGATATTCAACCATACTCCATGTCACGCATAATCCCGAGGAAGTATTGACGTGCGAAAAATGGCTGCTGGAATTGATTCCGGGCGGCAATCCTATGTACAGAATTACCGCACGAAATCCGTAACGCTATTGACCGATGAATTCATCAATTTCTTGTAACAGCTGCGAATATTCATCACAGGCTTGTATATGAGAATGCGCAGCCTTGATGGTTGCGGGAGCCCGAAACAGCATGCCGTGATTGGCTTCTGAAATCATTCCAAGGTCGTTATAGGAATCTCCTGCAGCGAATACCTTCATGTTGATGCTTTTAAGTGCAGCAACAGCTTTCTTCTTTCCATCAGCTTGTCGTAATGCATATCCGGTGATGTCTCCGTCCGGACCAACGATAAGATCATTGCAAAACAGGGTTGGATACTCCAACTTTTTCATCAGGGGAAGCGCAAACTGTGTAAAAGTATCTGATAGAATAATGAGCTGTGTCCGGGATCGCAGGTCGCGAACAAACTTTTCTGCTCCCAGCAAGGGGCTCATAGAGCTGATAACTCGTTGAATATCAGGCAGTTTCAACCCATGGTTCTTGAGAATCTCAATACGATACTTCATTAACTTGTCATAATCTGGCTCATCCCGGGTAGTAATCTTCAGCTCATCGATTCCTGTACAAACAGAAAATTCTATCCAGATTTCTGGAACTAGAACACCTTCTAGATCAAGACAAACTACATACATCCTTTTCTCCTGACCGCACGTTACCAGAAAATCAAATGAATCTCAACCGGCATGCAGGAAGTCGACCACAAAAAAAAGCCGGCCTCCGGTAGACGGAAGCCGGCAAGTATCAATCAATCAGTCAACGAACGATCATACTTCAATAATAGCTTTGTGATACTCCTGCAATGATTTGACTCCGCCATTGCCATTGCATGCGGCTTTTATTCCTTTACCAGCGGCCAATGCTGCTGCAAGTGTCGTGATATACGGAACCCGATATTTTATTGCGGCTTTTCGGATAACAGCATCATCTGCAAGAGCATCCCGTCTGCCTGTCGGCGTGTTGATAACTAAAGAAACATGCTTGTTCAAAATAACATCAAGCACATTGGGCCGACCCTCATTCAACTTGGAAATTACTTCACAGTCTACACCGGCACTCCGGTAAAATGCGGCAGTCCCCTCGGTAGCCAGGATTTCAAACCCTAAACTCTTGAAGGCCTTTCCGACTTCTATTGCTTGCTGAGCAAGGCTTTCTTTTTCAGACAAACTGATCAGCACTTTTCTTGGGACGATATTTCCACTTGTGTCTTTCTGCGGCTTAAAAGCAGCGGGAAGGAACGTTCCAGCTGCTTCCTGCGATTTGTAGAAGGCAAAGGCATAATTTTCTGATAGACCAAGCACTTCGCCGGTTGAGCGCATTTCCGGACCAAGAACCGGATCGACTTCAGGAAACTTTTCGAATGGGAAAACTGCCTCTTTCGCGCCATAATGTGGAATCTTTTTGTCTCTCAATTCCAGTGTCTCCAGCTTTTCTCCGAGCATGAGCCGTGTTGCAAGCTGCGCCATCTGTGTATTACAGACTTTCGAAACGAGAGGGACCGTCCGGCTGGCTCTCGGATTCGCTTCCAAAACAAATACTTTTCCATCCTCAATTGCATACTGCATGTTCATCAAACCGCACACATGCAGCGATTCTGCGATTTTCGTGGTATACGCCTTAATCGTTTCTAATTGTTCCTGACCTATTGAAACCGGAGGAATGATGCACGCTGAATCGCCAGAATGAACACCAGCCAGTTCAACATGTTCCATTACGGCCGGAATATACACGTTCTTTCCGTCTGATAACGCATCTGCTTCGCATTCAAGCGCATTGCGCAAATACCGATCCAGCAGTAACGGCTTGTCCGGTGTAACACCAACAGCCTTTGCAACATACTCCTTCAGCATAGATTCATCATAAATGACTTCCATTCCCCGTCCGCCAAGAACAAAGGAAGGACGGATCATAATCGGATATCCAATAGCATTGGCTACAGATACCGATTCATCAATATCGCTTGCCATTCCGGATTCGGGCATCGGTATATCCAGTTTTTCCATCATCTTCCTGAATAGATCCCGGTCTTCTGCAATATCTATGGAATCAATACTTGTTCCAAGGATTCGGACACCAGCATCGGACAATTCACGGGCGATATTCAACGGTGTTTGTCCGCCAAACTGTACAATGACGCCTTCCGGCTTTTCCTTTTCATAAATCTGCAATACATCTTCAAGCGTAACCGGTTCGAAATACAGCTTGTCGCTCGTATCATAATCGGTTGAAACTGTTTCGGGATTGCAGTTAACCATAATAGTTTCGTAGCCCTGATTTCTGAGAGCCATCGCTGCATGTACGCAACAATAGTCAAATTCAATTCCCTGCCCTATTCTGTTCGGACCGCCGCCAAGTATCAGAATCTTCTTTTTAGTCTTCGTCGCAACGCTAGTATCCGGTGCATTGTAGGACGAATAATAATAGAAGGTATTCTCTTTCCCCGAGACGGGAACCGCATGCCAGCCTTCAACAACACCAAGACCTTTTCTCTGGTTCCTAATTTCGGATTCTGTTATTTCAAGAATTTTTGCGAGGTACTTATCGGAAAAACCATCTTTCTTGGCTTCTATCAGAAGAGCATCAGGCAAGCTGGACCCGCGATACGTCAGTATTTTTTCCTCAAGCTCGACGAGTTCTTTCATCTGCTGTAAATAGTAGGGCTTGATATAAGTCAGTTCATACAATTTATTTATATCTGCTCCCTTTCTCAGCGCTTCATACAGAATAAAAAAACGCTCGCTGGTCGGATATCTCAGCAAATCCAGCAGCTCCTGGAGGGTTTTCCGGTTGAAATCTTTTGCAAATCCAAGTCCATGACGAGAGTTTTCCAACCCTCGAATTGCCTTCTGGAACGACTCCTTGAAAGTCTTCCCGATTGACATTACTTCTCCCACAGCCTTCATCTGTGTTCCAAGCTTGTCTTCAACACCTTTAAACTTTTCGAATGCCCACCGGGCGAATTTCAAAACGATATAATCGCCTGAAGGGGTATATTGTTCCAAAGTACCATCCCGCCAGTATGGAATCTCATCGAGTGTCAAACCAGCGGCAAGCTTTGCAGAAATTAGTGCAATCGGAAATCCGGTCGCCTTTGATGCAAGCGCCGACGAGCGCGAAGTTCGGGGATTAATTTCGATAATTACCACACGACCGTCTTTGGGGTTATGAGCGAACTGGACATTGGTTCCTCCAATGACTCCAATCGATTCAACAATCGTGAATGCCTGCTGCTTCAGTCTTTCTTCCAGTTTTGTATCGATAGTTAAAAAAGGAGCTGCACAAAATGAATCCCCGGTATGAACACCAACCGCATCGATGTTTTCGATAAAACAGATAGCGATCATCTGATTTTTACTGTCTCGAACAACCTCGACTTCAAGTTCTTCCCATCCAAGAATTGACTCTTCGATCAGGCATTGATGAGTCATTGACAGTTCAAGTCCGCGGCCAGCAACCATCCTAAGCTCTTCAACATTATATACAAGGCCGCCCCCGGCGCCGCCCATCGTATACGCAGGTCGTACAACAACAGGATACCCGAGCGACTCGGCAATTTTTTCAGATTCTTCTACTGAATACGCGATATCTGACCGCGGAGTATCAATACCAAGTTTTTGCATGGTATCCTTGAATATCTGCCGATCTTCGCCCCGTTCTATTGCATCAAGATTTACTCCGATCACTTTTACGCCGTACTTATCCAGAATACCGGCCTTATTAAGTTCACAAGCCAGGTTTAATCCTGTCTGACCACCCAGATTTGGCAGCAAGGCGTCAGGACGTTCTTTCTCGATAATCTGTTCCAGCCTGGAAACATTTAAGGGTTCAATATAGGTGACATCAGCCATCACCGGATCGGTCATGATTGTTGCCGGATTGGAATTAACCAGAACAATTCTGTAACCCTGTTCACGCAACGCCTTGCACGCCTGAGTTCCCGAATAATCAAATTCACAAGCCTGCCCGATAACAATAGGCCCTGATCCGATAATCAATACTGTCGTAATGTCACTTCGTTTCATCGATAACCCCTTCGTAGCAGCAGTATATACTGAATATATTTTTTATTTAAGCATATTTTATACAGCGAGTATCGTAACACGAATCGAAAACACTTTTTTTATATTATTTTTATTATGATAAAGAATGTTTTTTTTTATTTTTTACACTTTCGGACGACGTCTAGTGACATCATTCAAATATTCAGACGAATATTTATTTTTTTTCAGTATAAATCTGGTATCTTTTTGTTTCATTTTTGCATATTTCCTTTTTCTATGAGAAAATTGTACACATATCTGAAAGAGCACCCTTAAGATGTACATGGAGCTCGAATAATAAAGCAGTATTTGTTATATATATCTAACATTAGGATGCAAAGATGAAAAAAGGACAGTTTTTACGCATTGTTGTCGTACTACTATTCGCCTATGTATCCGGTCAAACAGGAATTCAAGAAAAAGCTTCTGGTACTCAGGTTGCCTATTTTTTACCGGCATCGTCGGAACATGAGACAATAATTGACTATACCGGATTTTCGTTGTTGTACAGCGAAACGCATGAACAAGCCGTATGGGTGGCCTATGAACTGACCGCTGAAGAAGTGCACACACGAAAAGCGAACAGGCTCAATCGTTTTAATGAAGATGACAGAATCCCTACAGGGAGTGCAAGCAATCTCGATTATTACAAATCAGGATTTGATCGCGGCCATTTGGCACCAGCTGCGGACATGCGATTTTCTCAACAAGCGATGGAGGAATCGTTTCTGTATAGCAACATCAGTCCCCAACGCCCGGCATTTAACCGGGGTATTTGGGCATCGCTCGAGGATAAAACCCGGGAATGGGCAGTAGAGAACTCTGCTATTTCGATTGTGACCGGACCGGTTCTATCTGAAGAGAAGTATCCAACTATTGGACCAAATGAGGTAAGCGTTCCGGAGTTTTTTTTCAAGGTTATTTTAGATCATATCGAGCCGGAATATAAGGCCATAGGATTTCTTATACCGAATCATGGAACTGATCGACCTATATCGGACTATGCCCGATCGGTCAGAGAAATTGAACAAGTTACAGGACTGGATTTCTTTTATTTGCTCGATGATGATATTGAAGAACAAGTCGAAACAGCAGTTCAGATCGAATTGTGGGGTCTGTAACGAATCTTCTGCACCTGCGTTTTGCACGACTCGCATAAAGACAAACAAGAGCTTCTATGCCATTATAAGCATATATGGACAAAGAAGAGTTGCTCACCGAGCTGGCGAATAAGTCTGTTTACACATTCACTCGGTCATCAGGTCCGGGGGGACAAAATATAAACAAGCTGAACACCAGAGTTACTATACGTATTTGTATTTCTGACATCAAGTCCCTCTCTGCTGAGGAAAAAGCTCGGCTTCTTGCGTCACTCAAGCATCGGATATCAAAAGATATGTGCCTCTCTGTTTCCTGTCAACAAGAACGTAGCCAGGCCCTGAACAGAGAAATAGCACTACACCACATGCAGCAGGTTATCCTTGAAGCACTGAAAATTCCCATAAAACGAATAAAAACCAAACCTTCGGCTTCACAGAAACTAGAACGTCTCAAACAGAAGAAAATGCGTTCTACCACCAAAGCAGGCAGACAAATTCGTCCCGACACCCCCATCGAATAACGTATAGGTATCAAGGAAAAAACACCCGTTTTTTGATAAGTCCCGATATAACCCCAAAAATTGTTTCATGTGAAACATTGTTACCGGTTCACGTAGATACAAAAGCAGAGTCCAAAAGTCGGTACCTTTTGAAATCAGCTTTTGCCTTCAGAAGCTGTGGACTGCCAGAAGGCTGACAGAATGTAGATCCTGTTATGTTTTTTTTTCAAGGGATCGAGTACAACTAACCATGTTTGATTAAGGTCTTCAGAACACACTGATTCAGGCCACGTTTCCAGTACATAGTGTCCGAACGATTCTGACAAAACACTCAAATAGTGAAGACTTCCAAAATCTTGTATTGTTTCATGTGAAACAATACAAAAAAACCGTTTACCACAGCGGGGTAAACGGTTTGAATTGAGGTACCTCAAGAACAAGCTGAATCAGAAGTCATCCTCGGCATCTGACTCAGCCGATGTAGATTCTTCCATTACATCCGGATCAACAAGACCTGTATCAATTGTTTCATCATTTCCGTCAAGATCCAGTTCCCCGGAAATTGAGACGATGCCAGCATCTGCCGATTCAAGGACGTCAGGATTTTCATCATTCGCAACGGTATCAAGCCCGATCAGGATATCGGGACGGTCAATATTTAATATACGAACCCCCTGAGCTGCTCTACCCATCAAGCTGATTGCATTACTCTTTACCCGTAGTGTTTTTCCCTGGCTGGTTATGCAAACAACTTCATCCTCATCAGAAACAGTAATAAGCCCGACAATTTCGCCTGTTTTGTCATTTAAAGTATAGACTTTCTGACCTCCGGTTGCGCGACCGTGAGGAGAGAATTCGGAAAACTCAACCCGTTTCCCGTATCCGCATTCAGTCATAATCAGCATTTGCCTGTTCGGCTCAACCCGAAGAGCTCCTGCCAATTCATCTCCCTTGGACAAGCGAATACCGGTAACGCCGCGAGAAGACCTGCCCAAAGGCCTAATCTCCTGTTCTGACGTTCTCAAGGCTTGTCCCTGACGGGTGATAAGCATTATTTGATCTGTTCCGGATGTTAAGATGGAACTGATCAGTTTGTCGCCATCATCAAGCTTGATCGCAATAATACCCCGCGTTTTGGCATTCCGGAAATCGGTTGTTTTAACCTTTTTTACGACACCGGCGGCTGTAGCCATTAACAGAAAAATATCATCCTTAAATTCCTTGAGTGCAACAACAGTAGTAATCTCTTCGTCGGACGATACCGATAAAAGACCCTTGATATGGGCTCCCCTGCTTGTCCGGTTGGATTCGGGTATTTCATGTACTTTTACCCAATAGGCTTTCCCGATATTGGTAATAAAAACAACATGATCATGTGTTGATGCGGTGAAAATCTGGTTAAGAAAATCGTCTTCTACAAGCTTTCCACTGCTGGATCCTTTTCCTCCGCGATTTTGACTTTTATACGCAGAAGCTGGAATTCGTTTGATATATCCCAGATTTGATATGAGGATAACCATTTCCTCGTTCTGGATGAGATCTTCAATATTAATTTCTTCTACTTCATCGGTAACAATATCGGTCCGTCGTTTATCCCCAAAACGAGTTGCAAGGTCTGATGTTTCCGACTTGATCAATGCAAGAATTTTTGGAGGATTCGCCAGCAAGTCTTGCAAGTGTGCAATAAGTGCTTCTATTTCAGCCAACTCCTGAAGCAGTTTCTCGATTTCCAGGCTGGTCAGCTTACCAAGACGCATATCAACAATAGCCTGAGACTGAGGATCTGAAAGAGAAAAACGTTCCATGAGCGCAGTTTTTGCCGCATCGATGTTGCGGGATTTCTTGATTATTGCGATGACTTCATCAATATTTTCCTGTGCAATTACCAACCCGCGAAGGATATGCGCACGGTCTTCGGCTTTCCGTAAATCAAATTGTGTTCGTCTGGTTACGACTTCTACGCGGTGTTCTACAAAATACTGAACAAGCTGCTTCAAGGTTAAGGTTTCAGGACGCCCTTTAACCAGCGCAAGATTGATTACCCCAAATGAAGATTGCAGCGACGTTCTGGAAAAAAGCTGATTCAAAACGATCTTGGCGATAGCGCCTCTTTTCAGTTCGATGACGATACGCATACCATCGCGATCAGATTCGTCCCGTACTTCGGAAATACCATCGATCACTTTGTCGCGAACAAGCTCGGCGATACGGGAAATAAGCGTTGCTTTGTTAACGTTGTAGGGAATTTCAGAAAAAATTACCGTTTCTTTTCCGCGCTTGTCTACTTCTACGGAGAATCTTCCGCGAACAATAATCTTGCCGCGGCCTGTTTTATACGCCTGACGAATTCCCTTCCGTCCGAAAATGATACCGCCAGTCGGAAAATCCGGCCCTTTTATGTGTTTCATCAAATCTTCAATGGAACACTCCGGATTATCAATATATTCGGAAATTGCGCCGGCAATCTCGACCAGATTATGCGGTGGCATATTCGTTGCCATACCAACGGCAATTCCGCTCGTACCATTCGCCAGCAGGAAAGGAAATGCGCCCGGCATAACTGATGGTTCTTTTAATGAATCATCATAGTTTGGACTAAAATCGACGGTCTCTTTTTTGATGTCCTCAATTATTGCTTCAGCGATCTTCGTCAATCGGCTTTCTGTATATCGCATTGCGGCTGGAGGATCGCCATCAACAGAACCAAAATTACCCTGTCCCTGAATTACCGGATACCTCAGAGAAAAATCCTGGGCAAGACGAACCAATGCATCATAAATCGATTGATCACCATGCGGATGATATTTACCAAGGACATCGCCAACAATACGCCCGCACTTTTTGAATGGCGTATTGGATCTGATTCCCATTTCCTCCATTGAATACAGAATTCGCCTATGTACGGGTTTTAAGCCGTCGCGGACGTCAGGCAATGCTCGACTGACAATAACCGACATAGCGTAGTTTAGGTATGCGGTTTTAACTTCCTGTTCTATAGAAATCGGAATCAGTTTACCGCCTGATTGCTGTTCATTTTCACTCATTACACACTTCTCCCGTGCAGATCATTTTTACACATCAAGGTTCGAAACGTATACGGCATTCTCTTCAATAAACTTCCGTCTCGGCTCAACCTGTTCACCCATAAGCATGCACAAGGTTCTATCTGCTTCAACAGCATCATTGAGAGTGACTCTCATCATTAACCGTCTATCAGGGTCCATGGTTGTTTCCCAAAGCTGATCCGGGTTCATCTCTCCAAGACCCTTGTATCGCTGAATATTAATTTTGTCCGGATCCCGCCCGATTTCCTTGAGAATCCGTTCCTTTTCGGCATCATCGTAGGCGTACTGTATTTTTTTATCGTACGCAATTTTATACAGCGGAGGCATTGCCAGATATACATATCCTTCTTTTATGATATCAGTCATGTACCGATAAAAGAACGTCAGCAACAGGGTTCGAATATGGGACCCATCAACGTCAGCATCTGCCATGATGATGATTTTGTGATAGCGAAGTTTTTCTGTGTTGAATGTTTCGCCAATTCCGGCGCCAAGACTGGCGATAATCGGTTGCAGCTTATCGTTTCCGATTACTTTATCTATTCTGGTTTTTTCGACATTCAGCATTTTTCCCCATAACGGGAGTATTGCCTGAAATCTGCGATTTCTGCCCATTTTGGCAGATCCGCCTGCCGAATCGCCCTCAACAATATAAATTTCGCATTTACTGGCGTCTTTTTCAGAACAATCCGCCAATTTTCCCGGTAACCCAGTACTATCCATTGCATTTTTTCGTCTGGTTGCATCTCTCGCCTGCCTTGCGGCGATTCGCGCTTTTGCTGCAAGAACACTTTTCTCGAGAATAAAATTAATCACATCGGGATTCTGTTCAAAGTACAGTGTTAATTGATCGTTTACAAAACCTTCAACAATACCTTTTACTTCTGTATTACCCAACTTCGTTTTTGTTTGACCTTCAAACTGCGGCTCCGGGACTTTTACAGAAAGAACAGCGGTTAATCCTTCCCGCACATCATCCCCGGAGAGACTTTCTTCCATTTTTTTTGATAGTTTCGAGTTTTTTAGAAACTCATTAAGAACTTTGGTAAGCGCTGACCTGAATCCTACCAGATGCGTGCCGCCCTCTCGGGTGTTAATATCATTGACAAAGCTCAACATGACTTCGCTGAACGAATCATTATACTGCAAAGCTGCTTCAACGATTATTTCATCACGTTCTCCTGTTATATACACAGGATCTTTATGCAGTACATTCTTATTCTCATTCAGATAGGTAACAAAATGAGAAATGCCTCCCTCGAATGAAAAGATGATTTCCTTGGGAGTTGAAAGCCTTTCATCCCGCAACACTATAGTAATACCGGAATTGAGAAAGGCAAGCTCCCTGATTCTGTTTGCCAGAACATCAAAATTATACGTTGTTGTATCAGTAAAAATAGTGGGATCGGCAGCCCAACGTATGGTCGTTCCCCTTTTATCCGATATACCAAGCTGTTTGACAGGTTCCACAGGTATACCGATTTCAAATTTCTGATAATGTTCGTAGCCATCCTGACAGACATACGCTTCCATCCAAGAAGAAAGCGCATTGACCACTGATACGCCAACACCATGCAAGCCACCAGAAACTTTATAGGTTCCCTTGTCGAATTTTCCTCCTGCATGGAGCCGTGTCAAGACTAGTTCAAGGGCACTGACTCCTTCTCCAGGATGAATGCCCACCGGAATTCCTCGTCCATTATCTTCAATTCTGACAATATCATTTTTTTCCAGGACTACTAGTATTCTGTCGCAATGACCGGCCATGGCCTCGTCAATACTGTTATCAACAACTTCATACACAAGATGATGCAATCCGTCCGGGCCTGTTGATCCAATATACATTCCGGGCCTTTTTCGTACAGCTTCAAGACCCTTTAGTACTGTAATATTATTCGCTGAATAGGAAGGTGAGTTCATGAAATATCCTTATGAAATATCCTTATATGGAAGAAACAAGTAATTTGTATAGTACTGTCATTGTCAAAAAAAGTAAAGAAGGGGTATAATACCCCACTATGGCTACATGGGATTATAGTATTTTTTGGAAAGAAACCATAAATCAATTGAAAAGCGAATTAACTGAACAAGAATTTTCAATGTGGTTTAATATGGAATATGAAACCTCAAGCGAAACGTCTATTGTTGTCTCCGTGCCCTCTGCCTTTTACCGGGATCAGGTTAAACAGCGATACCAGTCAAGAATCGAAGGTAAAATTTTTGATTTGTCCGGACATCATATATCTGTCGATTTTGAAATAAAAGCGCGAAAAAAAGAACAAACCCCGGAACAGCCTCTTGTTTCTGCATCTCATACAAAGAACGTATACAATGATAAACCTAATACGCATCAAGTGAACACTGTAGAACAAGAAAAAAAACACAGAGAGTCGCATCCTCAGTTACGAAAGGACTATATCTTTGATAACTTTATTATCGGAGAAAATAACTCCTTTGCGGCAAACGCTGCGATAGCAATCGCAAAAAACCCGGGGCTCGCCTATAATCCTTGTCTGATTTATGGCGGAGTTGGTCTGGGAAAAACTCATCTGATGCAGGCAATTGGAAATATGTCCTGGAAAGAAAAAGGATGCAAAATAATCTATATTACTGCAGAAAACTTTACTAATGAATTTGTCGAAGCAATTAAAAATAACAAACCCCAAGATTTTAAGAACAAATATAGAAATGCTGATATGCTTTTAATAGATGATATACATTTCCTTCAAAAGAAGAATGAAACGCAGGAAGAACTATTTCACACGTTTAATGCGCTCTATGATGCGAATAAACAGATCATCTTTACCTGCGATCGACCTGTTTCCGAACTGAAAAACTTATCCGAACGGCTTCGTTCCCGTTTTGAACGAGGTTTGAACGTTGATCTGCAACCGCCTAATTATGAAACACGATGCGCCATACTTTCAAAAAAAATTGAACTCCGAGGCATTCAGATTCCCCAGGAGGTTTTAAATCTTGTAGCAAAAAATATCTCTTCTAATGTGCGTGATCTTGAAGCGTCATTA